>Ga0180438_10008759_pt1 | contig 12793 bp, 9 predicted proteins | sample SS_ome_12_FD_132455 | JGI IMG/M metagenome (GOLD analysis project Ga0180438, IMG submission 132455) | Hypersaline lake sediment archaeal communities from the Salton Sea, California, USA - SS_3_D_2 metaG | ecosystem: Environmental > Aquatic > Non-marine Saline and Alkaline > Hypersaline >...
GCAAGCTGTCCAGGCAGCGGGCACGGTACAAAGGTGGCTGCAAAGTGACATCGGCTGTGAATGAGGAGACGATGAGCACGATGGCTGAAACAAAAGACGCTGACTATCCGGTGGTCAATGCCCACAACGAATGGGACCCCCTGGAAGAGATCGTCGTCGGCATTGTCGAGGGGGCCATGATCCCGCCGTGGGACGTGATCATGGAGGCCACCCTCCATGGCGAAGACTTTTGGAATTTCTACAAGAAATATGGCGGCACGTCCTGGCCCAAAGAGTTGATTGACGCGGCTCAAAGGGACCTGGACGAATTTGTCCATATCCTCGGGGCGGAGGGGGTGACTGTCTGTCGTCCCACACCTTGTGACTTTTCCAAAGCATACGCCACGCCAGATTTTGAGATCAAGAGTGGCTGCTATGCTCTCATGCCGAGAGATGTGCTGTTGGTCGTCGGGGATCAGATTATCGAAGCGCCGATGGGCTGGCGATCAAGGTATCATGAAACCCATGCCTACAAGGATCTGTGCAAGGAGTATTTCAGAAAAGGTGCCCGGTGGGTGTCCGCTCCCCGTCCTCAGTTAGGCGATAGAAGCTACAAAGAGGGCTTTGTAGCGCCCAGAGAGGGTGAGCCCATGAAGACGATCCTCACCGAGTTTGAGCCCCTCTTTGATGCGGCGGATGCGATCAAGTGCGGCCGGGACATTTTCTTGGCGCAAAGCAGTTGCTGCAATCGCTTTGGCATCGAGTGGCTGCAACGACACCTGGGCGACGAGTATCGCGTCCACGAGGTGGAAGTCTATGATACCCACCCCATGCACATTGATGCCACGTTTTATCCTCTCGCCCCTGGCAAGCTCTTGATCAACCCGGAGCGAGTCAAAAAAGTGCCAGACATGTTCAAAAAAGCTGGCTGGGATGTCCTGGTCTGCCCGCAGCCTTTGATGCCTGACAACCATCCGATGTACAATTGCAGCCGTTGGATCAGCATGAATGTGCTGATGCTGGACAAAGAGCGGGTGATCGTGTCCAGGGGAGAGGATACGCTGATCGAAGCCTTAAGGGACTGGGGTTTTAAGCCCATCCCCTGCAATTTCTACGACTTTGAAACCATAGGAGGCGGCTTTCATTGTGCCTCGGTGGACATAAGGCGCAGGGGAGAACTGGAGTCTTATTTCTAGGACCGACTTTTTGTTTACAGCATGATTGCATCACCAAGCCACAGAAGGAGAGAAGCTATGTCTTACACGTATGCCGTCCTTGGGGCTGGCCGTCAGGGCACCGCTGCCGCCTACGACATGGCCCGTTGGGGTGACGCTCGCCACGTCCTGCTGGCGGACTATGACCTGGAGGTCGCCCGCCAGGCTGCACAGCGGGTCAATGCCTTGATGGGCAAGCCTGTCGCCGAGGGCACTCAGGTGGACGTCACCGACCTGGAGGCCGTTGGGCGTGTGCTGAGCGACGTCGACGCTTTCCTCAGTGCGGTGCCCTACTATTACAATCTGGACATCACCCGGGTTGCGGTGCAGGCCAAGGCCCACATGTGCGACCTGGGCGGTCACACCGGCATCGCCCGCCAACAGCACGGCTTTGACGCCGAGGCCCGGGCGGCTGGCATCAGCATCATCCCCAACTGCGGCCAGGTGCCGGGCATGGCCACCACGCTGATGGTCTACGCCATGGAGTTGCTGGATGAGGCGGTTGATGTCTATATGTGGGACGGGGGCCTTCCCCAGAATCCGAGACCGCCGTTCGGCTACCTGCTAACCTTCAACATCGCTGGCTTGACCAACGAGTACGCCGAGCCGGCGATCTTTGTCCGCGATTGGAAGGTCGCCGAGGTGGGTGCGATGACGGAACTGGAGACGGTCGAGTTCCCGGAGCCTATCGGCACGCTGGAGGCCTTTGTCGCTGGCGGCGGGACCGACACGATGCCCTGGACTTTTGAAGGCAGGGTGCGGACACTGCAGAACAAGACGCTTCGCTATCCCGGGCACTTTGCGCAACTGCGCGCTTTTTACGACCTGGGGCTGTGGGACCTGGCGCCGATTCAGGTCGGCGATGTGGAGGTGGTGCCCCGCGACGTCTTTCACGCGCTGTTTGAGTCCAAGGTCACCTACCCCGAGGACAAGGACATGGTCATCGTACGCATCAAGGCGGTGGGCAAAAAAGATGGCCGGGATGCTAAAGCCGTCGTGGAATTGATAGACTACTGGGACGAGGGGACCCGCTTCACGGCGATGGAGCGTTGTACCGGCTGGAGTGCAGCCATCGTGGCGGCGATGATGGCCCGTGGGCAGACCCCCCGTGGGGTCGGGGGCGTGGAAACCCAGGTGCCAGCCCGTCCCTTTGTGGAGGAACTCCGCCGGCGTGGAATAGACGTCACCGAGCAGGTAAAACGCAACTAGGCCCGCGCAGGGCGTGTGCCCGAGAAGTGCCTGACATAGCAGGCAATGGGATCTAGACGGCCTTGTTCCAGGTGCTGAGACAGCGGCAGGTATTTCTGAGAATGCCGTTCAGTTGCCTGGCAGGTGAGTCGCTTGAGCATGGCTCCTGTTCAGGTGCGCCTCTTTGTGTTGGTGTATGAGCTTGTAGGCTGTACTGGAGAGGGTAGGGATGAGAATTGAGGTGGACTGCACGCGCATTCGGCGCAATACACAAGCAATTGTCGAGATATGTGCGACCCAAAAGATCGAAGTCGTGGGCGTGACGAAGGCCTGCTGCGGCCATCCAGAGGTCGCTCGGGCCATGCTGGCCGGTGGAGTGCATATGCTGGCTGAGTCTCGGCTGAAAAACGTGCGGCGACTGCGAGACGCAGGCATAGACGCCGACGTGATGCTGCTGCGCTTGCCTTGTCTGAGTGAGGTTGGCGAGGTGGTCCAGCTCACCCAGATAAGTCTCAACTCGCAAGTGGAGACCGTACGCGCCCTTGCTCGTGCGGCACAGACGCACGGCGTGACCCACCAGGTCATGCTGATGCTGGAAGTCGGTGACCGCCGAGAGGGCGTGATGCCTGAAGAAGCCGTGGACGCAGCCCGGGGAATGTGCGATCTGCCCGGCATTGAACTGATCGGCATTGGCGCCAATGTCAGTTGTATCGGCGGCGTGTTGCCTACGCAGGAAAACACGCAGCTGCTTGTGGACGTGGCCGACGATGTCGAACGCGCCCTGGGAATCCGGTTGCGGGTGGTTTCTGGTGGTCACACCGCCAGCCTGGCCCTCATCGAGCGCGGCGAGCTGCCGTCGCGCGTCAATCAACTGCGCATCGGTGAAGGCATCTTGTTGGGTGTGGACAGCGCGGGCAATTGGCCGTTGCCCTGCCCATACCAGGACGTCTTTAACGTGGTGGCAGAGGTGGTCGAGATTGACATCAAACCCTCCCTACCCGAAGGCCCGATCACCATAGATGCTTTTGGACGCACGCCTTATTGGGAAGATCTCGGGCTTCGGCGGCGGGCTATCCTGGCCATCGGCGAACAAGACTTGCGGATTGACGGCTTGCGCCCTAAACGACCGGGCGTCACCATCGTTGGGGCCAGTTCCGATCACCTGGTGGTGGACGTGACTGAGGCCGACCCACCGGTTCTTCTGGGCGACGAGCTTGAATTCGATCCGATCTATGCTGCCGTGGCGACGGCCATGGCCAGCTTTGGCGTGACACAGGTCGTCAAACCTATCTAGGAGGCAAAGACATGCTAGACATTCTGGTCAAAAACGGGACAGTGGTAGATGGCACAGGAGCACCGGCCTTCAAGGCTGATGTGGGAGTCGCAGAAGGTCGGGTCGCCCTCGTGGCCCAGGCTGTGGGGCAGGAGGCCGCTCGCACGATTGACGCACAGGGTCTGCACGTCGCCCCTGGCTTTATCGATCCGCACACCCATTCAGATCTGCCCCTGTTGGTTGATCCACGCGCCGAGAGCAAGATCCGCCAGGGCGTAACCACGGAGGTCATTGGCAATTGTGGCTTTTCACCTGCCCCCTTGCAAGGCGCAGCGGTGGAGGAGACACGCACCAAGGCCCAGAACTTTGGCCTGGAGATCACCTGGAGAGACATGGGCGGATACCTGGATCGCCTGCGCAACCCCGGCACCGCCTTGAACGTGGTGCCTTTGGTCGGTCACAACACGGTGCGGGGTTCAGTGCTGGGCTACGATGACGTGCAACCTACGGCCGATCAGCAGGCCCAGATGGAGCGATTGGTGGCCGAGGCCATGGAGCAGGGGGCGCGTGGATTGTCGACCGGGCTCTATTATCCGCCGGGGTATTACGCCCAGATCGAAGAGGTGATCGGCCTGGCGAGTGTGGCGGCACGGTATGGCGGCATCTATGCCAGCCACGTCCGCAGCGAAAGCGATCTGCTCTTGGAAGCGATCGCTGAAGCTGTCGACATCGGCGAGCGGGCCGGGATTGCCGTCGAGATCGCCCACCTGAAACTAGAGAGCTACCGCAATTGGGCAAACATCGATCAGGTCACGGCGACATTGGACGCTGCCCAGGCACGAGGCGTGCGATTGGGCTGTGACCAGTATCCTTATGTCGCCTGTAGCACATGGCTGCCGGCCATGCTGCCCTACTGGGCGCAGGCTGGTGGATCCAAAGCGGTCGCCGCACGCCTGCGTGACCCTCAAGTGCGCGCCCAACTGCGGAAGGACTGGAAAGAGAACCGCGTCGACTGGGACAACCGCACCGGTGTGCGCGACTGGAGCGATGTGTTGGTCTCTGACAGCCCAAACAGTCCACAGGTCCTGGGCAAGAGCATCGCCGAGATCGCTGAGGCCGGGGGCAAAGATCCTTTAGAAGCGGCCTTTGATCTGATCGTGGCCACTGAAGGGCTGGCGGCAGGTGTGTGGTTCACCCAGCTTGAGGAGAACGTGCAGACTTTGATGCGCCATCCCCTGGTGGTGGTGGGCAGCGATGGTTCGTCTTTGAAACCGGAGGGCGTGTTGGGGCAGCGCAAAGTGCATCCGCGCAGTTATGGCACGTTTCCCCGCGTGTTAGGGCGCTACGTGCGCGAGGAAGGCGTGCTCTCTCTTGAGCAGGCAGTCAAGAAAATGACCTCGGTCACCGCCGGGCGCTTTGGTCTGGCCGATCGAGGGGTGGTGCGCGTGGGAGCATGGGCCGACCTGGTCCTGTTCGACGCTGAGACGGTGGCTGACAAGGCTACCTTTACACATCCTCACCAGTACCCCGTGGGCATTCCCTACGTCATGGTCAACGGCCAAGTCGTCGTCGACGGGGGCGACCATACCGGTGTTCTGGCCGGACGGGTGCTGTAGATGATCGGATGCTGGCCCGATTGAGTCGTACCCGACCCGGTCACTCAACGAGAGCGTGAGATAGGAGAGACACAAATGCTGGACATAGTCATCAAGAACGGTGCCATAGTAGACGGCACAGGGAAACCGGCTTTCCAGGCTGACCTGGGAATTGCAGACGGACACATCGCTGTCGTGGCGGGGAGCGTCGAACAGGAGGCAAAGCGCACCATTGAGGCGCAGGGCCTTTACCTGGCTCCGGGGTTCATTGACCCCCACACACACTCTGATCTGACCTTATTGGTTGATCCCCGCGCCGAGAGCAAGATCCGCCAGGGCGTGACGACAGAAGTCGTTGGCAACTGCGGATTTTCTCCTGCCCCCCTGCAGAGCGCGGCGGTGGAGGAGACGTGCGCCAAGGCCAGGCCCCTTGGCCTGGATGTCACCTGGAGGAACATGGCTGAATATCTGGATCGCCTGCGCAACCCAGGCACGGCCTTGAACGTCGTGGCGTTGGTCGGTCACAACACGGTGCGGGGCTCGGCGCTCGGATACGACGACGTGCAACCCACAGCCGATCAGCAGGCTCAGATGGAGCAACTGGTGGCAGAGGCCATGGAACAAGGGGCGCGGGGGATGTCGACCGGTCTGTTTTATCCGCCAGGCTTTTACGCCCGGACCCAAGAGGTGATCGGCCTGGCGCGGGTGGTGGCGCGTCACGGCGGCATCTATGCCAGCCACATCCGGAGCGAGAGCGACCTGCTGTTGGAATCCGTGGCTGAAGCCATCGAAATCGGCACGCAGGCTGAGGTTGGGGTCGAGATCGCCCATCTCAAGCTGGCAGGCCATCTCAACTGGGAGGGCGTTGACCGATTGATCGCCATGTTGGACGAGGCCCAAGCGCGCGGCGTGCGCCTGGGCTGCGATCAGTATCCCTATAACGCCAGTAATTCCTGGCTAGGCTGCATGTTGCCTTATTGGGCTCAAGCGGGTGGTTCCAAAGCCGTCGCGGATCGCCTGCGCGACCCGCAAGTGCGCGCTCGACTCCGAAAAGACTGGGAAGAAAACCGGATCGACTGGGAGAACCGTGGTCAACACCGTGACTGGACTGACATTGTGGTCAGTCAATGTGACGCCCGGCCTGAGGTACTGGGCAAGAACCTCGCTGAAATTGCCGAGGCCGAGGGCAAAGATCCGCTGGAAACTGCTTTTGAGCTGATCGTGGTCAGCGAGGGACAGGTTGGCTGTGTCTGGTTCGACCAATCGGAAGACAACGTGCGAATATTGATGCGCCATCCGATGGTCGTAGTGGGCAGCGACGGTTCATCGCTGTCACCCCACGGCGTGCTGGGCCAGAGCAGACCTCACCCCCGTAGCTATGGCACGTTTCCCCGTGTGCTGGGGCGCTATGTGCGGCAAGAGGGGGTGCTCTCGCTGGAAGAGGCAGTGAAAAAGATGACCTCGGTCACTGCAGGGCGCTTTGGTCTGGCTGATCGCGGGGTGGTGCGTGAAGGAGCGTGCGCCGACCTGGTCCTGTTCGACGCCGGGACGGTCATTGACCGGGCGACGTTTACCGAACCGCATCAGTATCCATCTGGTATTCCATACGTCCTGGTCAATGGTCAGGTGGTGGTGGAACAGGGTGAACACACCGGTGCTTTGGCCGGGCAGGTGCTCTGATGGGCAGCGAGAGGCCTCGACCCGATGACGTCTGCAGTGTGATGGTCTCAGGCAGGAGTAGGTGCTGAAAATGAAAGCCGCTTTGGTGTCGCGTCCTGGACAGATCAACCTTGTCGACGTCGAGTCGCCGGCGATAAAGGCCGGGCACGTCCTTGTGTCGCGGCAGGTTGTCTCGGTCTGCGGAAGCGACCTGCACTATGTCTATTACAGCCATCCGCAGGACTATCCCCTGCCCGTCGGCGCTTCGGGGCACGAGTTCGTTGGCCTCGTTGAGGAGAGTGATGACGCTGCGTTTCAGCCGGGCGATAGGGTGCTCGTTCACATCGAAGACTCGACAGGGCTGGCCGATATTCGCCTGACACATCCCCGCGACCTGATCAGGTTGCCTGCTGAGGGCGACCTTGAGCATCTGGTGATGGCACAGCCTCTGGGCACTGTGCTGTGGGCATGCTGCAGGCTGGACAACATCATCGGCCAGGATGCCGTGGTCCTCGGGCAAGGCGGCCTCGGGCTGTTGTTCGATTCTGTTCTGCGACGGCTGGGCGCAAGCCGGGTGATTGGCATCGACCTTGAGCCGGCTCGCCTGGAGATGGCCCCGCGCATGGGCGCGACACACACCATCAACGCGAGCACCGACGATCCTCTCGATGCCGTACGCGAGTTGACCGGCGGTGAGAGGGCCGATCTGGTCGTGGAAGCCGCCGGGGAAATAGAGACCATCCAACTGTGCCACCAGTTAGCCAGGGTGCGCGGGCAACTGGTGCTCTTTGGTCTACCGAGAGGACCAGACAAGATTCCCTTCAACTACTTTGACTTCTTCCGGCGGTATCTGCGGGTGATCAGCTCCTCGGGCGCTGAATTGGAGCCAGGGCTGCGGCGCATGTATCACCTGGGCATTGATTATATCGCCCAGGGCGTGATTGACGTCGCTCCCCTGATCACCCACCGCTTCCCCTTTGACGAAGCTGGCGTGCAGCGGGCCTTTCATCTGGCGTACACGCGTGGAGAAGGTGCCGGGAGGGTGTTGATTCACTGAGGCGCGTGCCTGTCCCGAGGGGAGCCTCGCCGTGGTCCACAGGGAGGAGGACCACGGGTGCACTGCTCTGCCCGGACACGTGTTCCTGGGCGAAGGGGCGTCGCACACTGACAGGAAACCGTGGTATTGTCGTATGGGCGTCGCTTGACAAAATAGTGGGGTTGCAGTATATTTTCTTTTGACTTCGTATTTCCACCTTCTGTTGGTAGCTCCAACTGGCTACACCACGACTGATAGTGTGCCAACGACGGTTTTCTGTCGAGGAGGACATGGGGCTGAATCCGTCCGGGACACCCTGTCGCCTGGCGTACTACCTGAAGAGGCAGCGTTGCCGCTTCACTCACTATGACCCACTCCAGAAAGGAGAAAAATATCGGACAAAACACTGCATTGAACTAGACCTATCAGATTTCGTCTTTGCTCGTGAGAAAAGGAGAGAGAAAAATGAGCAGCAAATGTAACGTGATTTGGAAGCTCACACTCCTGTTGGTGACGGTCTCTTTGGTCGCCGCTGGTGCAGGTTGCGCCACCCCGACGCCCGAGGTGGTCGAAAAGGTCGTCGAAAAGGTCGTCACGCAGGTCGTCAAGGAAACCGTCAAAGAGACGGTCATCATCGAAGGTACACCTCAAGTGGTCGAGAAAGAGGTGACCAAGGTTGTCGAGGTCGAAAAAGTGGTCACTGCGACCCCGGCTCCGAAAGAAGCAGTCACCCTGGTCGTGGCTGCATCCGTCCAATATGGCGAGACCTTTGACATTTTCAACACTGCCACGACCATGGAACCCCACGTCATGATCTACGAGCCGCTGGTGACTGTGGACTACAACGGTGAATTCCAGCCGGGCCTGGCGGAGCGCTGGGAAACCTCTGAGGACGGCCTGACCTGGACGTTCTATCTGCAAAAGGGTGTCACGTTTCACGATGGCTCCGACTTTGACGCCGAGGTGGTCAAGTGGTGGCTCGAAGGCATGCAGCAAGGCGTCAACTCGTACATGTTCGAGTCGATGACGGAGGCCACGATCATCGACGAGCACACCATCGCCATGACCTTTGAAGCCCCCTTCCCCAATCTGCTGTACAACCTGTCCACGTCCTTTAGCGGTATCATGAGCCAGGAGGCCTACGAAAAGTACGGCGACGAGTACGGCACCAAGTACGCCGTCGGCACTGGGCCGTTCATGCTCGAAGAATGGGTGCAGAACGACCATCTGACCTTGGTCAAGAACCCTGACTACAACTGGGCCCCCGCGTGGACTGGTCACAAAGGCCCGGCTCAGGTGGACAAAATCCTCTTCCGCATCATCCCCGAAGATGCCACCCGGGCCATCGAGCTGCAGGCTGGCAACGTCCATATCCTTGTGAATGCTCCCGCGCCGCGTGAACTGCCCCAATATCAGAACAACCCCGACTACATCTTTATAACCGGAGCAGATGCGACCATCCAGTTCATCGGCATGAACCTCAATGATCCCTTCTTTGCAGACATCCGGACGCGACAGGCCGTGGGTCACGCCATTGACCGGGACCTGATCGTCGAGACGGTCTACCAAGGCATAGGGCGGGCCACCAACACCTATCTGTCGGCTGAGTTAGGCGGCGACAAGGGCGTGTCCCGGTTTGCGCCAAGCTACGACCCGGACAAGGCCAAGGCCTTGCTGGCCGAGGTCGGTTGGGTCATGGGCGACGACGGCATCCTGGTGGCGGAGAGCGTAGAGGGTGTAGACCCGGGCACCAAGTTCGAGGTCGCCTACTGGACGTACCAGGAAGACGAGTACAAACGGCTGGGTGAGGTGACGCAAAAGATGCTGGCCGACATCGGCATCAAGGCCAACATCCAGCTCATGGACCAGCCGACGTACAGCTCATCGCTGAAGGGCGGCGAGCAGCAGATCATCCTGCGGCAATACGGCTGGGACAACAACGACATCCTGGAGTGGTTCCACCACGGCAAGTACGCGCCTTATCCCAACTACCTGGGCGTCAACGACCCCGAGTTCGACGCGATGTTGGACGAGGCCAACTTTAACACGCCCACCTGGGGCGAGCGCGATGCTCTGTACGTCGACATCCACAAGTACCTGATTGAAAAGTGGTACCCCTGGGCGCCGATCCGTCAGCGGGCGGACGTGTTCATCGGCCGCTCCTCGGTCAAGAACTACAAGCCGATTCCGCTCAGAGGAAACTCGGCCACGATCGTCTGGACGCAGATCTTCCTCGTAGAATAGTAGACTGTCTTGATCTCGCAAGATGGCTGCTGGGTGACGAGTCTGTCACCCAGCAGCGCTTTCCACTCCTGTGCTACGTCCAATGGGTCCACGCCTTGGGTTTTGCTCGCTGTGCTTTACAGGCTAGGGGGCTACTAGCATGACTGCCTATCTCATCAAGCGTTTTCTTTTGGCCGTGCCCGTTCTCATTGTGACGGCGTTTCTTGTGTTCTCAGCGCTACACCTCTCTCCTGGCGACCCGGTGGACGTGATTGTGGGTCCGATTGCACCCGAACATGTTCGGGACCGCGTTCGAACGCAGTTGGGGCTTGACAAGCCATTGCCCGTCCAGTTTGTCATCTATGTGAGCAATGTCGCTCGTGGAGACCTGGGGCAATCGATCCTCAGTAAGCGCCCCGTCTCAGAGTTGATCATCGAAAAGCTGCCCATCACGGCGGAACTAGGGCTGGCTGCTTTTGTCGTGGCTTATCTGCTGTCTATTCCGCTGGGCACCATTGCTGCCCTGAACCGCAACTCGTTTTTTGATTGGTTCTCTATGGTCCTGGCACTGATCGGCGTTTCGATGCCTGGCTTTTGGCTGGGATTGCTGCTGATCTATGCCTTTGCGGTAAACCTCAAGTGGTTTCCAACCACGGGATACGCCAGTTTCAAGCACCTGGTCTTGCCTGCCCTGGCCCTCGGGCTTCCCCGGGTGGGCCGCATCGCGCGCATCACCCGCTCTAGCCTGCTGGAGGTCATTGACCAGGATTACATCCGCACGGCGCGGGCCAAAGGACTGGCGGAAATGGCCGTCGTGTTTCGCCATGCGCTGCGCAATTCCCTGATTCCCATCATCTCCCTGATGGGTCTCGATTTGGGCTACATCGTCGGTGGGTCCGTCGTCATAGAGAGCGTTTTTGCCCGCACGGGTGTCGGGGATATGATGTTGCGAGCTATCTATTCTCGCGATTTTCCCGTTTTGCAGGGATGCATGTTTGTCTTGGCCCTGGCTATCATCCTGGGCAATATCATCGCCGATTTCGCTTACGTGCTCATCGATCCACGGATCCGACACTAGCACTTCACCATGCTGATTCTGATAGATGAGTGTTCGAAGATGCGATCACACAGTCCACTATTTGTAGTAGCATTGAAGTCTCATATCGGCACATGTAGTTAGTTGGCCGAACATTCTATTGGGGCTAAAATGTCAAAATCATGTTGGTGAAGTACTAGTCGTCCGGACCGAGCGGCGGGAAGACCCTGAGACTGAGGTATCTTATGGAAGAAATCCAAGAAGCGCCCAAGGTCCTATCCACTCCGGAATCAGAACAAGAGCCACGTCGAGGCAAACAGGTCAGCACGTGGGCGCGCCTGCGGCGGAGTCCAGGTGCAATGATCGGCCTGGTGTTGATCGTCTTGCTGCTGCTCATGGCTCTGACGGCTGATCTTATCACCTCCCAGGGAATTGACGATCAAGACCTGCGCAAGGGCTTGCTCGTACCAGGCGGAGAGTTTCCCCTGGGGACCGACGAGTTTGGCCGCGATATGCTCAGTCGCATCATTCATGGGTCCCGCGTCTCCCTGCAAGTGGGCATCATCGCCACAGTCATCTCGGCGATGGTGGGCATCAGCCTCGGTGCGGTCGCGGGGTATTTCGGCGGCAGGATTGACTATGTTATTCAGGGGATGGTGGACATTAGCTGGGCGTTTCCTACGATTCTAATGGCCATTTTCCTCATCGCTGTGTTGGGCCCCGGCCTGACCAACGTGATGATTGCTGTAGGCCTGGTCTATTGGGGGGGATTCGCTCGCGTGGTGCGTGGACAGGTGCTCTCCTTGCGCGAGTGGGAATTCGTCACCGCCGCCCGGGCCATCGGTGCCCGCGATCGGAGTATCATGTTTCGCCACATCGTGCCCAATATCCTATCCCCGGTGATTGTCATGGCCACCCTGATGATGGGTGACGCCATCCTGATCGAAGCGACGTTGAGCTTTCTAGGCATGGGCGCCCAGCCGCCCACACCCAGTTGGGGCTCCATTCTGGCCAGCGGCCGGTCGTACTTGATCCTGGCTCCCTGGGTGACCATGTTCCCAGGCGTGGCCATTATGCTGACCGTGCTGGGTTTCAACCTGCTGGGGGACGGCCTTCGCGATGCGCTTGACCCTCGTCTCAAAAACCAGTAGTCTTGCCCAGAGTATTGATGCGAGCTCTGGCTCACGGCGTCACCGCACAGCCTGCTGAGAAGAATCAAAGATCTCGAACTGTGCGGGCTCTGGTAAAGCAAAGGCATCAACGCGAAAGGGGAGGACCACTCAAGAGCCGTTGAAAAGGGAAGACAGCCTATGTTTCAGTTGGTCATCAAAGGCGGGACCGTGATGGACGGCACCGGGAAACCAGCTTTCCGGGCCGACATAGGAATCCATGATGGAAAGGTCGCCGCCGTCGGCGACCTTGCTGTTGTAGAGGCGGAAAAGAGCATCGTTACCGATGGTTTGACCGTTGGGTAGTCCCCCTCTTGGGTGTTGTTAGGGGGGCACAGCGGTTTTCAGCAGTTCTTTAACAGTCCAAATGTGATCAGTTAGTCGCGCAGCCATAGCAGGCGTGCGCGGTTTCCAGCGGCGC
>Ga0180438_10008760_pt1 | contig 12793 bp, 14 predicted proteins | sample SS_ome_12_FD_132455 | JGI IMG/M metagenome (GOLD analysis project Ga0180438, IMG submission 132455) | Hypersaline lake sediment archaeal communities from the Salton Sea, California, USA - SS_3_D_2 metaG | ecosystem: Environmental > Aquatic > Non-marine Saline and Alkaline > Hypersaline >...
TAAATAAAAAATATTATATTACATAATATGAATATGGAAAAAGATAAAGAATATTTAAATAAATATTTAAATAGTATAAAAAATAAAGATAATAAATATAAAAGGGTTTGTATATCTCCGTTAAGATATGCTGGTGGTAAATCAAAAGCAATAGGATTAATATTAGAAAATTTACCTAGATTAAAAGAAAAAAAAATAGTATCACCATTTTTTGGAGGAGGTTCATTTGAATTATGTGTATCACAAAACTTAGGATTTCAAGTTATAGGATATGATATATTTAATATATTAGTAAATTTTTGGAATGTTTTAATTAATGAAAAAGATAGATTTATATTAGAATTAGAAAAAATGGTTGTAGATAAAGATAATTTTGATTATAATAGACATATATTATTAAATTATTGGAATAAAATTAAACCTGAAGATCTAAATTATAAAACACAAAAAGTAGTTGAATTAAAAGAAAATGATAAAACACTATTAGATAATGATAAAGTAAAACAAGCAGTATATTATTACTATAATATGACATTATCATATGGTCCAATGTTTCTTGGATGGCCAAGTTCAGTAGAAATAAACAAAGATAAATTTATTAGAAAAATAGAAAAATTAAAAAAGTTAAATTTAACAAATATAAGTATAGAATGTAGTGATTTTGAAAGTGTAATTTTAAAACATAGAGATGATTTCTTATTTTTAGATCCACCATATTATTTGGAAGGAGATAGTAAAATGTTTAAAGGTATGTATCCAAATTGTAATTTTGCAATTCATCATAATAATTTTGATCATAAAAAAATGCATACATTATTAAAAGATCATAAAGGTGGATTTTTAATTACATATAATAATTGTGAAGTTATTCGTGAATGGTATAAAGATTATATACTAAAATATCCAGAATGGCAATATACATATGGCCAAGGAGAAACACGAATAGGAAAAAATAGAAAAGAATCTAATAAAAAAGATAATATTAAAGATTCTCATGAAATTATTATTATTTGTCCCTCAATTTAATTTAGATTTTATAAATATTAATAATATTTATAAAATTTATTTATTTTTGTTTTTTTTGTTTTTTTTGTTTTTTTTTGTTTCCTTTTTTTGTATTTTTTTTTTTTTAGTTTTTCTTTTTTGTGTTTTTTTTTTATATTTACTACCAGATTTTGTTCTTTTATTATGTTTTTTTATATTATCATCTACTTCTTCTATTATTTATATATTATCATATACTCTATCTATATTATTAGGATTACAAAATTTTAGTTTTTGTATTATATTTTTAATAGGTTCAGGATTAGCACTACATATTTCTGAATCACTACATAATAATTCTTTAGAATCAGAAAATACAGGTTCTGATTTTACTAATTCATTAAAATCTTTTTCACTCATAGCTGGTATAAATTCAGATTGTATAGAAGTAAATCCCATATTTCCATATGTTTTTTTAATAGTCGATGGAGTACGACGTGGCAAACTCGGAGCAATTGTAGAAATACTCATTTTGGTATTAGCATTAATACCAGATATTCTATTTTCAATTAGATATTTTAACATATAATAAAGTGTACATCTTGCATATCCTGGTCTATCACCTATTTTTAATTTGTTGTAAAACATTTGTAAATCTAATCCAGTATCATCCGAACCTGTTATAACTATATTAACTTCATTATTATTAATTTTATATTCAGATGTAGTTTCATTAATAACTAAATCTTTTAATAATTCACTTTCATCAAATGATTTAAATGACTCTGTTTTATTAAATAAACTCATATATATATATATAATTAAAAAATAGATTAAGATATTTTATATAATAGAGAATGATTTTTATTAAATTATTATTATACAGAATTAATTTTAGAAATTAATTTTAGAAATTAATTCTTTATTATATTTATTATGATATAACATCATATATGGACATTTATTATGTTCGGATTTATATTCAATAATTTTTTTTTGACAAAGAGCATTTCTAATACTTTTAATATTTTCAGGCCAATCTGAATTTCTTCCTTGTTCCTGCATATTCCATTCAGGAAGAATAGAAAATTTTTCTTTAAATGAATTTAAATAATGTTGTTCAATTTGTTTAGGATCAATATAAACATTTTTAATAATAGAAGTATTATTAAAAAGATCATTAATTTCTATTTTATCAATTTTAGGACACATTTTTGCATAAAATTCAACAATATTACCTTCATTAAGTTCTTTTGCAATAAAGTAATGAATACCAGTAGTTCTATCGCTAGGTGAACCACCATTTCCTACACCATATCCAGCACAATTATTAAGTTTAGTAACAGAACAACCTAATTTTTTAACTAAATTATTAACAACTATTAAATAAGTATGACTACCAATTCTTTTATCTGATGGATTATCTTTAATAAAATTCCATAAAGTATTAGAATTTGTTAAATTAATAACAAAAGATCCAATTTTTTCAAAACCAGGGAAATTACTAATATTTGCCATTTTTAAAAATAAAAAAATGATAAAATGATAAAATGATTTCAATTATTTAAATTATTAATCAGATAATTCTAATAGAACTGGACAATGATCAGATCCCATAATTTCCATTAATATATTAATATCTTTAATAATATTTTTTTCGTATAAATCTTTTGAAGCTAAGAAATAATCAATTCTCCATCCATTTTCTTTTGTTCTTGGTGCTTTAAGAAAATTAGACCAATATGTAGAAACTTGTTTTAATTTATTTTTCTCTCTAAAAATATCAATTAAATTATAGGATTCAAGTAAAAATGCAAAATCTATACGTTCATTATCAAAGAAACCTGGCACTTTATTTTTTTTTCTTTTAGGATCACAAATATCAATATCTTGATGTGCAACATTCATATCTCCACAAATAATTAAATTTTTTTGGTATTTTAATGTTAATTCTTGAATATATTTTCCAAAGTTAGTATTCCAAATTTCTCTAAATTTATATCTTTCATTTTCAAAGGCTTGAGAATTTGGAACATATACATTAATTAAAATAAATTCTTTAAATTCCAATGCTATAATTCTTCCTTCATGATCAAATTCAGGTGTTTCTAAATCTTGAATAGGTTTTTCTTTACACCATATTGATGTTCCACTAAACCCTTTACGTTGTGTAGTTCCATCAGAAGAATTCCAATATCTATATGGATATAGGATATCTATTTCACATGGTAATGTTACTTGATTTTCTGTACATTTTGTTTCTTGTAAACAGATAATATCAAAATAATTATATTCTCCTGTATTTTCATTTATATTTGAAAATAATGCTTGCATTATATCATTTTTTTTAATACGAGCTCGCAGTCCAGCAACATTCCATGATAATATTTTCATTTTTAATTATAATTTATTTTTAATATAAAATTTCAATTTTATTTTATTTAAAGTATATTTAAATGTTGTAGAAAAAATATAAGATTTAATATAATAATAATATTTTTAAATTTAATAAATTGTATTATATTAAAAATATAAAATAAATTTTTAAATTTTTGTTTTTTTTACCAAAAGTTTTTGTTTTTTTCCAAAAGTTTTGTTTACTTTACTCGGTTTTGTTTTTTACCAAAAGTTTTCTTTGTTTTATTAGATTTATTGTTTTTTTTATATATTTTTTTTGTTTTTTTTAGATTTCTGCCTCTAATGACCTGCTCCACCATCCCCTCCGCCGTCGCCCCCTCCGCCGTCTCCCTCGCCCTCTTCGTCATTTCCTTCGCCCTCACCACCCCCTTCACCAGCGTCCCAACCTGCCGCCATCTATGTCCCCGCCGGCGGGGATTTACCCACTTTGCCGCCTCCGGCATTTCTAACAAACTTTTTTGTTTTTTATCAAATTTTATATCTTCTGGTAAATCTGGTAGTTCTTCATCTTTATGATGAGAATAATCTTGACTAGCAATTAATGTAAATATTTTATCATATGTTATTGTATCCGGAACCGGTTTTTCCATTAAATCATAAATTTTGTTAATTAAAATCATTGTTCCTTTAGATAAATCGTCTGCGTTTCGTAAGTTAGTTTTTACAATCATATCTGATGGTGTTTCGCTTTCAAAAAATTTATGCCTTATTTTATTGTAAAGAGTTGCCATAGTAGTTGCCCCTTGTTCATAAAATCTTATATTTTTTCTTTGAAATGGTTTATCTATAACTTCTTTTGTTCTTTCATATGGATAACATTCACCTACCTCATATATAATATCCCTTAATAGTTCATCTAATAAAAATGGAAGAGCATCTTCATGAACTATTTCAAATAATAATATTTTAATTATGGACGACCATTTATAGTTATCACCTATCCATTTTTTTATTGGCAAAAGCTTATTAACATCTTCTTTCATTTTAGTATATAAAGTTTCTAAATTCATTTTATTATTTGTTGCATACCATATATTATTTTGATATATTCGTCGAGCGTGATTAATATCATGCCAAAAAAAATTTCCAGGTGACTGGTAGTCTTCATCAACAAATGTCTTTTCAAAAATTACACCACAAATTTGAATTTTACTACCACGAATATTTAATAAGGTAGTAGCTCCTACTGATTGTAATATGGGTAGAATAAAAACATTTGGTGCTTCAGATAATAAATAATCTAAATAATATTCATATCTATTTCTAAAATAAATATACGCATATGATGATTTATAAAATTCAATTTTTTTACTTTCTTCCATTTCTTTTGATAACATATATAAATTAATCATATCTATAATATGAATTATTCTTACTAATACTCTAATACAATAGGCATACGGAAAAATGGCACCATTATAAGGTGTTTGATATACATTATTTGAACAAGGAAGCGCGATTTCTGGATTTGTATAATATTTCGGATCAACTAAATCTATATCTGGTGTAGGGCACTTATTTATTTCTGTATTAGTACATAATGTTACTTGTGAACAATTTTTAATTAATTCTAATGAATGAGTTATACTCCAGATTAATGAATATTGATTAGCATCAATAGACTTTAAACTTGATTCTAAAAAACTAAATAAACATGCAAATAAATTTTCAAATTCAGGACAACTAAATTGATTATTTTTTGATTGATTGTAACGTTCAACAAACTGTTTCTCTAAATCATATATATATGATTGACTAATTTTTGGTTCTTTCAAAATATAAGATTGAAGATTCATTAATATAATATAATTATATTATATTTATAATTTAATTTATAAAACTAGGCGTTTTAAATGTTCAAAAGTGTAAAAAACTTTATTTATTTCAATATTCATAAAAGAATTATTAAATTTGTAGCAAATTCCTAATTCTATTATTTGTTTTTCAAGATCATTTATTTCAATATTTAATCTTGCAATATTTTGTTCTAATACTTCAATTTTATAATTTTTAATGTCTAATAATTGTAATATATTATTTAAACCACCACCAGATTTATTAACCATTTCTTTATGAGCTTTATTTGCATTATATTGTTCCATATTATTTTTATGTTGCTTTAATTTTTTATTTTTAATAAATATATATTTATTATTTAAATATTTTAATTTTGATTTAAATTTATTTTAAAATTGAAATAGAGACAATTTAATAATATAAATTATAAAATGGAAGGTTTAAATACGCTTTATATTCCTGATTATGTTCTCCCAAGTGATATTCCATTAATTAAAGAAAATTTTGAAAAATTAAATTTAGGTAGGGTAAATAATATTAAATTAACAATGCAACCAGAATGTGAATATCATGTAGATCGTGATATATATAGTGCAGCATTAGTATATATTGAATATTGGAATGATAGTGAAGAAGCAAAAAATTTTAAAGATATGATTTCAGATGAAAATAGTGTGGCAAAAATTGTATATAATGATGTAGGTGATTATTGGGAATTTGAAATGCCTACATTTAATCAAGATAATGAAGATAATCAAGAAAGTAAAGAAAATCAAGATAATGAAATTAAAAATTTAAAAGAAAAATTATCATTTTTAGTTGATAGAATTAATGATGTAGATTATTATATGAATTATAATACAAATGGAATTCAATATTTACTAGAATTAGATAGAGTAAATAATATTAAAAAAATGAGAGCTGAAAAGAGAAATAAGATCTATAAAAAAAATATGCAGGCAAAGATTAGATGGCAAAAAAGACTGCGCCCAAGAAATAGTGTATAATTAAAAATTATATATATTATAAAATATACAATTATAATATATGATTGAATTAACAAATAATTCAAAGATATTATTAAATTTTTTATTTATGAATAGTTTAACAAATATAAAATTAAGTAATATAAGTAAAGAATTATTTATGTATATATTTAAAATATTTTTAGAATATAGTAAAATTAATAGTATAGATAAAATAAAGAGTGAGAGAGAAATAGAAAATAAAAAGATAAATAGTATATTAAAAACAGATTATTTACCTAATCAAATAAATAATTATATAAATAAAACAAGTTCAAGATGTGTAAAATATACATTTTTTATATTATCAAAAAAAGTAATAATATCATATTATATTTTTACAGACAATATTGATATTAATAAATTAGATTTATATACATATTATGTTAAAACAATATTGTTTTTATTATCAAAAAATTTAATACATAAATGTAATAAAGAATTAAATATAAAAATATATTTAACGCCATTTAAAAGAAGTTTACCGGAAAATCCAGATAAAATAATTGGTGTAAATAATATAAATGGTGGATTTTCAAATTATTGTGCAACATATGGTGAAATTGTAGTATATAGACAAGAAGAATGGTTAAAAGTATTAATACATGAATGTTTTCATAGTTATGGATTAGAATTTTCAAATTTAGATTTAAAAGATTTTAATAAAGAAATTAAAAAACTTTTTCCTATAAATAGTAAATTTAATATATTTGAATCATATGCAGAAACATGGGCAGAAATAATAAATGTAGCATTAGTTTCATTTATATATAGTAGAGGAAATAGTAATTTTTATATAAGTTATGTTGAAAAATTTTTAAAATATGAGAGAGAATATTCAGTATTTCAATTAAATAAAATTTTATGTTATAATAATTTACAATATATAGATTTATTTAAAGAAAATAATAATTATAATGAGGGTACAAATATGTTTGCATATTATTTAATAAAAACATTATTTATATACTATATAAATAAATATATTGAATGGTGTTATAAAAATAATTATAATTATTTTAATTTTAATAGAGAGAAATTACATTTATTTTATAATTTAATAAAAAAAATATATAATGATAAAAATTTTATTAAAAAACTAGATAATAATAGATTATATTTACATAGCTTAGAAAAAAAAGAAAATTATCCTTTTATTATAATGAATTTAAGAATGACCTGTATTGAAATATAATTTTTATGCTAAATGCTTTAAAAAGATTTTAGATATATATATTATAATGAGTAATCGTTCAAAAAATTATAATATATTATTTGATGAATTATTAAATAAATCTTTACCAAAAAGATTTAAAAAAAGAAATAAATTAACAGAACAAGAATTTGAAGAATTAAATTTTTCTAATTCTCAGGATTTATTAGATTATGAATTTAATATTCCTCAATTAAAAAAATTAAATAAAAAATATAATTTAAAAATTTCTGGTAATAAAACACAATTATTAACAAGAGTATATAATTATAAATATTATTCTGATCAAATTATTAAAATTCAAAAAAATTGGAAAATATATATAAGAATTAAATTTAATAAATTACATGGTCCAGCATATATTAAACGTAATTTATGTATTAATGATAATGATTTTTTTACTCTAGATTTATGTAAAGATATACCTTATGAACAATTTTTTAGTTTTCAAGATCAAGATGGATTTATATATGGTTTTGATTTAATATCAATATATAATTTATTTTTAAAAAAAAATAAATCAACATTAAATCCTTATACTAATAAAGAATTCTCTCCTGATATTCTCGATAATATAAAAAAAATTATTAAATATAATAAACTTTTTAAAATATCATTAAATTTAAATATTAATAATAATGAAAATGAAAATTTTATTAGTAAACAACAATTAGAAATGAGAGTATTATCATTATTTCAAGTTATGGATTCTTTAGACAATTATACTCAAATTAATTGGTTATTAGATTTAGATAAACGATTATTATTAAGATTTATTAGAGAATTATATGATATTTGGGATTATAGAGCTAATTTATCACAAAATGTTAAAAGAGAAATATGTCCCCCTTTTGGTAATCCATTTCGAAATATTAATATTAATAATTTACCTAATTTATCATATTCATCATTATTAAAAACAATTTTAAATATTTTAGAATTAATTGTTAAAACTGGAATTAATAGAGATTCTCAAATTTTAGGCACATATTACGTCTTATCTGCTTTAACTTTAGTAAATAATTCTGCTGCTGAAGCTATGCCATGGTTATATCAATCTGTTTTAGCAGTTGCATAATGCGGAAATATTATCTTTAGCAACTCTAAAATATATTTTATGTCTGAAAACACTTAAAAAAGAAACATTATAGTAAATTATAATGGTAGCAAAGTCAAAAGCGAAGAAAGTTGAAGAGCCAGTCCTAGTTGCTGGCACAACTACTGAAGAATCTACAAAAAAAGTTTCTAAAAAAGTTTCTAAAAAAACAACTGAACCTGTTACTACTACACCAGTAGAAACTACTCCAGTTGAAAACCAGGTTGTTGATGTTACACTTACAACAGATACAAGTGGTCTTGCTGAAACCTTTTCTGAATTTATGACTAAATTTCAGGGTCTTGTATCTCAAATGGCCTCTCTTAAAGTTGACTTTAAAACACTTGAAAAGAAAGCAGTTCGTGAAATTAAAGCAGCACAGAAAGAAAAGGCTAAACGCAAACGCAAATCAGGTAATCGTTCACCAAGTGGTTTTGTAAAACCAACACTTATTAGCTCTGAATTAGCTAAATTTTTAGGAAAGCCAACAGGAACTGAAATGGCTCGAACAGAAGTAACACGTGAAATCAATGGTTATATTAGAGAGCATTCTCTTCAGGATAAAGAAAATGGTCGTAAAATTAATCCAGACAAAGCTCTTGCTAGTCTTCTAAAAATTAAAAATGGTGATGAGCTAACATATTTTAATCTCCAGCGATACATGAGTCCACATTTTGCTAAGGCAGGAGCAACAACTACAACAACTGCTACAACTGCTTAAATAAATAGTATAAAAAAATAATTATTATAATAATTAAATTAAATTAACTATTATAATATATAAAAAATGATAAAAAATAAATATTATTATTAATAAAATAATTTCAAATACTTTATTTTATTCAAAAACTAAATTATCTTTTATATTATTTAATTTTTCTATTATTATATTTAATTTTGCATAATTAATTGAATCATTTTCATAAGTTTTTTTTAAATTTTCAAAACCTTTCATACTATCTTCTAGATTTTTAGATAACATTTTGCTCATATTTGTATGAGATCCTTCATTTAAAAATTTTGATATATTTTCTATTTTAAATATTAATTGTTCTAAATATTCAATAGTATTTGTTCTATTATATCCATAATACCATCTACTTAAGGGAGATAAATAACTACAATTATCTACTGATATTGTTTGTGTTCCTAATTCTTTAATTAATGCTAACTTATCATTTTCTTTTATTTGTTTAATTATTTGTAAATCTAATATTATATTATCTAATTCTGACATTTATATTTAAAAAATATATTAAATTTATTTTTATATTAATATATTTTTAATTATAAATTTAATTCCCATATAGAGAGATGATTAGGAAAAATTATATTTTTTTTAAAATCTTTTAAAACATAATCAATGTTATTTAAATAATCTAATAAATATGGTTCTCCACTTAACATGATTTTTTTAGGTTTATAATTACTTGCAATATCTACTATTATTACTTTTTTTTTTGAATTTAATATCATATTATCTCTTACATTTATTTGTGCTTTTAATGGCATTTCATGAAATGCAAACATACATGTTGATATATCATATTTTTTATTAATATCTCTAAATGTTTCTGCATTATCTAATATAAATTTTTTATTTTTATTTATTTTTTTAGCTACTTTTAACATTTCAGGGCTTGTATCAATACCAATACTATTTGGTGCTGTAGATAAGCCTACTCCGCATGCAAAATCTATAATTGTATTATTATTAATATTTATATCATTAATAATTTTTTTTCTAATATCAATACCATTATAACGAATTTTATCTATAATTCGTGTAGAAATTACTGCAGTTTCTGCATGTATTTTACCACTTAATCCTGTCATTCCTAAATTATGAATTCTTTTATCATAGTAATATGGATTTATTATTGTTAATACTGGTATATAAAATATCGCTGTCATATTTCTTACTATTTTTGCTCTTTTTTATTTTCATTTTTTTTTAATATTTTAAAAAATTGATTTAAAAAGAAATCATAATATAATATTAATAATATGACAACAGCCTCTAAGCAGAACGCAGCCATTATTAATGGTCTCGAATTCAATCCTGAAAAAGATGTTACATTTGCAAAAGCTAAAGTAAATGATAAAGGTGGAAAGAGTGTTGGCGTGTTAAATTCAGCCACAAAAAAGGGGCTATATATTAGTACACCATTAATGTTAACTTGGGGATTAAATGAAAATGAACCATTTGATGGAAAAGGTGGACCAAAAACATACGATTTTACACTTCAATTTCCAAATTCTGATTATGCAAATGAATCTACTGATAAATTTCTAAAAAATTTTAAAACATTTGAAGATTATATTAAAGCTCAAGCTATTGAAAATTCACGTGATTGGCTTGGAAAATCTAAAGTTACTCCAGAAGTAGTTGATGCTCTATGGAGTCCTATGGTTAAATATCCAAAAGATCAAGCATCTGGTGAACCTGATTATGGACGAGCTCCTCAAGTAAGAGTTAAAGTTCCTTATTGGGATGGTATTTTCAATGTAGAAGTTTATGATGTAAATAAAAATATTCTATTTCCTCTAGATGATGGAGCTAATTTAAATGAACTTATTTGTAAAGGTATTAATATGGCTACAGTAATTCAATGTGGTGGTGTTTGGATTTCAAATGGAAAGTTTGGTGTAACATGGCGACTATTCCAGGCAGTTGTAAAACCAAAAGAAAGTCTAAAGGGAACATGTCATATTGAACTTGCAGCAGAAGATAAAGCTAAATTAATGTCTGAAGCAGCAAGTGATGATGTTAATGATGATGTAAAAGAAAAGGTAGTTGCTGTTGTAGATAGTGATGAAGAAGAAGAAGAAGTTACTGAGCCAGAGCCAGAGCCAGAGATGGCGCCAGAGCCAGAATCAGTTGCAGAAGAACTAGTTGCACCGCCATCACCAGAAGTTAAGGCAAAACCAAAACGTGTTGTTAAGAAAAAGGCAGTGTAAAATCGATATAAATATGTGCAATAATAGAGCCAATAGATATAGATTCTAATTGATCATTTAAATTATTAATACCACAATTTTTAAAAATAAATTTTTGATAATTTTTTATTTTTAATTCTTCAGTAGGAATAGTAATATTATTATTAGGAATATTAATTTCTATAGGTTTTTTTAAAATACTTTTTAAAGATGTATTAATATTAATGTGAATATTATAATTGTTATTTTCTTTAATTATATTAATATTATCAGATAAATCAGGAATACATTTAACATATAAATATTTTTTATTAGTAGTTTCAAATAATGTAAAATCTCTCCATAAAGGTACATAAAATATTTCATTTTCAATTTCTAATTTAAATGTATCATTATTTAATATATTTTTTAAGGTAGGATTTAATAAAATAACACTATTATTCTCTAATTTTTTTTTAATAACATTTTCAATTTTAGTTAAGGTTTCTTTACTAAAATTTAAAACATCTTTAAATTTATTAACATAATCCCAAATTTTAAAAATAGTTTCTTGATTTAAATCTTCAATAATTTTAATAGAAAAATTTGTACAATTATTTTTAAAACAATTAATTAAATTTGTAATTTGTTCTCTATTTACATTACTAAATTTATTAATGGTAATTGATATAAATTCATTTATTAAATTACTATATTGATTGTTTATATCATCTGGATTATTATCAACTTCAGGATAATTAATATAATTATTTAAATAATTATAAGCTTCTGTTATATTTTGAAATATAATTGTAGCATCTGGATTATTATTCTTATCAGGATGATATTCTAATGCGGCAATAAAATAGGCTTTTTTGAGAGATTCTTTAGAAAATGGTGATTTAATATTTAAAATAGAACAAGCTATTTCTTTATTCATTAATGACTAATACTAAATATAATAGATAACTTTCTAAGTGATATATTGGTCTATAATTATTATTATAATATTGAAAAAATCTATATGTTCTTTCTAAAATTTTATTAATATTATCTTTATTGATTTTATTTAATTTTACTAATTTAGATAAAATATACCATATAACATCAAAAATATTTATATTATAAATAAATATATCATATAATATTTCACGTATATATATATATTTTATTTCATTATAATTAATCATATTTTTAATTAAAAGATTACACAAGGTTTCATATGTATTAATAAAATCTATATTACTTTTTAATACTTTAATATTATTAATTATATCAGTATTTTTTATATTATTACATTTAAAAAATTTATTATAAATATTTTTACTAGGTTTTTCAACA
>Ga0180438_10008761_pt1 | contig 12792 bp, 10 predicted proteins | sample SS_ome_12_FD_132455 | JGI IMG/M metagenome (GOLD analysis project Ga0180438, IMG submission 132455) | Hypersaline lake sediment archaeal communities from the Salton Sea, California, USA - SS_3_D_2 metaG | ecosystem: Environmental > Aquatic > Non-marine Saline and Alkaline > Hypersaline >...
CGGTTCTCGGTGCCGTTCGTACACCGGGTCCGGTTCACGCGGGACGTTTTTGGGATCGACCGGCACGTGCTGGCCGAACTGCTCGATCCATCGGGGCGAAGGCGCGCGCGGGTGCAGTTCTGGCTGGACGCGAACGTCGCCCGGGCCGATCTGACGCTCCCGGACAAGATCCAGAGTTTTTCCGCCGAGTTTGCAGACCGACTCATCCTGACGGACGACGCCCGGATCGTGCCCGGCGGTGAAGAGCTGAAGAACGACATCCACGTGCTGGAGCGGATACTCAGGGAGCTGCACTCCGCGGAACTCGATCGCCGCAGCTACGTCGTGGTGATCGGCGGCGGGGCCGTTCTCGATACCGTGGGATTTGCGGCGTCGATCGCCCATCGCGGTCTGCGCCTGGTTCGATTGCCGACGACCACCCTGGCCCAGGCGGATTCCGGGGTCGGCGTGAAGAACGGCGTCAACTTGTACCGCACGAAGAACTGGCTGGGGGCCTTTGCTCCGCCCTGGGCGGTGATCAACGACGCGCGCTTGCTGGAAACTCTGACGGACCGCGATTTCCTGGCCGGTTTCGCCGAGGCGGTCAAGGTCGCGCTGCTCAAGGACCCCGGACTGTTTGAAGAGATATGGCGGGCGGCGCCTCAGATTCGTCGCCGCGACATGCCGGTGTGTCTGCCGATTGTGCGCAGGGCGGCCGAGTTGCACCTGGAGCACATTACGCGCGGCGGCGATCCCTTCGAGATGCTGGAAGCCCGCCCGTTGGACTTCGGACACTGGTCGGCACACAAGCTGGAGGCCATGACGGATTTCTCGCTGCGCCACGGCGAGGCGGTGGCGATCGGCATCGCGATCGATACTTTCTACGCGTCGATGGCGCTCGGCCTGGACCCCGACGACGCGGCGCGCGTGCTGGCTTGTCTCAGCCGGCTGGGGTTCACGTTGAACCATCCGCAGCTCGGCGACTTCCGGCAACTGCTTGCCGGCCTGGAGGAGTTCCGTCAGCACCTCGGCGGCCGGCTGACGCTCACCATGTTGCAGGGAATCGGCCGGCCGGTAGATATTCACGAAGTCAATCGCAAGCTCATGCGCCGGGCCGTTCGGCAAGTCCGAAAGTTCGCGCAGTCGCCGGCCGTCTCGGCGAACACGCCGTCACGACCAACCCCGACGTCGGGACCGTATTCTACGTGCAAGGAGCGGGAATGAGCGTAACGCTCACGAAACGATAACACCAAGGCACCAAGGCTTTCCCCTTGACCCGGCCGCGCAGACAACGATAATGAACTTGCGGGGGTACTCTGCTCTGCGTGTAACGGGGCCGCACGATGAGTTTCCGCGGATCAACACCGGTTGCTTGGCTCGTCACCGGGTGGTTCGGGGCGGTCTCGACCATCGGTCAGGGACTCCACTGCCTGCCCGGTATGGGCCACTCCGCCCATACCTCGTCCGCCTGCTGCCTTGCCCCCCCGGGCGGCCGGAGCCAACCCCCTGGAGATTCGGGCTGCCGTGTGGCCCACGACACCGGTTCGGGCCGGTCTCGCTCGGCGCCGGCAGCGCGAGGACCGGACCGCTGCCCCATCTGCGATTTCTTCGCCTCGGCTAAGGGAGTCGTCCCGCCGGCCCTGCCCGTCCTGGCGGCGCTCCGCGTGGCGGCCCGCGCGATGTCAGGGCCCGTCGACGCGGTCACGACCGTTGCAGTCCCCTACGACGTCCGAGCCCCGCCGGTCGGCTAATCCATCGAGTTGCCCCTTGCGCCGTGGACTCTGTGCGCGCGATGGCGCGAGCCGGTCTGCGCGCCTGCGTCGTTTCCGGGTCGCAGAACGTCGCCGTTGCCCGTCGGGTCTCTGAGCCAACGGGCGACCCCGCACGGATTGCGGAAGCCGCTGAATCCCGAAGGCTGACCAAACAGGAAAGAATAGGAGTTTTCTATCATGCATACACGGAACCGCAGAGGTCTGACCCTCTTGGAACTGGTCGTGGTGATGCTGATTCTCGTCGCCCTGGCCGGGATCCTGGTCCCCATGCTGCCCGGCATGTTGGGACGCGCCCATACCTCGACCGGGGCAACGAACATGGACGAAATCAATAAGCTGTTTCTGACCCACTACGCGATGGAGCAGGGATATCCCACGGGGCTGGACAACCTGGTGAACGACGGCGATGACCAGGTGTTTGACTACCTGCCCGGCAAGTTGCAGGCGGGCCTCTTTACGTCGAGAACGTTGACGACCGAGGAGGCTGCATCCCTGATCGCGGCGGGCGTTACGTACGTCTACAACCTAGACAAGAACACCGAGAGCCCGACGTTCGAGCCCTACGCGGATCCCACGACCCGGGAACCGGTCGTCCAGGGGCTCGCGGTGGTTCAAGCCGATACGGCGGCCGTGACCGACGCGTTGAACACGGGCATGGTCCCGAACCCGAACGAGGTCTACGTGGTGTTCGGCCTGGGCAAGGCGTCGCCGGTGACCGGGGCGAAGGGCCTGATGCTCGAGGCGCCGGTCCATTTCGCCGAGGACGGCGAGTCGACCCCGGACAAGGTTTACGGCCGGTTCGGCGTGGTGTTCCAACTGACCGACGAAGACGGCAACGTACTGCCGGCCGCCAAGTACGCCGGCGCCGTGGGGTTCCACGAGCGTGGCATCGTCGGCCCCGAGACCCCCCTGGAGGAGTTTTACGCCGGCCACGAGCACTGACTCCGAAGCGGGCGCGTTCCGGACTACATCCTTCGGGGAAATGAGACTGCACCTTTCGAGGGGTCCGGGGTGTCCACGGCGGGGCGCGAAATACGGTATCGAGAGTGGTGAAATGCGCGAAAACTGTGCGGCGGCGGGCCATCGCACGCCCAGAGCGAGCCGGCGGTTCGCGAGTTTGGCGGCCCACGGCCGGCAGGTGAAAGGACATAACCCTTTATTTCACAACACGTTGCGGATTACGGTCTCGGGGGATTGCACCGTTCCTCCGGGGTTGGTAATACTGATTGTTAATACGTAACACTCCCGTGCCCGCTCCGCAGCGGGCAGGGAGTAGTGGCAATCGGTTTCCCAACCCCAGTTGAAAAGGAGGAACGTGTGATGACCCGAGACAAGACGCACCCCTTTGCAGGAGACCACCGCGCCCGACGGGGCCTGACGCTTTTGGAGCTGGTCGTGGTCCTGGCGATCCTGGTGGCGATCGGCGGCATCCTGGTGCCGCTGCTGCCGAACTTCATCCACCGCTCGAACATCGCCTCGTGCGCAGTGAACATCCCGGAAATCGACAAGATGGTGCAGACGTACCACAATTTGTACGCGGCCTATCCCGACCGGCTGGACAACCTCGTCGACCCGGCCGGCGGCAACCCGTTGTCGTACGTCGCCCTGGGCTCGGCTGACGACTACGGAGTCTGTTACGAGATGCACTCGCTCACAGAGGGTGAAGCCACCGCACTGGAGGAAGCCGGCATCACCACGCTCGTGAACCTGATCGAGGACCCTGGCACCGACGGCGACTGGAACCCCACGTTCTGGCCCTACAGCGACGACCTCAGCGTCCAGCCGACCACCACGGCCGTCGCCCAGAGCGTCCAGGTGCTGGCGCTGAACGACGTGGGCGAGGAGCTGATGGGGCTTCCGACGGGCGGGACCTACGCCGTCTTCGGTTTGAACGTCCCCTGCACCATGTTTCGCAAGCTGGCCGCCGAGCCGGCGTACCACTACGCCGACACCCCGGCCGAAGACCCGGCCACGTACTACATGGCCTTCGGCGTCGTCTTCCAAGTGGGCAACACGGACGGGGCCCTGGGCGAAGCCGTTTACCGCGGCTGCATGGCGTTCCACGACTTCGGGCCCTCCACGGCCGGGATGCACACGAAAGAATGGTGGGGCCGGATGAAAGACGAGAGGCAAGAATAGCCGCTCACTCGCCGGAGGAGACACGTACGATGACTGCCCGGTCAACGCGCCGCCGCGGCCTGACGCTCTTGGAGCTGCTCGTGGTGCTCACGATCCTGGCCGTGGCGGCGGGCATCGTTGTGCCGATGGTGGCCAACATCACCTCCGGTGAGAGCTTCCATACCCCCGGCGGCCCCAAGTCCGCGCAACGAATCGCCACCGAGGCCACGATGACGCGAGTCCACGACGCCATCATGGGCTCTGGCGAGAACCCCGGCTACTTTGGAGACTTGGGCGAGTTACCCTGGCCGCAGGACGGATCGCGGCAGGACCACCCGCAGCTACGGTACTTGTTCGTCAACCCCGCCACCGAGGACAACACCGGGGACTTTGACCCCAACACCCGCCGCGGCTGGCGGGGACCGTACGTGCTCGGCTCCACGGGCCGTTACGCGGTCGAGGGGCCGCGCGGTTTCCACGACCTGTACGGCGAGAACGGTGACCCCGCGCTGATCGACGCCTGGGGTTCGCCCATCGTCATCATGCTTAGAAGCGAGAGCGGCCGGACGAACGCGTACCTCGTTTCTGCTGGCAAGGATGCGGCCCTGGGCACGGCCGACGACCTCGAGTTGATCCTTCGCGAAGACCTATGAAGCGGCCCGCCGTCAACATGCTCGGTTCTCGGCACGGCCTGACGCTCTTGGAGCTGCTGGCCGTGCTGATGATCCTGGCGATCACCACGACGATCGCGGTGGTGTCCTTGCAGGGGGTGCAGGATCAATCGCGTTACGACGCCACGAAACGCACGATGACGGCCGTCGGAGAAGCGATTCTCGGACAGCAGGACCGGCGCCAGCCCGACGGCACTCCTCTGCTCACCGGATTCGTCGCCGACGTCGGCCGCGGCCCAAGACTCCGCGGCGACTTGCCCGAGACGCAGCTTGCGGAGCTGTACGACGCGAGCCTCTGGTCCGCTTTCCCGTTCGATCTGCGTCCGGGGCCCGCCGGCTACGAGGACATCCGGCTGCCGTGCGGCTATCGCGGGCCCTACCTCGATCTTGGCGTGGGCGCAAGCGAGCTGGTCGACGGGTGGGGTAATGCGTTTGAACTCCAACCCGGCACGGACGGGAGCTTGCTGGCATCCCTTGCCTGGAACGCCGTCGAACCGTACACCGACGATCTGTTCCTGGATGCCCGGCGAGGTCTCGTCAGCGTCGTCGGGACCGTGACGAACGACGGAGCAGCGCCGGCATCCTCCACGGTCGTGTTGCTGCACCCCGATCCCGACGTATCCACCACGACGCTCGCGGTTGCGACGGATCTGAACTCCCAAGACCCGGGCACGTTCAGCTTTAACAACGTGCCGATGGGCCTGCGGGCAATCCGTGCCGTAATCGACGGTCATGTCATAACCCGGTACGTGTACGTACCGCGAACCGGTCTTGCACTCACGTTGAACTACGTGCCCGAAACGGGAGGTTAGAACCACGGTGGGACGCCCGCGGGAGGTTGACGCTGATAACTACATGGGATGCCCGCGGCTTGGCCGCGGGAGGTTCACGCTTACAGCTACAGTAGCGACAAACGTAACGATCCCGCGGGCAAGCCGCGGGCATTCAACATGCGACGCAGTTCCCTGACCATCCTGCTGATCACCCGTGACCTCTTGGTCCGGGCCGATTTCAAGACGGGCGCCGAGGTCCGGCCGGTCGGGTTGTGGCAGGAGCCGCGGCCGGCGGTCGAGGACCTGCCGTCGTTGGTCGAGGCGGCGCTGCGCATGGGGCCGAAGCGCGCCGGCAGGGTCTGGGTCCTCTCGACCGAAGTCTGGACCCAGACCATGGACCTGCCGGCCGAGACGGTGGCGGGGCTGGGCGACGAGGAGCTGAACCGCTCGCTGGGGTTCGAGGCCGAGCCGCTCTCGGGCATCGGGGCCTTCGACGCCCGGACCACCCACGTCGAATTGCCCGGCGAGGCCGGACAGCGGCGGTTCTGGATCGCCCAAGTGCTGACCGCGCACCTCGAGCAAATCGAGTACCTGGCCGAGCAGGCCGGCGGTCGCCTGGTCGGCGTGGGGCATCCCGGAGGGCTGCCCGAGCCGATCAGCCAGGCCGGGGCCCGAACCGGGGCCTGGCACCGCGTCGAGCTGTGGCCCGACGCCATCGTCTGCTTAAGCGGCCAGACCGGCCACCCCGTGGCCGTACGCGTGATCAACTCCGATCCGAAGGCCGGACGGTGGCGCACCGACCTCGAGGGGCACCGGCCCGGCCAGCCCTCCGGCGCGGTGAGGGAGATCCTCTGCGGCACCGGGTCGGTGGCCGCCTCGGAGCTGGACGCCAACCACGTGACGACGGTCGACGACCAGGTCGGCGTCGAGCAGTGGCTCCGCGCCTGGGCCGAGCGCCTCTCCGATCGGGTGGCCGGCGTGCCGCTGATCCGGGCGCCGAAGCGTCCGCTGTCGGCCGCGCGACGCCGGGGGCTGGCCGTGGTGCTCGGTCTGGTGGCCCTGGCGATCTGCATCGGCCAGTCGATGTTCATCGAGTCCCAGCGCAAGGACCTCCAGGCGCGGATCGAGGCCCTGGCCGAACCGAAGAAGCAGTTCGACGCGCTGGTGAAACAGGCCGGTGAGCTGGAAAAACAGCGGGCCGGGCTGGATCAGGAGGTCCGCGCGCTGCGCGGCGACATCGAGCGGTGCGACCAGGTGCTCCGGGCCCAGCAGCGGCGATTCGCGCGCCTGCTGGCGGCGCTGGCCGAGCAGGGCGACGACGGAATCCTGGTGCAGCGCATCGACGGGTCGGGCGACCGGGTGGCCATCCGAGGGATTTGCCTGCGGCCCGAGTTGGCCAACCGGCTGGCGGCGGGCATCGACGAGTCGGTGGCCCCGTTGGGGTGGCAGGCCGAGCCCTCGAGCAAGGAGGCCCAGCTCCTGCTGGGCGACGGCGGGCCTTGGAAGTTCGAGATCCGGCTCCGGGAAAACCCCAACTGGCGACCGCCCAAGCCCCAGCGGCCGGCAGCCACTGCCGGGCAACCCCAGCCGGGGGAAGACGCATGAAACTCACCGAGCGGGAACAGGTTCTGGTCACATTCCTGCCGGCGGCGGTGATCGTGGCCGGCTACGTGTGGCTCAGCCCGCTGTTCTCCAGCGGAAAGCCGCTGGGCACGCTGCGGGACGAATACGCCCAAGCCGGGCAGGAGGCCGTGCGCCCGCTCGAGCTGAGCGCGCAGCGGGCCCAGGTCGCGACGGTTAAGCGTCGGATCGAGGAGCTTGAAAAGGAGAAGCGGGACCTGGAAGACCGGATGGCCGAGACCTGCGGCCAGCTTGCCGGCTCGCGCAAACGCATGAGATCGCTCGATGCGCTCACCGGGCTTTTCAAGCGCCATGGCCTGTCGATCATCGAAGATGGCCCGGCCGAAGAGGGGCACCAGGCCAGGCTGCCCGCGCCCATGGCCGAAGCGACCGGTCGCTTGCTGGGCGGATCGCCGCAGCGTGCCGGCCAGGTGCGGTGCATCCATTTCGTGGGCCGGTACATGGACGTGCTGGCGGCCCTGGAGGAGTTGGCGGGCGACTCCTCGCCCGCCGCGGTGCCCGTAGGCCTGAGCATGTCCGAGGCCGACGTGCAGAGCGAGCTGCGCGAGTGGACGTTGTTGGTGTGGCTGTAGTTAGGGGTTAGGTATTAGGGGTTAGGGACTAGGGGATTGGTAGCCGCGGGCGGAAGCCCGCGGGGGGGCCAAACGCGACTCCAGGACGAACTGCATGTCCGAAACGGGAGACAACGCGATACGAAACACCGTCGCCCGCGAGGCTGTCGAGCTGCTCGACGAGCTGCTGGCCGAGTGTCTGCGCCAGGACGCCTCGGACCTTCACCTGGCGCCCGGGCTGCCGCCGTACCTTCGCGTGGAGGGGCTGCTGGAGCCGCAGGAGGACCGCCCCTCGGTCTCGCCCCAAGAGATCGACGCCATTGCCGGGGCCCTCTCGGCCGAGCTGGACCGCACGCGCCTGGAGACGACCGGCTCGCTCGACGGGGCGATGACCGCCCCGGACGGCACCCGATACCGGTTCAACGTCTTCCGGCGGCGGGGTCAATTATCGATCGCGCTGAGGCGCCTGGAGGACCGCTTCCGCAGCCTCGGGGAGCTCGGACTGCCGGATTGCCTGTACCGGCTTTGCGATCTGCCCGACGGCCTGGTGGTGGTGGCCGGTCCCACCGGCTCGGGCAAGAGCACCACGCTGGCCACGCTGCTGGACCGCATCAACCGGACGCGCCGTTGCCACATGGTCACCATCGAGGACCCGATCGAGTACCTCCACGAGCCGATCATGAGCCTGGTCAACCAGCGCCAGGTGGGCTCCGACACGAGCAGCTTCAACGACGCCCTGGTTGCCTCGCTCCGCCAGGACCCCGACGTGATCCTGGTCGGCGAGATCCGCGACCTGGGCACCATCCGCACGGCCATCACCGCGGCCGAAACGGGCCACCTGGTCTTCACCACGGTGCATGCGGGCGACTGCGTGGGCACGATCGAACGGCTGGTCTCCGTCTTTCCGGCCGACGAGCAGGACGGCGTGCGCCGGCAGTTGTCGCTGGTGCTCCGCGCGATCCTGGCCCAGCACTTGCTGGTGGCCGACGGGCCGAGGTTCCGAAAACGGGCCGGCGCGCCGGGCGACGGCGATCAAACCCTCTCGTTCTCCATGCGCCGCCGGCGCGTCGTCTCCAGCGAAATCCTCATGGTCACCCCGGCCGTGGCCAACCTGATCGCCACGGCCAAGAGCAACCAGATCTACTCGGCGATGGAGGCGGGCGGGGCCGTCGGGATGCAGACCCTCGAGCAGGACCTGGCCCGGCTGTGGGTCTCGGGGGCCGTCTCCGAGACGGCGGCCGTTGCCATGGCCCGCAGCCCGCAGTTGCTCCGCGAGCGTGCCGCGCGACTGAAGCACCGTCCCGCAACACCTTTGCAGCCCGCCCGAGGTCGATGATGTCCCAGCCCGCCGCCAACCAACTCCTCGACCTGGACCAGGTGGTGATCGACCCGGCCTGCGCGCTGAAGGTTCCGGCCCCGCTGGCCCTGCGCCGCCAGGTGCTCCCGTTTGCGTCGGTCGACGGCGAGGTCTGCGTGGCCTGCCTCGATACGGAAGACGCCACGGCCTTGGGGGCGGTCGAGCGCGCGGTGAAATCGCCCGTGCGCCCCCTGGCCGCCGACCCGGCGTCGTTGCGCCGGGCGCTCCATCGCATCTTCAGTACGTCCAAGCCGAGCGGACCGCCGGCGCGACCGGGAGCTGCCGACGGCCGGCCGGCCGCCCAGGACGAAGAGGGAGCCGTGGCCCTGGGCGACGAGCTGATGCACGCCGCCATCGTGCGCGGGGCCTCCGACATCCATCTCGATCCGGAGGAGAAGGGCGTTCAGGTCCGCTTCCGGGTGGACGGCGTGCTGGAGAGGTTCCGGCGGATTCCGACGGCCGCCCATCACGGGGTGATCAGCCGCTTCAAGGTGCTCGGCGGCATGGACATTGCCGAGAAGCGAGCCCCGCAGGACGGCCGGTTCTCGCACCGCTCCGGGCCGACCGGCCAGACAATCGACGTGCGCGTGGCCACGCTGCCGACCAAGTACGGCGAGCGCATGACCTTGCGCCTCTTGGCCCTGCAAACCGAGTCGCTCACGCTCGAGCGGCTGGGCATGAGCCCGGCCGACCTGGAGTGCTTCTCCACAGCCATCGCCAAGCCGCACGGGATGATCCTCTTAACGGGGCCGACCGGCAGCGGCAAGACCACCACGCTTTACGCCGCCATCCGCCGGCTGATCGGGCGCCGGCAGCAGAATATCATCACCATCGAGGACCCCATCGAGTACAACATCGGCGGCGTGGCCCAGGTCGAGGTCGACACGGCCGACAAGGTGAGCTTCAGCAAGGCCCTGCGGAGCGTGCTGCGTCACGACCCCGACGTGGTGATGATCGGCGAGGTCCGCGACCGGGAGACGGCCGACGTGGCGATTAAGGCGGCCCTGACCGGCCACCTCGTCTTTAGCACGCTGCACACGAATTCGGCCGCCAGCGCGATCACCCGGCTGGTCGACATGCAGGTGGAGCGGTTCCTGGTAGCGGCCACCTTGCGCCTGATCGTGGCTCAACGCCTGGTCCGGCGCCTCTGCCCCCACTGCCGCACGGCCCGGGAGTTGACCGGCGCCGAAGCGGCCATGCTGGGCAACCGCTCGGCCGCCGGGGAGACCGTTTACGAGCCGGTCGGGTGCATGTACTGCGCCAACCGGGGATACGTGGGACGCCTGGGGCTGTTCGAGATGCTCGCCGTGGACGAGTCGCTCTCGCGCCTGGTGACCGACGGGGCCGAGGAGGGCCGGATCGTCGCCGAGCTACGTGCCCGAAAGGTCCCTCGGCTGGTCGACGATGCCCTGGAGAAGCTCCACGCCGGCGAGACCTCGGTGCGCGAGGCCCTGTCGGCGGTGACGGTGTGGTAGGGAAGATGGGAATGGTGGAATGATCGAATAATGACACTCCATTGCGGCACGTTCTGGAAAAAGGGGAAAGGGAAAACCTGATGTTGTCTTCATTCCCCGTCTTCCGGTTTCCCCTTTTTCCCTCCCGAACGTTCCTTTCTCTTTGACCCGTTTCCTCCCATGCCGGCCTTTTCCTTCACCGCCCGAGACACGACCGGCGCCACGCAACGCGGCGTGCTGGAGGCCGACGGCGTGTCGGCCGTGGCGCATCAGCTCCGGGATCGCGGCTGGTTTGTGCTCGACGTGCGGGCGCAGGCAGCGCGGGGTTCGACCGGGCGCGGCTTGGCGTCGTTGGCGCCCGGCCAGTGGCTTCCGGCTCGGAACGTCGACGTCGAGCTGTGCCTCCGCCAGATTGCGGTCATGCTCCGCAGCGGCCTGACGCTGCTGGAAAGCCTGGGCAACGCCGCCGAGCAGGCCCGGCGCCCGGCCATGGCGCGAATCTGGCAGAATGTCGCCGAGCGGATCCAGCAAGGTTCCAGCCTGGCCGACGCCATGGCCGAGCACTCACGGTTCTCGCCCATGGTGATTCAGCTCGTGCGCGTCGGCGAGCAGACGGGCAACCTCGAGCCGGTGCTCACGCGCGCGGCCGACGCCCTGGAGCACCGCCGCCAATTGCTGGCCACCACGCTGACGGCCCTGGCCTACCCGAGCGTCGTCGTGGTGGCGGCCGTCGGCGTGGCGGCCTTCATGACCCTCAGCGTGATCCCCAAGCTGCAGCACTTCCTGGCCACGATCGGGCGCCGCCTGCCCGCCATGACCCAAATGCTGCTCGACATCGCCGGAGCGATCCAGGCCTACGGGCTGTACGTCGCCGTCGGTTTGGTGGTTGCCGTGGGCACGGGCGTTGCGATGTACTTTTGGCCGCCGGGCCGGTACTGGATCGACCGGGCCGCACTGCGAATCCCCCTGGCCGGGAAGCTGTTCCGGCTGGCCGGCACGGTCTCGTTCGCCCGGGCCCTCTCGGCCCTGCTGGAAAGCGGCATCACGCTGCTCGAGGGGCTCCGCACGATCGAGCGCCTGCAGGGCAACCGCTACTTGGCCGAGCTGGTCTCGGCCGCCCGGGTCTCGGTCATGCAGGGCGGCAGCCTCGCCCCGCGCCTCTTGGCCCCGGCCGGGTTCATGCCCATGCTCGGCCGGATGGTCGCCGTGGGCGAGTCGGCCGGGACGCTCGACGAAGTGCTCGACGAGGTGGCCCGGTTCCACGAGGACCTGCTCCAGCGGGCCATCCGGCGCCTGAGCGTGATCATCGAGCCGGTGATTATCATCGTGGTCGGGGGGATCGTGGGTTTTGTGTACATCGCGTTCTTCATGGCACTTTTTGCAGCAGGAGGAGCAACCGGATGAGACCACAACAAAGAGTCCTGCTCTGGTGTATTGTGTGTGTGACGGGAGTGATCGCCGGCGCGGCGCTGCTCGGCCAAGCCGCCGACGCCCCGCCGGAGCCGCTGTTGCCGCCGCCCGAGGCGCTGCCGGCCCCGCCCGGCAACGCAACGGCCGGCCCGTTGGCCGAGCCCTCGGAAGCTGCCCCCCCGGACGAGGCCGCCCGCCCGCTCCGCGACCCAACGCAGCCGGGGCCGGAGCTGCGAGAGATTCTCGTTCCGCCCCAAGCCGTCGCGCAGGGGACGGTCGCCGGGCCGCCGCCCATGCCGCAAGTGGCCCTGAAAGGCCGCGTGATCCTCCGCCAGCGACCGGGCACGGCCCTTCTCGAGGTCGACGGCACGCTCATCTCCGTCCGGGACGGCGCGGACGCGACCGTTGCCGCCAGCCGGGCCGGGCTGCTGACGCTCCACGTTTTGGAGATCAGCGCTTCCGCAGTCCGCGTCGAGGTCCTTCCTCAGAAGCAGGAGATCGTGCTCCGCTAAAGATTGCCTAATTTACGCGATCGGCAAAGTCGATATTACCGACGACGTTGCAGGTTCAGCGGCGGTCTGGGCGTGCATCTGGCGAGGATAGGCAATCCAGCAAAGACACGGAGCCGGCACGGATGCCCCGCGCATTCCAGGCGTTCCATCCCGGGCTGACGGCCATCGAGCTGTTCGTGGCCGTCATGGCGGCGGCGGTGCCACTTCGCGCGGCCCCGCCTTCAGGCCCGAACTACGTTCCGCCGGAGCTGCAGGAGCTTACGCGGGGCATTCTGGTGAAGCCGCCGAGTCCGGTCGATGCGGAGCCGGCGACCCCAGCCCAGGCGCCGCCGGCGTGGCCGCGCCGGTCGGTGCGGCTCGCCCAGTTCGAGGTCCCCGAGCCGCTTGAGTTGGTGAGCCAGCCGTCCGGTTCGCCTTTTCCTTCGGTGTCGGTGGGCCCCTCCTCGGGTCCCTTCGTGCCGGAGCGTGCCCCGAGCCCGCCGGGCACCCGCGCGGGCAGCGGCAGCCCCTCAAGCCCCTTCCAGCCCGAAGAGGAGGTCGTCGAGCTGGTCGAG
>Ga0180438_10008762_pt1 | contig 12792 bp, 25 predicted proteins | sample SS_ome_12_FD_132455 | JGI IMG/M metagenome (GOLD analysis project Ga0180438, IMG submission 132455) | Hypersaline lake sediment archaeal communities from the Salton Sea, California, USA - SS_3_D_2 metaG | ecosystem: Environmental > Aquatic > Non-marine Saline and Alkaline > Hypersaline >...
CCGATGCGTTTGGTGTACTGGTTGTCAATGCGGAAAAGGAGTGGGACAATAGAGAGCCTATTCTGACTTTGGAGGACCAGCATGCATAGAAACGGGGAGATGAATACTGCCGGGGACAGGTGGACACCAGCCCCTAGTGAGGGTGGGCCGTTGCATACGGGTAGCATAATGGGTGTTTGGGTGCCGAGGGGTATGAGGGTCCGATGGAGCTATACTTACGGGCCTGACGGCTCGTATGTGAGTGGGTATACGCTTGAGACTGTCGTGCCCAGACCAGAGAAGGAGACGGATGAGAAGCCTGATGATTAGCCTTCTGCTTCTGTCTGCTGGTTGTTGCAGCGCACAGACGAATACGTACTTCTACGCGGGGGCACCCGTATCATCCAACGTGTCAGTGACGCTGACGAACAGGGGTTACGTCGTGGGGTATAGTAATATAAAGGAAGACCCCCTGTGGGTATGCTATCGTCTTTTCAGGCGCAACTCGGATGGCAACGAGGCGAGACCCTCCCGGTTCAAGACGGACAAGCGCACCGAGGCGAAAGTCACACATGATGATTACACTGGTACTGGATACGACCGGGGACACATGGCTCCCAATGCGGCCATCGCGCACTGCTATGGAAGGGATGCGCAGTTGGAGACCTTCCTGATGAGCAATGTGGTGCCGCAGAAGCCCGACCTGAATCGAGGCCCATGGAAGAAGCTGGAGGCAACGGTGCTTGGCTGGACAGCACACATGGAGCAGCTCTGGGTAATGACTGGCCCCATATTCGATGGATACACGGAGATGCTGCCCTGTGATGTCGAGATACCCGATGCGTGTTTCAAGGTCATTGTAGACGAGACGAATGGGGTACCGAGGGTTCTTGCGTTTATCATGCCAAGAGATGTCGAGAGAAAGTCTCCACCGGAGGCATACCTCGTGACAGTGGACGAGATAGAAAGAGCGACTGGATTAGACCTTCTACCCGGCCTGCCTGAGACTCTGGAAGAGGGCCTTGAGTCAAGAAAAACAGGGGCACTTTGGGCCTGCCCATAGGCCGGGGCAGTCTTTTCTTGAAGCGACAATGGAAAAGACGCATAGTCCTTGCTGACTTGGTGTGTATAATAGGTCAAATGGAGGTAGTTATGTCTGAACCGAAGAGGCACAAGATACGAGAAGTCAAGGTCTATGATGACGGGGAAGGTCGTATTGTAAAGGAGTATGTACAGGTCTTTGGCAAGGACAAGGCTCCGAATGCCTATGATGGAGTAGCCTCATTCCAAGTAAGGGCTCGCAATCCCATGACAGGCCAAGTCCTCCTCCAGACGATGAAGCTGGAGTTCGAATTTCCTCTGGGCACGTCGCTCAAGAGAGCATATGAGCTGTTTGACGAGTTGGCTGGAAAACGATTCGAGGAATACAGGAAGCAGCAGGAGGACAAGGCTCGCATCGTGGGAGCCAAGACAGTTCCCTCCGGCTTGATGGGTCCGGACGGAAAACCTCTGAAGAAGGGGTGATGGGAGTTGATAAAGGGAAGCTATTACAATGGAGCTGCTCGGGCGCAGAGAATCCTGCTGAACTGTCTGACCTTGGTGGGCAACAGGTCGCACTTCGGTCACTTCATGCTGGACTTTTTGTGGCCTTTGTATCACTGGCTTTATAGACACGGCAGGCTCTATGACAAGAATTTGAAAGTCTATGTGACAGACAGGAGTATTGAAAGGTTCAGTTCGATTCTCAATGCGCTTTTCCACTGCAAGATTATCACCCGGTTCGACTACAACGATGCCGTTGGCATGTACAGGGTTATGGTGCTTGGGATGGAGGCGCATAATCGAAGACTCTTTGGGCTCACGGTTGGAGACTATATAAGCAGACCAAGGGAGTATATCAGACACTTTCGTGAGTATGTTTTTGAGAGACTCGGCATCGAACCCGGTGCGCCGAATAAGATGATTCTAGTTCAGAGAAAGATGACAACCGAAGACAGGGGCGGAGGTAGGCGCAACATAGAGAATCACGAGTCAGTTGAGAAGGCACTCTCTGTGTTTGCTGAGATGTATAACCTCTCTTTCCACAATGTGGTTCTGGAAGATATGTCTTTCATCGAGCAGGTGGAACTTTTTAGTTCGGCAAAGCTGGTAGTCGGCCAGCATGGTGCCGGTCTGTGTCATTTCCTGTGGATGCCGATAGGTTCGGCCTTGAATGAACTCCATGAATCGGACAAGGAAGCATACCGATTCGGACAGTTCTGTGCGGAGTTTGGATTGTGGCATAAGAATCTTATTTGTCCAAAAGGAGACAGCAACAAGAACATCGTAGTGCCAATCAATGAGTTGGTGAATGGCCTAGATAAAATGATGAGGTGGAAAGATGGGCGATAAATTGATGAAGGAACGGTTTTTGGTCAATCATGATATGCACATGGGTCCAATAAATAGGAATCTCCGTGCGGGTGATGTAGTTACGTGGTGTCCGGCGAGTGACGTGTTCACCGTCAACGGTGCCGAGCTGCCTAACGATGGGCGTAAGAAGGATAGCAAGGAGGGTTTCCTGACGGCGGCTCAGGCTCTTGAGAAGCTGGCCTATCTGAAGCCCGATGAGGTCACTGTTCTCGACGCGGTTGAGGTAGACGGGGAGCTGAAGCCGAAGACGGATACGCTGGTGGTCTTCCCTATTCTCGGCTGTCTTCGTGCGGCAGAGGATTTCTTGTGCCGGGCCGTTCAGTGGGATGCGGTAAGCGATGAGCAGACCCAGTTCTTGGAGCTATTCTTGGAGCACATCAAGGACGTGGACAGTCTTGACTGTCTGGAGCGCAAGGCTGATGTGGACGTGGAGCCCATCAATAAGTGGCTACAGGAGCGCGGGTTCAGTATACAGCTCAATCCAGTCGCTGACGGCTTTGCTGTGGCAAGTATTTTGGACGTGCTGGTCAAGTGGCTGAACGAGGCCCAGAAGGTCTCCATTCACAGCGACAAGGGAGAGTTCCCCGGAGTGAAGCTGAAAGAGGGGGTTGCGGCATATCGGCAACCGGAGCTGCATCCTCATCCGGTGGTCAAGATTCGCACACAGAGCGACGACATCGTCTGTATCACCATTGCAGATACGATGCCTGATGACCCATTTGCCCTCAACTGGAAAGTCGAGCAGCTTCGGAATGTTCAGAGGCCCTTTGGTGTGGAGGGCGTCATGTTCCCGATGGTCAACTATGACCGGATGGTGGATATCTCTTGGATTGAAGGTATGAAGATAAAGCCGGGCGACGGAGATGACGGTTTCTATATCTCGCAGGCCCTTCAGCAGACGAAGTTCAAGATGAATGAGATTGGCGCAAGAGCACAGAGCGCGGTGGCCATGACGTTTAGGTGCTGTGCGGTGGCGGCTCCCAATCCATGGGTCGTTATTGACAGGCCGTTCGTTCTGTGGATTGAACGCCCCGGTGTCCAGATGCCGCTTTTCGCTGGTGTCTTTGCCGAGGACGTGTGGGAGAATCCGGGTGGACTTGATTGAAAAGAAATGCGACTTGTTCACGGTAGATGATAGCGAGTATCACCTTGCTCATTGTATCGCCGAGGACTTGAGGATGGGTGCAGGCATAGCGGTGCCGATGTGCCAGAAGTATAGCCTCCGGACGAAGATACGAGCTTCTGGCGAGTCTCTGTGCTATCCGACTTGTATTTTGACGCCACCGGTATTCAATCTTATCACCAAGAAAGTCAGCAGCGGAAAGCCGACATATGACTCACTGAGAGACGCATTGCTGGGGATGAGGGCCATCGCCCTGAAAAAAGATATCAGGAAGATTGCGATGCCCCGTATCGGGTGTGGCCTTGATAGGCTCCAGTGGGGGTTGGTGAGGGGATTGATTGAGCAGGCTTTTGAGGGCACTGACGTGAAGGTGTTGGTATGCAGATGGAAGTAGAACAGAGAGAGACGTGGGACGAATACTTTATGGGGCTCGCCAACAAGGTGCGTCAGCGTTCCAAGGACAGGTCAACGAAAGTCGGTGCAGTCATTGTTGGTCCAGACAAAGAGATACGTTCGACAGGCTACAATGGATTTCCACGGGGAGTCAGAGACGAGGTTGACGAGAGGCACGAGAGACCGGCCAAGTACCACTGGACTAAACACGCCGAAGAAAATGCAATCGCCAATGCGGCAAGAGTAGGAACTCCTACAAAGGGGTGCACGATTTACGTGACAACGAGGCCACCGTGTGCCGGATGTGCCGGGCTCATTGATAACGCCGGTATCGCGGAGGTGGTCGTTGAGACGATGGAGTGCTCCAAGAGAAAAGACGGGGACAGTTGGGAGCTTCAGTGGAAGATAGCGCAGGAGATATTCGAAGAGGCTGGCATAACACTGAGGTTGGTAAATGAAGCGGCCTAAGTACATAGTCGAGAATGGTATTCCCGAGGCAGTGCCGAATTGCAATACGGTCGAGGAGCTGCATGAGTACCTCAACAAGGTGCCTCATTCTGGGTATCGACTGGTGAGCGCACAGTTTGTCAATGGTAACTTCGTCATGGTGTGGGAGCTTAGAGATGGCTACTGAGCTGACGCAGCCGATGGGCAATAACAGAGCAAAGACCAGAGTCCTTGCGGACACCATGTCTCCCGGCGAGCTGTGGCGATACGCGCAGGAGTTGAAAGATGAAGACTTCCCTGTGGCAATTACCTACGACAGGGACACCGTTCACCTACACGACATGGTCGAGGCCAGATTGTTCGGTCTTGGCGTCCATTTCGGCAGTATGGCTCACGCAGGTATGTTTGACCCGGAATAGGGATTATTTTCCGGATTCGAAGCCTTCCTTTGCAATGATGGGATAGAGAGCAAAAAGGAAGCTAAGGATGAGCAAACGAATAAAGGTACCGAAACTCGAAGATGTTGCAGTCGCTTTGGGTGTAAAATGCCCGAGAACAACAGAGGGAACCTTCTACTCCCCTTCACTGGAAGTGAAGGGTGTCACAGTCACGGTCAAGAGAGAGGGCCGGGGCTACCGACACTTCGATAAGGTAGCAATCGTAATCGAAACGGGTGGCTATGGCAGAGAGCAAAAACGCCGTAAGCTATATGTCTGGAAAGGCTATGCCAGTAGTGAGTATGATACGCTCGTGCGGCGTCCTCTGACAGATGGGGAAACGACCAAGCTCAAGGCCAAGATTGCCGAGATGGTCGAGGAACAGAAGGCCCTTGATGAGGCTTCCAAGGCTCGTGATGAATCCTACAAGCGCAAGCAGAGGTCACGTGATGCTCTTGAGAAGGCCCTTGATGATGCTGGCATTGACCAGTTCGGGGGCACCAAGGACATTGAAGGCGTGTCGCTGTCCATCTACACGGACAGGCCCAAGATTGATATCACACTCTACGACAAGACGCCGAAGCAGGTCGTGGCCATCTACAAGGCTGTTCAGGGGGCACTCAAGGAAGTAGCAGGGTGAGGGTTGACCACATCGAAGTCGTGGCATGCACGACGACCCCGATTTTTAGCCCGTTCTGGGCTGTTTTTTTGTCAAAACCTGTTTTGACTGCTTCTTTCATGGATTTTTCCGGATTTCAAGACCTCTCTCGCAATAGCGTAGTGGAGGCAAGAATGAAGAAACTGATGCGATGGATGATTGAGCGGATGAAAGCGAAGATGATGCCCGTGAACGACTATGGTAGCTGGATTCGCAGGATTGAGGCTCTTGAAGCCACGGGTGGTGTGTGATGAAGAAGCGAACGGGCATGACTAAGAAGATTCGCGAGTGTGCCGAGGTGATTCTCTACTGGAAGAAGAACCCGGACAAGTTTGGCGCGGAGTCCAGTAGGAAGGTTTTTGAGAAGGCTCTTCACGCTCATCTTGAGTATGTGAAGGAGAAGGGTGAGGAGATTCACCCGGACGTGATGAAGATGGCCGAGCGTGCATTGGCGTAACAGGAGGATATGATGAATCGAGCAAAGACCAAGAACGGCAAGAAGGAAGCTCACATCATGGAGAAGTTCGTCTCTTTGGTAAGTCGGCTGAGTCCGGAAAATCTCCACTGTGATGGCGAGATTTCGAGGGCAGAGGCACAGAGGCGTTATCGCGCCATTATGCGTGAGTGGATTGCGTTGGAGAAAGAGCTTGGTCGCAAGATGACCGAGGAAGAGGTGTACACATGGGAGATGGAAGGGTACAGCAAGGCGTCGTAACCGGATATTTCGGTAAGGTAGTCGGACGCAATAGCTGTCGGACCACCAAGGTTCATGCTGTTTATGGTGATACCGGAAGGCCGGTCTGTGGCACCGTTATTGGCTCCGGTATGCTGTGGCATTTCTGCTCTGCTCGCTACAACGCTGATTACGTAACCTGCGAGAGGTGTAGGGAGTGGTATCGCAGGTGGAGGGCAAGACAACGATGAATGACGATGTTTTGAATGTTGGTGACAAGCGGTGTAAAAGCGTCAATCCCGAGACGGGGAACCAGTGCATTATGGCTGAGGGCCATTTCGGCCCCCACCGGACAGGGGGCGTGTATCGCCATCAAAGCAAAGAGCGTTGGGTGACCAAGTGCCCCGACGGCAAGTGCGAGTATCACGAGGCATTCGTGCACAACCCCGGTCACGAAGAGTGCATCCACTGTGGTGACGTGAGGCCGTGTCCGTCTTCATTCACTCCGGCAATTCTTTACCGCGAGTCTCTTGACCAACTCCAGTGTGAACACTGTGCGGACGGCAAGCCATGTAAGTCGGTACACTATCTGCATGCTCGATGCCATCCGAAGGCCGGACTGTGGGTGGCCTACCATCACGACGGCTATCTGATGGTGATGTGTAAGGAGTGTAATCGGTCGGTGGCAGACATCGCCGTTGCGGAGGAAGGCACATTAGTGACTTAGAGAGAATTGAGAACCTGACGGACAAGCCCATCACGGAGTTCGTGCCGGGCGATACCATCTATATCACCAAGATGCACAGTGGCCACTCTATTCGTCACCTGTGCCGCTTCGTGTCCTACGGACGAGGCGTCGTGACAGGTGACGTGGTTTCATTCGAGCCGAAGTGGGCATACCACTCGGTCGAGGTGGAATCTGGAATCCAAGTCAGGGCGCGACTGTCGAAGTGTTATCTATGGGGCCACTGGCCGACAGAGAGCATTGAGTGGCCTCACTGTCACTGGTTCGATGGAAAAACCAAGAAGGTAAGAGGTGTATGATGGATACAGGTGAAATGACCGAGGAGAAGAAGAGAAGATACATAGAGGACGCCAAGAAGGCCCCTCTTATCTCCGAGTGGCTTTGCCCGTACTGTTACGCGCAAGGTTATGAGGGGAAGTGCGGTCGGTGCGGTACGCCGATGATGAAGGTGAGTCGCGACTGCGAAAAGGCAGGCGACGCAAGCTTCTGATTTCGTTGGCTCTTTTTGATTGACATAGAGACCGAGGAAGCAAAGGCACGGAATGACACTGAGTCCAGAGCTGAAGGGATACGAGTCCTGTACGTGGCAGACTGCCAAAAGACGATTTGTCAAAAGACGTTTGATGCTCGCTATGGAAAAAGACGACCTCTGCGTTGAGATAGCTCGTACCTATGACAGTCACGGCATGGACGCGGCGATGGCCACTCTTTGCGCGGTGCTCTACCTGCAAAAGAATGGGCCGGGCCAAACTGCGAGGCAGGGTGTCGAGATGTACTGGGACATTGTTCTTGCGATGGAAAAGAGCGGAAAGAAGGTGCCTTGGTTGAGAAACAGGGTCGGCAATCTTCGGTACTGGGTCTTTTATGCTTGCTCTGGCCCAAGGCGTGACTGGCCCTTGGAGCCACCAAAATGGAAAAACTTGGACATGGTTGGTGGTTTGGCGAATATAATGTTATGGGTCGGTGCTGCGGAGCTGGAAAGACAGGGCGGTACCAGCAACCTCGTAGCTGCCGGGCCAATTGCACGATTTCTTCGGGAAGGACTGGAACGAAAACGTGAGCGAGAAGTCAAAGATAGACGGAGCCGAGCTGGTTGAGTATCTGGCCAAAAGGGTCATGGGCTGGGGGCCGGGGAGTGACTGGTCTCCGTGGGAGCCTCTTGAGAGCCTCGATGACGCATGGATGATGGTCAAGAAGCTTAGAGTGGCCAAGTGCTGTGAATTTCCGCTTTTCCTGAGCTTGTCAGATGATGGTGGTTTCTATTTCCGCGCCAACGTCTATCACCAGTACGACCACATGCTTGTTTCCTCCGTGGTAGACGAGGAGAGTCCCTGTCGGGCGATTTGTATGGCGGTCTATGAGGCCATGCAGATAGAGGACGGCTCCAAGGAGTGGGACAAGCCTCGGTTCTGGCAGATGTGGTGTAAAGACGAGACGCCCAAGGTTGGCGTTGGGGTTATCATACGTGATAATAGCGGTCGCATTCTCCTTCAGAAGAGGAAGGGAGCCCATGGTGAAGGAGAATGGAGCCTGCCCGGCGGACACATGGAGCTGGGTGAGTGCTTCGACGGCGTCTGCAAACGCGAGGTAAAGGAGGAGACTGGCATCCCGATTGCCGGGGTGAAGCCGCTCTTTTTTACCAATGACATTTTCGAAGAAGACGGCCTGCACTACGTGACGCTTTTCTTCGAGGCATATTGGGATGCGTCAATCTGGAAAGAGAAGGCCCGGATAATGGAGCCGAACAAGACGACCGAGATGGGTTGGTTTTCCAAGGGCGGCTTGCCGACACCTCTTTTCCCTCCATTGGATAGATTTCGGGAGCAAGGAGGGGCATTACTAAATGGAACTGAGTAGCTGGACGCTGGTTGGCGGAGGTGCAGCAATCGGTCTTATCGCGGGTATGTGGGACAAAGTCAAAGGCTTCCTGCATACCTTCTTTTCCGTTGCAGTGGTCAACGTCAAGATAGAGGGACAGGTGGCCTACGCTGTTTCCATGTACATCGTGCGCAACTTCAAGAGGGTGAGGCTTGGCGATATTGCCGTGACGGGCAGCAACGAGTACGTCCGCACCGAGAGTCAGAATCAGCTTGTGGCCTTCAAAGTCTTTCCGAATAAGAGCACGATGTGGCGCAAGGGCGGCAGGGTCATCTGGGTCAAGTCTACGTGGCGGGGTATTCAGGTCTCGTTTTTCAGGGCCTCTTTGAATGTGGACAAATTCGTTCACATGGCAGTTTGTGAGTTCAATGCGACCAAGCGCAGGGAGGGTGGCTCCGACCGCTTCTTCGTGGCAAGGAAGCAGGGCACCGTGGGAGAGAAGATGTCTGCGGCACTGAAGGCACTGGGGCCGAGAAATAGCGACGGGCCGGACAAGGAAGAGGGCTTTGACTCATGGGGCAACGTCAAGGCCGACAAGTACAGTGCCGAACCTATCGGCTTGAAGTTCGATGACATCGGCCAGCCTTTCCATGAGGATGCTGTGGAGGTGCTCTCTCTCACGGAACAGGCTCTTGCTGCCTACGAGGACATCAAGAAGTGGCGCAAGAACGAGCAGTGGTACAAGCGGCACATGATACCATGGAAGCTCAACTGGCACTTTACGGGTCCGGCTGGGACAGGCAAGACGGCCTACGTAAGGGCGATTGGTCAGGCCCTGAACATGCCCATCTTCATGATGGATGTGGCATCTATGACCAACAATGACTTTGTCGAAGCATGGGTAGAGGCACTTGACTGGTCCCCGTCCATCGTGCTCGTCGAGGATATCCACGCTTCTTATGAGGGGCCGAAGCGCATCGCCGACACAGGTAAGGAGCCCGGCTTGACGTTCGACTGTTTACTCAACGTGCTTGATGGCGTAGAGAATACGGACGGCATCGTTACGGTGATAACATCCAACAACATTGCCAAGGTTGACCCTGCTCTCGGTGGGAGATACGGGCATAAAGGGGGCGAGAGAATTCATACGCGCCCCGGTCGTGTTGACAGGGTGGTCTTTTTTGATATTCTTGATGAGGCTGGTCGAAACAAGATGGCTGAACGCATACTTGATGATTTCACGACGGGTAAAATAAGGCGGATTGTGTCTTCTGGCGAAGGCATGACCGGCGCAGAGTTCCAAGACTTGTGTCGTCGGGCGGCGCAGGGATTGAACGGAATATAGAGGCAATGAACAAGGTCGCTTTGCTGATAGCGGCCCATTGTGTGCCTGAAGTTCTCAAGCTTACGGTGGGTACTTTTCTGGATGTCCATGACGGCTCGTATGAGGCAAGTCTGTACGTGTCTCTTCACGCTAACTATCATCACTATCATCCCGGCTTAGATGAAATCACCTCTATGCCCAATGTGGATTTCACATTTGTAGATGAGATAGACTGGAATAGTGCAGGTCTTCTTCGGTTTTCGACTATGCACGCCAAGAGCCTGCTCTCCCTGCTTCAACGGGTTGCCATGACAGACTGCACGCACGTGGCCATATTCGACCATGACCTGATTTTTTACAGGGACTTCGTTTCTTGGGCTCTCCGTGGGCGTTTAGATGCTGACTGGGTCTGTGGGTTGTTTGATGACCTGTCTCATCCTCGACGTATTGCACGAGGTCTTCCTCCGAATCCATTGAAGACACGCACCTTCTTCCCGAAGCCCACCGTGTGGCACATGCTTATAAGCAGGAAGATGCTTGATGCGCTCGTAAAGACTCCTAAGACGGTGATGCCGGAAGAGAGAGACGATTTGGTCTACGACACGTTCGCCAAGGCATATCAAGAAGCCATTGTTTCTGATATGGATATTAGAGTTATACCCTGTTCAGAGTTTGCACCCGTAGTGAAACATTTGTGGTCTCTCTCATTCAACTACGGTTTTGTTGAAGCCCGAGCGACAAGAAGCGAAAAGGAAGCGAGAAGGCATCATGGTGCTCGGGTTCAGAAAGCCGTGGCTGAGTATCGTAGGAGATTTCCGGATGGAATAGAGCATCTCTTGAGGAGACTATCACCGTGTTCAGAAGGATGAGAGGGGGCTCCATCTACCAGATTCGGGTCGTATCTGGCCAGAAGCTTCGCAAAGGAGAGACCGTCACGATAGGCTCAAGCGGAAACATCCGAAAGGCCCTCGACGGAGACAATGTTCTGGGGCATGTGACTCAAGACCAGACAGGAACGACGGCTCAGGTGATGCTAAATCAGATTGATTTCGAATTGGAGCTGTCCCCGGAGGGTACAATAAAGGTATGGGATGAAGTAGATTTGGAGACAGGATATGGCGGACGAGTCTAAGACGCCGAAGCCTCCCAGTGAGGATTTCGTAGCCGTGGTCGCTACGGGCGGCGGCATTGTTGCCGATTGTGAGCTTTGTGGCAGGACGTTGTTTGAGGACGACGAACTCGCTGGGGATTGGGAAGATGGGGAGTTGGAGAGGCTGAGAGAGCGAGCGGAAAAAGACCCTGACAAGTGTATCGGTTTCGCGGACCAGTCGGTTTCGACGGGATACATCGGGGGCAAGTACGTTGTGACGAACTGTCCGTGTAATGGTTTGCGGCATTATGAGGACTTCATATGGAGTCATCGCCGACTGATAGCCGACTACATTGAGAGAAGGGCAAAGAGGATAGCCGAGGCCGCATATGACGATGAAGCAAGAGCAGAATTCCTGAAGGAGAATGTCGAGGATAGGGACCAAGATATTAGTTTTGCCAAGTGTCAGGACTGCGGTGGCTACTTCGATAGAGAGGTTTTTGATGAGCGTACATATTGTCCCCGGTGTGCGGATATGCACCCGGCGGAGACTAAGGATGAGTCCACGGACGATGCCTTCAACTGGGATGAGGACGACAACCTTCCCTTCTAAGGAGAGATGATGTTGCCATTCCAGCCAGAGCCGGAAATAGTCCTGAAGGCACGCTACGAGGATGCCGTGCGTGATTTGGTGGACATAAGAGAGTTGGAGAAGAAGCCCGAGAAGCGTCCGGGTATTCATCGTAAACACGTATTCGATTTTTATGACGGTCTTCGGTTGATAGTGTCGCGAGACACGGATGGAGATGATGTCTTTACACATTATAGCGCGAGTATGCATCCCGATGGTGCTTTTGACAATCTACAGGGTTTCGTCATGTTCGTTGTCAGTCATATCAATGAGCTACGTTCAACTCCGATGGAGGGCCGGGCCAAGGTATTTGGAACAGACAAAGGTATCGTTCACGTGATGTATGATGAGGAGCAGCCCGATGCGACGGAGATGTCTGGCCCAAGGGCAAATCCTCGGTGGAACTAATGGCTGACACAGATTCAGTTAGTATCTGTTTTGACTGCATGATACCCGTCGAGGGGTGTCGCCGTTGTCCCTTGTGTAGGGGCAGTCTGAAACGAATTGGGTCTCTTGGGTTCGAGATTCTGAGGAAGCTGAAACGAAAGGGATATAAACCGGTGTCCTGTAAGTTTCTTGGCTATTCTGGTAATAGGGAGGTATCTATCGAATTCGATGGTTATTCTCCGGGCCGAGGCGTTCATGGTGAGATGCGGCCCCAATTGAGCAAAGAAGGAAGACCCACCTGTACGACGTGGAGGGTAAAGAGCAAGCTGGAAGTCTACCGGGAGGCGGATGAGTGGGTTGAGGAATCCACAGAGTTCAGCAGGCAATTGCCTTTCAATAGAGACCTTTGCAGTCTGTGCGCTGAGCAGTTTGACGTGGAGTGGTTTCACGGTCGGTGTCGGTGCCCCTGTGCGGGTCTGTTGGACAGCGACAAGCCGGGTGCTACGGGACCGCATGAGTTCTGGAAAGGACTGCCCGACAGGTGTATCTACCTTGCCGAACAGGTGATGACTCGGCCCGATATCATTCGGTCTTTGGGATTGGAAGTGAGTCCGTGAGTATAACAATAGTCAGTGCATGGACTGAAGAGATTGAATGGTTCGCCCGGAAGGCCAA
>Ga0180438_10008765_pt1 | contig 12787 bp, 6 predicted proteins | sample SS_ome_12_FD_132455 | JGI IMG/M metagenome (GOLD analysis project Ga0180438, IMG submission 132455) | Hypersaline lake sediment archaeal communities from the Salton Sea, California, USA - SS_3_D_2 metaG | ecosystem: Environmental > Aquatic > Non-marine Saline and Alkaline > Hypersaline >...
ACCACGATACGCGGTTTAATCCGCTGGTGATTTCGGAATAAGCGGCAAGGAGGGCATGTTATGGCGCGACGCGGATCCATCATTTCTGCTATTTACAGCAGCTATCGGAGAGCGTTGAGCACTACCGGAAAGATCTATCGAACATTCGGGCCCGTTACATGCGTGACCCCCTGCCGGTCCGTCCGGGTGGGCTGGCCGCCGACCTGGAGTGTACCCAGTTAGCGGAGGGAGGAAATTATGCACACTGACTTTCTACACTTCTCCGATGCCCATCTTGGCTATCAGCAATACGGACATCCCGAACGCTTCAACGACTTCGGCCGGGCCTTTCTGGCTGCGATTGACTACGCTGTCGAGCATAAGATGGATTTCGCACTCGTCAGCGGCGACCTGTTCCACAAGTCAGCCATTGACCCACCTACACTGCTTCAGGCAGTAAATGGGCTGGATAGGCTGCGTCAAGCTGGAATCCCCGTGGTAGCTGTAATGGGCAATCACGATCGCCCCCGCTATCGTGATCGTTTCTCCTGGCTCGACTACCTGGCTGAGCGGGGCTACCTGGCCTTGCTAAGCCCTAACTTTGAGGAGACAGGACTGCATCTGCTCCCCTGGGACGGAAGCGAGGGAGCCTACACAGACATCAAGGGTGTACGGATCTACGGCTTACCCTACCTGGGCGCTTCTACCCGTAAGATCCTGGAGGAATTCCCCAGAGCGCTGGCGAATCAAAGCATGGAAGGGATCAAGTTTACGGTGTTGATGGGCCATTTCGGCCTGGAAGGCGAAATGCCCGGAGTGCCTGGAGGGCTCCCGCATAACCAGGTCACGCCGCTTAGCGAATTTGTGGACTATCTGGCCCTAGGCCACTGGCACAAGCCTTTTGAACGAGAAGGATGGATCTATAATCCTGGCTCGCTGGAGATCTGTGCCATGGACGAGTGCCGTTGGCGCGGCGGCTTCTACCACGTCACCGTGGACACCCAAAGCAAATCAAAGCACATCGCCAGGCACATCAAGACCCACCGGCGTCCCTTCCACCGCCTGGTCTTCCCTGTGGACGAGTATACCACGCCCGAGGCGCTGTACGACGGTCTGCGGAAACGCTTGGAGGAAGAGAGACCAGCGATGCGAGCGGACGACCTGGATCCCGTGGTCGAGGTCAGTTTGGAAGGGGTTCTGGCTTTCGATCGCAGTGCCTTAGACATGGAACATGTGCGTGGGTTGATTGATGAGATTGTTTCTCCCCTCATAACCAGGCCCAAGAATAACACGCGCCCGACCGAGTTCGAGATTTCCCCTGAAGAGAGACTGTCCCGCACCGAATTGGAACGCCAAGTGCTACAGGACTTGATCCGGCGTGATAGCCGCTATCGCGATCAGGCCGAACGTTGGGCCAACCTCATGGGCGAAGTCAAGACGATGGCCCTCACGGGCAGCCCACCTGAGGCCATTGTGGCCACAATGCGCCAGCGCATCGCAGGGTTGAACGAGGAGTGAGCGCTATGCAGATCTCTCAGGTCGAACTCAAAAACGTCAAGAGCTATACCGACAGCGGGCCTATTCGATTCGCCCCCGGCGTCAACGCTATCAGTGGACCCACTGGAGGGGGCAAGTCCACTATCTTGGAGGCGATCGGTTTCGCCCTCTTTGATACGTTGCCCTACGTACAGAGGCAGTTTCTGCGCGAAGGGGCAAAGCGCGGTGAGATTGTTGTCAGCTTCATAGATGCCCTGGACGAGCGCGAATACCAGGTCATCCGGCCGGTAGGTGGTGGCAAGCTCTATGTGTACGATCCCGAGATCAAGCGCCAGATCGTCACTGGCAAGGACGATGTGATAGACTGGCTCAGAGAACATCTTGGGGTCGAACCTACGGCCGATCTCAGCACCCTCTTCACCGATGCCGTGGGTGTACCTCAAGGTCTGTTGACAGCACCTTTCTTGGAGGGATCAAAGGATCGTAAGCGGAAATTCGATCCACTGTTGCAGGTGGATGACTACGAGCTGGCTTGGGAGAAACTGCGAGAGACGGCCAGCTATCTGAAAGAGCAATTAACGGTTCAAGAGCGACGTATGGCTGAGCTTCGAGCCGAGTTGAAACGCCTGCCACGACTTGAGGAAGAGGTCAGGGAACTCCAAGAGAAGATCTCTGCTGACGAGCAAAGACTGGCTGAAGTTGTGGCCCGGCTAGGGCAGGTAGGGGGTGAGAAGGCGACCCTGGATGTGGCCTGGGATCGAATCGGGGAGTTGACTCGTCAGTCGGAGGGTCTGATTCAGCGCCTGGAAGGCCTGGACCGCCAGTTGTCTGCCGCTGAAGCGGAGGTGCAGAAAGCTCAAGAGGCGCAGCACATTGTCGAGGAGACCGAGGAGGGTTATCGTCTTTACGAAGAGGCACAGACGAACCTGAGCGAACTGGAGGAGCGGCGGCAAGAACGGGACCAGTTGAACGTGCAATTGGTGGAGATAGAACAGGCTCTGGCCTTGGCCACGCAGGAAATTAAGCGCTTGGAACAAACGCTGGAGGAGATTGTCCAGGCTGAGAAGCGGATGGCCGAACTGAAGCCGCTGGTGGCAGAACAGGAGCAGCTCGAAAAGGAACTGAAGGTGGCTGAACGGGATGCTGAACGATTGGCAGAAGCTCAGCAGCGTGTGACTGAGGAGCAGACGAAGTTAGAGAAACTTCAGGCCGATCTACAGCGAGTACAGGAGGAACTTAAGACCCGCCAAGTGGTTGAAACTGAGGTTGACGAGACAGAACAGCAACGCCGTGAACTGGAGAAACAGATAGCTGCTCTTGAGGCAAAGCAAGGACAAATCAAGGGCCAGCACCGACAATTGAGGGAAAGACTTGCTTTGCTGGAACAGGAAGAGTTAGCCGAGTGTCCAGTGTGTCGCCGACCGCTGGAGACCCACCAAGCAGAAGAGTTAAGTGAGCACTATCAGGCCGAATTGGGCAGACTCGATGATCGGGCAAAAGACATCCGTCATCAATTACGAGAGCGTGAGAAGAAGTTGAGCACAGCCGATGAGCGACTAGCAGAGTTACGAGATCAAGCCAGGTCCTTGCCCCACCCAGGCCGGGAGACCGAATTGATCCAAGAGATCGGAGCTCAGCAGAGCACAGTGAAGGAATGGCAAGAGACAGAAGCAAGTCTGGCTCGTGCTCCTGAGCAGGCCGATAGACTGAGAAGTCACCTGGAAGAACTCGGAGACCCCCGTAGCGAATACCAGCATCTCAAGACCGAAGCAGACAAGCGGTCCAAGACAGAGACAGACCTGGCAGCAGTCCGCGAGGAGCGAATGCGCAAGGAAGGGGATAGGCAAGAGATGGCCGAAGTACTGCAAGCCTTCGCTAACTTGGATGACGAAATCGCAACTCAGCGGAAGGTGATGACTGCCAGCCAGGCCGATCACGGTCGTTATCTGGAGCATCGCCAGATCGCTCAGACGCTGTCCCAACGACGCGCCAAAGTAGAGGAACTCCAAACAGAGAGAGAACAGGTAGAGGCTCAGCACGAAAAGACCGAGGCGGAACTCAAAGAGGCCAGAGCTGGTTACGACGAGGCCAGACACCAAGAATTGGTAGAAGAGCATCAACAACTGACCGCAGAACGGGCGGGGCTGAACGAGCGGTTGGAGATTGGGCGGGAACAACTATCCAAGGGGCAGGACGAGATCGAGTCCTTACAAGAGTTGCAGATTGAGTTGGGAGAGGTCGAACGGGAATACGAACTCCTCAACGCGCTATCTGAGACACTTGAGTTTATCCGCAAAACCGTCCGAGAGGCCGGCCCTTACATCACCCGTGCCCTGGTGCAAACCATCTCCGCCGAGGCAGACCGTATCTTCAGTGACATCTTGAACGACCACACCATGCGCCTGCGCTGGGAGGAGGATTACGGCATCACCATTGAGCAACTCGGAAACGAGCGCGACTTCTCCCAGCTCTCCGGGGGCGAGAAGATGGCTGCTGCCCTGGCCGTGCGGTTGGCCCTATTGCGCGAGATGTCGGACATACGCATCGCTTTCTTTGATGAGCCCACGGCTCATCTGGATGACGAGCGACGCGAGAATCTGGCCTCGCAGATTACCCAAATCAAAGGCTTTCACCAATTGTTCGTCATCAGCCACGACGACACCTTTGAACGGGAGACACATCACGTGCTGCGAGTAAGCAAGGAGAATGGAGTCAGTCAGGTGGAGGTAGGCTGATGCTACATCCGGGAAAACTCGTCGCGGCCCTGGAAGCCAAAAGAGATCGCTTTACCGAAGCCGAAGAGACTCGTCAGGAAGACCTGGACACCCTTGGCCAGGCCCTGGAAACTCTGGCGACCTTGAGCCTAGCTGAGGTCGAATCACGACTGGCTGGCATCCCATGGCCCGGCGCCCGCCCGACAGACGAACACGAACAGTATGAGGGTATTCTCATCCCCTTCGCCGAGAGTTGGTCGAATCACCGTCAGGCCAGAGAGTGGGCGTTGGAAGTGTTACATGGCGCGCCCACCTTTGCCGCCGATGGCTCGCAGATCCCGCCGGCCAGGGATATTTCCATCCCTGTGGCAATGGTACAGGTGGGATGGTTCGAGAACCGTCACCAGGACGATAAAGCCTATGTGAAGGACATTGCTGTGGAGGTATTGGCTCCAGACGAGTTAGCCGAGGACGAAAGGGAAGAGAGCGGCTTTCCTGATTGGCGGGTCAACTGGCGACGTTTTGAGATGGAAGTCGAACGGCTGGCGGCATACATGCAGGCCAACGCCGGAACCCCGCCCCGGCCTCTTTGCTTCTTCGATGGCTCCCTGGTAGTTTCTTTCGCACAACATATGCGCCCTGAACGGCAGCGGTTGTACGTAGATGCGGTCGTGCGTTTGCTGGATACATCGGAGCAAACGGGTGTGCCCCTGGTTGGGTACGTGGATACCTCGTATGCCAACGATCTGACCGTCATGCTAGCCCACCTGGCGGGCCTCAGCCTGGGAGGGCGGATGAGCGATGCAGGGCTGCTGCGGCCACGGATGGCGTGGGGCGACCGGACGCAGGTCTACGTGTGCGCCCGTAGCGACGATGTACTGAACAAGTATTATGAACATGTTTGCTTTGTCTATCTCAAGACCACAGGGGACAACCCACCGGCCCGGGTCGAATTCCCTCGCTGGCTGTACGAGGCACGTGAACACGAGCGGGTGCTGGATCTCGTGCGGGCGGAATGCGTGGTGGGCACCGGCTATCCCTACGTCCTGGAGACGGCCGACGCTGTGGCTGTGCTCACTATGCAGGACCGGGAGCGATTCTATCGGCTGTTTCAGGAATTCACGGAGCGGGAGGGGCTGCGGTTGCGGTTCAGTCGGAAAGCTATGAGTAAGCGTGGTCGAAGAGTGTAAGGTCGGCGGTTATGTGGTGATCATGGGAGTAACAAATGCAAATCAGGGACCTTGATGACCAATTCGCCCGTGGTGCTAAACTAATTCAGAAGTTGACCGAAGAGCGGCTCGGATTGTTGCGCAACGCTCACCAAAGCGGCCTTGCACGTGCCCAGTTAGAAGATTGGGAGGATCTTGGCAAAGCCGAACGATCCGTCCAACAAGAGTACGCTGAGCGTTATTTATTCGAGCTATTGCAGAACGCTAATGATGCCATCAAAGACTGGATTGATCTGCATCCTGGCGAAGAGATGAAAGCTGACCATCGAGTTCGTCTGATTTTAACCTGGAACTCGTTGCTTATAGCGAACACAGGTGAGCCTTTTCGCGAGAACAATGTTCGCAGTATCTGCCGATTGGGCAAGACGACGAAAAGTGCCAGCAAGCATGTAGGGCACAAAGGCATAGGATTCAAGTCGGTTCTGGGCATCACCGAGGCCCCGGAAATCTACTCTGACTGCTATGCCTTCGGTTTCAGTCGTCCGGATTGTGAAAATGCTATCCAAAAGATCGTTGGAAGGGAATGGTCTGTAGATTTTCCTCTGCCCATTCATCGATTCCCCTTCCAACGACAACTACGCAGGGTACCGAGCGATGAACGTGCAGTCATCGAGGCTCTGTTCGCTGACGACTACGTTACTGTCATCCGATTGCCGCTGTCGGTACCCTGGGAGACGGTTGCGGAAAGGATGCGACATGATTTGACCCCCAAGGTATTGCTCTTTCTCAATGCCATTGGGCAATTGGAAATGGTCTATCCTTCTGGAGAAGATACTGCCTACTGGAGACAAATTCATCAGGAAACTAATAGAGCAGGCGACAGCGAGAGCTATCAGGTGAGCCTATGGTCTGATGCCAGTGGAGAAGCCGAGATAGATTCACGCTGGCTAGTCCTAGAGCCCGATCAAGTCGAGATCGAAGATCGAGGCTTAATATCGCAATTCGGTGAATCGTGGCAAGAGGTAGAGCGAGTCGGCTTTTCGATAGCCTTTCCCCTTGATCTGGCTGGTCAAACAATTCGGGCCAGCGGTCAATCTTATCACTTCTATGTATACTTTCCTACCGACGAAGACAGTGGTCTCCAATTTCTTGTCAACGCCGATTACTACACCGGTACCTCGCGGAAGTATGTTCCGAATGAGCCCTTCAACCATTGGCTGAGCGAACAATTGGCGTTCTACTTGGCCGATAAAGGTGTGCATGAACTTACTCGTTGGTTTCCTGATAATCCGGCAGTGGTGGACATTCTGGCCCCCGTACGGGATACACATGGTGAATTTGATGAACATTTTCGCTGCAAGTGTTCGGAATGGCTGAAGACAGCCTGCTTTGTGCCACTGGGCAAGAAACGCTATGCTATGCCAGAACGGGTCCGACTGATACCCAAAGGAGCTGATGCGGCCTCCTTTCGCCAATTCTTCAAAGATCTCAGCAGTGGCGCTGACTGGTCCTTCCCAATGCTGGCTGTTGAAGAAGCGGAGAAAGCACGAGGCAAACAGGGCCGGCCATTCCTGCTGGATGTTGGCGCAACTTATCTGAGCACGCAAGAAGCACTCGATACGCTAAAAGATGGCCCCTCCGTTTCCATCGATGAGTGCGGTCCGTTTTTCGATTTCTTGGTCAAATGGTGGCAATCGCTGCTCTACAGCGAACGCAACAGCTTTGTGACCCAGCTCAGGGATTGTCGCATCGTCCCCACCACTCGTAGGTGGAAACGACCGAACGAGAGCCTTATCTTCCAAGGTCTTGGAGATGAGGACGTAGTCGTCCCAGAAGGCTTCGACTTTGATGTTGTGAGCACTGGAGTTTATGGTGAGACCGGGCAATCCAGCCCGCCTTATCTGCTATTGAAAGAGTTGGGTGTGGCTGACTACAGATCGAGGGAGATCATTCGCCAAGCTATCATGCCGGCGTTTGAATCGCCAGAACGCTTCGCCCGGCTCAGCATAGAATCTATTACTCAGGCCTATCGGTTTCTGAAGAACTACCTGGAGACCCGGCGCGGTGGGGACGAAGTCATAGACAACCGAGTCAGCGCAGTGTTGCTTCCAGCCTTTCGTCTGGCAGATCCTGCCAAACGTGAATGGCGGCGGGCCGATGAGATCTACTTTGCCCAATACTGGACCAGCACAGACGACCTGGAAGTCATCTATGGTGAGTTCGAGGATGTATTCTTCCTGGGACAGCCTGATTTCCTTCATGATCTGGACGAGGTTGCTAAAGAGGAGTGGTATCGTTTCTTTGAGTGGCTGGGCGTTAGCTATGCCCCGAGATTACTCAAAGCACAGTACCTGCCCACTAGACCAGCCGCACCATATGAGTTCAGGGATATCCTAACTCAACACCCCCACGCCACTGGAATGTATTGGCGAGCCTACCTTGAACGGTATGAGGGACAGTTCGTCTGCGACAATCCCAAGCATCCTCACACAACGTATCGGCTTCTCGAATCCTATATCTTGCACAAGTTCGAGGACTTGGTAGCGAGAGGTACCCCTGTCCCCTTGATGCGATTCTTCAAATTGCTTGGGCACTTCTGGTCAGAGCGATACCGACCTTATCGGCAAGTTGACATCCGGTGTAACCGCACATCCTGTGCTCAAGGCCGCCAGATACCAGCCTATTTCTATTTTGCGCTGCGGGAAGCGCCATGGGTGCCTGCCATGATCCCACTGGAGGAAGGGTCTTACCAACCGCTCCCTCCGCGTGAGGTTTGGACATTGGGCGAAGCTGAGCCGCCGACAGTGCAGCGAATGGTACCAGTACTGCCCCAGCAATTCCGGTCCGATGACTTTGCTACCCTGTGCAATGATGTAGGAATGATGAGCTCAGCCCGCGCCAGTTTCAATGACTACCTGGCTTTGCTCCAACGTCTGCCAGAGCTCTACCCACTAGATCGCTCTGACCTCGATGACTCGATATTGATCACATGGCAACGCTCGGTGCGAGCGGTCTTCAACTGGCTGTGCGAAAGAATGTATACTATCATCAGTGGGCATAGTGGGACTGTGCCTAATCGCCCTGAGACGCTCAAGGTTCTAGCCTTTCGTGGCGATGAAATGTGTTACGCTGAGGTGGGCGACGTCGTGTATCCCGACGACCCGTACCTTGAAGCTCAATGGGCTGACGCTTGTCTATACCTCAAGATTGACGAGGATTATGGTCCCTTGCGAGACTGGCTAAGGATGGATGCACTATCTACTCGGGTGGATAGCGAACCGGCCCCCTCCCCTGACCTACTCCAGGACACAGCTAGACTTCAAGCCCGGTATCAAGCGATGCTCCCATACTTTTTGGCTCTGGTTGAGCACAAACAGCCGTCGAAGTTCGAGCGTCTAGTGCTGCCTCGCCTTCGAAGGTTGGAGATACATGTCGTTGAAGAACTCATCATCCGCCAAATGCTAAGCGGAGATGACAATCGCTCCAAGGAGGTCATCGAAGATGTTTATCTGGCGACTGAGGACATCGCACTTCCCACTGGCGGCAGTGCTCGGGCTGGACATCTCTTCATCCGACAATCAGCTCTACCCAATTGGGATCTACTGGGCGATCCAGTAGCCTCATACATCGAGATCAAGACGTTGGCCGATGCTTTCATTACCCTCTTCAACCGTGATGACGACAGCCGGCGGCGTTTCCTGCAAGCCAAGGGTGTACCCGAAGAGAGCTATGCACGCGCCTGCAACTTGCTTGGTCAACCGCTCCGAGACGACCGCCAGACCTTGGCTATTACCGAGGAAGAAGTGGAGAGGTTGAAGGAAAGGCTTCGGGAAGATGCCGTCCAAAAGCATGGTGCAGGCGTTGGGGTAGACACAGGCACCAAATTGGCCGTGCCTGGATCAGATGATCGGAAGACACAAGAGGAGCAAGATCGCGACGCTGCGGTGCATCTCGGAGAGAAAGTGCCATCATTTGACTTTCCTGACTTCGATACAGCCCACCTAAGCATGATGACTTACGTCCCTGGCAGTGGAGAGGCTCCGGGGAGGGAGCAAGTTACCAACGGTGGTGATGATGCAGGCGGTGGTGGTCCTGGGCCGATTGATTGGAGAACCGGGCAGGCTCGGCGGGAGGCCATCGGCCGACGGGGCGAAGCATTTGTCAATCTGGCAGAAAGGCAACGTTTGCAGGACCTAGGATTTGATCCTGATGTTTGCCTGAGATGGGTCTCTACTGAAGACGAAACAGCAGATCATGATTTCGAGTCGGTGGACGAACTGGGTCAGCCAATCATCATTGAAGTCAAGGCAACTGCTGGCGCCAGTGCGAGCATCCGTATCTCACGGCAGGAGTTTCAGCGTGCTGTGAGTGCTGGACCAGGGTATTGGCTCTACTATGTCACCCACGCGGACACAGCTAGACCCAATCTGTACCGGTATCCGGACCCAGTCAAGCTCTGGCTCGATGGTGAAATCACCCTCGAGTTTGATCGGATGATGATGAATCTGCCCAAAGCCGCATCGTCGCCATAAATCAACGCTTTGGCTTAACATAGCCATTCAGCTTGGGGCTCAAACATAGCCCTCTTTCGAGGTGTCAAATGCTCATAGGCAAAATTATCAAATCTAACTCTCACACCGACTACGTTTGCCAGGTCTACGGACCTGGCGAAGTAGAAACGCCACCAGCCCGCGAAGACTATGCCTTCGGCAGCTTCGTACGAGTGGGGTTGGGAGATGACCGATGGCTGGTCGGCATCGTCTACGATACCATGCTGTTCAACCCTGACTTTGGCCGGCTGGGGCCACGTCTTTCGCCAGAGCCGGAATTGGCTGTCTTCTCCCCCGATTACCTGAACGAGAAAGCTACCCTGGTGGGCATCGCCGCCGTCGGGATGATGGACGCAACGGGCAATGTTGTCCAGGGGGTGCCTTCCCTAGCAGCCAGCACCGATGCCCTGGTCGAGCGGATGACCGATGACCAGGTGCGAGCCTTCCATCAAGGCAATCCCACGCCCCAATTGGCCTACGCTCCTCTGCTCCTGGCTCAGGGAGCACCGCTGGCTTTGCCTCTGCTGCAGACGGTCATTGCGCGATTGATGGCCCTTTTCCCCGATCAGGTGGACTTGTTGGCCGTTTTACAGGATGACTTGACCTGGAAAGCCCAGGTCGGCCCGCTGGGAGGTGCCCGATGAACGAACAACACCCTATCGGTCTGACCAAAGGCCCAGGCGAGACGCCCCACGAGTTTACCTTCGTCAGCCCTGACCGGGCACAGGTCCTCAAGGCGAGCGAGTTCGTCGCCTACCGGGCCGAGGTGGACGGTCAGGAGCGGGCTATCCTGGCCCGCGTGACCAACCGCTGCCCGCTGCGCCTCTACCCCGATACTTTCCTGGCCGATCCCAATATCAACCCCGATGACGTGGCAACTCTGGTCGGCTACCATCAGCGAGGACACGAACTCTTTGAACTGACAGCTACCATCATTGGTTACTACGATGAGACGCTGGGTGATTTTATCAATCCCCGCCTGCCGCCTCGTACCGGTCGCCCCATCTATCTGGCCTCAGACGTGGAACTGGCCCGGGTGTTGACCAAGAAACGACCGGGCGAAGTGGGCGCGGCTCATATCGGTTCCCTGCTCAGCCGCGATAAAGACCGGGTGCCGGTCACCCTTGATCTAAGGCCCATCACCAGCACCCATCTGGCTATCATCGCTAGCACCGGCGCTGGCAAGAGCTACCTGGCGGCCGTGCTCACCGAAGAGATGATGAAACCCAACAACCGGGCGGCCATTCTGGTGGTGGACCCCCATGGTGAGTACGACACCCTGGCCGAGATGATGAACCACGAGGCATTCGTCGAGCAACCACCCGGCGATACACTCCAACCCACCTACCGCCCCGAGGTCCAGATCTTCAGACCGGGCGATGTCAAGGTACGCGCTTCGGCACTGAGCATCGGTGACCTGTACTATCTGCTGCCCAATCTGTCCGAGCGGATGGAGTACCTGTTGCGCCGGGCCTACCGCGACGTGCGTGAGCAGAGTAAGAAAGACAAGGGAGATGCCGAACGATGGACCCCGGCCGAGTTGCGGATTCGCTTGAGGCACTTGGGAGAAGGTGGCGACGAGGAGAGTGAAGGCGACGATCGCTACGCAGGCACGGCCGACGCGCTTATCTGGCGGTTGGAGAGCGTACTGGATCACTCCATCATCTTCGACGATTTCCAGCACCTCAACCTGGCCGAGCTCTTCCAACCCGGACGCTGTTCGGTATTGCAATTGAACGAAGTGGACGAGAGACAGCAGCAGGTGATGGTTGCCACCCTGCTGCGGCGTCTTTTCCGCGCTCGGACCCAAACCGCAAAGGGGCAGGTAGATGAGGGGGACGAACTCTACCTGCCCTATCCAGCCTTTGTCCTTATCGAGGAGGCCCACCGTTTCGCGCCGGCCTCGGGCGACGTGGTCAGTACGGGCATCCTCAAGCAGGTGTTGGCCGAAGGGCGCAAGTTCGGTGTGGCGGTAGGGCTGATCAGCCAGCGACCAGGCAAGTTGGATGGCGATGTCCTCTCCCAGTGCAACAGCCAGTTCATCTTGCGTATCGTCAACCCGGTAGACCAGGCTCGTGTGGCTGAGAGCGTGGAGACCGTAGGGCGTGACCTGCTCCGTGAGCTGCCAGCCCTGACGAAAGGCCAGGTCATCGTCGCTGGTGAGGCTGTCAACACGCCGCTCCTCTGTCGCGTGCGAACACGTCACACCCGTCACGGGGCCGAGACCAGGGATGCTCCGGCTGACTGGATGCGGTACTTTGAGCCCGAGGAGCAGAGCCGACGTGAGCGAGAGACTGCATTGCCGGTCCAGCCTCGACAACAGGGAAAATCCAAGATGTTCAAGTGAAGCGCACAGAAGAGTAGACTGTGCTTTTTCTAACCTCAAGCCCTTTCGGTGGCGCATTGTCTTACGACCAGCAACGCTAGTTGAAAGATCTGCTAACTGCTCCCCACACGCTCAAAACGGATGTCCCGCAGTATTATGCACTGCTGACAGGAGAATACCACATTTCCGGAGAGACAAACGATGCGTGACCATCCCCGTCTGCGGCACCTGCCGCCCCACGAGCGAGACGTGCTGGCCGAGTTCCTCTCCCGGTTGCGGGAGCGATGCGGCGAACACATCGCGCACGTCTGGCTCTTCGGCTCCAAGGCGCGGGGCGATTTCGACGAAGAGTCGGACGTGGATTTGTTGATCGTGGCCCGTGACGGAGACGACGCGCTGCGGAAGGTGGTCGGCGAAGTCGCCTACGACCTCAGCCTTGAGCACGGCGTCCTGCTCTGCGAGCACGTGGTCAGCACCTGGCGCTTTGCCCAGATGCGCGCGCGCCAGGAGTTGATCTACAAAAACGTCGTTGGGGAGGGTATAGACCTTTGG
>Ga0180438_10008766_pt1 | contig 12786 bp, 26 predicted proteins | sample SS_ome_12_FD_132455 | JGI IMG/M metagenome (GOLD analysis project Ga0180438, IMG submission 132455) | Hypersaline lake sediment archaeal communities from the Salton Sea, California, USA - SS_3_D_2 metaG | ecosystem: Environmental > Aquatic > Non-marine Saline and Alkaline > Hypersaline >...
GTGGGGACGGCGTTTATTACCATTTTCTCAAAATCCAAAAAACATATACACTAGACAGGATACTTTAGTGGCTTACTGAGTCTTCAGATATAGGGGGGGTTATTGTGGTAATAATCTTTTGTTTATTTCTATTTGTAATAAATATTAATTTATTGTCATTTATAAAGGATGCTTTCCATGTATGTTAACAGGGGCTAAGAAAACCCCTTTATATGAGAGAGAGTGAACAAAATGTTTGGAATAGGATTTGAAGAACCTAAAGGATTTGTAGACGGAGATGACTTGCTTGCTGACCTATTCAGTCCAGCCTTTAACCAGGACCTGGATGATAACGCGGGTAGGAGACTGAAGGAAGATGTTGACGACCTCGATGTTGAGGATGAAGATCACGGGTGTGACTGTGGAGGTTGGTACTAAACATAGTACCCTCTTCCTCTTATTTTTTTTTTTAAGTTACGATGACTTGGAGTGACGAAAACATTAAGGAACGTGGCAACCGGATACTAGCGATTGTTGACGGTGACGATAAAGGACGTGTCATGATTCGTTTGGTTGCCTTGATTGTTTGCCAGCTTGACCGGTTAAACGAAAACATCGAATGCTTAATGGAGGAATAAAAAAAAATGGATAGATTAACTGAACTACAAGAGATCGGAAGAGAGCATTACATTGAGTTGATGGATGAATGTGAAAGTAATCAAGAAATCTTGTATGTCCTAATGTGTATTCGTGATATGGATATGGCTATGAGATTATCAGAATTTATAGAGAAACAAAAAATGGAGGTGATATAAATGGGTAGTGGAGGAGCGATTTTTGGAATTTTTATTTTTTTGGCATTAGCCGGATTAATAGGTGTCACACTGGCATATGATGTTGTGGATGCATCCCATATCGGAGTTAAAAACCGGTTTGGGAAAATACATGGAACAATGCAGCCAGGCCTAGAGTATACTGGTTTATTCACACATGTTGAGCAATACGACTTGCGCGTGCAAAAGATGACTGTGGAGATGTTGGAGGGTGAGAAAACTTCTGTAGACATTGACGGTCAAACAGTCAAGTCGCGGATTGAAATCAACTTCCGAGTAAACCCTAAGAACATTGTCCAAATCTATAAGGAGGTTGGGCGTCAGGGTGACATGGTTTCTATCTTGAATATTGACGGTATTGTCCGTGAAGGATTCAAAACAACAACGAGTAAATATAAGAGCAAAGAGATTTGGCAAAAGCGTAACGAGGTGAAGCGGGAGGCTATCGAAACTATTTCGGCTAACTTCCCTAACGACTATCTTCTTTTGGAGAACGTGATTATTTCGGATTTGGATTTTAACCCGGAGTTCATCGCGGCTATCGAGGATCAGAAGACTAATGAGGAGAAGGCGTTGGCTAAAGAGAAGGAAGTTGAGATCGCGTCGATGGAGGCTAAACGGGTTGAGGCTACTGCGAAAGGACAGGCTGAGGCTCAGAAGGTTTCGGCAGACGCTCAAGCTTACGAACGCAAGGCTTTAGCCGAGGCGGATGCTTATCAGAAGAAGCAGATGGCTGATGCTCAGGCTTTTGAACGGCTGGAGTTGGGTAAGGCTGAGGCTGAGGCGCTTCGTTTGAAGAAGGCGGAGTTGACTGAGAACATGGTTCGTAATAACTGGATCGACGCCTGGAAGAGTGGCGGTGCTCAGGTCCCTAAATGGATTACTTCTGGTGATAGTGGGAATTTTTTGTTTGATGTTGAGGTGGCGGAATGATAATCCGCTACTTCCTTTTTCTCCTTTTTTTGGCTGTTGTTTTTGCCTTGTTTGGGAGTACATTTGTTTTTTTGGTGGAGACGTTGAAAAAGTATTTCCGGTATTTGGTTTATCTTGTGGGTTTGTTTTTGTTGAGTTGTTTGGTTTATGTGAAGCGGGATCTTTTCATTGACATGTATGTTCGTTTGAAGCAGGATCTATTAGATATTCTAAAGGAGGATTGTGAGGTGCGGGATTGAAAGGTTTTTTGTTTTATTTTAATTTGGTTTTGGTTGGTGTCTTTTTGTTTTTGTGGGACGTCAGCCTTTTATGGAATGCGTTTGTGGTTTGCGGAATCATCCTAGCCAAGATTGTTTATAGTGACGGTAAAAGTTTTAAGGGTTTTAGCATCACAAAATATATGAAGTATGATAAACGCGGGGATAGTGTTTTTGAGTGGGGTGGTTTTTTTGATGATGTCGCGTCTCGCGTGACTGTGACTCATATCGGTATTCTCATGATTATTGGCGTTGTCTTTGGAGGTTATATTTTGGTTTCGGGTTTGAGTGCTTTAGAAGATGACGGTGGGGTTGAGGTTGAGGTTTTGAGTCCTCCGGCTCAGGCTGCCGTGGGCAATGTTACAAGTTATTCCCTGGTTGTTGTGAATTTGATGGCTGTTGGGATTATTATTGCGTTCGGGTTTGGCATAATTAGTATAGTGGGTTTAGGGGGTTCTTATAGGTGATTGTGATGAGTTTTTTAGATTATGTACGGGAGAATTTTAGTTTGGGTTGGTTTTTGGTAGGGTTTGGTTTAGGTATGGTACTTGCGGTGGTGTTTTAGGGATGGTTGAGGATCGTGATTTTTTCGAGGAGTTTGAGCATGTCGAAAATATTTCGATGTTGGCTTTTGGAGTGTTTGCTTTGGTGGCTGGTGTTGTGTATGTTTTGTATGCTGTATTAAGGAGGATAATCTAAAGATGAGATCTCCGGTTTTATTGGCGATGGTCACTATATTGTCGGGCATGCTTTTGGTATCTTTTTTTGTAGTTCTTGGAATGGTTGATCCTAATCCGGGTGTCTCTTATGAGTTTGTTCTTTTGGATCATAATGTGACTTGTGAAAGGTGTAGTTGTGGTTATGGGGATTGTGATTGTTATGTTTGTGGTGATGGTAGTCGTTATGTTTCGGTGAATAATGTGAAAAAAGTTAAGGTGAAAGATTGAATTCTGATGTTGAGGGTCGTTTGTTGGGTTATGGTTTGCGTCCGGAGACTGTAAGGCAGTATCTGCGGTGTCTTGGTTGGTTGGAGGAGACTGTTGGTTTGGGTTTGGATGAGTGGGGTCGGGGTGATTTGGATAGTTTGATGGCTTTTTTCCAAAGCCCCATACCACGCAAGTTTTGGAAGCGCGGAGACGTGCCGGAGCTTTACAGTCCTGCAACGGTTAAGCAGTACCTTGCAGCTTTGAAGACGTACTACCGCGTATATGAGGATCAGCGTGTTAACTGGGTTGTTCGTGCTCCACGGAGTAGGGGTAAAAAGCCTAAGCCGGTGATTGAGGATGTGGAGGGGTTTTTGGATGAGGTCTGGAACAGCCCAAACACCCACACAAACCCTTATATAGACTGGAGAAACAAGTTCATGCTGTGGTTCGCCTACTTTTTCGCTTGCAGACGTAGCGAACTACCCATAATCAGGCTCTCAGACGTTGACAACAACAAGTTATACGCGAAGGTTGAGGATTTGAAGGGTGGAGGCGGCACGTATGTTGAGCCTATGAGCAGCCCCTTGTTTTGGAGTAAATTTGACGAGTATAAGGACATCCGCGGTCGTCAGGGTGTGTATCTTTTTGGTAGTAGTTGTCGTGAGGATGGTCGGAAGATCAGTAAAAGCACTGTAAGCCGGGCTTTCAGGGGTTTTGATTTTTTGCTTGAACGGTATGGGATTCGGGATGTGAATTGTACGCCGCATTTGTTGAGGCGGACTCGGGCTACTGTGGTTGCTGGTCGTTTGAATACTAAGCAGGCGATGTATGTTACCAGGCATAAGAGTGTGGGTAGTTTTCAAAGGTATGTTGATTTGGGTCTTTCGGATAAGATGCGTGGTGAGATGATGGATAGTGGAGCGTTAGAAGTATGACTTTTATGAAAACGAAAAAAGGGGCCTCTATACAAAAAAACAAAAAAGGGGAGAATATTGATTAAAATGTCAAATTGGTTGAAAGGAATAAAAGGGAAAAAGTTTGAAGTCTTGATGAATTGGGTAAATAATTGGTGCGATTTTCACTTGCATTCTGAGACATTAGATTCAAAATACACTATAGGAAAAGACAATAAACCAAATCATATTACAGAATTTGGGAGAGGATACAATCAAGCAGTATCAGATTTTTATGAATTTCTCACAGAAAATAAAAAATATTTAGATATTAGAAAAAGGGAGGACTAAAATGGTTAGATGTGAAGAATGTAAGGGTTTACATAGATATTGGGGTAATTGTCCGAAATGTAGTATTTTGAAAAAGAAAAAACTTTTAATGCAAATAGCTTTTGTAATATCTATATTATCGGGATTATTATGGAATTGGAAATAGGGAAATTATTGGTGATAAAAGATGATTGTGCAATTTTATGATGATGAACCATTATCAAGGATTTTTGATGGAGATATAGCTATATGTGATCTAAAGGCTACAACGATAATTGAGACTAATAAGATGTTGGGTCTATTGGGTTTGAAGGCAGAGCGGTGGAGAACTGAATCATTTGGGAAACAATCAACACTTGAAAAAACCGACTAAAATGATTTGTAGACATTGTGGCGGGTATTTAAGCGAAATTAACCCCATGGGATATTGTAACCATAATTCTTATCCAAAAAATTGTGAACATTGTAAAAAGAAGAAATATAAAGATTTTGACGGAATACAAATCAAAAAATTGGACTTAAAATGAAAGGGGATTGGTTAGATAAAATATCAGATTGGTGCATTGAAGGATTCTTAGATAAATCAGATATGGGATTCAAAGGAAAATGGACTGATAAATATTATTTCTGGCTTTTCATGCTTATCCATGATTGGACATGGTGTGGTAGAGATTTAAGGTGCTTTTTATCATGGAGATATGGGATAAACTAAGGGAGAATTTACCATGAATGCGACTGGTTTTGCAGTAGGTATGGCTTGTGGCGTTGCAATGGGCAACATTGCTATTGGGGCTGCATTAGGCTTTACCTTTGGAATGATGTGGGATGATGATTAAAATAAGGGACGATGGCTACTAAGAAGCAGAAAGAAGCGGAACGATACAGAGAAATAAGTAATAGGTATCTCAAAAAATTCAAAAAACACAGAAAAACCGAGAAATGATGGATTTACCACATGATAGTTATTGGGTGCATCTTACAAGGGTCACAGCATCAGGAAAAAGACATAGTATTGGATGGAAAATAACCTATGAAGAATATAAAAAACTAAAAAATATAAAAAAATGTTAGATTTGAATAAAATTCACTGTATGGACTGCCTCGAAGGCATGAAACAACTATCTTCAAATTCAATAGATTTGGTTGTAACTGATCCTCCATATAATTTGAGTACCTCATCTGCGTATGGTGATAAGTGTAATCCTTGGGGGGATATTTGTAATAGTAGTTACTGGTTTTCAGCGTTGTTTAAGGAGTATTTAAGGATTTTAAAGCCTTCTGGTTGTGTTTGGAATTTTACTAATTGGAGAAGCCTCCCTATACTTCAAAAGGCGGCTTTTGATATTGGTAGAAAGTTGGAAGATGTTATGGTTTGGGATAAGGTTTGGATTGGGCCGGGGGGATGTAATGGTTTACGGCCTCGTTATGAATTGGTAACTTTGATAATTGGTGATGATTTTAAAATTGAAGATAGAGGTATTCCAGATATGTTTGAATGTTTATGGAGTGGTAAGAAGCCTACTGGACACCCTGCTGAGAAACCTGTAAAGCTTTTGAAGCATTTAATCTCTATTAGTGGGGGTGGGGTGGTTTGTGATCCTTTTATGGGCAGTGGTTCAACTGCTGTTGCAGCTAAGGAGTTGGGTTGTGATTTTGTAGGTTTTGAGCTTGATAGTGGGTGGATTGATATTGCTAATAAGAGGTTGTCACAGTCACATATTGGTTTTTTGGATAGAAAATCAGATGGTTTAATCAAATGGACAAAACACAGATAAAGGGAAGATTAAAATGGATTTAATAGGCAAGATATTTAGAAGGCAAACAAGGAAGTTAGAATATGATGATGGTAGAGAATATCTCTATATTGAACAAACTAACCAACTACTTCCAGCAAATTATTTAGCTGCAAAATTTGAATGTGAAAGAGCTGGAACTAACGGAGCTATCTTCAAAACCGGCATAGCAAATGAAAATAAAGATAACATCAAAATGGGTGCAAAAATATATTGAATAATGGGACAAATGATGTGATGTATGATGTTTTTTATATGTGTCTTACCAAAGACTTACTGTGGAAACAGTTTAAAAAAAACCCTCTCTCATAAAAAAAAAGGTTTTTTTAAAACAGTTTGAAACAAAAAAACATTTTCCCGTTCGAGGAAAAGCAAACATAAAAAAAATTTAGGAGGAAACAGGACAATGCGAGAAACTGGATGCACAAAAATCTCCCTAAGAAAAAAAGACTTCTTTAAACATTGTCTGATGGTTTCACTCGTGTTTAAAAACTTTTTTCGGGATCTTGTTTCAATAAAACATGTTTTGTTGCCACCATACATAAAAAAATATGGTCATCTAAACTGTTTCCACACAACAAAATAAAAAAAAAATTAAGTAAAAAAAAAGTTTTTTTTTCAGAAATCGTCAAACATCTTACCCGCCATCTTCTTACCAAACATCTTCTCAGCACCAAACACAACACTATCCTTAAATAAAATAACCTGTTTCTCAAGATCATCCACCGTCTTGATCTCAGGATAAAAATCTTTAGCTTGCCCAATATCCGGCAAACCCAGTGTGTTATAAAAACCATTTATGTAAGCCAAACTCGCCCACAAATACTCCTCATGACTCTTCTCTTTTAACTCACTCATATACTTCATGAGTTTTTTCGCCTTACGCATCGCCTTCATCTGTTTAACTGGATTTCTCATTTTTACTCCTGTAAAAAGTTTCCCACAAAAGGTATATCGCCATCAACTCTACTGCAATTATGAAGACCTGACTCATGTCGTCCAATTCTGCACCTCTCCAGACACAAAACTGAAGTTGTACACCTCCCTGTCGGGGAGGTCATCTTTGTATAAGCTTCCGTAGGTGAACACGCAAACACCCTCCACGCATTCTGTGATCCGGTTGGTTTGTGTTACGAGCCCGCAACCCATACGCATATACTTTTGCCTGCAAAGGTCTCCAATCTTCTTATTCCAACTGGCTTCTTTAGCCCTGTTTATGGTGTATTTCCACCCGTAGCGGCTTCCACAACAGTCGTTGACTGTTATGCATTCTCTGTCTCGGGTGCAGTTCCTCCAAACAGGGGGGTATTTAATTTTTGGAGGGGTTAATTTAGGGCGGGTTGACGTGGTAGTTGAGGTTGATGTTGTAGTTGTTGACGTTGATGTCGTCGTTGTATACGTTGTAGATGTCACCACCCCTGCTAATGTTGTCGAAGTTGATGTTGTAGATGTGGTTGTCAAAGTGGTTGATGTGGTGGTTGTGGTTTTAATCTTGATATTTGCGAAATCCAACTCACTTAAGTCAGCGCTAGTATCATCTCTACTCTGTCGAAGACACCCGCACACTATTGCCAATATTAAAATGCAGGTTATTGTCCTCTTCCATTTTTTTGATGTCATCTTCAAATTTTTCATCCGCAACTATGAAGTTCGCGGAGTTATATTGTGCCACGCACATGTTATGATCTTTAACCGCTTGACAACATTGGCTTTCGACGTCGTCGCGCAGTTCGTATAATAGGTAAGCTGATAGTAGGAATAGCCCGAGTAGAAATAGGAATCCCATCCGCGTATCCCATTTCCTGCAATGCCGACATCTTAGTTTACTCTGGAATGTTTTTTTTAATGTGTTTAAGATTTTCATAGTAGTTCAGTGACATCCCCGAACCTGACGTCATCACTTTTTTCCTCATCCGGCTTGGGGGGTTTGACTTTTTTTTTGTGTTTGTATGTTTTCATGTATTCCTTCATATCCCGATTCTTTTGTATTCGGCGATCTTCAATACACTCACTATTTTTGCAGTACTTTTGTAGGTGGCTTGTTTTCTCGAAAAGTCTGCTGCAATGGGGACATTCAATCATAGCCTTCTCTGTCTAATCCAACTTTTATATCGTCTTCTTTCTGTTTTTCTATGTTTTCGAGTTCGGTACTGTCTATCACCTGCGATAAAACAACCATGCCAGGGTGAATCCGCAAAATATTGGCGTTTATGCCCTCAGCTTCTGCATCTGTGGTTTTTTCATCTTTTGGGGTAGCCCATGGGATGAATATTTGCAGTTCTAGGCCGCTATTGTTTATCTGACTTCCTGTTATCTCTCCTATGTAGTCCATTTTTTTTATAAATCAAATCAAAACTGTTATAACTACTTATAAGTCAATCTTTATAAATGTTTCATTCGTCAAAAACAACCTTATAAAATAAGAAAGCCGAAATCAAAGTCAAACAAACTAAAGGCAAAAAACCTCCCCCAAACCCTGCAAGCAAACCCTGCCGATACCAAACATTAAACTCAACACTATCCTCAACCCAACAACCATTATCAGTAACCTGCAAAGTCAAAACCTGCGGATAACCCTCAGGCATAGTAACCACCTTATTATTAACATCCGCCCCACCTTGAGCGCAATAAACACTATTCCAACTACCCCCCACCAACTTATACTCACAAAAGGGGTTGACCACATTCTGAAGATCCCAAGTGACATTCAAAGTATGACCCGGGAAATAAAAGTCACTCCCATTAACTGGAAAAGTAATATTCAAAAAAATATCCCCACAATCAGCCTTATACGGCGGGAACGGGTTGGTCAAAGGCAAAACAGTCTCACCCACAGATCCACCCCCATCCAAAACTAAAACACCCGCAACCAAATAAACCAATGTGATAATTAAAAAATTGAATTTCATAAGTCTGAAATTTTTAGTAGATTAAGGTTGACAGTATGCATCAACATATTCCTATTAGTGTTCTCATTCTCCACCCGAATAGAAACATTATCCCCAACCTCCAAATCCATGATGCATTCAATCCCCACATTTCCAACCGACCCTACGGCTTCCCGCCGGCTATAACAGTCTCTGTGAGTTTCCTCATCCCAGTTATGCGCTACACTCACCCCGAATAAACCCCCTTGGGCTGATGATGAAAAACTCATGCTTAAACTCATTTTGTAAAATCCCGCGTTGTTGGCTGTTAAGAAGCTTCCTCCTTCTTCCACGTCCGCGTTTGTGAAGTCAAACCCGTTAATGTCTCCGGTGGTTAATCCTGTAAGGTTATAATATACTCCTGATGAAGCTATGGGGAAAGTCCAGACATCCCCGATACTAGAGTAATTCCACATTTCAGCGTGTATAAGATTTGAATCTGGTATGCATCCGACGCTATCGCATACTCTGCCATCACTCGTTAAGTTTCCATCAGGCCACATCCATATTTTCGTGTCGAAGTTGTTAAAGCTGTGGCTGTCACTACTGTCAAAGTTGAATAATATAGGTTGGTTCCCGTTAACTGTTATGAGTGTTGCAGCATATCCTTGGTTGTATAAGTGTTGGGTGTTGTTGAATATCCCATCTTGTAGTGTGGTTTTGCTGTTTGTCATTCCTAAACCTGACCAGTAACCCAAGTCATTAGTCATTTGTATTAGGCTTCCAACGACTGGCGCGATTCCTGTATTGACATTCTCTATGTTTACTGTGGATATGCCTTGGTAGTCCATCATTATGTTTAACGGACTGCCACTATCTGTTATGTTCAATTTTCCATTTAACAGAATATCTTGGTTGTAGTTGGCGCTTCTCCCTAGGTAGTCCATTGTGTTGTTGCGTTGGCTTATCCACTGCATGTCTCCGGATACGTTTACTTGGACGCTGTAGTTGTATACTTCCCCAAAAGTGCTGTTCAAGTTTTGCAGGTAGAATACGTCACTGTTACGGGTTGTAGTTGATGGGAAGTACCGGTCGTATACGTTGTCGTTGCTTGTGTTTACTACGTATACTCTGACGGTTGTGAAACTGTCGTTGTTCGAGACGAAAACCGTTTGTTGGTTAAGCTGGGCTGAAACTATAATTGAAAAAAAAACGAAAAAAGACAGTATCAATATTCTCTTCATTTTTATTGCTTAACCTATTTTGGATTACATCCTTTTAAAGGTAAATCTCTATTTTCCGCCCTCTTTTCCCTGTCCTCTTTTTGGTTTTACCTTTTCCTTTACTTTTTTTCTTGCCCTTCTTCTTTTTGCCTTTGCCCTTTTTTCGGCTTCTTTTGATGGGTTGTCCTGTGAATGGGTCCATTTCTTGGAATTTCCCGAAGTCTAGGTCTCCACCGTATTGTCCGACTCCCGCTAGTCCTGCTCCGCCGTAGTTTATTCCGCCTAGGTATTCCATGTCACTTTCTAGGACTCCCCTGTATGATTGTGCGGCTCCTTTGAGTAGGTCTCCGGCTTGTTTGAGTGGGCTGCGACGGGGTGTGCTGTATTTTTTTTCTAGGTTTTTTCGTCGGCTTTTGTATTTGGCTTCGACGTCTGCGAGTCGTTGTTCTCTTCGGAGTTTTCGTTCGAGGTCTTGCTCTTCGATTTTGAATTTTCGCTCTTCTTCTTCTATTTTTTGTTTTTCAAGCTTTTCTTCATCGGTCATTTTGGGTCGTAGGAAGATGCTTGTCACCTTTTGTCCAATGTTTGATACCATCTTATTTTTACCTCTCTAGTGTTGGTGTTGTTGGCCTGTAGAAGTAGGCTATCGCAAACCCTAAAATGTTCAATAATGCGATGTAGGGCCATGCCTCTACAGGAATGTTACTGTAAAAACTTATGACTGCGACATTAATCGCCAAGGTTGCTACTGTCAGTTGGCGCGTGCTAATCCACAAATACAAAGCCTGTGAAGCTACTATGATTGCGTAGAATATGCTGGCAGCCATCTTTTTTTAGCTCACCCCCCATGCAGTAAGGTATGGGCATAACGCCGCGTCAAGTATGCTCAGGCCTGTGAGTTGTTGGAAGCATTTGCGTTCGTATTTTTGCGTGATCTGTGGTAGTGTTGATGTGGTTGTTGTGATGAAGAATTGCCCGTCAACTGTGATTCCGACGTTTCCTGCGCTGTCATTCACAAATGCGGTGGCGTAGTAGGCTCCGTATTGGTAGCCTGTTGTGATTAGGTGTAGGTTGTTCAAACCCTCTGAAGCTGAGGTGACATTTAAGTTGCCTTTACCTTGGATGTTTATCCATGTTTTATCCAGGTCGTTGGTTCCTTTAGCCACTGTGACTCCCGCAGTCGTTCCAGCTTCTGCGCTGGTATATACTGGGTTTATACTTAAAAGAGTGACGTTGCTGACAAATCCTGTGACGGTGAAGTCGACGTCTGTGGTTTGTGTGTTTCCTACTGTGTCGTTACTGTAGAAATCCCATGTGTAACTGCCTTCACTCATTGATATTGTTTCTGGCGTGGTGTATATGACGTCGTCTGTGCCGTTATCATACCAGAGCGTGTCTAATGCTGTGCAAGCGTCCGCTCCGCTCATCTCAACCGGGACATCCACTTGATAGTTCGTGTCCTGCGTAGGAGATGAGACTGTTAATGTGGGGTCTTGGTTGTCTATGTTGATGTACTCGCTAAAGCCCTCACCTCCGCATAATCCTTCTTCGTCACAGGCCTGAACACCCACATAACCCGGCTGACACGCATACGAACTCGTATCCCACGTGTATCCTAGGTCTAAAGTGCTCTCCTGGAGTATCTCCAGTAATGCGAAGTTGTCGTCCCAGTAGGTGACGTTGAAACGATCTATTGTTATCCCTGGGTTAGGGCTACTTTCATTAGTCCAGTTAGTCTCAATAACACCTGTGTAGTTGCCGAATACTGGAAGGAAGACGTCCGGCGCGTTAGGTGGCAGTCTTGTTAGGTTGAGGCTATCAGCTCTGACGCTGCTATTCTGACACACCGTGGCGTTGCAAGCTTCAAAGAAGTACCTGAAATACTCATCACCGTTGTATTGGTGTAAGTGCAAGTCCGCAGTTCCGCCAATTGGAGTCCAACTATTTCCGTTGTTAAAACTATACTCAAACTGGTCAGGGCGAGTCTCCAGTGTTACGTAACTTTGTTGCCAGTCTCCTGCAACATTTCCTCTTAGTAGGAAGTAACTTTCGTTGGTGACTGATACTCCATTGATCTCTCCTGTGTCTATGGTGAATGGTACAAGCCAGTGTTTACTATATTCTGTGTGGCTGTGGTTGGCTGGGGTCCCGGATACGATACTTCCAAATTGAGCACAGTCTAAGTCGTTGGCTACGTTTCCGCTTATGTAGCCGTCGTTACAATAGTATATCCTGAGTGGAGCTGGACTACTTAACTCTTTTATCATTATCTCAAGTATTCCGTATTCTTTACTGCTGTCGACATCGTATAATCTTGTTTTGGCGTATTCGCTACTGTCTGCTAGTGTGAGGTTGGATTTGAGAGTGGCTTCCATGAGTGGTTCGTCTAAGTTGTATGTCCCCGGGTATATTGTGTTGTCAATGTACCCGCGCGTAACATTGAGGTTTTGTGTGAACACATAGTTTTCTACTCCACTTATGTTCCCGCCGATTATGCAGCTTCCGTTTCCGTAAATCCAACAACCGCTCGACGTGTTGACTTCAATCCAGGTACGGTTAAAGTCGATGTTCAATTCACCACTCACATTATAGGTGATGTTAACATACTGGTCAAACAAATTAATATTCGTGATGTCTGGCGGATTTTGTGCGACAAACTCCATGAAAGGTATTGGCGGGCTTTCTTCTCCTATGGTGATGTCGCGCTGTTCGCTGGTACAGAATCCGGCGGTGTTACAGCCTGTGAATGTTA
>Ga0180438_10008767_pt1 | contig 12785 bp, 11 predicted proteins | sample SS_ome_12_FD_132455 | JGI IMG/M metagenome (GOLD analysis project Ga0180438, IMG submission 132455) | Hypersaline lake sediment archaeal communities from the Salton Sea, California, USA - SS_3_D_2 metaG | ecosystem: Environmental > Aquatic > Non-marine Saline and Alkaline > Hypersaline >...
GAGCCAGCTTTGTTTCCATGTCGTACCACGACGCCATGCAATCACGTCCATCACGGTATAGATAGATAACTCGAGGGTAATCAGAGGTATATGGTTCATGACTCTTGATCACCCGCGGGCGGACCACACAATTCATCGCCTTTTGATCATAATATGGATCCGGGACATAGTTATCGACCTCTTCTTTTGTAAGATCAAGATTAGGATGCTTAAGCAACGCGATCATTTGGCGGACCCAGGTATTCCCAGACCTTGGATAGGAAACGAGGAAGACATCATCTGGATAAATACGCCACTGCCGGGTGCTGGATCGCCTCCTCGTTACTGGAAACAATTGCACTGTAAGAAACCGCTTAAGGCAACGTATCATCTTCTGATCTCGAAACAACCGTATTTTCCGGATTCTGAGGCATAGAACGTTCGGATTCCCTCAATAACTCCTCGTTGTACAGACATCTGCATCGAAAAAGCACCAAGGAGTTCTGAGCCTTCTCCTTCGGTGTTAGCATCAATGCTTATGCCTATTGGAGGAAAATAACACCTTGAGGGTATTTGGAGTGAGCCGTCGCACTTGACGTAGCGGCCATTTCCCAATGGACTGCCGTTGTTTGGTCATATGCTACTTAATAGCCATTCCAAGAAATCGGAACGATTTGTTCGAGCAGGTCTTCGGAGTGTATGAGATTAGCCAAAAGGAATCTGGTCCAAGTATTTCCGGATCTGAGGCAGGAGAGTATGAAGACGTCTTCAGGATAGAGCGAAACGCCCTGTTCGTGTGTTACATTATCAGTATTTCCGTGTCGAAAAAGATTAGACAGACCTTTTCTTAATAATACAGGCATTTTTTCTTCTGTTGACGTGAAAACGGCATTCCCTTTTTTTAAAAATTTGGTGGGTTTTCCTAAGAAGTCTCTTCATTTTCTTCCACAGGGACCATATGGATGACTTGAGATCTTCAATTTTGGGCGTGAAACTATCTAAATATAACCCTGCTTGTTCTATGGATGCTACATAGTCAACAGAAAAATCCCGACACCGAATAACCCATGATTGCTGATTTCGCTTTATTTTATGCGTGCCCCGGAGCGTGCTGGCGTGCCATGGATGATAGAGTTTCTCGGTGGGATGCCACATTATAGGGAATCCCGCATTCCTCAAGCGCGTAGACAGTTCCTTACTGATGATTCCTGCACCCCCAAAGATGGGATGTTCTTCATACCCATGCACATAATCAATGCACTCGCGTCGGATAGTGACACACCCTCCATAGTTTGTCGGATTCCACAATTGGCAGATCCGTTGCAAGTGATCTAATCTGATCGGCAGTTCATGACCGTTCTCCGGTTCATCCCATCTTCGAAAGTACAAAACCAAGTTATTTATTGGATTGTGGGCACCCCAAACGGTGTCCAAAAAGTCTGGTTCCACCGCAATATCCCCATCGCAAATCACTAAGATTTTTCCGCGGCTTTGCTTAATTCCCTCGTTTAGGCATTTTCCCGCATGCCACTCACCTTTTCCCCCCAGACAGATAATCCGTGCATTCTTAAAAAGCGAAATCCTCTCCTTGAGTTGAGGATTGACGTCGGAGTAATACTCAACCCAGATAAACTCATATTCTTCTTGCGGGAACAATTGCTCTCGGAAGAAATCGACGGTGTGAAAGGATTCTCGGAAATTTCCATCCCAGGTGATTACGGAGATGTTGAGTTGACTCATGGCTTCAATTCCTTACAAACATCAACCCAGACACGCATGTTTTGGCAAATTTTGGAAAAGTAACCTCTAACGCCCTCTGAAAAGTCATTCTGTTCTCTGACCGTTGCTTCCAACTTGTGTGAAAGCTCAACATAACAGTCACCATAGTTCGATGCCTTCAGTTCGATTTGCATCAGCAGATCTACCAGACGGTTAGTCAAAACCATACCCCAGTATTCTTCACCTAGGTCTTTTAGCAAATCATGTTGATGTCGTCTATGTCTCGATAGTGGTACCCCGAAGGCGACCCTACCATCCATCTTGTTAATAACTTTTCTTGCAAGGTAACTCGACCATATATCACCGTAACGATCAATCTTCAGCCCATCAATCGCCTGTCCCATCGGCACGTAGTAATAACAGGGCAAAACATCACGATGAAACGCAGTGTTCTGGGTATTGATTGGGCAATTGGTTGAGGGATCCAAAACAATAGTTTCTTCTCTTAATCCAACCGAATTGACGGGTCGGTGCAACCGCGTGATCGCGTCAACATCGGGATCGGCTAGCCATAGACCAGCATTGACAACGATGCGGCCTTCGCTCTCAAAAAGCTCATGATCTTCAGTTTCCAACCACCTGTAGGCAAAGGGATAACCGCGAGGATAGACTATGTAGTCTTCTTGGATTTCGAGAAGTTGACAGATGTTGTACCATCCTGAACTCGAGCGCACAGTCTTCCACCTTTGTGAGGTTCCAACTTTAGCATGACCACCTATATAATCAGCGTCCGTTGGATGGTTGTCGTCATCTACCGCTATGATACACTCACATCCTCGTTCGTATGCGATCAGATAACCAATGTTCCTTCTGTTGTCGGAGTTATAAGGGATCACATTAGCAAGATCTGGAAATCGTTCTAACCATCTACCTTGTGTATTCACATCCCAGTATTCAAAATGGAACCCTTGCTCCCTGAACTTCGCCACATAATCAGCAGTCTCCTTGGGTGTCTTTCGGTCGCCGATAACCAAAATCTCCACATCACCCTTTCGCAAATATCGCTGGAAATTATCGGCAAACGCTTTAAGAATCCCGGGCAAATAAATCGTTGTGATGACAATCGCGTATCTCATGGCCTGATGCTCTCTTGCCTTGTTTGAATTTCTGTCATATCTACATTTTCATCAGACTTCACCTGATTCTAGTCGACGTCCATCACGCTTGTCTGATCTGCAAGAAAATTGCTCCTATCGGTCAAAGCCGAGTGTACATAATCATGCGGATTATCATGCGATCTTTACCACGACCTTGATACCGCTAAAGAAAGAAAACATCGAAAATACGCAGCCTTGCATATCAGCAAGAAACTCATCAACAGCTCTACGGGCCCCCAGTAGGGCGTGGTGGCCATAATCCTCAAAGACCAAAATTCCCCCTCGGACTAGCTTTGGGTAAACAAAATCTGCGACAAATTTTGTTGATCTATAAGAATCGCAATCTATCATCGCCAATGAGAACATGTCACTGGAAATATGATCAACGGTCTTTTGAAATTCCCCTTTCACAAGTTCAACGAACTGATAAAGCCGAAAGAGGGCTCTTACTTTCAAAAAATCCACCTGATGGGTACTATTCCATCGTTTATCTATTCCATATCTTTCTTCAGGAAATCCCTCGAATGTATCACATAAGTAGAGCCTTTTATTTAAGCTCTTCCTCCGTATGAATTCAGCTATTAACAGTCCGGAATGACCTTGATAAGAACCAAATTCGATAATATCGCCATCTATCCTCTCGACATGCTTCAGACATTGAAACAGGTCATAAGCATCTCTAACCTGGCACTTTCTCTTTACTTTGGTCAAAGAATAGCTATATATATCTTCAAATAATCCATCATCAAATTGACTTGTTATATACACATGAGTATCTGCAATCCCAAGCTCTTTCAGCTGGTCATATTCGTTGAGGAGAGGGTAAGATTCACTGCCCCGGACTTTATAAATAAAGAGCGCTTCATCTAGAGCAGGAATTCTCCTTACCTCTTCGAAGACCTTGTGTATGATTTTGCTGACAGGTCTGACAACGACAATGGCTTCAACAGGCACACCAACCTTCGCTATTTCATCCAGTGAACGAAAGTGATGGACACCATAACGCTCCAATTGTTTCATATCTCCGGTTGAGATAACACCGAGGCGAAAGTCAAGTTTCAATAATCTCTTTGCCAGAGATATAGTAAGATGATTCGTCTCTGAAAAAACAATGAATGCATTGTTTCTTGTTGATTTTTCCAGAATCTCACTGTAAAGATAATTCTCAAATTCTTTATCAGAAAACTCGCTCTCGAAACGTATACCTCTGGTTGCTTTACCAACACTATTTTTTTTCACTATTCTCTGGGCTGCATTCCCATAGGAAATCATTTTCTTCGTGACCCTAGCCAATGTCATGATTCGACTCCTTACTCACATTTTTCCGCAGATGATGGAAAAGCAATTCCTTACTCAGTCCGAAAAACCTTTCTCTTCCATCGCTGTTGCTTCCAGCTTGCACGGCAAGACCACCTGGCCTAAACCCGAACTCACGAGGTATGGTCGAATATCGCTGTTTAAAACGCACCATGGATACGCCCATGCCTTTGGCATACAAGGACCGAGATTTCGAATCTGCTTACGCAGTTTTCGAACCCGAGGAAAATCGTAGCTACTAAGTGTTGGCCACGCAATCGCTTCTCATTCTCTCCGAGGTCCATAAACTCTACAGCTTAATGATTGGCGCGTACCTCCCACCTCAGATCAGGCCGCACTATCCCGGGCCATTTCCCCCCAGAACTTGTTAAATTAGTTGTCTCAGCTACCGTGAAGATAAGGACATTCCGTAAGGGCAGAAGCGTGCCTTGTCGTTTGACGCCAACGGCCACAGCTATGTGGTATTGCCCTGTGTTCAGAAAATTACCAGGAATCGTGCAAACGCTCGCATAGTTTCCACATGGTCGTTCCACTGGCCAAGCTTGCTCATCCGTTGTTGCAAATACTACCTCCCCTATTGCTGAAAGAAGCTGTATCCCAATCCGCATCGAGGATAGTCGCTTCAGCACCTCATACTCGACGCAGACTTGAATGGGTTGTTCAACACCGAAAGTCGACTGTACCCGTCCTTTTGAATTTAAAAGCCGAACTGCATCAAGTCGTATTTCTGGACTTACGGGACTATCCTCATCATCAGGAGACCACAGAACTTCGCCAGTTGAAGATTCAATTTGGAAAAGATACGATCCAATTACTTCTTCCACGGGGGCATCAAACTTTTTCTGCCCCTCTTCCAGTAAAATAGCTCTCCCGCAAAGAGAGCGGACCGCGCCCAAGCTATGACTCACAAACAAGACTGTCCGTCCTTGCTTCGCCACGTCCCCCATCTTCCCCAGGCATTTCTTCTGGAATGCGGCATCTCCAACCGCCAGCACCTCATCTACCAGCAAGATCTCTGGCTCGAGGTGAGCGGCCACGGAGAAGGCCAAACGGACATACATGCCGCTGGAGTATCGCTTTACCGGTGTGTCGATGAATTTATCGATCTCTGCGAAGGCCACAATTTCATCAAACTTACATTCGATTTCCTCTTTTTTCATACCGAGGATTGCACCGTTTAAATAGATGTTTTCCCGTCCAGTCAGCTCAGGATGAAATCCAGTGCCCACTTCCAGTAATGATCCTACTCGTCCTCGTATTTCTGCCCAACCCTCTGTAGGCTCTGTAATGCGCGATAAGATCTTCAATAATGTGCTCTTTCCGGCCCCGTTGCGCCCGATAATGCCAACCACCTCTCCGCGTCTTACCTCAAAAGAGATCTCCTTCAAAGCCCACATGAAGTCAGACTGTCGATTGAGGTTTGAGGATTGAGGACTACCACTGAGGTGACGAAAAGGAGCAGAGAGGCCCCGAACAATCGCTTCGCGCAGGGTCTTGTATCCCCCATAACGCTCGCCAATCTGGTAAAGCTTACCTAAGTTTTCAGTGCGAATCGCTACGTCGTTCATACGATCAATTCCGTCCTTCCAGTCCCTAGGCTTTCATCATTGTTCCCTTTCACACGACATCTGCAAATTCCTTTTCCATTCGGCGGAAATAAAAAATCCCGGTAAGGAGAAGGAGAACTATGACAATTATAGAGAGGATGAACGGAGGCCCGATAATTTGGCCTTTGCCCAAGAGAGCTCCTCGGAAACCCTCCACAACGCCTACCATCGGGTTTAGGCCATAGAGGAATCGCCACATACCGGGAATTAAACTGCTTGGGTACACCACTGGGGTGGCGAAAAACCAAAATTGGATCAAGAATGATATAGCATATCGTATGTCACGATATCGGACGTTTAACGCTGAAAACCAAAGTCCCACTCCAAGGGCCGTTGCCATCGACATAATAATAAGCAACGGGACTAATAAAGCTGTCAGAGTCGGGATAATCTGGTAATAGAACATCATTACTAACAAGATGCCGAAAGAGATTGCAAAATCCACGATTCCCGATAGGACCGAACTGGCAGGGATGATGAGCCTTGGGAAATAGACTTTCGTTATGAGATGTCTTTGTGCCACCACACTTTCGCTACAGGCGTTGAGAGATTTGGCAAAATAGGACCATGGCAGCAATGCGGTATAGGCAAAAATTGGATAGGGTATGCCCTCAGAAGGTATCTTTGCCAATTTCCCAAAAAAAATACTGAAAACTACCATGAGAAAAAAAGGCTGGATAATGGCCCAGAGTACGCCTAGGACCGTCTGCTTATACCGAACCTTGAGGTCACGCCAAACGAGAAAATACAGCAGTTCACGATAAGCCCAAACATCCTTGATCTGGGGTAAGACCCAACCACAGGAGGGTTTAATGAATAAGGCTGGTAATTCTTGGCTGTCTAGCTTCTGTTGCATGATTTCAGCCTTTCCTCAATGTTAGCAAAGACAATGATTTTTTCTCCGGAGCTTGTAAGCCCCGGATCAAAAGTCGGTTTGTGGGATCCTCTGTAGCAGAGCGCGGTGAGATGATCAAGGCTAAAGCAGCCAAAAGGGATAGAGAGAGTCTTACCCGAGCCTAACCATTGCAAAATCATATATGCTGCCTTTTAATTTCTCGTTACCTAAGGCTCACATAGTGCGACATCACTGCCGCAAGAGCGGGTAAATGTGTCCATATAACTTGTGTAATATCTTGAATGCCTTTACTTCTCTTTTAGTACGTATATTCTTGCTGACTAATCAATTCTTCAAGCATTTGTCTGGCATACATCTAAAGATCAATATCTAGTTCGTTGTACCTTTCTATAAGATTCAAGGTAGTTTTCGAAATAGTATCTTTGGAACGCCGGTCGTTAGCGACATTTGCCTTGGTATAGAGAGGATATTTCCATCTGAAAGCTCTCTTTAATAGAATCAATGTTTCGTCAAATCTCTCTGGATAGCCCAACAACAGAGAAAAAGTCTTGGAGATTTTTTTTTGCAATTCCCAGCATCTCCGTGGAACATTCTCCAACTGCCCGTCCTTAGACTCCCGATAGAAGCCTCCTCTGAGCGTTATCCAATTGGGGGTTCATTTCACTCCTGAGATAGTCCCTTAAGCTCATGCCTTGAGAACGAATTTCATGATGCAGGTAATGGGAAGGAGTTCTCAGTACGTAGTAATAGTTGGAAATGACGCAATCAACTGGATCGCGGAGTATCGTGATATAAGTAGATGGCCGCGGCAAAAACTCATGCAATCCGAAATACAGATGTCCCTTGAGAACTCTAATTCTCTCCTTTAGGGCTTCAGGAAGCTTCTTGAATTCACCTACAGATTCTTGAACGCGCGTTCCGTCAATTGTAAGGATAACAGCGGGTTCATATTGCCGTTCAATTATTGTATGCAATGTAGTTCCTGCTGCTTTAGGAATATGCAGAAAAATCAGTGATTGATCTTGCCCGGTTTTTTTGAATAATCTTGTCATAATTCTCGAAGTCAACTTATACGCCACTATGGCAATGGATCCGAGAAGGTTTAACGGAAACGACTGATACTTCCTCTGTATTCAACAAGTGCTCCATGTCTCAGGGCGCTCCAAATGAGGAAGTTGGCTTTTCCCCTTCAGCTTCAACTCCTTCCGTATTTGCCGTTCTTAATGAGTCCTCATAAATCCTTCCCACGACAATGACAATCCCCATAAACATCCCCGTGAGCCAATTGTTCTTGGGGAAGAACAGGGTGTCTTCAAACATCCCGGCCGCCAGCGTTGAAATGACGCTCGCTATAGCACCCAACAACACGGAATAGAGAAATGGATCCTTCACCCTTCTTAAGAGAGCGAGGGCCTTTTTGGCGAAGATGATGATTAAATAGACAAAGGCAAGGAACTCTATAAGGCCTCCTTCAGCCAACATGAGAAGATAGTTATTCTCCAAAGTCGAATGAGCGCGATAAGCCCATACATCCGAGAACTGGGCTTCATAATGAAAACTCCCCAACCCGTTTCCCAAAAGCGGTTGTTCCTTGAATTTTTCGTAGGCAATTCTCGCCTTGATAATTCTATATTTGGCTCCCGGATCGGAGATATCCTCAAATATCCTCTTGTGAATCGGGGAAACCAGAAATACGGCAATGACAACGCCACAGACAAGGAGGAGTAACGATCTTTTCGGTCTGAGAACAAATAACGACAAAATGCCTATGAGAACCCCGAACCACGCGCTCCTGGAAAACGTATAAACCAAACTGACGGACATCAAGATGACCGAAAATGACAATATTAATTTCTTCCCCTTTCCGAGCCTTCCATAATAGACCAGGCATGCAAAGAATGGGATAACTAATGCCATAAAATTTCCGAAACTATTCGGATTTCTCAAGACCAAAGAAGCGAGTCTTCCTGAACCGTGATACCCCAGGCTGATTAGGCATACCGCCGATGTCGAAATGACCAACAATCCGATAAAGGTTTTTATGTGTTTTTCACTGGTTACACACAACAAAACGAGGTAGTATGAGGCAATCAGAACGCCGATATACAAGAATGATTTTATTCCTACTATGGTATTTGGGGCATGACCCATGGAAAGGAGAAGCGAACCAACAAATACCAAGATGGGCAGGTTGAGTTCGGATTTTATCCTGATATGGAAATTTTCCAAAATGAGTCCACTTGCAATCGATGCCAGGAGCGCAATAAGAATAACCCATTGGTGGGCGTATAGATTCGTAAAGCCGAGATTGATCGAAGGACTAAAAATGGTTGAAATAATCGAAACTCCGTAAATCCCAATGATTGGCTTAGTAAATATGACTATGAAGGAAATAATGGCAGTGAGCACAATTAAACCAAGTTGAACCTCAGGATCTACAGCCAATTGCCTGCAACCGGTAAGAAATAGAATAAAAACAATGAGCGGTATCGATCTTTTGGAGAAATTGGAATCAAGAAAGTGTACTATTTTCATGGAACAACGAGGACCGTGCTTTCTTTCCTGTGACATTCACCTATTGACCGCTGAAGCGAGAGCTTCATTGAGTATTCTAACGGCTTTCGGATAGTCTCCCTTCATTTGATATTGACGTATTCTATCGTACGATGACCTTGAAAAGCTCTTATTCTTTCCCACCACTTTGTAATATTCATCGACAGCCTCATCATGCCTACGGGCAACCAATAGGGTTCTTATTAATTTTACGTGATAATTGATATTTTCAGGATTGAGTTCAATGAGCTCTCGTAATTCCCGCAGTGCCTCATCGACTCGATTCAGCCGCATGAATCCATAGCTTAAAGATAGGTATATCTCTTTGTCTCGAGGGTTCACCATTTTCTGTTTCTGCCACCACTTGATGGCATTTTCAAAATCTCCCCTTATGGAGAAAGCATTGGCGAACTCAGCATAGTAAATTGGATTGAATGGCTCTCGGTTTATAGCCATCATATATTCCTTCCTCGCCTCCTTCCACATTCCATTACCGCTCAGAAATCGAGCTAAGATAACATGACTTCTTGCGGTATCTCTAATAAGACTCCTCAACTCCGTATACTCTTGAGTTACCCGAAAACTTTTTTCCAAAATCTTGGTCAAATATTCCTCGTCAACATTTACCGACCTTCTGAAAAAGAGCTGATAATTTTCCTTCGACTTGGCCGAATAAATCTTGTTATGTGTTGGACCCATTCCCTCAATGGTCAAACCCGTATGTTTCAATCTTTGATATTCTCTCAAATAGTAAATCCCAATGGCGTAAAGATGGCGTACGTCAGTGGGGTTTAAGAGTGCAGTTCGCTCAAAGGAATCTTCAATTCTCCCCCAATACAAGGCGGGAGGATAGCCAAGGGCCCCATAACTTATCCCGAGATGGAAATGGTATTCGCTGGCCGAGGGTTTGAGTTCAATGGCTTTATGAAGCTCATCTATGGACTTTCTTACCCACCTATTTTTTTTGCCCCGTTTGGCGGCTTCTGCTAATCCCTTGCGCAAATACACCGTCCCAAGGGAGAAGTGAAAGAGGGGACTTCCGCCATCTATAGCTACGCATTTTTCCAGATATCCAATGGCCCTATTCAGGTCGTTCCCATCGTGATGGGCCATCCTATAGTAGGAATCGGCAATGAGCTGCTGAGCCGCCATAAATAGACTCAAAACCAGAATAGAAACAATGGCAATTAAATAGATTTTCTTTCCCATGAGCCTATGACTCTAAAATCTTCTCCCTGAGGATGCTCAGAATGTTTCCTTAAACCAATACGATGCCCGCATATAGCCAAACCCATGAGCATACTGAGAAGCAATGCGTTGGACGGAATATGCATATTGAAGTCCCAAAAGCTATGGATCATGATGGCTATGAGCCCGGTTGAACAACCATAGAGGGAAATGCGCTGTATACCGCTTACTTTCTCGCCTCCATACCTTGGATTCCATGACACTATTGCTCGAACGAAGCTCAGGACGAGCCACAGGAAGATTCCAAAGCCTGCGACACCCATCTCGCAGAGCAATTGCAAATAATCATTCTCCAGATACAGATAGGAATATTGAAGGCTCGATGTCTTGTATTTGGGGAAAAGAGAGGAGAAAGCGTCTAAACCCACTCCAAAGAGGGGGTAATCCCGAACCAGCCTAAGGCTGTCTCTCCAGTTTTGAAATCGATATTGGATATCATAATCTTTTGAAATATCCCGAATTGTGGAAAATTCTTCAACCAATGGCCGTATTCCCATCCAAACCAAAAAGGAAAACGTCGAAATCAATAAAACAACAAGAATGAGGATATTTCGCCTCGCTTTTCCCCCCCTAAGAACCATTAAGAGAAGGTAAATCATCGAGCCCGAGAAGCTGATGACTCCTGCCCTTGAGGATGAAAGAAACAACGCTCCCACCATTAAGACGATTAAAAAGGCAAATAGGATAAGCTTGCATCCTTCTTCACTGCCAATATTGATGAGAAATTCCCGAAAACCCCGGTCTTGGTTTCTCACCAAATTTCTCCATTGCCAAATAAAGAGCCCAATGGCAACCGGGATGACCATCTCCATATAACCCGCGAAATGATTCGGGTTGACAAAGGGGCCGAAGAAGGAAGAGTCTTTCTTAAAGAAAGCCTCCCAAAACCAATAGATCTTAGGCGCTTCAGCGACTCTTTGGATAATCCCCAAAAGGGCAATAACAATTCCGCTCACAACCATTGCGAGGCTAATGCGCAAGAATTTCCGTTTTGAATCGACATAATTAATGATGAGCAAAAAGGCCCCCAGGTAACTGAAGATTTTTAGTAATCCCGTCCGCGTCGCATGGGGATAAATTGAGAGTGTCCGCCAGTTTCTGAAAAAACCCCTTCCCTTGTTACCCTCCGGAGTCCTGCCTGTAACCTCTAACCTCTGACGTTCAGCTTCTCTGTCTCTCTCCTCTTTGAATTCAAGGTGAGTCACCCGGCGTCCATGAGAGTATCCGTCAAGGGTCTGGGAATAGACTTCATGCGTTCTTGGGGATACAAGCTTCACCACCGAAGGATGAAGCGGTGTGGTCTGAAAGAGAACCAGGATCAGAAACGCTATGATGGGAAAAAATAGCGGGAAGGAAATCCCTTCTCCTCTGATCCACCACTTGTCCACAACCATTACAATCAACAGTGAAAAGACGGTGATCTCCATAATGCTGTAGGCCCACACATACACGCTCCCAAAAGCCAAAGGAACAAAGAGGATCAAAAAAATGAGCCCACGTTCGATGATCTTGTGCGAAGTAAACTCCAAGTGCCAATCAATTATGGGGGGAAAATACGGCCGTAACCCCTGAATTCTTTATTCAATAGGTGAGTTTGGCCCTACCTTCTCGACGGTTGTGGCGACATGCCATTCATCGAATACCAAAATAGCTCGCTTCGCGTCGCTTATACTCCCCATTGGCTGAATGCACATCTTTGAGCTTTTTTAGGTCCGATTCAACCATCATCGCGATGAGTTCTTCAAAACTAACTTTATGGCTCCACCCCAACTTCTCCCTTGCCTTCGACGAATCGCCCAATAGATGATTGACCTCTGCCGGCCTGATCAAATCTTCATCGATTACAACATAATCTTCCCAATTCAACCCTGCGCAGCTGAAGGCAATCTGTAGCAGCCTCCTAACTGTGTGAGCCTTTCCCGTCGCAATCACGTAATCATCTGGTTCCTTCTGCTGAAGCATCAGCCACATGGCCTCAACATATTCTCTTGCATAGCCCCAATCTCGCTGGGAATCCAGATTCCCCATTCTCAACCCCTTTTGGAATCCCAGCTTTATCCTCGCCACACCGTGAGAGACTTTCCTGGTTACGAACTCCAGCCCACGTCGCGGCGACTCGTGATTGAAAAGAATTCCCGAACAGACGAACATGCCATAACTTTCACGATAGTTCACGGCTATGTAGTGCCCGTAAACCTTTGCAACCCCGTAGGGACTCTTGGGATAAAAGGGGGTCTTCTCATTTTGGGGAACTTCCTGGACCGCACCAAACATCTCGCTGCTTGAGGCCTGGTAAAGCTTTATCTTGGGATTCACTACCCGGATAGCCTCCAATATCCTCGTTACACC
>Ga0180438_10008769_pt1 | contig 12783 bp, 18 predicted proteins | sample SS_ome_12_FD_132455 | JGI IMG/M metagenome (GOLD analysis project Ga0180438, IMG submission 132455) | Hypersaline lake sediment archaeal communities from the Salton Sea, California, USA - SS_3_D_2 metaG | ecosystem: Environmental > Aquatic > Non-marine Saline and Alkaline > Hypersaline >...
TCCCCCCAATTCATATTTTTAATATTACCAAGTATTAAATTTTTTCTATTTGACCAGGCTCCAGCTTGACAATTAAATATAGTTCCATCACTTACAACTTGTGGTTGTACTGTTAAACAGTCAACCTTTTTTATTTCTTCACCATTTACACGACATTCGTTTACATAAGGACTATGATAAACATCATTCCAATAGCCTTCAATATTTGTTCTTATAATTCCAGTTGGTAAATCATCAATGCCATTAGTTCCATCATCCGGCGTATGTGTCATATGAATTGTATGATCTTTTTCTTTTAAATCTAAAAGTCTTTCAAACCAAATTTTATAAGCAGAAGCACCATTTTGTTTTAGTTCTATTTTAATATGAAATGATGGATATAATATTACAGACCTTTTAAGTTGCATTAACTTATTATAAGCAAATTCACTAATATTTGAATAAACATATATTTTCCGTTTTTCATCAATGTTATTAATTAAATCAACAAAACCTTTATAAAGTGTTGGCTCTCCACCTGAAAGTATTAATCCGTAATCATCAACATATCTTTGAGTTAATGTCGGGTTATTAATTCCTGTTAACCATTCATCGACTATCATTGTTTTATATTTGTAATTCAATGGAGTATTAAATACCCGATAAGCCGAACAATAATCACAACTATAATTACAGTGCATATATAAAAATATGCGAATTGATTTTTTCTTTTTGTATTTTAAGTTGATTCAATTTCAAATAATCCTTTTTTTTCGATATAATCTTTAGTTTGTTTAGCTAAATCAATCGGTCGTAATTTCTGAATATCTTCAGCGGTTAATTTCTCATATAAATTTTGTTCTGCAATATTGTCATTTTCACGTCGATCTAATTCATCAAAAAAATATCCATCACCAAATATATAAGCAAATGTTAATTTCTCTGATAATTCGATAAATTGTTCATAGGTTATTTTATCATCATTGTATTTATCAAGTAACTTAGATAATTTATCGTCTAACTTTTCGCCCTGTTCTTCACGCTCTTTTATTCGTTCATTTTGTTCATGAAGATTTTTAACTTTCAATCGTATATAATTTTTTATATTTCCCATTTAATTATCATCTAAAAACTGATACTTTCCATTTAAAACATTTTTACCATAATTAATTATATCTAATAATGAATTATTTTTATCTTTAAAAAATCTTTGATATTTTGGTGTTATTTCGTTTTTATTAATCCCCCGTCTTGAGGTACTGCTATTTTGCCGCCAACCGTATAAAGCCTTATTTAAAAACACTGGATAATATTTATGATAAATTAACTTAAACCACATATCACGATCTTCCATAATCGAAATAAAACAACCAACTTTAAATAATATTTCCCTTTCATACATACAAGAACCACACGCAAGACCACCAGCACGTAAAATTGATTCTATATTATCATCTGTTATTTTGTTCTTTTCAGTATAAACATCATAAAGTTTTTCTTCTTTATGATTAATTAAAGTATGTCCCCCGGTAATCCATTTACGATTAGACTTTTGTAAAACTTTCAAATTTTCTTCTAAATAAGTCGGATAAGCTATATCATCAGCACCAAATAATACAATATAATCTCCACTTGCTAAATCAAGTCCTAAATTCCAGCTATCACCCAACCAACGACGAATATTTGTTCTATTTTCTATAAGTATTAATTTACTTAAACTTTCAATACCAGGTATATCATCAGATAATTTACTATCTGAATGTTCATCAATAAGAATAATTTCAAAGTCTTGATATGTTTGATCGTACCATGACTTTAAATTACGTTTAATATATTTATTATGATTATAGTTAGATATTATTATTGAGATCATGCAATTAATTCCTGCAATAATGGTTCTGGTTTAACACCTTCTTTTTGTTGTTGTAATAATAAATTATCTTGGAATTTTTTCTTTGCTTCATCCGGTTTTAGTTTTGGATCAATACTTTGCATAAATTCTAATGTATTGTAAAGAGCTTTCTCTAACAATTTCATTCGCTTTTCAAAATCAAGCTCTGGATTAACATTTTCTATTTCCGTTTTAATTTGTTTAATTAATTCAGAATCAACATTTTCCAAATCACGTTCAATTATACGCTTTGCTTTTTCTCTTGCATAAGTAACAGAACCAAAATCCGCTTTCATAAAATTCAATGCTTCTTCTAATTCTTCATTGATTGTTTTTATATCAAATTCGCGGGGGTATGTAGCTTTGATTTCACCATGTAAATCTTTTAACATATCGTGCAGTTTATTTTCTCCACTTTCCATATTTATAGATTTTTGAGATATATTCTGATTTGTATCGTGTAAATCATAAGCTTTAGATACTCCTGATTCTGGATTATTCTGTTCAACAAAATTATCGCCACGGATCATCCCAAACCGAAATGCTGTATCAAATAATCTATCACGTTCTTTTACAATAAATTCAGCGGCACCGGTCGGTGGTTCTAAAAAAAATGGATCTTTCGCTTCTGGATCAGTTTGTACTAATACCCTGGTTGTACCCGTTTCTATTATTTTGCCTAACATAGATTTATCCAGAACCAATTGTACAAAACATTGTCGATATAAAAATTCATCTAACAAAGAACTAAAATTAAATATTTTTTTATCAATTTCTGCAATTGTCTTTAGTGCTGACAATCCAATTGGTAATTCATATAACATACTTTCACGATTATAAAATGTTGAAATAGGAATTTCACCCCATTGATGTAATCCTTCATCTTCACCACCAGCTAACAAATTCATTTTCTTATCAAATTTAGCCCAATAATCCTTAGTCCATAATTTATATCTCAATTCCTGTTCCTGGACTTTTTTCATATTTAAAGGATTATCATCACCAACATATTCATATTCTTTAAATATTATCCAATCAAATTTGCCTTTATTCCATTTCCAGTTAATTGCTTGAGTAGGATAATAATTAATTAAATATGGTCTAATCCCTTTTTCTTTACGTTCATATTCTGAACTTATTTCTACATCATTTTCAGGTGAATCTATAATTACATGAGTAAATCCAAATGCCTGACAAGATGAGAAAACTCTTTCAAGCATAAAATCATTTAAAGTATGCCCTTCTAAATCACAGTCATTTTCAAATATTTCATAATTCTTATTTTCTTTACTATCTCTTTGAATTCCTTTGCGCCTAATATGTGATTGATAAGTATCTATAATAATTTTAGAAACAGATTCATATATTGCACGTTGTTTTCTAAAACGATAATCATCACTATGTTCTCTTACATGACGATATAAATAATTTTCTCCACCCTTTTCAATATATTCTGTTCCGCCTTCATAAGAATATATATATAAATTCCACTTATCAATTAATTTATTATAATCCGGATGATTTGGAAATGCTTGTTTATCTATTTTAACTCAACTCCTAAATGCCTGGGGGTAATTGTTGTAACATTCGTTCGTCAAATTGTTCTTTACATCTTGTATTAATAACTTTATATCTTATTCCATCAACTCTGTGTTTTGCCCAATCATCAGAAACAATTTGACTATCTAAAACATTACCTTCACTATCTGTTTTTCGTTTATAATTTTCTAAACTATCAATTATTATTGTACAATCTTGAGTACATAAAAGCTTATTTTGAGAAACTAAACGTTGTAATTGTAAGTGACCAAATTCAAGATCACGTAATTTAGGACTAAAAGTATATCTAATATTGAAACCCCATTTTTCAAATTCACTAATCCAACTTTTCCCTGTAGCTCCTTTTGCTTTTCCACTTGGATCACCAAAACATCGTAATTGATTTATAATACATTTTAATCCAGATTTATTTAAATATTCTAAACGTAATCTTTCCAATTCATCAAAATTTACATTTTCTATTTTATTAAAATTATAAATTAAATTTGTTGGTAAATCTAAAAAATCATTAAGCTCATTTATTAATTTAGGTGCTATTTCTGCAACACTTAATTTTTTATATTCTAAATCTTTAAAATAAATCAATGAATTATCCGGCAAATCCTGACTAAAACCTATTGAAACCGGACTTTCACCTATACCGAAATCAAAATCTAAATCTAATGGTAATTCTTTTTGATATTTATATTCAACGACATGATTATTACTATTCCATCTATCTAATATTCTACCCTTTACCGATACATTCCAATCAATATCTAATTCACGAGCAATCTCATCGTCGGTTTTTCCTCTACATGCTTGTTTATACCATTCTTTATTACGTTCAGGGTGTTTTATCCAATGAATTCTTATAATTTTATAATCATTTAATTGCTTTAAAGCATCTTGACGTAAACGATAAAAACAAGTCTTTTTACCCTTCCATGATGGAGTACTTATTAAATTTTTACCAGTAGGACAAGCTTCATCAAAACCACTATAAACATTTTCGCTTTTATTAACAAATGCAAATTCATCTGCGAAAACTTTCTTATAATTACCGGAACGACCAGCATCAGGATTAGCACTTTCACCAATTATAGAATTATTTCTTATTTTATTTTCAACATTTAAAAATTTAAATAATCTATCAACTGGTTGATATTGTCCCAATTGTTCTTCAATCATCCATTCAGGTAAATTTTTATAAATAAATCTCATTTTACCAAATAATGAATTATGAGAACTATCATCAACAAGACCTTCTTTACGTGAAAGATTTAAAGCTGAATAACCATTACCAAATAACAAACCCCAAATATTATAAGCTTGACTAATCCATGAAACCGTCATTTGTCTTGACTTCTCAATTAAGTTATTTTGATCTCTATGAATATTGTCAATTAACAATTCTATATAATCCCATTTAGGAATTAATTCGATTTTACTCTTTCGTTGTGGTGCTAAAGTATAACAATATTTTGTTATAAAATAAAATGGAGATAACTTACATTTAAGCAATCTCACATCATAATTTTTAATCAATTCCGTTATTTCGTTCAATGATTTCAAACATCTTTTTCTTATCTTTTTCAGTCATACTATCTATTATTTTATCAAATTTATCAGTATTTTTTGTTTCTAATGGATTTTCAAAATTTAAATTAACATCTTTCGGCAATAAATGATATACCCAAGTTTTAAGAAATTTACCAATATCATTTTCAAACTCTTGTTTAAAATATTGGTTAATATCTTCTTTTTTTTCTATAAGCAAATCATCAAGCAGTCGTATAACTTCTGCACGACCGCCATTTTTTCGACCAACGTTCTTAGTGTTTCCTTTTTTTAAATTTTTTAAACTATTCTCATTCATATCGAGTTTTTTTCAGGTTTAATCCCGATTCTTCACATAAACATCATTGAGACTTCAAAGTATCTTCAACATATATTTGCGGAATAAATTCTAATGTATTATTTGGAGCGGAACCTTTAATATAAATTTTGCTTTGCCAGCTTTCTCGTCTTTTTAATTACACTTTGCACTCTTTGATTAAAAGAGAGTAATTAACGGATCATATTGGTCTCGCACCGTCCCTGATCAGGGCCATCATAGCGCAGTGAGCAAATATCTTTTCGTATAATTTTTAATCATCATCTTCCATAAAATCTCCAAATAAAAAAATAGCCCTTACACGATTCAATTAAGAATCAACTATAAGAGCTATTAAGTTAAGTACTTACATTATGCAGTTCCTGTTGAATTAATAAATACTTATTACTTCCACTTATTAATTAACAAAAATTTATTATAATTGTCAAGTCAAATTTTAGCGTATATGTTAATATGAAAGATATAACTATATGATATTATAGTACTTAATCATATTAACATAATGTTAAAGATTTTTTTATTATTTGGTTTTTTGTTCTCCTTAGTTTATTATTTATATTACCACGTTTCAGACCAAAATAAAAATGAATACAAAACAATTAATAGAAATATCCCCCAGAGAGCCTTTAATAAATGCTTTAATGCATTCTTATTTTGTGACTGTTTTTTCTTACCTAAAGCCCCAATAATTTTACGTACAGTTTCAATATCTATTAATTCTGGCTCCTTTTCTTTTTTTTTGGTGGAAAACATAATAATTCTCCTTCTTATGCAACCTTTTGATATTTTTTATTTGGTTTTTTATACTTCTTAAAATATTCTTCTGAATCTCTTTCGGCTTCATATATCCACCGATTTCCATTTATACCTACATTAATCAAATCGTATACCCAAACGAAACCAAATATATTGTAATTTAATTTATACTTTCTTTGTAAAATATATCCCACTAAAAATAAAAATACATACACAATTAATATTTTAATTATCATATTTCACCTATGTAATTAATAAAATTATTAACACTATAATATTAACTCCTACCACTATTCCAAGACATAAAGAATCGAAGTAGGGGAGTTCTTCTTTTTCCGGCTCAATCAAATTTGCTTTTTCATATAAACATTTCAAATGATTTCTATATGCTTTTTGACCTTTTTCCCATTCATTTGAAAACGCATATGTCCAATTATCATTTAAATTTATTTGTTGGTTGCAAATTTTACAAATTGTATTATCATCAGTCAAATGAAGAAATTTTTTAAAACTTCCAATTTTTTTTATAATTTCAAATTCATCAAATGTATCAATTATTTTTATAGAATCTTCTTCTTTTTCCGACCAAACTGTAATTGAATATCTATTCCAAACAGTTAAAATATTCCCAATATTCTTAGTATGCCATTCATAATATATAGTATTTATCTGTTTCATGGGTCTAATTATTCCGATTTTTACCGATATTTCCGTTATCTCCGAACAAATAGGGGATAACCTGCTTATTTAACAATTCATTAGCGTGAGAATATGAAATCACAATTCCGTAATTTTCCCGACACTTTTTAATTATATCGGTTTTATACGGCAATTCTTCTGGTGAATGATATAATTTACATATATTTATAAGTGCTGTTTTCTTCTGTTTTGCCGTTGAATTTTTATCGGTTTTTTGTATACGTCCCGATACTTTACCGATATTTTCCGATACTTTTCCGATACTTTTTTCCGATACTTTTTCCGATAGATTTCCGATACTTTCCGATAGATTTGATAATTTCATATCATCATCATATACTTTTTTACGCTTTTCCAATTCTTCTAAAAATTTCTTTTTATCTATTCCTGTTTTACTTAATAATGCAAACATAGACCACTGTAATTGTGGTCTTGCTCTTTTTACTAAAGTTGCCCCTAATGAAATTAACAAATCATTAGCAAGCGATAATACTAAAATAGTAAAATCTTTAATTTGATCGGGGGTAAGAGAAAGACCTAACATAAAAATATGAGAAGCCCTGATATAACTTTCTTGATTTAATGAACCAGTTTCTTTTAATCCTTTTTCATAATCTTTTATAGCTATAGTAATCGAATCAATTTCAGTATTTAATAATCTTAAATTATCTTGATTGTCTTCTGCTCTTAATCGTCCACCTTTAGCACCATCAGACCAAGTTTTTTTTGTGTGTTCTGAAATGGTATTTTCAATAATCGTATTTTGGTTAATTATTGCAGAACGATTTTTTATTAATTCTTTTTTTTCGTTATACATAGAATTAAGTTTTTTATCATTGTCGTATCGTCCCATTGAATTTAACATTTCTTTTTTAGTCACTGTATTTATAGCAAGCATATTTGAAAGATAAAGTAAACCAAAAAAGAAAATTGAATATATCATTTTTCTTTTTAATACCGTCATGATGCAAATAAATTGATCCGTTGGAGACATATTAGATTTTCGAGTACTTTTTATAGCAGCATGAAAATTAATAGTCAACCAACCTAACCATATACCGATACCCAGGGGGACTTCTGTATAACTTGGAAGGAAACCTTTTAAACTTGGAATATTTGTTAAAACAGTAATCGGAGATGCAAGTGTTATCAAAGCTAATCCTATACCGAAGTAAGCATTCTTTTTCTTTTCTGTTTCTGTTAATTGTTTTTTTGAATTTGATAACATTTTTACCCCAAAACAAAAAAAAGCCGTTAACCCACTATTTAGAATCCTTGCCCGGATACCTAAACAATAATATGAGCTAACGGCTATTATATTTTTATACTAATGCCAGGATAAACGTACTTCGCCTATCCTATTTATGAAAAAATAGGTATCCAGGCAAGAGCAATTAATATTAATATACAAAATTATTTTTAATTGTCAAGTTGTTTCTTATATTGATGTCATAAATCATTACAGAAAATATACAGATTATCGACAAAATTACTTAATAATAACAATTATTTATCATTATATATCACTGAAATGTTAGTCCAGTTTTACAATATTAATTCTATCCGTTGTGTAACAACAAAGTCTTTTATTTTACTATAAGTTAGAATATTTAATTTAATACAATTTATTAAGACATTTTAAGACAATTTAAGACTATTTTTTATAAAAATTACAGAAAATGTGCAGAATTATTTTTATTTATAAGTAATATTTGAAAACTTTTTAGCAAGTCGATTCTCTAATATTTTTGTATATCGAGTCGTCATATAAAGCGTTTTATGTCCTAAAATGCTCTGTACTTCTCGTAAATCAAAACCAGCGTTAATTAAATATACTCCTAAACTGTGCCGGATTAAATGTGTACGTCCATGTTTATGTTGTAATCCTACTTTTTTTTTAGCGTATTCAATACCGGCACTGATACTACGCTTGTCTAAAGTAAACAACAATTCATTACTTTTTCGAGAGTTAAATATTTTATTATATTTTAAAAATTCAAGTAATTCAGGATGAAGCGGAACGGTTCGCTCTGTATTATTCTTACCAATTATTTTTAAACTACTATTTTTTAAATCAAAATGTTGTTTTTTACACCGTTCAACTAATTCAGTGCGCCGGATCCCTGTCCATTTCATAATATAACCGGCAAGCGTACATTCACCAACCGGTAAATTATTTACAAGCTTATCCAGTTCATTTGGCATTAAAAAGTCAGGTTCTCTTTGTACAACATTTTGAAATTTTTCTACCGCTATATTTTTAGTAACTAAATTATATTTTTTAGCATACTTAAAAGCGTGCTTTAAAAATACCAAATCTTTATTAATTCCCGCCCTGGTTTTATCATTTTTAAGCTGCTTGTTTTTAAACAAATCAATATGCTCATTAGTTATTTTAGCAAGCATAAAATCATTACCTATCACACGAGCGAAAATTTTAATTGCTAATAAATAACGTTCCATTGTAGATTCAGCAACATCGTTTTTTCTTTTTTCATAAAACCAGCCTCCAAATTCAGCAAGCGTTAATTTCTCTGTTATATATGGATTATCAATTTCACGTATTTTTGCTTTATGCAGGATAACTTCAGATTCTATTTTCTTTTTTTCTGCCTGGACGACTGCAAAGGGGATATATGGGGGAAAATATTTGGTTTGTCTTTTGCGGTTAATTATATATTGAATCTCATGTGCAGTACCAGACTTTAGTTTTATTTTTCTTAGTGTTGCCATTAAAACACCCACCTGATAAACAACTCAATCAATCTTGCTATAACAGCTATAATTATTACATAGAGTGCTATTTTACAGAGAAATTCTATTGCTTTGTTACGATACACTAAACTACTTTTTTAATAATTGAAAATTAACCTTGTCTAAAAATTTAGAAAATTTACCGCTAACTATAGCATTTTGTTTTGATTGTCCAAATGAAGATACAGAATATTTATCTATCATCAATACTTTCATTTTAACTATTTGAGCAATAGCCATTTTTTTGAATTGATTTAATGACATCGAAAATTGACGTGTTGACCATTCATCATAATCTGTCAAATTACTTGCCACTTCAGCTCTAATAATTTGATCATCAACATTAAATGCAACTCCAGATATATTTTCTATACCCTTTATTCCTACCGTCAAAAAAATTAAATCTGGTGCATTATTGTTCCATCTAAAACCTAAGGTATGCCATCCTTCCCTTAAGCTACTTGCTGCACTTACAGGTTTTTGAATTATTTCAATCGAATTATCAAAATCCGAAACGATAATTTTTGCACCAGGCGTTAAGCCTTGATTTATCGAAGCACAACTAAACACAAGAGAAATTAACACAAAGATGCAGATCAATTGTTTCATTGTAATTCTCCTTAGTTTTTACCTATATATACGTGACAAAAGCAGTATTTGAGTAAAATTATTATGACGCTTTTTCTAAATTATTTTCATCAAATAATTTTAGCATATCACATACAATTTTAAATCTATCAAATAACTCTTTATTTGTATGTTTCTTATAATCATCATACATTATATCAAGCAAATTCATTTCATCCAATCTTTTAGCAATATAAATTCCTTTTTTATCTCTTTCAGATAAACACATTTTCATATTTTTATTATCTATCCGTAAAGTATTTAAACATTCACATATTTCGTCAGCTAAAAGACAAGCAGTTCTATAATTCGGTTCATGTTGATTAACTTCTATCTTATAAATAGTAGATTCTTTTATCTCTGTTTTACATTCAATCTCTTTTCGTGTAATATGTGAATTTTTTCTTAGTTTTTTATACTTTTCCCCATCAAAAAATTGTTTTTTTAGTAAAGTTTTACTATTTGTCATATATTATACTTTTCCCTTCACCCCATAAGATTTATCAATTTATATTCATTTTTTGTTATTATTTCGTTTACGTTTAATAATCATAATCGTAACCCTAATAACTATTTTACATAATTTTAATATAATCATAACATTAGGGGGGGTAATTCTGCGCTGTCAATCGTCTTCTAACAGTTTTACCATTAACCTTTTTAAATTAATGTCTGGAATTTGCTTAATCATTTCAGATAATCTATCTTCATCTAATTTTCTTAAACTTACATCAACTAAAATCTGTAAAAGTGCTTTCAAAGTTCCGGGAGCAACCTTTTTCGCTTCATTCATGCTTTTTATAATTTCCTTTTCATCATCCGTATAATTACTATTTCCTTTTCCTGCTTTATCTACAATGTCCTTTATGGTTTGTAATTCTGGGGGAGTGTGTTCTTTGCCGTAAATTAAATAGTCTGTACTCACTCCAAATAATTCAGCTAATTTAGCAATACGAGCTTTTGTTGGTTCATGTTCATCTTTGGTGTATTTCGTCAACATACTCTTACTAACACCAATGTATTGAGCAACATAAACTTTGGTTAAGTTTTTTTCACTAATTAATTTTGTTATCCGATTTCCAAAAGTTTCTTGCATTTTTTTCTCGTTTACTAAACATATAATATAATATACTTTACATTAAAAAGCACGACACAATTGTGAAAGTCTTTTACAAAATACTTTAAAAAGTACTTGACTTTTGTTCTAAAGTTTAGTATATTACCGATGAGTAAAAAGAATACTAAACATTTTATAATATGGAGTAATCACAATGAGCGATATTTTAATGGTCGATGACATTCAAAAATTAACAGATAAAGGTTATCATACAGCATTAGGTTATCTAAAAATTGCATGTCAACATAAGAAAATTGGTAACACCTATGCTATTTTAAAAGACGATTTTGTTAAATGGGCAAACCAAAACAACATAGAACTAAAAGAAGAAACGGAAGTAGTGCAATAGGTGAGAGTGTCACATTAAATATACAATTTTTTAATTAAAATGCAAATTAAAATAAGCGGGTTAGATATGAAAACAAAATATTTCGATAGCAGAAAAAAAGCTGAAAACTTTTGTAACTTCTTAGTTGAAAAAGGTAATTTCACAATATCGCTTATTCAATTAGGACTATGTATCTTTCAAGTTAATTATCAATATCATAAAAATTTAGATTATTATTTAAATGAGTATTAAAATGATTTATCCAAATTTAGTTACATGCCCAGATTGTAGGGGTGACGGGAAAGAAACTTGCCATAATCCCGACCACGGATTTGTTGAAGCCGTAGGAACTGTTTTAATGAATGGACACGCTAACGGATGTCCTTGTTGTGGAAATAATCCAGAACATAAGATGCATAATGGAAACAAATGCGAAACTTGCAACGGGAGCGGGGAAGTTACCGAGAAAATAGCACGGAATTTTTGCAACGAAATGAATTATGAATATGAAGAAATAATGGGAATATAATACCACTAATATAATAATTAAACGGTTTTATCATGAAGAAAAAAGAAAAAGCTATGCACAATAAATTTCTAAAAAGACAAAGTGATAAAGCTTTGTCGCAAAAGATGAAAGAAAAAGAAATGGCAATAATTTACTCAAACTTAGGTTTGAATAAAAAAATTGTTTGGCATAAAAAATTACGTTAAGGTTTTATCATGACAGAACATTCATTAATTTGTCAAATATATAAAAAAGTTGAAGAATTAGAGAGAAATCAATCTTTAATTTTAGAAATGCTTGCAGAGAGAAGCCATCGAAAGCGCTTAACACTATCCGAAACTGAAAAGATTTTAGGTTTAAAAAGAGATGCGATATTAAAGCGAGTAAAAGACGGGATTAATTTAGGAATGAGACGAGAAGGAAACAAATTATTTTTCAATGCAAATAAGGTTCATCAATATATAAATCAATAAACAGTTCTTTGGTAATTTTGCTTTTGTGGCAAGAGCGAAGTTGAAAAAAAGAACTGTTACACCGGGGGGTTGTTTATCGCCCCTCGGTGATAAATTAAACAAAATTATATGTAAATGTCAAGAGAAATTTAAAATGTTAACAATAGCAATATCAGTCGGAATTACACTATATCTAATTGCAATGATAGATGCTTGTTATCATGTTTCTAAACAAA
>Ga0180438_10008773_pt1 | contig 12780 bp, 8 predicted proteins | sample SS_ome_12_FD_132455 | JGI IMG/M metagenome (GOLD analysis project Ga0180438, IMG submission 132455) | Hypersaline lake sediment archaeal communities from the Salton Sea, California, USA - SS_3_D_2 metaG | ecosystem: Environmental > Aquatic > Non-marine Saline and Alkaline > Hypersaline >...
CCGCGCCTGGTTAGCCAAAAAACCATTCGTTGGAAGTTCCTTCACCAAGGATCACCCCCTCGGCTATAAGGTCCTCAAGGTCGCCATATCCGTCGTAGGAAAAGCTGAAAAGCCCGTTCCAATCCAGCGCTTCCCTCTCCCCCATCGCATCGTCGCTCTCCTGAATGGCCTGATACCCACAGACTAGGCCAAGGAGGAAACCTGGCAGCAGAAGCACGGGGATGAGCAGACAGGCTGTCAGGTCCTGGGTGAGGGCGATAGGAAGCACAATGAGCAGGATAAGGGGAAGAGAAATCAGGGTCCAAATCCCGCCTGCGGCCAGGAGGGAGAGGGCTTCGTCCTCGGAAAGGCGGCCATCAAAGGCTTCATCAAGCCAGCCTAAGAGCCCTCCGGTTAGGGCCACGGCCAGCTTAAACAGGCCTGGGATAGCCAGAACCAGCCCATACAGAACCATAACCACAACGGCGAGTAAAAGGGAGGCAGTGATTCCCGCGCATTCATCGGTGAAATCGTCCCAGGCGCGACTCATGTCATAACCCTCCTTTCCGATCGGCGGCGAAGCCTGGTCGCGTAGCACCTGATCTCCTTTTTGGCCTTTTTCTCCAGCTTGGGAAAACCAGGGAGGGAAAGGCTCCGGGCGTTCTCCCGTAACATGGCCGCCGCCTCCTCTGGCTCCAAGGCCAGTTCCAGTCGGTGGAGGAACCCTTTGGCTTGCTCTACCAGATCCTCCCGAAGGGAGAAGAGGGAGATCAGTTCCTTGATGTTCTCGGCTTCCAACTGAATGCCGCGCTTTGAATCCAGGTCCAGGGTGTAGAAGTCCCCGTTCAGCGGCCTGATGCGATTGTGGCCCAGGAGACGATAGAAGATCTTCTCCCCCTCGTCATCCATCAACTCCCGCTCCGGGAAGACGTGGAGGGGCTCGACGGGGTACAGGGCTTGATAGGAAAGCTCCAAGTCCTCGCTCTGGATGAGGGCAAAGGGGGAAATCCCGTGCCAGGTGACGAGCATCTCGATCCGCTGGCGGTCGCCCGTTTCCACCAGGGAAAGGCTGGCCCTTCCCGGCAGGGCCTGGAAAAGGCCAGTGGCCCCCTTCTCTGTCCCCAAAACCTTGCGAACGGTGACCGCCTGCCCTTGCTTGAGGCGGTCGAGCACGATCAGGGGGGCGGCGCGGTCTTCCAGGTAGTCTACCAGCTCTTCCAGGTGAAGGCCCCGCTTTCCGAGGACCTCCTCCAGGGAGATCTCTTTCAGGTGTTTCCAGAAACTCTTGGTATACTCCAGGTGACGGCCGTATCCCTCATCGGAGAGAATCAACCAGCGACCAGCCTCTGTCCTCGCCTGACCGGTACGATAGACCAGGATCAACTCTCCTGCCTCCTGGCGGAAAGTGAGGCCCTGGGAAGAAAGGGCCAGGGCGTTCTCTATCCCTTCCTGATAAAGTTCTTCCTCCTCCTGGGGGCTGAGAGCGCTTTCCAGCACCACCGGCCGCTGGGCCACCCTTTCTCGGCCGAAGTCCTCCGCCCTCCGTTTGAATTCCGCTTCCAGGGCACCCAAGGTGTCCGCCCACCCTTGGGCCTCGGAGGTCATCGCTGTCACCTTCTCCCCTAAGCGGGCCAGAAGCCTGTCCTGGGCTGACAGTTTGAGCGACAACAAGGCCAGGGCCAGCTCCCGCTCCTTTTGTTTCAGAAGACGGCGGTCGCGGAAAAGGGGAAGGGCGAAACGCCGCCGGGCCTGGCGCGCTCGAAAACGAGCTCTCTCCTCTTCCACTTCCTTGGTCCTCTTCCTCAACTGCTCCGTGACTTTCTCCACCCAGGCAGCCAGCCCTTCCAGGGACGACTCCGCTTGCCGCAGGCCGCCGACCGGCTCATTAACCAGGGTCAGAACCCACTGCTCCAGGGTGGAAGACAGAGATTGGCTTGTCCTCTCGACTATCTCGTCCAGGGCCTTCTCCCATCTGAGCAACTGTTCAGAGTGATAGGCCGCCAGGGCACGTTGTAGGAGCTTGCCCTTAAGCCTCTTAAAGGGTGCCAGGCGGACGGCGATAGGTCTTCCTTCCCGGTCCCGCCGGAGGAAGACTCCCGGACCGGCCGTCAGCCTGGCCTCGTGCAGGAAGCCAGCCAGGTCGGATTTGGCCTTCTTTTCCTTGTCCCCCGCCTCCCTGAGGAGATAGTCCCTCACCAGCCGCTGGCTAAGGCGGTAGCCGAAGAGGATTTGAAGCTCTTGGGCTGGGAATTCGATGACGTAGCAGCCAAAGCTGGAGGCCAGGTAGGGGTAGCGCAGCTCTCGCAGGACGTTTTGCAGGAGGGCGCGATAGTGCTCCGCCATTCGCCCTTCCGTCATCATCCGCAGGGCCTGGGCCACCACCTGGGCAACCTGCTCCTGTTGGTTGAAGGTGCGGCCACAGGCGTTGGTGCCCGAGACCAGATAGACCATGGCAAAGGGCGGGTTCGTTCGAGGGAGCTTGAGGGTCTTACCATGCTGTAAGGGAGGGAGCCCCAGGGTGGCATAGTGGTGGGCCAGCTCCTTCAGAGCCGCCGCGGTGTTGGCCCGCAAGCCTCCCTGCTCCACCTGCCAGAAAACGTCCGGCAGGGCCAGGACGGCAAAGAGCTGGTACTGGCGCACTCCCCAAAGGCGAAGCAGGTAATGATTAAGGTAAGAAAGGTCAATAAAGGTGCCCGAGTTCTGGCCGCCGCACAGGGAACCGATGGTCCAGACGCTCAGGGGCACCGAGCAGAGCTTCCTCTTTTCACCACCGGAGAACGAAGTCTTGGGGAAGGCAAAGATTTCCCGAATGGGCTCGGTCAAGAAACCCAAGAGCTTCTGGCGCTCCTGCTCCAGGTGAAAGGCCAGACTGGAAAGAGCGATCGGGCGGCAACGCTGTGCTCCCTGGTTGATGATGTCCGTGCCCAGAGCCTGGTTGAGTTTGTCCAGGTCCCCCAGACGCTGGCGCAAGTCAGGGAAGGCTTTGCGGTCGGCCCGCATCAGGGAAAGCATCTCCCGCAGGGGAACATCGTTCAGGTGATAGAACTCCCCAGGACCGAAGGCTTCCGCTAAAGCAGGGTCGGTGTCAATGTGCTCAAAGCTGAGGCCATCCTTCCGGGCCGATCCGTTCCACCAGCCAAAGAGAGCCTTCTTAAGCTCAGGGAGGACCTTTTTTCCGCCAAAGCCACCATCGCCTTGAAAGATCGTCGGTTGTTTGCTCATCTTGATTTCTCCTTTCCTGTCTCTATTTCTTAACCTATCCGTTGGAAACGGTCTCACTCGTCCATGCTGATGCCAGAGAGTGCTTCATCGAAGAAACGGTATCGCAGGGTATGTTTGCCGATGTTGATTTCGTCCCCATGTTTGAGGGAGTGAGAACCGGTAACGGTTTCGCCCCCGACCTGGATCGGGTGCTCTGGATCAAGGGCCTGAATGACGGCCTCAACCCCCTGGTCAGAGCGCCTGGCAAAGATGCAGGCAATCTCGGGTGAGGGGCTATCCACTAGGATATGGCCCTGGCCGCCGAGGGTGACCTTCTTGCCCATGTCCGCTAAGACGAACGTCTGCACCCAGCGGTCTTCTTCATAAAGGTCAAGCGTCCCCGGTAGGAGGACCCTGTTCCGCAAGCGCCACAGGATCGCCATCACCGCCAGCAGAGGGAGCAGCCCCAAGGCCAAAAAGTAAGGAGGCCGTCGAGCCTGGGCCGGTTCTTCAGGCACCGCTGTGGCCGTCGGAGTGGGCTTGGGAGTCGGGCTCGGGGATGGCATTGGCGCGGGCTCAGGCGACGACGTCGGGGTAGGCTCAGTAGGCACAAGGAGCACCAGGTAGTACGGGCGAGAACTGTAGACCGGTGGCGTCAGATCCTTCAGTTCGATGGTCACCGCGTTCCTGCCCCTGGCGAAAAGATGGCTGACATCCACCGCCTGGCTTTCGCCAACGTAGCAGCGGTCGGCAGTGCGGAAATCGTGGGAGAAAGCCTTGGATGACCCATCGGCATGGGTGACGGTTATGACCACCAGGTCGTCGGTCCTCAACGTGCCATCGCCCTGTTGATTTGAGGAAAGCAGGACGCGCCCCCCACGATAATCAACGGTGACAGCTTCCCGGTAGAAGGTCCCCCGCGCTTGCGGCGCTGGAGCCGCTTCGACGATGACAGGGGCGAGCGGAATGATTTTGATTTCGGGCTCCTGGGCCGAAACCTGGCCTGTCGTCCATACCACCACAAAGAAAACTAGAAGCAGAACCTTTCTCATTTCTCTTTCCCTCCTCCCTCGCTCTCTACATTGACCAATTCCACCTCTGAAGCCACGATGAAAATCTCTTCCTGTTCCAAAAGGAGCTTGAATTGGATGGCCAGTTGAATCAGGCCCTCCTCCACATCCGGGGTGGCCTTGCCCACTACCACCAGGGGGATGACCCTGTCGGTGTAGACCTTACGGTCGTTGATCCAAATACCCTTGCTGGCGGGATAGCAGGTCAGGCCGCCGAAGGTTTGGGCTAGCTGGTCTTGCACCATCTGAAACCGTGCTGGCTCGATTTCCCGTCCGTCGTTGTGGTTAAGCGGCAGGAAAAGGTTATATAACCTCATGGGGCTCTTCATGGCTCACTCCATTTGACTATTTCTGTGAATGCAATATACTTCTAAGGTGAGTACAGTATATACCCAGAAGCAGCAGTTGACAGGGACAAATTGGCACAGAAAAAAGACAAGAGGCCGGTTGAGGAATGGTTGGCGAGGAAGGCTTTGGGGCGATTCTGAAAAGACACCGGATAAGGTTGGGGTTGAAACAGAAGGAACTGGCGCAAGCGGTTGCCCTGAGCCCCAGTTATATCTCCAAGCTGGAGCGTGAGGATCGGCCACCTCCTCCACATATCGCGAAACTTCTAGCTAATTTCTTCAGGCTTGAAGGAGAGGAAAAGCTGTCTTTCCTGGAAGCAGCGCGTCGTGTCCGTATTAGACACCTCGAAAGCAAGGGCCTGAAGAAGGCCCCCGCCAGGCTTCAGGCCAGGGTTCCTCCCCTACCCCAAAGGATCAGATCTCCAATCGGGCGGGACAAAGAGATCGAGGACATCATTGATCAATTGACCGAGCCAGAGGTGATCATCAACATCACCGGCGATCCAGCGATCGGCAAGACCACGGTCGCCCTTGAGGTGGCCCACCGTTACCGAGACCAGGAACGGCTTGTTTTGTGGGGAGATGCCCGTGAGGGAACCGCCGAGGGTGTAGCCCAGGTCGAGGCCCTTATTTGGAACTCGATAGTTGGAGGGCCCGTGCCGGATAGCGAGGTGCAAAAGAAGAAGCGCCTTTCGGCTGCGGTAGGGGAATATAAACCTCTCATTGTGCTGGACAACCTGGAGTCAGCCAAAGAGTTCACTGAGATCCTGGATTTCGCCAGGCAAATCGGCGAGGCAACGTCCGTATTGATTACCTCCCGGCGATGGATACCTGCTGGCATCGGGGACAACGTATCTCTTTTCGAACTGTCTGAACATGAAGGTATCCGGCTATTCGAGAAGGTAGGAGAAGCCTACGGGAGGCGACCGGTAACTGAGAAGGATCACCTGGCCATTGAGGTCATCTGTAAGGATTTCCTGGCGGGACATCCTGGTGCTATCGAAATTGCCGCTTCTTTGTGGAAAGGATGGCCTCTGGAAGCCATCCTGCGCGGTCTCAAACAGAGAGCAATGGAGACCTTAGAAGACCCGCACCGTACGGATATAAACCGCAGCATGCGCCTTTCAATCGGACTATCCTATGACCTTCTGCACGAGGAGAATCCAGAAGCCTGGGAGCTATTCCCGCGCCTTTCTGTCTTCCAGGCTAGCTTTTCTCACCGGGCGGTGGAGGCTGTAGCTGGCATCACAGAAATACTGCCAGCCCTGGAGTTCCTGGTTGATCGCTCGTTGGTGAGGTTCGACGGGAGACGTCATAGCCTCCACGCGGTGGTGAGGGAATTTGGCTTAGAGAAGCTGGGAGAGGCGAGGGGCGAACATGAACTGAGGGCGGCTCAATACTTCCTGGATTTCGCCCAAGAGCACGAGTCTGATTTTGACCGCCTCGACGAGGAGAAAGGCAACCTTTTCGCTACGATGGATTGGGCAGAGGCCCACGAGGAGCATCGTGGAATCGCCCTTGAACTTGCTTCGGAGCTAATGCGCTTTATGGACAATCGTGGCCTGTGGGCAGAGAACTTGCGGAGAATGCAAAGAGCCCTGGAAATCGCCGAATTGGTCGGGGACAAGCACGAGATCATGTTTCGCCGTTTCTATCTGGGGATTTCCTATAGGTTCATGCGTGACGAGAAGCATACCAAGAAGCTATTCGAAGATGGGCTCACGCTGGCTCGAGAAATCGACGATCCACGGGCTGTTGGCCTAGCACTCTTGCTTCTGGCAGACTATGAATTTGCAGCACAAAACTATCTCCGGGCTCGCGAATTAGGCGGTCAGAGCATCCAGTTTCTTGAGAAGACTGGGGCTAAGTCTCTAGTCTGCAGCGCCTTCCGCAGCATCGGCAAATGCGAGAAAGCATTGGGAAACTTCGATGAAGCATATTCCTACTTTGAGAAGGCTCTAGCTTTGGCACGGAAACTCGAGGACACCAGCGACATAAGCAGTGCCCTAGTCGAGCTTTTCGAACTAGATGTTGAAGTCGATAGATTAGCAAGTGCGGAGGAGAAGGCTCGAGAATATGAGAAACTCGCTCAGCTGACGAACGATCCATTCTCGAAGGGAATGGCCTTACTTATATGGGCTGAATTAATGCTGGCAACCTCAGGCCCTGAGGCAGCCAAAAGACATGTCTTGGCAGCGGTTTCCCATTTCGAGAAGGTAGGGTCGCCAGCAGAAACAGTCACGGCACGAGAGAGCCTTGTGGAAGTCGCGGAATGCCTCAACGATCTCCCTCTGCAAGAGGAACAATTAACGGCCATCGCCCGCGCGTTCTCAGACTTTGGTGCTAACAAAGAGGCAGCGTCTGCCTTCTACAGGTTGGGGCTGGTGCAAGAAGAATTGAACAAACCAAGGGATGCAACGAGGTCCTACGAAAGAGCGCTTTCACTGTACAGCTCACTGGGTATGCTTGGCGATCCCAGAGCAAAAGAAATGACCGAGAGACTGGAGAGGATTCGTACGCAGGTTAGCTGATATAAGAGAAGTGATAGCCGACGTAATCGTTTGTGCCTTCTTATCTGCCTTGCCTTTTTCGGCCCAGATCGGAGTGCTGAGATCAGAGGATGGATGCTCTCAACAGGGATTTGCTATAAGAGGCAAGGGGTAGTATAATATTTGCAGAGCTGCAAAAAGCGCACTTCAGTGCAAGTAAAAGGGGATCAACAGAGTGGCGCTCTGCGAGATCCCAGTACTAGCGCCTCACCCCCTGTAGGGGAGGAAGTAAGGTTGGTCAGAGACCTTCTACCGCCGTTATCCTCAATGTAACTATCTGTTCATCTTCTCTTCTGCATAGCTTGCTGTGTTACAACGGTCCCAACCTAAAAAGCCTTATGGCTGTTGCGGAGCCCAAGGCAGGGCCAGGACGGTGGGAGCATCTTAGCGAGGGCAGGATAGCATAAAGGCCGTCCACGCTTAACACGAGCAAGGTTATGATCCACACCAGCACATGAGGAAAGAGATGTCCTTCGACATAATTCTCATCGTCGGTCTCTACATTGCCTGCGAGTTGATCGCCAACACCACTGCCGGCAAGCCGGTGGTCCTTCTCGGCAACATCACCGTACCGGCGGCGGTTTTTATCTATGCCCTCACGTTCACCCTCATTGATCTAGTCAACGACCGACTTGGGAAGGAGGGGGCACGGTACGTCGTCTATGTGGCTTTCCTGGCGAATCTGCTGTTGGCCGCTTACTCTCAGTTCGCCATCTGGCTCCCGCCTGCGCCGTTCTATGGCGAGGAAGGGCAAGCTGCCTTCGCCGGCGTGTTAGGCTCGACCTGGCGAATCGTGGCGGCCAGCTTGATTGCATATTTGATCAGCACACTGATTGACGTGCATGTTTTTGCTTGGTGGCGGGAGCGGATAAGGAAATACCGCTGGGCGAGGGTGTTGATCAGCAATGCGGTGTCCACGCTGATTGACAGTATTGTGTTCATTACTATTGCCTTCTTAGGCGTGATGCCCGTGTTGCCTCTGATTGCAGGGCAATACGTGGTGAAGATGGCGGTGACATTGGTCAGCATTCCGCTGATCTACGCAGTAAAGGCACGTCGGATCCCGCTAACGGCCTGACAGAAGGCAACGTAGGTTGCGACCTATTACCGATCCGTAACCTCCGCTACACGCGGTTATCGCCAGGCCTTGAATACCTCGTAGAACCATCACGGGAAACCGTATTCAGAGCAATCGTTTGCTGTACCTGTGTTTTGAGCCGAGAGGCACCAAGATGTCTGTTGACTTTTCCTTCCAGAGGCACGAAAGCACAAGGGTACGCAGTGGACTCTTGAAATTGGGGGACCTCAATCTCGAGACTCCAATACTGTGGCTAGGTCAGCAAATCTATGGCGTTCCTGAGCCATGGACTCAATTTGCTGGCATATCCGGTATCATGGTTAATGCTTCCGAGGTTTTATCATACGCTCGTCCCCAACAAGGTATTCATGAATTCTTGAGCTGCCCAGGGATACCAGTCATGATGGATTCGGGCGGCTTTCTTTTTCTGAAGAAGAAGTGCCTCACGGTTACCCCCGATGATATTTTGGAGCTCTATAGATCATCAAAACCCGATATTGGAGTTATCTTGGATCACCCGTTAGATCCCGAGGAAACAACTAAAGTCAATAACAGACGGTGGCAGAAGACTTTGGAGAACACTCGTCGAATGATAGAGGGGAACAGTGGTGAATTGGCCCTTATGCCTGTAGTGCACGGACACACCTTGGACGAAGTACGTGAGGCTTGTGAAGCGGTCAAAGCAGTAATGGAAACCAGACTAATCGGCATTGGCAGCCTGGTCCCTTTGATTAAGGGTAATAGCACATCGAAGAAATTCGGCGATCCAAATCGATCTAAAACAGCAACAACCGGCCGCACAAGCGGCATGGCTAGCAGACAATTCCTGATCGAGGCTGTCAAACTGGTGAGAGAGGAGTTTCCGGATGCGTTCCTGCATGTGTTTGGAATCGGTAGCGTGACGACGATGCACTTAATGTTTAGTCTGGGAGTTGACTCTATTGATTCGATTAGCTGGAGGCTGAAAGCTGCCTTTGGCATGATACAATTGCCTGGTGTTCCAGACAGATATCCTAGACCAAAAAAGTCAACAAATAAGACACGTGCCGTCCTATCTGCTAGCGAGGGCCAGATCTTGATCCAGTGCAAGTGTCCAGTCTGTGTTGAGTTGTCATTGGAAGAGAGAATAGAGGTATTGGATAATTCCTTTAGAAAGCGGGCAATCCACAATGCCTGGACATTTGTGCAAGAGGGAATGACATTCAGGGAATACGCCAAACAAAGTCACAATAGTCTAGAGCAATTTGTGGAAGACAGGCTGCAACGTAGCCCAATGCGCGTATTCTTGGACCAAGCCTTTGGCAGCTAGCCTACTTGGAGGGCGCTGTGTTCAGCTACCTTGAGAAAGTAATCCAAGATCTGAATTGGGATCAACTCTGGGAGTGTTTGCCTAATACCGTGGCGAAACTACAGAATGCTTTGAGACAGAAACATGTGGTCTTTTTGTCTTATCCCAACATTCCGCCTCTGTTTGAGCAAGAGCTGCTTGAATCTCTGGCTCGGAAGCTCAATAGTACGCTCTCAGAAACTGTAGTTGTGGGATGGGAGCCGTCGCCAGATGCGACTGACAGGATTCGCTTGATTCGACACCCAACCTCAGATCAGATTCGTGAGATAGCTTATAACATCATCCGGGACGTGCTAGAAAGCAGAGGTGAGAATCGATTCCTACTCTTTTGCAGCGAGCAAGCGATATCTTATATTCGGAATGACATTCGATCCTTTGAGTTTGTGAGCGAGTTGGCAGAGATGATAGGAACCGTGGAGGACGACGCTCAACGTGTTGAACAAGCTATCTCTGAGGTGAGCGGAGCTGAGCTACCGGGGTATCGTGAGACCAATTTGGCAAATATAGTCCTCGCCATTGCTTTGCTTCGCGATTGGTGCCGGGAAGAACGCACAGAAAGATGGTCGGCCGACCTCATTGAAACAGTGGCCGAATCGACGTTGGTAATAGATAGACGTGAGCCCTTCACAGTGCTTCCATACAACAAGCTCCTTTCTTTACCGTCGCCGCTTGTACACCAACTTGCTGTTCCCAATGGTATCTTTCCTAGACTGCTAGAAATCCCAAGATTCGAAGGAGACTATTACTACTTCTCTATCTTTCGCAACTGGGTTACCCGTGATGATTACAATCTAGGGGCTCTAATTGATCGTCTCGCTTCTGAAGCCAACAGCGCGAGTTTCGCTAATCGCGTCAAGGCTCTTCTCGCTTACTCACATTCTCCTTATTGGCTCGACTGTGTAGGTGCATTGCAGAGAATATACTTGCGATGGTACGCTCGAGAACGGTCAGAACCTCGTTTGCCTATGAGTTTGGATCTTGAGGAGGATGTTCAGAACTGGCAGCGGGTAAGTAGTTTATGCCGGAAAGTATACCGCTACTTAACTGACGATGATGTCAATCTTGAAGAGGCGCGAGAATGGCGGTCAATAGCAGAACGACTAGAACCTCACGCCTTTGTGCTATTCCTGCTAGATGATTGGATAGGCTACTCCACCTGTCGCAGCGATTTACGGGAAACTTATGATTTTTACCGAGAAGCGGCGCTACTTGATGACTCCTTTAGACGTGTTCATCAAGCAAACATAGCTTTGAAAGTCCTTGAGAGCCAACTTCTCTTCCACATCTTGATGCCACGGGCTGCCGGCATCGATGAAGATTCTAAACTTCTCTCGTCTCTAAGCGGGGTATTTGGAGTAGCAATGAAACGAAGTTTGCTCGATCAAACCGAAGCAGGTAAACTGGCAGCCCTAGCTGAAGTCCTCGCGAAACTGGATCCTATCTACACCTTTGCCTTGGAGAAAGTCCATGAGCGTCGCGAGGTCAAACGATATTTGAAAAAGGCCGAGGATCTGGCATCAGATGACCTGCCAGCTATGGTTGACTTATGGATAGAGGTGTGTAGGAGATTTCAATACGGAGCCATCCCTGCTGACTCAGAGATTGCCCCACGCGCTGCCAACAGGTATATTGAGCTCACGGACCGTTTGATAAAAGATTATCAAGAGTGTGTTAAGGGGACAAACGACCAACAGATATCTAGATATGACCTTATTTCTACGACGCTCGATGAACTGATCAGTATGAGCAGCAACTTTGACCAAGTGTTCCTTCTCGTTGTAGATGCCTTTTCCTATGTTGAGTGGAGACGATGTCGCGAGCAATTCTTGAGTGCGCTGGATAGAGACAACGTTGAGATACAAGACGAGTACCGACTATCGGTTCTTCCTACCATAACCCCGGTTGATACTACCGCGATATTCACCGGATATCTACCTGCCCAGACTGGATTGTTCGGCCAAAGAATTGTCGATGCGCAGGACGTTCAGTACACACTCATCGCTCAGCACAAGGATTGCGACCCAGTGAGAGTCATATACGGCCAAGATACTCGGTACGCTTCTGCCATCAATAATGATGACGCCCCAGACGTAGAGGGAGAGCAGATTGATTACCTTGTAGTGAACCATCGCGCCGTCGCTGCTGCCTTCCCTGCTGTGGATAAACGACATTCCTTTTACCTACTTGTCAACGAAAATCTGGCCGGCACCCCACTGACGTATCTGCATGCGAAGTTGGGCAAGGTGGCAAGAATAGATCTAAGGCAATCCCAAGTACTAAGGGCAGCCAGAGAAATCAGAGGTGTTCTGGATAGAGGACAGATCCAGGAACATATGCCAATTGTCATCTACATTCCCAATTTTGATGAAGAAGGGCACAACAAAGTCGTCGATGAGGATGATTGGCAAGGTTATTATGACTTTCAAGCTTTGAAACTCCAAAAGGATCTTGTCGGCACTTTGGTAGATTTCGCTGAACGACAGTCTGGACGATCCATCATTGTTCTGACAGCGGATCACGGCAAGTTTACAACTTATGATCAAGACATCTTGAGAACGGCCGCTGATTTGCATTGGTTGGACGTACGGACGGAGGTCATGCGCCTAATCAGTGAAGTCGTGCCGTCAGAAGATTTCAGGATGGATCGCGGAGGCAAGTATTGCAACTTCTGGATACCACAAGAACAGCTGGCTGAGGTCAGGCGTCGCATTGAACCTGTACTGGCCCGAGCAAACGATGTTATTGCCCTGATAGGAGCCAGCCAAATCAGGAGCTTCTTTCCGGGAACCCCAATTAGTACCTGGCAACATCCGAACATTGTCTTGATTTCCAAGTACGAGTTCAGCCCTGCACGTTCAGAGCAACATCAGCATGGAGGAGCTTCGTTAAGCGAGCTGGTGGTTCCCTTTATCAAGTTTATCGTTGACGGGAGGAGCTAAATGCCTAGGAAAGCAAGGGCCCTGGGAATGATAGATTACATGGCGTATGAAGGAATTGCGTACCTACTGCCTTTCATTCGAGATAACACGCCCTCACAGGAAGAATTGGATGCCTTTTTCTCTAGTCTGAATCAAGATCGCGAGGGCGAAGGTCTGCCGAAGATCACCTATCAAAGCGGCAATTACGATGTCCTCTACTTCATTTCAAAGAAAGTACCGCTGGTTGTACAGAATGACGAGGGACTTTATCAACTGACTGATAAAGGAAA
>Ga0180438_10008774_pt1 | contig 12779 bp, 33 predicted proteins | sample SS_ome_12_FD_132455 | JGI IMG/M metagenome (GOLD analysis project Ga0180438, IMG submission 132455) | Hypersaline lake sediment archaeal communities from the Salton Sea, California, USA - SS_3_D_2 metaG | ecosystem: Environmental > Aquatic > Non-marine Saline and Alkaline > Hypersaline >...
AAGAAACTTAGAACAATCATGTACTAACCCTTGCCAAAACAATCCTTCCTTGCAACATTCAACAAAGACAAACCATTTATGTCTTAGTAAGTAAGACATATACGTTGAATATTTTTTAATCCACTCTTTCATTTTCTTTTATCCTTTCGCTTAATATCTCTGGTTTATATTCTTTTAAATAACTAACACAAAAGTTTATCATATCTTCTACACTTTGTCCTTCTGGATGTATTTTGGTTCTCAATTCCAAATTCTCTATTCTATTGTCGTTTTTAATTCCGTTTTTATGATGTACGGTTTCTGTTTTTTTAACTGGTCTACCTATTTTTTGTTCCATAACTAAAAGGTGTTCAAAGACGTATCCCGAATTATTGGCTCTAGGATGGTCTTTATTTTTAATTAGAACATAACCATCACCCTGTAACATTTTACCGCCCTTCCAACATGGGTGATTTTTTCCACTCCTTTGTTTCTTTTTTTCCAAATCCAAACAGCCACAACTTTTAGTCATTCCCCTAGTTAAACTAGAAGTGTATACCTTTTTTCCGTTTCCACAATCACAACGGCAACGCCAGAACCCCCTTTTCCCCTCTTTTCCAGCTATTCTTTTAATAGCAGTTAGTCTACCAAATTTTTGACCAGAAATATCTATTGCTCTCATAATAAATTCCTCCTTTAGTTTATCTTGTAAAATTTGAGGAATTTATAAATCAAAAATCACGAAAAATTAAAGTTTATATCAGTTGGTTTGTAATATCCAGTTTTGTCGCGCACTTTTTTATTGTAGAAAAAATTTGCGTACGGGAATAATTTACTTGGCAAAAATTTTGATAGGTCGTGTATTATTCCCTGCCAATAAAGTCCTTCTTTAAAGCACTCCAGCATTACAAACCATTTGTGTCTAATAAGGTAACTTAAATATTGTTTGTACTTCTTTATTGTTTTCTTCATTCTATTCCTTTCAATATTTCTAAAAATTCTTCCAGGTTCCCATTATATAGCGGATAGAGTTCATTAAATTTAACCGTGTATGGAAGCGTACCCCAAATAAGGGCGTTGTTATAGCTGGTTCCCTCTAGCAAAGTTTTCTTGGTTTCCCTCATTTCATTTTCACTAAGGTCACTTCGGTATAAATCTAATAGCATCTTGTTGCAATCTACTATTTCTCTGGAGTAGTTAACCCATTCCTGTAACCTTTCCTTTGCTCTACTGTATTCTTCCGACGTTGTTCCGAAATGTTCACCAATAAAAAATATTGCTCCTATTCTTCCTATTAACGTCGCGGTGCTTTCTTCGTTGTTAAAATCCTGTTCAATATTATCATGCCAATCTTCATGTATTATTGTAGCAACCTGATACGGAATTGAGCTACTCAAAAAAGTATCTGATAAATAGCAACCGCCGCCATAATTGCTGTATTCCCTTCTATAAGTATCGTACCCTTTTTCTCTGTAATATGCTTCTTCATCTTTTAAGTTGTCAAACCATGATTGCAAAATTATTGGGCTAGATATTTCTTCTCTGTATTGGCTATCTTGGTGTAGATAAATCCAACCACGCGCTTTTTGTGGTATTTGAAATTCCCCTGTTACATATAGCCTGTAAATCATTTGTGGGGAAGGGTTATAAAAAATGTAATTTTCGGTTCTTTCAAACCCTAACCTGTCTCTTGAAAAATTTTTAACCGCTGATACAAGAGATAATCTGTTTAAAAGCTCTGGTGTTACTTCGTTCTGACAAGCGTAATAGACGTTTCCATCAATGGTTATTTCCGATGCTGTTTCGCAACCAAGCCAAGCATCAACCCCAATATCTGCTACTCTTACTTTTGATAACGATGCTAACGTTATGCAGATGAGTAGAAAGACGGAAACTGCTAATTTAATCCACAATTACATCCCCTCACTCTTTTCCTTTCCATATAATTTTCTTAGTCTAGCCACTAAAATTTTGAGGGGCGTCTGAATAAATTTTTTGTCTAAATCGAAGCTATCACAATAATTTGCTTTTGCTTCTTCCTTGTTAAAGCGATATACTATTTCGTGTTGATAGCAAAAGAAATAACGTTCTCCATGCCAACTAATTGTAGTTAGATGCTCACAATAATAACAGTTCTGGTTTTTTTCTATCATGTTTTCCCGCCTCTAAATTTATCTTCTCAAAAATAAACCTATTTTAGTGTGCGGCATAACATTTGTTATTCAGTATTTAAACGGTCAACCAGTTTCTCCAGCGGGGTTTTTTTCTTTTGAAGTTTGCACGTTGGATAATACCATTTGCATATTTTTAAAATTGGTATGTAATCTCCTACATTGGCGCAACGATAAACAACTCCTTTTGAATCTACAGAGGAATAAACACAGTGTTTACAATGCTGCATTTCCAGCTTAACAAATGGCGATAGCGCCACTATAAAAGTTAACTCAATTATCCTCTTTATTATCATTTAACCGTTCTATTAAAATCTCCAGTGGCTTTTGTGGTTCGCTTCTTACCAGCATTTCTTTTACGCATTGCGAGCATTTATGAACTGCAAATTTATATTTCGTTTTTCTCTCATAAAGTTTAAAATCAAAAATCAATCCAATATTTTCCCTATAACCGCAAATAGGACAGGTTACGTCAACTAAAGACTTTATGCTATAGTCGTTGCATACTTTTATTTCGGGAAAAAGAGAATGGGGATAAACCACAGGATACCAACTAGATTTAGACATACCTGGAAATTTAGCTTTCAATGGCATTGGAAATAACCTTTTCTAAAAACTCTATTTTTTTTATTATTTGATTTACTCTTGAAACCATTGTTCCTAAAGGAGTAGCGGTAACAATAACGTTCCATGCTTCACAGTCGTAATCATGTTCAAAAATATCTTCGCGTTCAAGATATTGACAGTAAACATTATAAAAAGGTTTCCCTGCGTTTTCTGGATGTATCACTACTTGAGTTCCGCAATGACAGTTTGGACATTTAAAATAAAGTCTATCAAAATCAGGAAAGCTCTTTTCATATCTTCCTATAATTATAGGAAGGTCACTACTGATTGTTTTTTGCACTACCATTTAATAATCTTTCTGCTAATCTTTCCAATGGCTTTTCTGCGTAAATAATTTTAAAAACTCGGCCACACCCCAACTGAGTTCCGCTTGGCAATCTTTTAATACACTGGTGGGCATCAAACCGAATAGTTTGGTTTTCGTTGGTATTTAAAATCCACCCTTTGTTACAATAAGGACAACGTACTTCTTGGTTCCCGATGTTGTTTTTGAGTATGATTGCTTTCAATCTATTCATTGTTGATTCTATCAGCTAGCCTATCAACTGGTTTAAAAGGATATGGCATGTTTTTGTCTTTCTCTCTAAAAGGCATTATGTTTCCGTGTCTTGTTTTAACACACCTGTTCCAATTATTGTTCTCTATATTTGAAATGAGTATTCTTTCGCTTGGCATTTCGCGTTTAACGTCTTCAACGGTATATACTCTTGCGTTTATGTAGTATGCGCCAGAAACATTTTGGCGTTCGCCAACCAATTCTTCGCCGTCAACAATAGCTATTGTTTGGTCATAAAAACGGAAAGCCACGGCGAATTCTGGTATATCGCCTATTTTGTGCGGGTTACGGTCTTCCACTTCGCCGCCATTTTGATAATCGGCAAATACCATTCCTGGAATTATAAACTCCACATATGTTTTCTTCATTGAATTCTCCTAGTTTGAATTTTCTATTTCTTGCTCTGCTTCTGTCAAAACGTGTAATGCGAGATTAGCAAGGTCGTCATTTCTTAAATCGTCAAGCGCCGTAAATTCTTCTTCTTCGTTTGATATTGTAATTGCATAAAGGTCTGCTAATGAAATTAAATCTCCGTCCCTTTCTATAGAAACAACGCCAAAATCGGTTAGCGGAAAATCATCATACACTTGTTCCATGTCCGTTATTTCTCCAGTAACTAACTGATTGTCTGAAATTTCTATCAGCATTATTTCGCCTTTTCTGGTTCTGTAAATTAGTCCTATCATTTTAATACTCCTCTGTTTGTATTCTTAGGGCTTCAATTTTTCTAATAAGGTCTTCCATAAGTTGTCTATCTCTCTCACAATATATTTTTGTGACGCCGCCCTGCTCATAACCTTTGTAAATTAAAAATTTGCATCCATCATACTCAAATACAGAAACGTCATTCATTATGACAGAATTAGCCGTTGGAATTAGCTGCTCCTTTATTTGTTCTTCGGATAAACCCTGCTCCCTTAGTTCTTTTGTTTTGTAATAGCGCGATATGTTTTGAATTGCAACCGCAGCTATAATCGCTATAATTGTAATAATAATCATAAGCTCTATTAGAGTTATTTTGCCAATAAAATTTTTAATGTTCTCCCATAAATTTTCCATTTAATTTTTTCCTTTGTTTATTCTTTTTGCTAGTTTCTCTAGCGGGGTTTTAAAAGCATGAATTGGATTGTATTCTTTGCAGGTGCAGCATGGTATTGAATCATAATATTTTCCTAAATTACAGTGCCAGCAGTTTTCTCCATATTCGTTGAAGTCTTTATAGCCATGTTTACAGGCTATTATCCAATCAAAATTATCTCTCATTTTTTAGCCTGTTAACCAGTACTTCCAGCGGGGTTTTTTCTACCAGCCTATAATGATATTTTTCACCTTCCTTATAATGTTCTGGACGTTGATATGAATGTAATCCATTGTTGCATGTAACATACAACTCTTTTGCATTTCCATATTTCAGCCTAAATTCAATAGGTCTTTCTTGATTGCATAAAGGACAAACAAAGTCAAATCCTACATATACAATTCCCCTATTTCCTTTTTTGCTTTTACGATATATTTTTTCAGCCAAAATTTTCATTATTCACTCTTACCATCATAACTTGTAGCGGGTTTAATGATGCTTTATACATGGAGCAATACCAAGTTTTAGGTCTAACTATTCCCTTATAACACCACAAATTACATTCGTGTTCGTATCCTTCTTTATCTAAATCTTCACAGTATTTGCATGTTAAACAACACTTAAAATTCTCTTTATACATTATTTATCCTTTCTGCTAATGCGTCTAAGGGTTTTGGAATTTTACTTTTGTCAAGCTCAAAATCTTCACACCAATATGGTGCAATCCATTTTTCTGGTATTGCGTTTCCTTCATATGACTTTCTACATTGATAGATAAAGCAAAAAAATCCTTCGCGTGAGTGTCCCAAATATTGTCTACAATATTTGCAATTTTTATACTTACTGCAAATTTGTTGTTTGACTTTCACTGATAAAACCTTTTCCGTTGCACATTAAACAGCTGTTTATGATGTTAAGGTTTCCTTCTTTTTCAATGGCAAGCCCGCAGCCTTTGCATACTGTACAAACTTTCATACCTGGCATTAGTTGGACGGCTAGTTTTGATATTTCCTCTATTCTCCTACAAACATGCACTAGCGCAACATTTTGCGCCCTTACTGAACTTTGTAGCCGCTTAATTTCTTCTAGCAGTTCGTTAATCTTTTTTTCTTTTTCTAGCAGTTCTTTTTTGCTATCAAAGTAATTTAAAATTTTTTGTAGCATTTGGTGGGCTAGACCTCGTAAGAAGTCTGCCCTGTATATGGAACAAACGCAGGGAGCGTTTGACTAGCATTTGACTCTTTTAATAAGCACTTCCAAAGGAGATGGTAAGTACTCGCTTAAAGGGTTATCTACCCATTTATTGCAAATCTGATTCAAGCTGTGAATCTCTGGAGAAAAATTAAGACAGGCATAAAAAGAAGTTGTTTGACCGTTGACCATTACTAATTGTTCTTTTCTTAAATGACCACAGTTGCCACAACATTTTTGTTCTTTGGCAAACATTCTAGCCAAACCTTTTCCTTATAGCATCAAGATTTTCGTCAACCATATCATTTATAGCTTCTATTTCTTCCTGTTTGACTTTTCTTCCACCTTGCTCATATTTTTCACGCACCGTAATACCACTGTGATATTCCGAACGATAGTTTGCAGATAAATCCCTCAAGGCTCCGTACAGCGTTTTCATCGCTTCTACAGCCGCCTTTAAATATCCCTCTTGCTCTAGTAGCTTCAGATAGTTTTCTTGTAACTCTTGGTATTTATCGTCCAAAAGAATGAGTGACTTAATTTCGCTTTCACGCAATTCGATTTCGTCTTCTTCGGCTTTCTCCCAGATTTTTTTATCAAGACTTGCTCTATAAGTATCAACACGAAGCTCTGCGCGTTTTAAAGCGGTTTTACATGCTTGCCAACGCATATTCCAAAAGGCAGTCTTCCCAGGATTAGTAACAAGATATTCGTTAATTTTCTGAGGGTCGTCTATTGTTACATCATCCCTTAAATTTCTTGTGTACTCCATATCGTTTTCTTTAATTGTGATAATCATATCTGGTATTTCTGATTTCATCTATTCTTTTTCCTCTCTTTCCATATTAACTCTTACCGCTATCATGTCCAGCGGTTTTATATCTCTTGATAGGTTCCAAAATTTACACGGTTTCCCTGTGTATTTTTTCTTTTTACAAAATTCCCACAATATTTTTCTATCTGAATTACACTCGTTATTTATATAAAACATGCAGGTTTTGCATTTAAACAACATCTTTCTTCTCGTTTAATCTTCTAGCTAATTTTGCTAAAGGTGTATTTCTCAAAAAGTCTTTACAACAATAATCACGCGCATTTTTTATAGAGCAAACAACATATTTGACTTTTCGACAAAAAGTTTTATGCTCTTTTTCTTCGGCATAAACGCATGTTTCACAACAATTAAGCTCATTGAAAATATCAAACCAGTTAGCAGCTAGTATTTTATCTACATCTCTATAGCCGTTATGTTTCACTGTTTACCCTCATAGTCAATCTATCGAAAGGTTTTATTTTTGAGTAGTTAAGGCAAATAAAATTTCTAACATCTTCGGGATGAATTTCACAGTTGTTAGTATAATGAAAACAAGACAAACAATTATATTGCTTATCGCTTTGTCCACAAGTCGCTTCCAACAAAAAGTCCATTAGTTCCTTTTTAATCTTCGGTTTCATTATTTAGCCTTTCAGCCAACCGTTCCAACGGAGAAACAAAAAATTTTCTCGCGGCTTCATTCACAGAATATTTGCCAGCTTCATACGTGTTTCCTGCTCCTCTCGCTTCATAAAGGATTACTTCTTCTATCTGGTTTGTTTTATAATTAACTCGTACTCCAAAAACCCTTAATGCTCCTTTGTCTGGATATACCAAATGCCAATCTCCATCTGGAGAATCGTTAATGTTAAACTTGCCTAAAAGCGTATCCTTAAATTGTTGTCCATTCAAAATGCGATAATCTTTCTTCGGCATTTTATCATTCCAGCGATTTAATCGCATTAGTAAATCGGAGTCTTTAATCTTCATCATTTAATCTGTCTGCTAACCTTTCCAGTGGTCTTTTAGTTACCTCAAATTTTGACCATTTGCCACTATCAATATTTTTAGGGTCTATTCCTTCTTTTAAAAGCGTTTCTCTTATAGCAAACCGTTCTTCATACATTGTGCCACAGTAAACGCACTTCCATGTTAAATGAAATCTATCTCTGTTATAGTCGGAATAATGGTAGCCGTCAGTATCTCTTATTGCCTGTTCTATTTTGAAAAAATGATTTCTTTTGCTAGTAAAAAAGAACAAAAATTTGTCTTTACCAGCTAACGGGCATTTTTTGTTTTTGATTTTTGTCTTTACTGTTCGTCTTCTGTCCGACATTTCTTAATTCCCATGCGTCACACAAGGCAAAAGATTCGCCCCTTTTATAACAAAAGAGAAGTCTCTCGCCCGATTTTTTACTATGTTTACAATTATGACATCCTTTTTTCATTGACATACTTTGCCTCTAGCTTTCCATTTTTACTATTATGGGAAAAGTAAAAAGTTATTCCAGAAAAATTGTACTTCCACATGTTTAATATTGGAGATAGCGAACATTGCCTTTTGACTGCGCGATGTTCCATCCCCATTAACCGCAATACCATTCTGGAGCTTATTAAATTCTGAATGACCATTAATTCCGTTAGCAGAGTAATTACAATTTTACTTTTGTAATTATATACGGGGAATACCCTGCCATTACTTGTTTTAACTGTATATATGCCATGATTTTTACTTTGTGGAACAATGAGTTTTCCTTCACCTCTTATTAACTTTTCTCTGATAATGTTTATGTCTTTTCTGACAAAATCATCATCTACTCTCTGTCTTCCGCGCTGTAAAGCATGTACAGTTCTTTTCTCTTTTTGCTTCTCTCTAGTTCGTTTCCCTTTGCCAGTTTGAAGCGTTTTCATAAACTGGCGCTGCTTTTGTCGCTGTTTTGGTGTTAGACGCTTTCCCATAACTATCACCTAAACCTTTTCTTTGTTTCATGTTCATAAAAGTTCTCCTATTATTATTGTATCAAAATTACTTTATTCTGTCAAGCATTTTAATTTTTCTTGACATTATAATTATTACGTGGGCTTGACATCGTTTATTCTTTTTGTTAGTCTCTCCAAAGGCTTAATAGCTTTAGCCCAATACTCGCAACCATCTTCTTGTCGTTTCATCACGCACGTTTTAGAAATTCTATGTTCACAATCGCCGCAATCACAATCAGGGCGCGTTTCTACATAATCAGTGTATATATCAGGATTGTTCATTTAATCGTTCCGTTAACACTTCCAGTGGAGTTTTTCGATGATACTTTAAACACAATTCTGGAAAGGATTTTTCATGCAACCAATAGTTCTCACCGCAAACTGCGGTTGCCTTTGGACCAAAGTAAGAAATATTGTCAATATGTTTACAGTGGCGACTTTTGCAAACCGCAATACATTTCTTCGCTGCCTTATCAGCCCAATCTTTTTCTCTCATTTTTAGTACCAAAGGTCAAAAAAATTTTCTGCAAATAGTTTCATGCCGCGCTTAAAAATCTTGTGTTTTTTATCCCATATTTTACGGTCAAAGGGTTCTGTTCGCAAATAGTACCCAGCTTCAAAACCTTGCGCCATCTTCTCTAAAATTTTGTTCCATTGTTTTTGCGTGAAACGGTCAGGACGATTAGTGTCCTTGATTTCTCTTATGGCATTTGGAAGCCAACTGCAAAGGTAGTACTCAAGACTGTATGCGTCAGTATGGTCATAGCCATATTTGGCGCGGTTCTTTTTACCCTTCTTGTTTACTTTGTCTGGTTTCATTTACTCTCTCCGTCAATCTGTCTAATGGTTTTTTCATTCTAACCCAGTATCCACAAGGTCTATTTAAACTAGAATCGTCATAATTGACTGTACATGTCTTGGAAAAATTATGCTCACAATGTTCACAAGTCATTTCCGTCCATTTAATAACTATTTCTTGTTCAGCAGCAAGATTATGGAAGGATAATATATCCTGCGAAGCCTCGACGCTCCATTTTGTTTTAAGTTTGTTCATTATTCTTCAACTTCGCCATCGTCTTGTATCTGCATCTTAGCATAGTCAACGTGGAAGCCTAGAAGGACGCTATCAATGTTATTTCTGTTTTTAGCTATGAATATTTTTTGAATACCAAGTTCTTTATCTTCGGGTTGTTGACATATTGCCGCTAAGAAATCTACTATTCTTGCTTTTTGAAAACTATCGCCAATGTTTTTCATAGTGATAACTTCTTTTTCAAGCGAATCGCGGTTTGTCTGCGTAGCAGTAATAATCGGTATTCCTAGCTCTTGTGATAATGCTCGTAGTTCTTCGAAGATTGCTCCTTGTTCAGCATATTCTTTTTCATAGCGGTGTATAGAGCGCATAATGTCTCCATAATCCACTATCACTACATCTGGAATAAAATTGTGATATTCCAAAAGCCGCTGGAGGTGGGAGCGTAGATGGTTTGTAGTTGCAGTTCGTGTAGGAAATTCTTTTATGATTAGGTTATTCTTTAAATGTTTTCTGTGCATTTCAATACGTGCAACCGCAGCTTCCCAATTGTTCATCAAGTCTCTGGTAGTTTCGTTCAGTAAGGAAGCGTCATATCTAAGACCTACACGCTCCTCTGACATTTCCAGCGAGTAGTGTACTACGTTCAAACCTTGCATAACAAGATTTTTACCGATAACTACCAACCATGTTGATTTGCCAATACCTGGAGGAGCCATCCAACAATACAGTTCCTTCGGCGCAAACCCGCCGCTTAAATATTTATCAACTGTTGGAAAGCCAGTGCTAACGCGGTTCTCAGAATTTGCCATGTATTTTGCATAGCGTTCTTTTGCCTTAAAATAAAAAGTTCCCAAATCTACATCAGGATTTAGAAGAATAATTTGTTTAGCTTTTTCTATAAGGGCATCATAGTCAGGATTCGGTTTTGAAATTTGACGAGCAGCTTTAAGAATAAACTCCTTCATATTTTGAGACTTAACAATCTCAATTATTTTATCAGTTAGCCATTTTTTATTTTCTGGTTCAAAATGAGTTATAATTGAATTGAGTTTTTCTTGATTATATGTTTCTTGCTCCAACCTTTTGAATGTATCGTGTATAACTTCTGGAGTTGGAAGTGTGTTATATTTAGAGAAATGCAATTGGAGAAACTTCCAAACTTTAGCTGTTCTTCCATCTTCAAAATGTTTTGGTTCAAGAATATTATTACAGTGTGCGAAAAACCCCTTATCTACTAATGAAAAAGCTACAATTTGACCTTCTAAATTTTGTCCTAATTCTAGCTTATCTTCCATAGGCTATACTCCACCTTTCGTAATGATTTCATATACTGCTAAAACTACAAGTGCAAACATGCTTCCAATGTAAAGAGTTGCATATATAAACAAGAAAAAAATTCTCGTAGATATAAGGTCTGCATCCTTATCTGCATCTGGATTCTGCATCTCTGCCTCGCCATTCATAATCGCTGGCATCATCATAATGTTATAGACACCAGCCGCTTGCGTTTCCTTGAAAATTTTGTAGACGCCGCACCAAATTTTTGCAGCGGTTTGTACTGCCGAAATTGCACTATATGTAGCTACAATCACAGTTGCAATTATTGCTATAATATCCCATGCCATTATTCATCACCTAAATTTAGATTTTCGGCTTTGAAAATAATCTCGCCTTTTTTGATTGTAATTTCAACATCAAGGTCGTTTGCTTCGGCGGCGCTTCTAATACCAAATTCCATAGTCTTGCGCTGGTCGCCTCTATGAAACCCATATAGTTCAACCAATTCCGACAATGTTGCTGTAGCACTATTTTGCAAATGAACTAAAGCCTTAAAAACATAGTTCGGAACCTTTTTGCCATTGCTTAATGTTAGGTTGTTTCTGAAATTGCTTTTTAGCTTCTTTCCGACGCCATTTGGTAAAGTTACATCTTCGGCAAGTACCTTCTCCTTAAATTTGTCCAAGTCAATGTCTAGTCTTTTTAACATAAAATCCTCCTCCGTATTCTTTTCAGAAGCAGGGTCGGGTTCATATTGCAAACTTGAAAACAAATAAAAACGCTTTCTATATTTGGAATCTTTTTCAAACTCCTTAAAGAAATCGCGCTTCATGTATGTCCACAAGTAATTGAAAGCCGAACCTTTGTTCTGGTCTATTTTTTCTAACCCTTTCCACGCCTTGAGTACAACTTCTTGAATATGGTCTGGAGTATACTCAAACTTGTGGTGGTGTGCTATCATAGCAGCCATCTGGCAAAGCATATCGCCAGCTTTTTCCTTACAGATATAATCCCTCGGATTATCCTGTACATCTTGAATCGCCTTATCAAAGGCCTTTTTATCAATGCTCATAATATATAGTCTCCTTCTATTTTTGTATTATTAGATACTGATGCAATTTGCTTAGAACCCAATCTGGAAAAAGATTCATTAGTTCATCAATATCTTCAGCCAAATAATTATTTAGCTGTGCCAGATTATACCAGTATGAAACAGCCATCCTTAATATTTTTCTTTCATCGCCCTCAAAATTTTTCATGTTCTCCGTTATGTTTTTTGTCATGGTCTTTTTGTCACGGTTGGTCATAGGAACAGGGTCGTTTGCTTTCTCTTTAAGAAAAACAGTATCTTCTATTCCGTTTGACTGGCGGTATTTAATATAATACTTGCCACCCTTGCCGCGAAAGGCTGTTTCAACTATGCAAACGTACTCGCCAAAAATTTTGCCAATGTCGTTTACTTTTAACCTTTCACCTTCCTCTATTGTCAGATTTGATAAATCTGGCACACTGGAAACTATTTCGTCTAACTTCAATATGTTCTCTCCTTTTTTAACGTACTAGTTATCTTACTTTATCGTACTGTTATTATACTCCGAAAAGCCGAACTTGTCAAGATTTTTTTCTAGTGTTTTTATTTTTTCTTCTAACCTTCTTCTACTCGCTAGTTTATCAAGCGGATTAGGCAATTTGTTTTTAGCTCTTGGCTGCATAATGATATTTTTTTGACTTACTTCAATAATGTCTTCTGGATTTTTTCCGAAGTAATCAAGAACCAAAACGCGCCTATCAACTCTACTGCTTCTGAATCCAACAATCATAGTTAATCTGTAAACAGAAACTTCACGCAGTTTATTATGGAACCAAACGCCGCCGTATTTTTCTTTTAACTCTGCAACTTTTTCTGGAGGATAAAACTCACAATAGACAATATCTCCAGGTTTTAAATCGCACTTTCTCCTTTTAACAGTCGTTTTCATTTAGCCTCTTAACCAACTTTTTTAATGGCGTTGCTTTTTCAAAAAAGGCACAATCCATGCTACGATTAGTTGAAAACTCTCTGCGAATGT
>Ga0180438_10008775_pt1 | contig 12779 bp, 13 predicted proteins | sample SS_ome_12_FD_132455 | JGI IMG/M metagenome (GOLD analysis project Ga0180438, IMG submission 132455) | Hypersaline lake sediment archaeal communities from the Salton Sea, California, USA - SS_3_D_2 metaG | ecosystem: Environmental > Aquatic > Non-marine Saline and Alkaline > Hypersaline >...
GCGTGCCCGGCTCTGACCGGAAGCGGCCGCGGCATCGACGCGCTCGACTCGCCCCGGCCGGATAGGGAGATCGCGAAGAGCAGGAAGATACAGAGCAAGGAGATGCGAAGATTTACAGCTTTTCGCCGAAATAGATCCCGGCCCATTCCCATCGTCCGTTGATCTCCGGATCCGGAAGGAACTCCACTTTCCTAAAGTAGAGGTACCAGGTGGGGATCCGGTACGACCACCGGGTGGTGCGCAAAAAGGCTTCCCCGGCGTTGGAATCGATATCCAGTTTATCATCGGTCAGAACCCGGGAAGATTGAAGGAAAGCGCCGATATCGAAAGCCATGGAGATGATCTCATTCGCATCAGCCTGAGCCCAGGACATCGTGAAGAAGTTCACCTTGGCCTTGTAGCCGAGCAAGCGACGGGCGTTGCGGGTCCGTATGGATCGTTTGATCTCTTCGACCAGCTGGTCCAGGTTCTCCACGGTCCATTCCTTGTCGGAGAAGTAGAACTCCACCTTCTCCCGGACCTTCACATGGGCCCGGGGAAAACCGGGGATTTCGGTTTCCGGATACTTGAGGAATTTCTGATACGCCCGAATGGCCTGCTCCCACTCGCCCACCTTTTCGTACGCCTCGGCCAGGTAGAAGTAGGCGGCTCCGGGATCGATGTACTCGCTGAATCGGGAGATGAGCTCCTTGTAGTAGTCTATGCGCACGTTGGGATCCTCCACGAGGCTCAACAGCTCCTGGAGGCACTGATAGTGGACCGTGGTCCCGGAGACCAGCAGGTCGGGATAGTTCTTCAGGATCCGTTCGTAGTAGTGCACGGCCATGGGCTCCGCTTCCATGTCCCGATAGGCCGTAGCCACGATATCAAGATAGTAGGCATTGTATGGATCGTTCTGGTTGTTCTCCACGTAGCTGGTGAGAAACAGGATGAGCTTTTCCAGTTCCCCGGCTTCATGAAGACGGTTGGTGATCTGCTGGATGATGATGAAGCGATTCTCCCCCACATCCTTTTCCTGTTCGAGCAGATCGAACAGGGTGTGCAGATCCCGATTTTCTTCCAGGTTGCCTACCAGGAAATGGGCATAGTCCCGGCGACAGGCAAGGAGGGAGAGAAAAACTATCACTGCCAGAAATGCAAAGCGCCCGGTTCCTTGAGCGCGGGTTGCACCTGGTGCGCGGGTTGCACCTGGTGCACGGGTCGCGCAGGTCACATACCGCCGAATGGAAGATCTCATACGGATCAGCAGTTTATCATGGAGGGGGAAGCCTTGGCAAGAAAGCGGCAATCGTGCTACACCATGGGAAGCTACACCTGGTGAAGTAGTACAGATTAAGCAGGGCAGCGCCGATACAACAAATGCGGTTCATAATTTCAAGACTCGGAACTATGAGAAAAGGATTTCTCTTCCTTGGTTCATTCCTCATGCTGCTTCTGTTCGCAGGAGGCATGCTTTTCCTCCTGGGGGCTCAGGAGAGGAATCCCGAGGAGATGATCGCCCAGACCCCGCTCGAACCGGAGGATCCTCTTCCCGCTCTCAATCCCGGCTATTCGTCGGCCGAGGCGTTCACAATCGAACAGATCCTGGAAACCCCCTCGGGTGTCTTGTACGGAATATCAAAGCAGCGGGGTTTCCTGGTTTCCTTCGACGAGGGAAAGAGCTGGCTGGAGCACAACAACGGACTTCCCCGCCGGGTTGTCTATCCCTTCGACGAGTCTGAGGGCCGCGTCCGCCACCTGACCGCATTGAATATCGATCCGCTTCACGAAGGAAGAGTAGCGGTCACCACGGCCGATCAGCTGTACCTGTCCGAAGATTACGGAAGCAGCTGGGCTCAGATCCCGATCGGCAAACCCCTGCGCTCCACCTCCTATCTGACCGCAGTCGCCCTGTCCCCGCGAAAACCGGACAGCCTTCTGGTGGGAACATCCTTCAATGGTTTTTTCGAGACCACGGACCGGGGCGCCAGCTGGCGGGACCCTTCCCTCTCGGCCCGCTTTTTGTACCGGGGCGCCGGTTTCTACGAAGAAGTATCCGGTCTGAGCTACCATCCCGACGAGGAAGGGGTGATCTTCTTCTCCTGCGGATTCGGCCACGGGATATACGAGGGAAGCCCGGATCGCAAGAGCTGGACCCGACTGGAATTTCCCGGGGATCGAAACGAAGAGGCGATCTACCGTTTGGAGCTGATCCGCACGGGCAGCACCTGGCAGCTGGGTGTGCAGACCCATTCGAACCGCTGGCACTATCCCCTGGTCGGCCGCAGGTGGACCCGCATCGACAGCCGGGCAAGCTCCCTGCTGGCTGCTGCGGCTGCGGACAAGCCGGAGGATCCGTTCCGGCGGGAGCGGATCCGCAAGGCTTCGGACAGGTTCGGGATCTACGTATCCTCCTACCGCGCTCAAGGGGAGTATCTGGATAATCACCTGAGCTTCATCAGGGAAAATGGAATGAACTCCCTGGTGGTGGACTGCAAGGACGATATGGGCTGGATCGCCTACGACACGGAGCTGGAGTTTCCCAAACAGATCGGTGCTGTAAACAAGCGCTTCGCCCTGGAGGAACTGCTGGACAAGGCTCACCAGAAGGGCATCTACGTCATCGCCCGGCTGGTGGTCTTCAAGGATCGGCAGCTGTACAACTACAACGGCTACGAGTATGCCGTTTGGAACGGAGTGACCGACCAGCCCTGGCGCTACATCGTCAAGGTGGAGGTGCCCCCCGAACCGGAAGCAGAAGAGGACGCCGAAAGCACCGACGCAAACGGCGAACCGGAACAATCGCAAGACGCTGAGGAGGCGCAAGCCGAGGAAGGCGCTGAAGCCGAACAGCCGGCCCCCCAACCGGTCTACAACTACGTGCAGAACGAGTACTGGGTCGACCCCTACAACCCCGACGTGTGGAGCTACAATCTGGCCATCGCCGAGGAACTGCAGAGACGGGGCGTGGATGAGATCCAGTTCGACTACATCCGTTTCCCTTCGGACGGCAACCTCTCCCGGATACGCTACCGTTACCGGCGGGAGGGCATGAGCCCGATCGATGCGCTGGAATCCTTCCTGACCCAGGCTCGGGAGGTGATCCACATCCCGATCAGCACGGATCTGTACGGATTCAACTCCTGGCACCGGATGGGCAACTGGATCGGCCAGAGCATCGATGTGCTGGCGGACTACGTGGACGCGATCTGTCCGATGTTCTACCCCTCCCACTTCCCCAGGGATTTCATGAAGAACGAGCCGTATCTGGAGCGGGGACGCAAGATCTACCAGGAGGGGACCTCCCGGGCAGCCTTCATGGTCGGATCCCGCAGCATCGTGCGGCCCTACGTTCAGGCTTTTTTGATCGGGGGAGAACTGGCCATGGGTCCGGGGGAATACTCGCGGTACCTGACCAACCAGATCGAAGGCACCCTGACCGGCCCCTCGTCGGGTTTGACCCTCTGGAACGCCTCGAACCGCTACTACATGGTGGTCGAGCCTCTCACCCCCTACTTCGGCGATCAGGATTCGGATCAGGAACCCGGGCAAGTCCCAGCCCCCGGCAGCCCCTGAGGGCTCTAACTTCTTTTTTTCCCCTGGACGTGGTACAGTCCATTGCAGTTGTTCGAGGGGAGTGGGACATGATAACACTGAAAAAACAGAGGACCCTGCGGGCCGCCGTGTTTTCGGCTACCCTGCTGCCCGCGTTTGTGCTTACGCTCGGATGCGCCACAGAACCGGAGACGATCGAAGAACCTTCTCCCGGTCCGGATCCCGCTCTTATGGAAGCTGCCGGGGAGCTGATCGAGCAGGGCGCGCCGGAGCACCTCCGCCGGGCCGTTGAGATGCTGCGGGATCCCGCCCCGAGCTTCCCCGAAGCCCAGGAACTGGCCGCGTTTGCCCTGGCTTTGTTCGATCTTCTCTATCCGGAGCTCGCCGAAGCGGACTATTTGAGCGGCGTCGTTTTTTCCGCCTACACCGGTCCGTACAGCCGGACGCTGGACCGTGCTGCAAACGGCCAGCCGCCAATTGCCGGAGCCGCTGCTGTCGGAAAGGGGTTTTTCGACTTCGTGGTTCCGGCCCTGTTTCTCGCTCGTGTGGAGGATTCCGAGGCGGGGGCGCGCATCTCCGACTTTTCAGGATACCTCGGCCTGCTCGAGCAAGCCCGGAGGCAAAACCGCTCCTCGGTACTGCCCCCCTACCTTCAGGGCAGGATCCGCGAGCTTCAAAGCAGGCTAGACCAAGCCGCCGCGCTGTATCGCAGCAGTATCGACCAGGCCTCCTCCTTCTATCCCGGACGACAACGACTGGCCGCCCTGCTTCTGCAGCAGGGGCAGACGGCGGAAGCGGCTGCGCTCCTGGAGAAGGTCGCGGAGCTCCTGCCCCGGGAAGGATCGGTCCTCTACCCCTTGGCGGAAGCCTACTACGAAACCGGACAGCTCGAGGCCGCCTCTACAGCGGTTGCCCGGGTCCTGCTGGAAGACCCGGATCGACCGGACGCCCTGCTGCTCCGCGCCCGGATCCTGGCTGCAGAGGGCAACTGGAACCAGGCTCTCCGGCTGCTCAATCTGCTGCTCTACCAGCACCCGGACAATCGTGAGGCCTACCTGCTGGCGGCCCGGCTTCGGTACGAGGAAGCTGTGGATCCCGAAGGAGCCCTGGAGCTGCTCGCCGAAGCCGAAGGCCAGTTCCCCGAAGCACCGGAGTTCCCCGAGCTGGCCGGGCGGATCTACCTGGATACGGGAAGAGACGGGGAAGGAGTGAACAAGCTGCAGAGAGCCCTGGATCTGCAGCCGGGCCGGGTTTCGACACTACGGCTGCTTCTCTCAAACGCAATGCGCATGCGGCGCTGGCTGCAGGCGGCCATCTACCTCTCCGAGATCCTCGAACAGGAACAGTCCAAGGAGGACCTGCTGCAGGCGATCGAAATCTACAGAAGCTTGGGGGATCCGGCCCAGGTGCTGTACTACGCCGAAGCGCTGTATCAGGGAAACCCCACGGTGGGAAACCTGGTGGTCTACGCCCGGGCTCTGCTCTCCGCGGATCAGCCGGAAGAGGCTGCCGTACTGGTCGAGCGGGGACTCGAGCAGGCCGACACTCCGGCTCTGCACAGCACGCTGCTCACACTGCAGGCTTCCCTGGTAGAGGAGCCGGAGGAGGCTCTGGCCCTTGTGCGGGAGGCGCTGATGGAGTATCCGCAGAACTACCTCGCCCTGATCAAGATCGCAGAACTGTACGTGGACCAGCGTGAGCTGCGCAAGGCAAGCCTCTATCTCAAACAGGCGATTGCTCTGGATCCGAACAACGCGGCTCTTCGGGTGCAGCTGCAGAGCATCGAAAAAGCCCTGGATACCCAAAATACCCCTTAGAAGGCGGTCGATCGATCTCCACGAATCTCTCCGCCGTGGCCTAAACTATTGACTGCGGAAAGTCGAATATGTTAATGTAAGCCGTCAGAAATGATGAGGGGGGTATGCATGGCAAACGGCCATAAGGCAGCAAGCTCCGTAGACGAAAGCCTCTCCAAATCAAGAGACAGAATCTACTGTGCCAACTGCACCCACTGCAAGTTGGTCCGGGTTCCAGCGGGCAACGGAAGCCAGTACTTCCTGCGTGTGCGCTGCGATGCCGGGCAGTGGCGCAAGAAACTCGGTGAAGAAAAAGTCTACAAGTACTTCACCGTAGCTCGCAGAACCCTGGAGGACTGCGATCACTACGAGCCCATGGGGGACGCGAAAGAGTACCTCAAAGAGTTGAAGAAGAACCTACCGATCAAGGACGAAATCTACACCTATTGATGAAATCCCATAGACTCTTCAAGCTTTTCGTGATTACAGCCATTGTTTCCCTGTTGGTGGTCTGCTCCTCGGTACCGGATGAGATCGAGGAGGGACTCACCCCTATGGAGTACTTCCAGAGAGCTCAGGAAGCTTCCGATGCGAACCGCTACGCCCTCTCCATGGAGTACTACGAGAAGTTCCAGGAGCAGTATCCCGAGGAGCGGGAACGCCACGTCTGGGCGGAATACGAGATCGCCCTGCTGTACCACAAGATGGGCAAAGATCAGATCGCCCTGGAGCGCTTCGACGCGTTGCTGGGGCGCTACGAGTCGGGAGAGCCGGATCTTCCGGAAGGGCCGAAGATTCTGGCCGAGAAGGTGAAGGCCCGCATCGAAGAAAAGCTCGCTCGGGAAGAACCCTCCGAAGAATCCTCAGGCGACTAGCAGCTTCCCCACCGGCAAGCAACTCCCCCCGGTCTACTCGACCTGCAGGATCGCGGGAAAAGGCACGTCCGTCTCGCTGCTCACGAAGTTAAACAGAAACAAAAACCTCTCGATGAACGGACCTGTGAAGCCGCACCAATAGGCGGGTTCTTGAATTTCCGGGAAAAAGAAAAACAGGAAAAAACCCCGCTCGTCTCGATAGCAGAGCGTGAAGGTCTCGTGGTCGGGAACCTGGTAAAACCGCCAGGAGCCGCAGCGCCGGGAGCTCCACGTCTGGGGAACCAAGAGCTCCTGCCGCGTGAACAGAACCGAGAGCCTCCGCGCTTGCTCCGGCCCCCCGCTCTTTTTCTCAGCGCTCTCTTTCTCCGCGCTCTCCAGCGAGTACACGCCCCTGTAGGCGGGAATTTCGTTTGGTGCGTAAACCGGGATGCCCTTGACCGGAGTCGGTCCGCTGAAAAGCACCGCCTCGGCCGGCTGCTCCTGGGCTGCCAGAGGCGTTCCGCAGGCTGTACCGGCCAGACCGATCACGACAAGCGCGGCCGCAAAAACGAGTTGAAATCTGTGGGCCCTACTCCACGGTAACACTTTTCGCCAGGTTTCTCGGCTGATCCACATCCCGTCCCAGCTGTACGGCGCTGTAGTAGGCCAGCAGCTGGAGGGGGACCACCATCACCAGCGGGTAGAAGCACTCCTTTACCCGCGGGACCTCGATTACATCATCGGCAATTTCTGCTATAGCCTCGTCTCCCTCCACGGCCACGGCGATCACCCGGCCGCCCCGGGATTTGACCTCCTTCATGTTGCTGATCACCTTGTCCCGCAGGCCGTCATCCGAGACCAGAAACACGCTGGGGGTATCCTCCCCGATCAGGGCGATGGGCCCGTGCTTCAGCTCCGCGGCGCTGTAGCCCTCGGCGTGGATGTAGGAGATCTCCTTGAGCTTCAGGGCTCCCTCCAGGGCCACCGGATAGTTGATTCCCCGGCCCAGGAAGAGGAAATCCTTGTGGTTGCAGTACTTCTTGGCCACCTCGGCTATTTTCTTGGACCTGGAGAGCACAGTTTCGATCTTGGCCGGAATGCTCTGCAGGTTCTGAATGAACTCCTGCCCCGCTTCGAAGGACATGTCCCGCATGCGGCTCAGCAGTAGGGTGAACAGGTAGAAGACCGTGATCTGGGAGGTGAAGGCCTTGGTGGAGGCAACGGCGATCTCCGGTCCCGAGTGGATGTATACCCCCCCGTCGGACTCCCGGGGGATGGTGCTTCCCACCACGTTGCAGATGCCCAGCACGGTGGCCCCCTTTCGCTGCAGCTCCCGCATGGCATACAGGGTGTCGGCGGTCTCTCCGGACTGGGAGACCACGAAGTGCAGGCTGCCCGGCTCCACGATCGGATTACGGTAGCGAAGCTCCGAGGAGATCTCCACGGTACAGGGGATGCGGGCCACCGACTCCAGCAGATACATGCCCACCATGCCGGCATGCAGGGAGGTACCTGCGGCCACGATGCGCACCCGCTCCACGTTGAGCAGATCCCGGGTGCTCATGTTCAGCCCGCCCAGATGGGCGGTGGCCTCCTCGAAATCCACGCGCCCGCGCATGGCCCGCTTGATCGACTCGGGCTGCTCGAAGATCTCCTTTTCCATGAAGTGGGCGAAGCCGGCCTTCTCGATCTCCTCCAGCTCCCAGGAGATATGCTCCACCTTCTTCTCGATCTCCTGGTCGTGGAGATCCGTGGTCCGGTACTCCCGGGAACTGATGCTCACCACTTCCCCGTCTTCCAGGTATACGACCTGTTTGGTGTGGCTGATGATGGCGGTCACATCCGAGGCCAGAAACATCTCCCCGTCGCCGATGCCCAGCACCAGGGGCGAACCCTGGCGGGCGCCGACCAGCAGATCCGGATGATCGGCGTGGGTGCAGACGATGCCGTAGGTACCTTTGATCAGGTTGAGGGCGTTCTTGACGGCCTCCTCCAGATCCCCGGCGTAGTACTTCTCCACCAAATGGGCGATCACCTCGGAGTCGGTTTCGGAGGAGAAGCTGTGACCCTCGGAGATCAGCCTGTCCTTGAGGGTGGCGAAGTTTTCGATGATCCCGTTGTGCACAACGGCAATCCGACCCGTGCAGTCGGCATGGGGGTGGGCGTTGACGTCGTTGACTTCTCCGTGGGTTGCCCAGCGGGTATGGCCGATGCCGCAGTTGCCCGCCATGCCCTTGGGGATGTGGGCCTGGAGATCCCGGATTTTGCCCTTTCGCTTGGCCAGGACCAGCTCCCCGTTCAGGATCACGCAGATCCCGGCGGAATCGTAGCCCCTGTACTCCAGCCGCTTCAGTCCCTCGATCAGGACTTTTTCCGCACTTTTAGGTCCGCAGTAGCCGATGATTCCACACATTATTGCTTCCCGTTCCGCATACGAATCTTATCGATTATCAGGGTAGCCCCTGTGATCGGGTTTTTCATCCTCTTTTTCCCGGATCAAACGATCCAGAGCAGCAATGCTTCTTCTGAGGATACTCTTCTCCCTGCCTACCTTCTGATCGAGGAGGGATATCAGGCGCAGCCGCAGCTGCCTCAAGCGCGAGGATTTAGGCACCGAGTTGTTCTGACAGGGCTTCCAGCTTCTTGCCGTCCGTCAGGGAAAGGGTGTTGGCATTGATGGACACGATACCGTTCTTGGCGAAGGCGGCCAACACGGCCTTGACCTGGTCCCGGGTCAGCTCGAGGTTTTGAGAGAACTCATCCACGGTGCGATCCAGGAACAGGCTGCCCCGACTCGCCTCGGCGCTTTGAAAGGCGAACTTCAGGTTCATGGCGATCAGGCCCTTGGGGTCCTTGCGGGCCAGGTGCTGGATATGGAGATTGGCGTTCTGCAGCCGCCGGCAGAGCTTGTCGATCACGTTCAGGGCGATCTTGGCATTCTTGTTGATCATGTCGAGGAAGCCTTCCCGATTGAAGGCCAGAAGCTTCACCGGCTCCAAAGCGGAGACGGTGGCCGAGCGCTTGATGCGGCTGACGATGGCCATCTCCCCGAAAAAATCCCCCTTCTCGAGAATGGCAAGGATCTGTTCTTTTCCGCCGATATTGCGGGAAACCTTGACCCTTCCGGCCTGGATAATGAACATCTGGTCTCCCTCTTCCCCCTCCTGGAAGATGACCTTGCCGGCGTCCACGTTCCGGCCGAATCGCGCATAAAGATCGGACGATTCACCAGGCATCGTTCACTCCCCCTTCTTAATCAAGCTGTGTCTAGCTGGTCCATTGGTGGGCTTTCAGGATTTCCTGTATGCAATATCACCTTACCGGAAGAAAAAATGAAAAGCAAGGGATCATTTTTCCCCGTTGTGAATTCATGGAGGAGATCATGGTTTTAACACGTTTGCTGAAGAGCTGCACGCTCTTTGCGCTCAGCCTCTGCACCTGCTGCGGTCCGATTGCCGATATGCGGGAACGCCTGGATCCGGATCTGCTTCCCCCGCTGCTCCTGGGCGTGCGCACCCTGAATGCCGACCACCTGGAGCTGCTCTTCGATGAGCCGCCCCTCTGCCGGCTGGAGGATCTGGCGGTCGACCCGTTCCTGGACGTCCGGGCGGTCGATAGTGAGGACTGCCGTCTTCTGATTCGGATCGCAGACCAGACCCCCGGCCTGCCCTACCAGCTGGAAGCCGTGGTGGAGGACGAGGCGGGCAACGGCCTTCACTTCCTCGCCCGTTTCTACGGCTTCAACGGGAAAGTCCCTCTGCTGCTGATCAACGAGCTCACCACCCGGGGCACGGGCAATCATCCCGATGCGGTGGAGCTCAAGGTGTTCGCAGGGGGAAACATGGGCGGATTGGTGCTGTACGAGGGAACGCCGGGCAACTACGACGACCGGCTGATCTTCCCCCCCTTCCCGGTGTCCTCCGGAGAATTCTTAATAATCCACTTCAAGCCGGAAGGCATACCGGATGAGATCGATGAGACCTCGGCCAAGGATCTGTCAGGGGGTCTGGACGCCTCGGACCAGGCCTACGACTTCTGGATCCCGGAAGGTTCGGGCATATCTGGGAACAACGGGGTGATCAGCCTCTACGACCGCCCGGGCGGGGAGATCCTGGACGGGGTGCTGTACTCAAATCGCACCTCCGATTCGGATGAGAAGTACGGAGGCTTCGGCACCCCGGACAGCTGGGAGCGGGCTCGAGAGCTCGTGGCCGACGGCGGCTGGCTCGTTTCCGGGGTACAGGTGCGGCCCGAGGACGCGGTCAATCCGGAAGGCTCCACCGGTACCCGATCGATCTGCCGCAGCCCGGTTTCTGTGGACACCGCCCCGGATTCCACGGGCACCGCCTCGGCAGACACTACCGGCACCGTCCCGGCAGACTCACCGCCGGTAGATACCGACACAGCCGCAGACTGGCACATCGTGCCGACCCTGGGTTTCACCTTTGGGGAAGAAAATTCAGATGAGATCCACGTTCCCTGAAGCGGGCTACAGGTACTCCTTGACCAGCTCCTCCAGCGCCTTTCTGGGAACCGCGCCGATCTGCTGTTTGGCCACGTTCCCGTTATTGAACAGGAGTATCGTGGGGATGCTAACGATGTTGTAGTTGGAGGCGAGTTCCCCCTCCTCATCGACATTGATCTTGGCTATTTTTATCTTGCCCTTGTATTCCTCTGCCATCTGCTCGAGAATCGGTCCCACCATCTTGCAGGGCACGCACCATTCGGCCCAGAAATCCGCCAGGACCGGGATGTCCGAATCCAATACCTCAGTCTTAAAGTTGTCGTTTGTGACAGTTACTTCCGCTCCCATATAGCCTCCGTGTTTGCTAGCTATCATTTCTGTCGCTTCAAATCCCTGACCCGGAAATCCTGGATCATACCCTTCACGTACTGCTGGATCTCCCGCAACCCCTGCTTCTGTTCCTCCCGCAGTCGCGGGTAGTTGGCCAGAGCCCGTTCCAGGATTTCGTCCAGGTCGTGCAGGAAGAAGGCGCTTTCCAGTATATACTCCTTCTCCTCCCTGTCAATAGCCGGGTAATCTCTGGGGAAGCGGTTGAGCTGGTAGAGGTAGCGGGAAAGCGCTCCGGGCACCCGATCGATCCCCGGGCTGCCCAGATAGCGCAGCTGGCTCTCCATATTCACCATGGTCATGGAACCGCGGGAGTAGGTGGTATCCCGCAGAATCTCAATCAGCCGGGGCCAATACTCGCTGTCCAGGGTATTCAGTGCTCCGACCAGCCGTTTGATCTCCTCATTTGCCGTGGGATGAATGTCGATCTCCGGGTACTTGCGGATCTTCTCCAGGTTTTCCTGGTATATGCGCTCCACCCTGTCGGCCAGGCTCTCCCTGCCCTGCTCCGCCTGGGGTCCGGCCGCTACCTTGGCCTCCTCCCGTTTGATCAGCTCCTCAACCGCCTCGATCTCGGCTATGAGGAAGTTGGAGATATCCATGCGCTTCTGCAGCACCTCGGCGTAGCGTTCCTCAAAGGCGAACTTCACGGTCTTTGGCTTGAAGTACTTGAAGATGTATTCGTCGTAGCGCTCGCGGATCTTGGCCACGACCTTGGTGATCTCTTCCGGGCTCAGCTTGTCCAGGGGCATAGAGACTCTCTGTTCGGCTTCGCTGTGCGGGTGTGGTACCGGTTCAACGCTCACGTACCGGCGCTGTGGCCCCAACACTCGCCCGACACAGCAATTCCAACTTTCGATTCCAGAGTAGAGGCAATTCGTTGAAAATTCAACTGCAGAAATCAGGTGGACAAATCACCTGGACAGCACTTGATCGGGTCTCCTTGCGATTTCGGGAAATGCGATCAGTACCTGCTTATCCAAGGTCAGCAGGCTGCAGCGCTCTCGCTCAGCCAGAGCGACAAAGAGCGTATCGTAGGTGCTGCAGTCGTGATCATCCGCGACAACCAGCGCCTCCCGCCACAAGGACCATACCGGCACAGACCAGTTGAGAAGACTCTCCACCTCTTCCAATAGCTCCAATCCGTGATATAGAGAGATGCCCTGAAACCGGATTGACTGCCAGACTACGTTTAAGAACTCTGATTGCCACGAGTCCGGAGCGATCAGCTCAAAGGGTTCCGAGAAAAGGACGGACAACTCCTCACTAAACGGAGGTGTTCCGAGAGCGTAGTAAGCCAATACATTTGTATCGACTACATATCTTCTCTGTTGCGTGCTCTCCTCAGCCATGTATCGACCTCTATTCTAGGAATGGATCTCTTCTGCATACCCCAAAGTGATTCGATTCGCTTCATTGCTCGCTCTCGATCATGAACGACGCCAGATAGAATCGACCGAACTTCCTGTTCCATCGATCTCTTGTTGCGCCGGGCACGGTTCTTGATCATTACGATCACCTCATCAGGAATATTCCGTACGGTTATGGTGGCCATGTTCTTCCCGACTCCTCTCAATACAATTGTGCTGTCAAAATGACAGCACGTCAAGAGAGGGTTGCCGTTCCGGATGGCCGGGTGTCGATGCCTGGGGGCTAACACATGAATGATTCAAGGTATTGCCCCCAGGGGACTTGAAGTTGGCTCTGAAAACAAGTGCACATTCCCAATGGTCGGAATCAGGA
>Ga0180438_10008778_pt1 | contig 12776 bp, 12 predicted proteins | sample SS_ome_12_FD_132455 | JGI IMG/M metagenome (GOLD analysis project Ga0180438, IMG submission 132455) | Hypersaline lake sediment archaeal communities from the Salton Sea, California, USA - SS_3_D_2 metaG | ecosystem: Environmental > Aquatic > Non-marine Saline and Alkaline > Hypersaline >...
ATGCATCCCGGCCCCATAAACAGGGGTGTTGAAATCGCACCTGACGTTGCTGACGGTCCCTACTCCGTCATCCTGGACCAGGTCACCAACGGTGTGGCTGTGCGCATGGCAATCCTCTATCTTGTCATCGGGGGGCAACGATGAATCGAACGCTCATCAAGGGAGGTCGTGTTGTTGACCCTGAAACCGGTGTTGATGGGGTTATGGACATTCTCGTGGAAGAGGGAAAAATATCGGCAGTGGGCCATGAAGCAGGCACACAGCAGGCACAATACGAGATCATCGACGCTTCCGGCAAAGTAGTCACCCCCGGCCTCATCGACATCCACACCCATCTGCGCGAACCCGGGCATGAGTATAAGGAAACCATCGAAACAGGCTGTTTGGCTGCAGCCCATGGGGGTTTTACAGCCATTTGTTGTATGCCGAATACAGAACCCGTTAATGACAATCAGTCCGTGACAGACTACATCCTCAAGAAGGCAAAGATGGCTCAAACGGTCCGGGTCTATCCCGTGGGTGCCATAAGCCGAGGGCTCCATGGTGAGCGTCTTGCCGAATACGGTGAGATGAAAGACGCCGGTGTGAAAGGGGTCTCTGACGACGGCAACCCCGTGATGAATGCACAACTTATGCGTCGTGCCCTAGAGTATGCCAAAGGATTTGACTTGGTGGTCATCTCCCATTGTGAAGACCTAGATCTCACGGCAAAAGGCGTCATGAACGAGGGCGTGGTGTCCACGCGATTAGGGCTCGCAGGCATCCCCAATGCAGCAGAATCTGTGATGGTGGCAAGAGACATCGCCCTTTGTGAACTCACTGAAGCCCCCCTTCACGTCGCCCATGTGAGTACCGAAGAATCGGTGCGAATGATCCGCAAAGCCAAGGCACGAGGGGCCCCGGTGACAGCGGAAACGGCTCCCCACTATTTCACCTTGACCGAAGAAGCCGTCATCCATTACAATACGAGTGCTAAAGTCTCTCCGCCCTTGCGCGCAGCCAGAGACAGGGAGGCCGTCCGGCAAGGACTTGCAGACGGCACCATCGACGTCATCGCCTCTGACCACGCTCCGCACAGCAGTGTAGAAAAAGAAGTGGAGTTTGACCTTGCGGCCAACGGGCTCATCGGGCTGGAGACCTCCCTCTCTTTGAGCCTAAGACTTGTAGAAGAGGGTCTAATGGGTCTTAAGGACCTTGTGGCCAAGATGTCAATCAACCCCGCGCGCATTCTGGGACTGCCACATCTGGGCTTGAAGCGGGGCAACCCCGCAGACCTGACTATCCTCGACCTGGAAAAGCGATTCGTCTTGGATGCCAAGGCCCTGAAGTCGAAAAGTCGAAACACACCCTTTGATGGCTGGCAATTCCAAGGAAGAGCGGCCATGACCATGGTGGGCGGAAAGATCGTGGCAGTAAACAGCTAGTGCCCACACACCAACGCCCAAGAAGGAAGTGTGCACTGGCGTCAGTTTCCAATCTCGTCCCGACTGGTGGGGACGAGATTGCGGAAAAGGGCCATTTGTGGATGGAAACTAGCTAGAAGCTGTGCGAGGCACCGGATCTTATGGCAGTGCAAACGATGTCACAAATACACGACCTGGTCCCAAGACTGCGTCGGTTGATGTTTTTCAGGGTGGTGATCGTCACCTTTTTGCTCGGTGTCACAGCCTTCATTCAGATCAAAGGAACAGAATCGCTTACGGCAGCATCTCTGTCCTGGACCTATGTCGTTATTATTGCCACCTACCTCCTGTCTTTTCTATATCTTGTCCTCCTTAAAACGATCAAGATAATTGAAGTCAATGTCTACGTTCAGGTCATTTGCGATGTGACCCTCATCACTGTGCTGGTGTACGTGACGGGCGGCATTGAGAGTGTCTATTCTGTGTTGTACCCCCTAGTCATCATCTATTCAGCCCTGTTTGTCGAAAGAAGGGGAGGCGTCATCACAGCCTCTGCCAGTGGCATCCTCTATGGTCTGTTGCTCGACCTAGAATACTACGGCGTTATTGAACCCATATATGGCGATCCCTTGGGACACGGCTACAGCGCCGGATATGTCCTCTCCAGGATTTTCATCCATCTGGTCTCTTTCTACATTGTGGCACTGCTGATAAGCTTTGTGGTTGCCCAGGAAAAGAAGGCCAGGTCGCTGTTGGCGGAAAAGGAGAGTGAATTCTATCAGCTTGACCTGTTGCACAGGAGCATTATTGAGTCTGTGAGCACCGGAATCATCACGATCGACCTGGATGGCCATGTGAAATCCTTTAACAGGGCTGCTGAGGAGATCACAGGCCTTGTGTTTTCAGAGGTAAGGGATAAGAAAATAGATGCTGTTTTCCCGGGCTTTCCCCTCGGACTGCACCGCATGGAGGGCGGCAAAGGAGAAGATCGCCTCATCAACAGGCATGAGATCGTCATCCCGGGAAGAGAGGACCGGGATATGATACTGGGGTTTTCCATTTCATCGCTTGTGGACAGCAAAGAGAGAAAGCTTGGCAACATAGTGATCTTTCAGGATTTGACTGCCCACAAAGAAATGGAAAGGGAGGTGGAACAAAACAAGAGGCTTGCCCTCATTGGTGAGATGGCAGCAGGTCTGGCCCACGAACTAAGGAACCCCCTGGCATCCTTGTACGGGTCTATTCAGATGCTGAACAAGAATCTCAAGTTAGATGATACCAATGACAGACTCATGAGGATCGTCCTGAGGGGACGAGACCAACTTGAGAACCTTGTCAAGAATTTTATCCTCCTGGCGCGGCCCAGCCTGGGGGACCGGGAGCAAATCAATATCCCAGATGTCATAGACGATGTCTTGGAATCCCTTCGCTATGCCCCTGATTGGCATGAGCGTATCAAAGTAGAAAAAGATGCGTGCCAAGGCGCCAGCACGTACGGCAATAAAACAGAAGTCAGACAGACACTGTGGAACCTTGTGCTGAACGCCGTGCAATCCATGCCGGATGGCGGCAAATTAAAGATACAAACCAGTCTCGTCTCGCCGGACAATGGCCGCAAATATGTGGAGATACGGATCACCGACACGGGCTACGGCATCGAAACAGATGAGTCCGGCAAGGTCTTTGAGCCTTTCTACACGACAAAGGAGGCAGGCGCCGGCCTTGGCCTTGCCATCGTAAACAGGATTGTGGAAAGCCACGGCGGAAAAATCAAGATCGAAAGCGAACTGAATAGAGGGACAAGCTGCACGGTCCTGCTGCCCAAGAGTGCGGGGATTTAAGGAGTAAGGGGGTGAGGCTCACCAATGGCTGAGATCCTTGTTGTGGACGACGATAGGGGAATGAGGGAATTCCTGGAGATTATGTTGACACAGGAAGGCTACCGGGTCAAGTGCGCCAGCGGAGGTCAAGAGGCTCTTAGCCTCTGTAAAAAGCATGAATTTGATTTGGTGATTACGGACTTGAAGATGCCAAAGGTCGACGGCATTGATTTCCTAAAAGGGGTGAAGAATATTTCGCCTGAAACCATGGTCGTCTTGATTACGGCTTACGCTTCGGGGGAGAGTGCCGTCACAGCCATGCAGGAAGGGGCCTACGACTATCTTGAAAAGAATTTCGATATAGAAGATCTAAAGGGCATCGTCCGAGACGCCCTGGACAAGAAAGGGATTAAGAAGGATGACGCGCTGTTCATCCAAGGTGTGAAAGACGCCGTGAGCTTTGGCAAGTTGATTGGGAAGAGCGATCAGATGCTCAAGGTCTACTCCCTCATCAAGAAGGTGGCCGATACCAGGGCCAATGTCCTCGTCTTGGGTGAAAGCGGGACCGGGAAGGAGCTGGTGGCCCAGGCCATCCACGACAATAGTGCCAGAAAGGACAAACCCTTTGTGGTCATAAACTGTGGGGGCATCCCCGAGCACCTGCTTGAAAGTGAGCTCTTTGGCTACATGAAAGGGGCCTTCACTGGGGCCTACTCGGACAAGCCAGGTCTTTTTGAAGTGGCCCAAGGAGGCACCATATTCTTAGACGAGATAGGCGAATTGCCCCCTCTTCTTCAGGTCAAACTTCTGAGAGTGATTCAGGAAAAGGCCTTCAGGAGAGTCGGTGGCTCAAAAGACCTTACCGTTGACGTGAGGATCATCGCCGCCACGAATCAGGACCTGGAAAAGAAGGTTGAAGACGGCAGCTTCAGAGAGGACCTCTACTACAGGCTCCACGTCATCCCTGTGCATATTCCACCCCTCAGGGAGAGAAAGGAGGATATCCCGGTCTTAACAACACATTTCATCGAAAGGTATTCCAAGGAGTTCGGAAAGGAAATCAAAAAGATATCCTCCTATGCCATGGAGCTTCTCATGGGATACAGATTCCCCGGCAATGTGAGGGAACTTGAAAATATCATTGAACGAAGCGTGGCCCTGGAGACTTCCAATATCGTCCTACCAGAAAATCTTGTCCTGTCCAAAGATGCCGGACATGACCAGCGTTCCGTCCTGAATGTGGACCTCCCCGAAGAGGGGATCAGCCTGAACGAGGAGATGGCAAAGATCGAGAGTGCCTTCATCAAAAAGGCCTTGGATAAGGCCAACGGCTCCAAATCAAAGGCGGCCGAACTCCTCAGCGTGAGTCTGGACTCTCTGCGCTACAGGCTTGAAAAACTGGACCTTCGGTGAAAATCACTGCTTTTCTGGTGAAAATCACCGCTTCTGCCAGGAAATCTGAGACCTCCCCTTCCGACCGCAGCATTTTTTACTCCTAATATCATCATCTTATAATCTTTTTGGCGGAGCCGTCGCCGTTGGTACGCTTATTGCTGAACGTAGATACCATGAAACAATCCATCGGTGACTACGAATAGGACAAAGCGAGTTCATGATCTTAGGGAAATAGAATGCGAAGGGTGGTGATGCAAGGCGTCCAGGAATAAGGCTTTATGATCAAGAAATACCAAACATTTTAAAGCGTAACGAGGAGGTATCAAAATGCTACAGAAACTGAGAGGAAATAACCAAAAGGGTTTTACACTCATTGAGTTGATGATCGTTATTGCCATTATCGGCATCCTGGCAGCCATTGCCGTGCCGCAATTTATGGCCTACAGAATGAGGGCCTGGAACTCGGCGGCAAGGGCCGTTTCCGGCAACCTAAAGGCGGACCAGGGTAATGTAAGCGCAGAAAACGATTGGTACGGCTGGACAGAAGCGGCTGCTGCCACCACGATTGCTGTCGCTGTTGCCGCTGCTGCTTCTGATGCGAACGCTGTCGCCGCTCTCTCCACCGCCGCCACCGATACGGTCGCCGGGGCAAGGCTGATGGCCGTAAATACCACGTCGGGCAAGGATTATGCCATCGGCGTGGCCCTCGGAAACGACATGATCGCAGACGTTGACTGTGATGCGGCTGGAGACTCCTACGTGATCCACACCAGGCACTTTAAGGGCGATACCGCCTATGGTATTGACTCTGATATAGAAGGTCTCTTATACACCGTTTCAAACGCCAACACCTTTCCCGATGTCAATGGCTTAGTGGCCGTTGCCGTTGCGCCTGTCATGTCCGCTGACGACTTTGCGGGCGTGGCCGGTGGTGGTGCTCCCACAGCGAACTGGACACCGCTTATCAAGTAACGACACAACCACGCATTGTGCAAAAACAACCCCCTTTTCTGTTTGACACAGCAAAAGGGGGTTGTTATGTTTTTCCATCCACAAGCCATGCCAGCCATCGATTTTGACAATATCTCAAAGACCTTTAGACACGGTATAAGACGCCAGAGCGCACTAACGGCCATATCTCTTTCCATCCAACGTGGTGAGATCTTCGGATTCTTGGGACCCAACGGGGCCGGAAAGAGCACGGCCATCAAGATCTTGCTCAACTTCATCAGACCTGACAGGGGCACGGTCCGTGTTCAGGGCCTTGTGGTGGGAAAGGATCGCTTTCAGCACCATATCGGATATCTCCCCGAGACCCCTTGCTTTTATGAGAATCTCAGCGGCCTGGAAACCCTCTGGTTCGCGGGAAAGGCCTCTGGCATGGACGGGCACCGTATCAAGGAAAATACCCATCAGGTATTGAGCCGGCTCGATCTTAAAGCAGCTGGGGCTTGGCCTGTGAGGACCTATTCCAAGGGGATGAAACAGCGCCTCGGCCTGGCCATGGCCCTGATTCACGACCCTCGGATCTATATCCTGGATGAACCCATGAGCGGTCTCGACCCCTTGGGCCGGCGTTTGATCACCGATGTCATCCTGGATCTCCGCAAGCAGGGAAAGACCGTTTTCTTCAGCTCCCACATCCTGAGTGATGTGGAAAGGCTCTGCGACCGTATCGGAATCTTGGACAAAGGGGAGCTTCTCTTTTCAGGGGCCGCGGCAGAGATCGTCCAAGACGGCTCCAGCCTGGAGGACGCCTTTGTACGTCTGATCGAAGAGCACGAAAAGGCCCATGGTGTCTAAGATATTTCTCATAGCCTGGATCACCTTTAAAGACAGTATTCGCAACAAGGCCCTTTACGGCATCTTTTTCTTTGGGCTTGTCTTGTTTGCGGCAAACATCATTGTTACAGGCATGTTCTCATGGGAGATGGGAAAGGTCGCCGTCGATGTGGGCCTGTCGGTGGTGTCCATTGCCGGCCTGGTGACCATATTCTTCCTGAGTATCAACTTGGTGTCAAACGATCTGGACAAAAAAACCATATACCTGATTCTTTCCAGACCCGTCAGTAAGTTTCAATACATCTTGGGCAAATACACGGGGCTGGGCCTGATTATCCTCCTTTCAAGCTCCGTCCTTGGCGCCTGCGCAGCCCTTTCCGTGAAGGTGGCCACTTGTAACGTAAAGGCTTACATCCCACTCCATTTTTCATGGCCCACCTTTTTTCTCGGCCTGACCTTTTTAACCTTGTCGCTGCTGGTGGTCCTGGCCATTGCCCTTCTCTGGGTCAGTATGACGACCCATCCCTTTACGGCCGTCCTGCTCTCTCTTTTCTCCTATTTTATAGGACAAAATGTGGAAAACGTGAAAAACATCATCACCACGAGCAAGATGTTTGCCGAAAACCCCATGCTCATAAGGGTGACGGAGTGTGTCTCGTGGGTATTCCCCAACCTGGCCGCCTTTGATCTTAAGACGACGGCTGCCTACGGTCTTGCCGTCGATGCTGCTTACTTGATGTGGGTGGCAGCCTACGGTCTTTCCTACATCGGTGTGTGCCTCATCATGACTGTATTGATCTTTCAGAGGCGTGAATTGGCATGACGCGCAAAGGGACCGCCGTATTGCTCTTTTCTTTGGGCCTTCTCCTTTTCTCTTTTTCCACGAGCCACCTTGCGCTCAAGGAAAGACGAAAAGAACTTGGCGTCAGCTACTCTTTGCACATAGACTCTTTTTCTGCCGGTCTTGTGAAGACCTTTGCCGGTGAATTTAAGGGCCTCTTGGCCGACTATCTGGTCCTCGAGGCAGGGGCGTTCATCGGCAGCAATCAAGACATTTCTCACAATCAGTGGGAAAAGATCGCCCTGGCCTTTGAGCAGTCCCTCGGGCTGGACCCTTATTTTCAACAGACCTACCTCCAGGTGCAGGGTGATCTCCCCTGGTGGGCAAAGATGCCGGAAAAGACTGTCTCCTTGCTGGACATATCCAGAAGGCACCGCCCCTGGGATTGGTACCCGGGGTACTACATGGGCTTTGATTATTATTACTTTCTCAAGGACTATGCCACGGCCTCAGACCTATTTCTTGATACAGCCAAGATCAAAGGTGCACCTGTCTTGCTGGCCGTCCTGGGAGGCCGCCTTGCCCTAAAAGGCGGAAGGACGGAAGCGGCCATCGTGCTCCTGCAATCCATGCTCGAAGATCCGGAACTCGACGAAGTTGAAAAAAAAGAGATTACAGAAAGAATGGTTGCCCTACGAGGCGTTCTGTTGCTTGAAAATGCCATAAAAGAGTACAAGCATCATCGCGGCACCTATCCCCCTTCTCTTGAAACACTGGTGGACGAGGGCCTGCTTGAGAAGTTGCCGGAAAATCCCTATCCCTATGTGGACGGTTACTTTTACAATCATGAAAACGGTCATGTCTCCTTTGACAGACCGGAATAGCATCCCACCTCAAGTTTCGCACCTCTATGCCCCGTAAATCGTGCCCCTGTGAAGGATTTCATGCCAAGAACTGACCGTACTGACCACTTCTTTCCATCCCCTGTCCATGGAAGTAATCCGCTAGAAGCCGGTCTAACCCGCAAAACCCTATGTTGCGCCTGACGGCTTTGAAAGAGGGGGAGGCCGATGGAAAATGCACAGATGCAAGGCATCGGAGATACTGAGCAATGAGGCCGCCTAGGCGGATCGCAGTGACGAAGGATGAGGATAATCCCGATAGAATCGGGAGAGATGGGCGTTTTCCCCCAGCCTCCTAGTCAAACAAGATCCGCGAAATATCGTTGTAGATCACATAGATCATGATAAGGACGAGAAGGAAGAGCCCCACCTGCTGGGCGACTTCCCGCATCTTCAAGTTTACCGGCCGGCGGCTTACCGCTTCAATGGCAAAGAACAAGAGGTGCCCTCCGTCCAACACAGGGATGGGCAGCAGGTTGATAATGCCGAGGGTCACACTTAAGGCGGCGATGAACCCTATGAGGCTGGTGATACCTGCCTTGGCCTGTTCGCCTGCGATCTGGGCAATCATAATCGGGCCGCCTACGGCCTTCTTGGCTGAAACCCTGCCGGTCACTATTTTCCCAATGACCAACACCGTGACCTTGGCAATCTGCCACGTTTCTGCCACCCCTCGGGCCATGGCTTCAACCGGGTTGAGCCGTTCTATGGTATAGGCCCCTGAAGGGGTTATCCCGATGACGTACTTTTCTATGCTTTCCCCAAAGAGGTTCTGAGAAGGAATCAGTCTCGGGACAATCTGAACTGAGACGACGGCCTCATTTCGCAGAAGATCAAAGGTCAGGGGGCGCCCCTCACTTGCCTTGATGAGACCTGCCATCTCATCCCATTGCGCAACCGGTGTGCCGTCCACAGCCGCGATATAGTCTCCGGCCCGAACACCGGCTTGATCGGCGGGCATCCCCTCTTGTATCCCCCCCACCTCCGGCTCCATGATGGGAAGGCCCGATATGAGAAGAAAGGCAAAAAAGACCATTACCGACAGGAGAATATTGAAAACCGGCCCTGCCAGAACGATGAGGCTCCGTTTCAAAAGGCTCTTGTGTGAAAAGGAAAGCGGGATCTGGGAGTCATCAATCTCTGAATCAGGGGCCTCCCCCACCATCTTCACGTACCCTCCAAGGGGGATGGCCGAGATCCTGTAGTCGGTCATCCCGACCTTTTTCCCAAGAACCTTAGGACCGAATCCCAGAGAGAACTTCTCCACCCCCACACCCAGGGCCTTCGCCACAATGAAATGGCCAAACTCGTGGACAAAAATCAGCACCCCCAATACGATAGCAAAGGAGACAATATAGGTGATCATATGCTTTCCGCAGCCTTTTGCCGAGCCCAGGCATCTGCCGACAAGATATCTGAAAGCCCTGGGTCCGGAACTGGTTGATGTTTTGTAATGGTATCTTCCACAATCTTGCCGATATCACGAAAACCGACCTGGTGGTTCAAGAAGGCACGGACTGCCACCTCATTGGCGGCATTTAAGACAACAGGACAGGTTTTCCCAACCTTGCAGGCCTCCATGGCTAGGGCCAGACAGGGGAACCGCTCCAGGTCTGGTTGTTGAAATGTAAGGGCACCCAGTTCAACGAAATCAGGGGGCGAAAACCCCAGAAGCAGCCGTTCCGGGTAAGACAGGGCGTAGGCAATCGGTATCCTCATGTCGGCAACGGCCAGTTGGGCGATGACGGAGCCGTCCCTATAGGCCACCATGGAATGAATGATGCTTTCGGGATGAATGATGACTTCGATACACTCTAGGGGCACATCAAAGAGCCATCTGGCCTCAATCACCTCAAGGCCCTTATTCATCAGCGTGGCCGAATCTATGGTAATCTTCGGCCCCATGTCCCACGTAGGGTGGCGAAGGGCTATTTCTGGGGACATATGGTCCAACTCCTCCCTGGGCTTGTCCAGAAAGGGCCCGCCAGAAGCGGTAAGAAGAATCTGCTTCAGGTCCCGCCTCCGGTGTCCGGCCAGGGACTGAAAAATGGCGTTGTGCTCGCTGTCTATAGGGATGATCTGAATGCCCTTTTTTCGGGCCCTCTCCATCAGTAGCTCCCCAGCCATAACAAGACACTCCTTGTTGGCCAGGGCCACGGGTTTTTCATGCTCGATGGCCGCCAGTGTGGGAAGCAGGCCTGCTGAGCCTACCATTGCCGAAACGACCAGTTCTGCAGAGGAAAGGGTTGCAGCGGCCTCATACCCTTGCCTGCCATAAAGGATCTCCACCCCCTTTGCAGGTTGGACCCGCTTTTCCAGGTCACGGGCCAAAGCTTCGTCCAGCACCACCGCCAGATCAGGAGAAAAAAGCGTGATCTGTTCACACAGCAGGTCAATGTTTCGCCCCCCTGCCAAGGCCACGACAGAGAATCGATCTGGAAATTGCTCGACAACCCGCAGCACATTCCTGCCGATGGAGCCCGTAGAACCCAATATGGAAAGGCGTTTCATCTTTGGTGTCAGCTATCGGTCAATGATGACGTTTTCGTAAGAAGTCCCAAAGTCCGTCACTCCGGCGACAGCCGGAGTCCACAACCTGCCGAAATGAATGGATAGCGCTCAGGGCTGCGCCTGACAGCTTGAACAGAGCCACTGCGTGGCCGGCCTTCGCCGTAATGACAAAGACCGGTGTTCTTCCACTTTTTGTGACTTCATCAACGGCAACGGTTCCGCGCAGAAACCGGAGAAAGATCGCAGATCTCTCCACTTCACCACCAGCGGTGATCTTACAGGAGATAGGTTCTAAAGTAATAGAGTGCTGGTGAGGCAAAGAGCAAGGCGTCAATGCGGTCCAGCACCCCTCCGTGACCCGGGAGGAGTCTTCCTGAATCCTTCACAACAACAGAACGCTTCAGCATGGACTCAACCAGATCACCGACCTGCCCCACAATGCCCATGAACAGGACCAAGGCCACGCAGAGGCCCCAAGAAAGCTCCGGGAGCCAGTAATGTTTACACCATGCCCCTATCGCCAAATTAGCCGCCAACCCACCTACCGCCCCTTCCACCGTCTTGCCAGGGCTTATGCGGGGGGAAAGTTTGTGACGCCCCATGGCCTTGCCAACATAGTAAGCACCTGTGTCACCTGCAAACACAACAGCAAGAAGAAAGCATGTCCAGACGATCCCTCTATCCCAATCCCGGATCAGTATCACATGGCCGAGCAAGAAGGGCACATACATAAGACCCATCATCTGCCTTGAGATAGTTCCCACCACAGAAGCCCCCGGCCGAAACCGTGTCATGCAGATGACGGCACAGATCAACAGGGCCAAGGAAAGGAGGCCAAAAATGGCCATCACATCTGCCCTGTAAAAGGCAGAGACCATGGCCACGGAAACCACCAGCCCAACTCCTTTTTCTGCCTTCGCCTCTTTGGGAAGAACCAAGGCATAATATTCTAAGAGGCCGATGACCGCCGTGAGACCAATAAGAAGGGCAAAGCAGGGCATTCCCCCCTTTAGGATGACCAGAGCCAACAGTGGGATCGCCACCACAGCGCTAAGCCAACGTTTAAGGTGTGCAGTAGTCAAAGACTGCTCTCTTTTGTCCTGGCAGTTTCCAGGGACGGCCCGGTTGTCGCCATGGAGGTATTCTATCGGGATCTAAAGAAGCCTCCCCTTACCTGCTCTCCCGTCAAACCGAACCGACGCTCACGCTTCTGGTATTCTTGGAGGATCTGGATCAGTTCCTCCCTTCTAAAGTCAGGCCAGAGGCTCTGGGTAACAAAGATTTCGGCATAGGCAATTTGCCAAAGCAGAAAGTTGCTAATACGCATCTCGCCACTGGTACGAATCACAAGGTCCGGATCGGGCATTCCGCAGGTGTAAAGGTGGCTGGAAAAAAGCTCCTTTGTTATCTCCTCAGATCGAAGTCGGCCCTCCTGGACCTGGGTTGCCACCTCTTGTGCAGCCCTTACAATCTCATCGCGGCCACCATAGCTAAGAGCCAAATTCAGCACCATGCCTTGGTTTTCCCGGGTTTTCTCCATGGACTCCCGGAGAACCTTCAAAACACCGTCAGGGAGCCGCTCGATCTCGCCGATGGCCCTCAGACGGATGGCGTTTTCCATCATCTCAGGGAGCTCGGACTTGAGGAAGTCTCTAAGAAGCCTCATCAGGGCAGAGACTTCTTCACGGGGACGTTTCCAGTTTTCTGTTGAAAACGCATACAGGGTGAGGACTTCTATTCCTATCTCTCGACAGGTTCGCACAATGTCTCGGACCGACTCTGTGCCCTCCCTGTGACCTCTGATCCGGTTCAAGGAACGCTTCTTGGCCCAACGGCCATTGCCGTCCATGATCATGGCGATATGTCGTGGAAGTGATTCAGGGTGCAGGGAAGAGCTATCAGAATTCAAGGATTTCCTTCTCTTTTTCCTGGCAGGCCTGATCGGCTAGCTCGATATGCTCGTTGGTGATTGTCTGGATTTGGTCCTGTGCCTTGAAAAAATCATCCTCGGAGATATCACCATCTTTCTTCAGGCTTTTCAGGAAGTCATTCACATCTCGCCGTATGTTGCGGATCGAAACCTTGTAGTCCTCATCGATTTTTCTTACTACCTTGACAAGCTCTTTTCGGCGCTCTTCGGTAAGTGGTGGAATGGCAACACGTATCACCTTCCCGTCGTTCA
>Ga0180438_10008780_pt1 | contig 12769 bp, 10 predicted proteins | sample SS_ome_12_FD_132455 | JGI IMG/M metagenome (GOLD analysis project Ga0180438, IMG submission 132455) | Hypersaline lake sediment archaeal communities from the Salton Sea, California, USA - SS_3_D_2 metaG | ecosystem: Environmental > Aquatic > Non-marine Saline and Alkaline > Hypersaline >...
TCATCACACAACGGAGCTTTACTCCAAATATCCCCTGCAGCTTATTACGCCTCACCCGAGGTACAGTTTTCACACCATGTATGATGGCAAAGACAGCTGGATAAATGAAATACCGGAACACAGGGTCAAAAAGGAAGACGGACGGTATTACTGGGTGATTCGGATAAATTCGAGGGACGCCGTGAAAAGGGGCATAAGAGATGGTGATTTGGTCAACGTCTACAACGATAGAGGAGTTGTCATATGTGCGGCGCAGGTTACAGAACGTGTCCCGTACGGCATGGTGCATTCGTATGAATCCTGCGCTGTTTATGACCCAATCGGAGAGCCTGGTGAATCGCCCGATAGAGGTGGTTGTATCAACCTGCTGACACCTCATCGTTTCATATCTAAGAACGCCTGCGGGATGGCTCCGAATTCCTGTTTGGTTCAAATTGAAAAGAGGAGGGAATAGATATGGCTAAATGGGGTATGGTAATAGACATAACAAAGTGCAACGCTTGCTACAGCTGTTTCATAGCCTGCAAGGATGAGTACTGGGATAACGATTATCCTCCCTATTCCGCGGCCCAGCCCAAGCACGGGCAAGCCTGGATCGACCTTGTGAAGAAAGAGCGTGGAGCGTGCCCTTGGATCAGGGTTGCATACATACCTGTGCTTTGCATGCAGTGCGACAACGCACCCTGCGTTAAGGCTGCCAGGAACCGCGCGGTATATAAAAGGCCCGATGGGATAGTGATAATAGACCCGAAGAAGGCCGTGGGACAAAGACAGATAGTGGACGCCTGCCCCTATCACGTAATATTCTGGAACGAGGAGAAGCAACTCCCACAAAAGTGCACTTTCTGCGTACAGAGGCTTGAGCAAGGGAAGATCCCCAAGTGTGTGAAGGTATGTCCCAGCCAGGCTTTCGTGTTTGGTGATCTAGCGGACCCCAAAAGCGAAGTCTCCAGAATCGTGGCTTCTAAGAAGGCGGAGCCTCTTATTCCTGGGAGCAAAGCCAAGTCGAGAGTATTCTACCTTGGTGTGCCCAAGCTTTTCATTGCTGGCTCCGTTGTATACGCTAAGTCGGATGAATGTGCCGAGGCGGTGTTGGTAACACTGACTAATCAATCTAGAGGCAAATCCACGAAGACGTCGACAAACAACTTCGGAGATTTCGAGTTTGATGGCCTCGGCACGGGAAAGTACTCGGTGAAGTTTGAATGTAAGGGGTACAAGCCAAGAACGGTCAATGTTGATCTGAAGACTGACAAACATGTGGGGATCGTAAAGTTAACCAGGCGATCCTGAAACCGCCATTTGTGTTCGCTGCGGGAGTGACAGAGGAAAGTACCAAAGACGCCGGTTGGCCTTGCTGCAGAAGCAGCCGCTATCTATTGTTTCGGACAGGCCTGGGGCGCGGGCGAGCGGCTCCCTCGAATCAGGATTTTCCGGACTTAACCTTCTTGTGAAGCTCTATATCCCCTAGGTTGATATCCTTTTCTGTGTGTATGTCGTGTATCTCCTGTGGGGAGTATCCGTCCTTTTCTATTCTGAGGGAGTAAGTATGGCCAACCTTCATATCCTCAAACCAGAAGTCCCCGTAGTTGTCAGTCTTGACTGTGAATTTCTCACTGGTGCGGGAGTCCGTCAACGTAGCAACTGCGTCCTGTATACATTCGTCCTCTTCCGGGGAATATACTGCTCCAGCTACAAAGCTCTTGGGTAGGCCAATGTAATATACGCGGGGCTTGGCTTCGAACTCAGGATGTAATATCTGAGATCTGACTATCTCATCCTTCAGATCCTCTTCCTCACCGAACTTGAGCGCTCCCGTGGGACATGCATCCACGCATCTGGGTTCTTTCCATCCTTGGTCCAGGAGGTGAGCACACATGGTGCATTTCTGAGCTATATTAAGATCCCAGTTGAAATAGATCACTCCATAGGGACAAGCATCGATGCAATTCCTGTGGCCGGCGCATTTCTCGGGGTCGATGATGACTATGCCGTCGTCTCTCTTGTATATCGCATGCGCTGTACACGCGGGGATGCAGGGTGCTTCGTCACAGTGCTGACACATATCGTGAAGATAGGTGACCCTGACCTTGGGAACAGTCCCCCTGACCATGTCGGTAATCTTCATCCAGAAATGCCCGGTCGCGGGCTGAGGCTTGGCGTAGGGAGTCCAATCGTTGCCGACATGCTCGTCCTTGCAGGCCACCTGGCAATTGTAACAACCGTTGCAAATGTCGTAGTTGATGATCAGTGCCTTACCCATTATTTACCTCCTTCAATCCAGGCTTCCAAGCCGGGACCCGCATGCGGGTGGAAGGGACGCTCGAAGGCTTCCGGGTACTTGTGCCTGAGCGCTTCCATGTCAGTTTTTTCGACTTGTACCAAGAAGCCGCTGACTGCATGGCCGACTGCGTTCTTGGAAGTGGTGTTTCGGGGTACGATAGTGTTGATGGCGCCACCACGATCGATCTCCCCAAGGGCAATCGGGTCCCACTTCGCACCATGATCGATATACAGCACGCCGGGCATGATCCGCTCGGTGATATATGCGCCGGCCAACACCGTCCCCCGATCGTTGTAGATTGAGATGACGTCGCCGTTCTTAATGCCCCGCTTCTCTGCCTCCGAAGGGTGCAGCCAGCCCGGCTGATACTGGTAGCCGTCGAGACTCTTTACCTTGCAGGTCTCAATTTCACGTAGCCAGATCATATCCTTGTGCTCAGAGTGCACGCCCCAGCGCGGGTGGTTGGAGCACACAAGCAATGGGTACTTCTTGGAACGTTCGGTGCCGATAGTCTCCTCGTGACTGATGCCTTTCGCAATCCATTTTGGCACTGGTGGCCGCTCCAGATCGTCAGGGAAGTGCTTGAGCAGCCCGGTAGCCTCGAATTCGAGCTTACCAGTAGGTGTCGAGAGCGGATGTTTCTCTGGGTCCTTATAAAATTCGTAGAAGCCGGCGGGCACCTCTTCCCAGTTGTCGGCTGTAGGCACTACATAGTATCCCTTCTCATTAAGCTCTTCCCAGCTGACGAGGTCGGCACAGCGGGAAGTCTCCCAGCCGTATTTGATCCAGTCGGGGATGGACTTGCCCTCAGTGTACTGTTCCAATAGCCCCAGGCGCTCAGCAAGTTTACACACGATCTCGTAGTCGCTGTACGACTCACCCAGAGGCTCTAAGCACTTATGTTCCGGATACAGTAGGTTGTACTGTCCGCTGAAGATGTCAAGAGCGATGTCGTCCTCTTCGAGCTTGGTATTCACGGGGAGGATGATATCGGCTAGCAAACACTCATTCTCCAGCCATATATGCTGGGCGAACATGAACTCGATATCGGGATGACGCATGGCCCGGATGTAGTCGTTGCCGCAGTTCCAGCTTGTGATCCACGACGGTGAGTCGGTCCAGACCATGTGGATCTTAGAGCAACCGTCCGCCGGGTACTTGTAGTGCACAAACTGGTCTTCGCGGGGGGCTGTCTCAGATTCGACGCCATACCAGTCGCATTGGCCTTCAAGTATAGCCTTAGGTATATATGTCTTGGGGATAAACGAGGGGTGATTGGTCTCATCCGGATGGCCGCCCCTGTAGGCCTTGCGCAGGTTGGGTGCACGTAGGGGCTTGGGTTGTGCGTACTGATCCGGCTTGTCAAAAAGCCCCCACTCTATCATCTTGGCCTGGTTAACGCCCGGCTTGCCAAGTCCCTGCATGGCCAGACAAATATTCTGCAGGCGGGCTGCCTCCGTAGCATAGGGACCACGAATGCCAGGGCCACCGTTGCCGATGACCACGGTAGTGCGTTTGCTCGCCCATTCCTCGGCCAGCGCTTTGATTACACGAGACGGCACACCGGTGATAGGCGCCGCCCACTCAGGCGTCTTGGGCACTCCGTCTTCTCCGCCCATGACATAGGCCTGGTACTTCTCGACGCCGACGGCGTGAGTTTTGAGGTACTCTTTGTCGTAAGTTCCGTTCCTGAACCAGTGATACGTGATTGCCAGATACATCGCCGCGTCGGTATTTGGCAGGATCGGTATCCATCGATCCGCGTGCACGGCGGCGGCATAATTAAGATCGGGGCACACGTAAATCTGCTTGATGCCGAGTTCCGTCCACCAGTAGCTCAATCGACTCGGCAATTGGCCCTGCCAGCCCCAAGGCGTGGTTTCCTGGTCACAGCCCCAGAAAAGGAGCAGTTCAACGTTCTTGGAGATGTCGTAGAGCAGGTTGCTCTGCTTTCCTTGGCCAACCGGCTCGCAGCCCCACAAGTGCTTGCTCCCCCACCACCAGCCTTCCCAGCTGTCTGGCTGGCGGTTCTGTTGTGTAAAACCACCCCATAGGCGGAGCAACCTTCGGCCGGCGCCGTGGCAGGCCTGCACCACCTTGTTCTCGCCGTGTTGATCGCTCTCATAAAGAAGAGCAGTGGGCCCGTACTTCGCCTTGATGCGATTCATTTCGCTGGCAATGATGTCAAGAGCCTGATCCCAGGAAATGCGCTTATACTTACTTATGCCGCGGTTTTGCGGGTTGCGGTTGCCCTTGGGATCGAAATCGACACGCATCATAGGGTGGAGGATACGTGCCGGCGAATAGACGCGGTTCTTGTAGGCAATCGAGTACGGCGGCAGCAGGGTCTTCATGCTGGGCTCAAAAACCTTGCCCCTCGATTCCATCTTCCAGGGGTTCATATCTTTGGGATCGTACTTCCAATCGTAGTGCATCGGGCGGATACGTATGATCTTGCCATCCTTGACGTCCACCATCGAGGCATTGGACCCATTCTCGGGTACACCGCAGAAGCTGATGTCCCTGATAAGCGTTTGTCCTGCCACGTCTACCCTACTGCCTTTCTGTTTGGGTGGTTTTCTAGATTGCTCCTTTTTTGCCATCTTTCCCTCCATCACTCGTCTTTGAATCCTGGCCAACACAATCCGAAAGGCTTGCACCTTCAGACGGACTGTGTTGGACGGCCGATCGGCTCTCTATGATACAGTGTAGTTGACTCAGGCTAGGCTTGTCAAACAACTATACGACCTCATGTGATAACTCTTGACGACTCTCCTTGACAATAGGCTGGCCACGACTATAATTTAGAGATTAGCTGAGTTCATTCCTAGAAAGGAGGTTACGAAAGTGAGCCGAGAAGTGATAAACTATCCAGAGTATTGGGGTGGCAAGAAACTGGCTTACCCTCATGTACCTGCCGAAGCCCCTAAGTTCTCCAGGTCTGTCGTGGTGGGCAATATGATCTTTGTCTCTGGCTGTCAAGGCATGAATCCAGAGACTGTCAAAACAGAGACCGACGTTTTTGAAGAGCAGATGGTAATCGCTCTTGACAAGGTCAGAATGGCTATGGAGGAGGCGGGAAGTTCCATGAATAACGTCGTCAGGACACTCATGCTCCTTAAGAATCTCGAGGACTATCCTCGTATGCGAAAGACAGAGCTAGAGTATTATCAGAAACACGCCACATTCCTGGTTGATAATCCGCCGGCCAGTACGTTCATGCAAGTGGCCAGTCTGGCAAGACCTGAGTTCCTGGTAGAGATAGACGTGATTGGCGTTGTTTCCAGGGAGTAAACGGCATAGTCTGATACGACTTGATGACTTCGGACTCAACAATGACTCACGGCGTGGGGCATGCCATTCTTTCATGTGCAGAGTGAGATTGCGTGAGGCTTAAGATTGAACTACTGAGAACAGAAAAGGAGGGCATCTATGAACTATGAGGATTTTCTGGAACTGGTGAAGAAGAGGAGGAGCATCCGCAAATTCAAGTCTGACCCTATTCCCGATGAATATATCGACAAGATCGTAGAAGCTGCCCGATGGGCTCCTTCAGGAGGCAACTCACAGCCCTGGGAGTTCATTGTCATAAAGAAGAAGGAGTTAAGAGACAAGATCGCGGAAATAGCACAGGAGCATTATGGCATTACCCACAAGATGGAGATGCTCAGGGAGCCGAAGCTCAGATTTCCCAAATACACTACGCCGCCCGCAGGAAAACCCGGATTTGCCACTGCGCCGCTATTCATTCTGCCTTGCGGTGACGTTAGAACCAAAGAAGTTTATCCCAAATCCATGGCCATGACAATCGGTGACTCAATCTTCATCACAACCATGGCAAATGCCCTGATATATATGATCCTGGCAGCAAACACGCTGGGCCTTGGTGCACAGCAGGTATCCGTTATTGAAACCCCTTTTGCACAGGCACAAATCAAAGCTCTTCTGAAGATCCCCAAAGAGTTGATGGTGTATGAACTGCTGGTGATCGGCTATCCTGATATGGAACCACCTGGGAAGACTATGAGAGACAGGAATGAGATGGTTCACCATGATTTCTTTGATGTGTCCAGGTATCGGACGCAACAGCAAATCGATGACTACACCGTTTTCTGTCGTACCGAGACTGTTGCCCAGGATGGCACACCATTGCCACCTGTAGTAACCTAACAGCTGACTGTTGTATAGGGGATGTGTAGAGCTGAATAGGTGAATGCCTACGAATATCGCCGGCTAGGCGGTGCTGGTGGCTAATGGCACCTTCCGGTCAAATTCAAGACTCATACACCGAAGTATGCCTTCTTGATCCCCTCGTTCTCTCGAAGTTCGCCCGCGGTGCCGCTCAGGGTGACACGCCCCACTTCCAGAATATAGGCCCGGTCAGCTTCCTGCAGGCTTCGCTTCACATTCTGTTCCACAAAGAGGATGGTAATGCCCCTCTCTCTGATTTCCTGTAACGCCTTGTATAAGCTGGTAATAATGATAGGGGCAAGGCCAAGAGACATCTCATCCAGCAGCATAAGCTTGGGATCCGCCATCAGGCCCCGCCCCAGGACTAGCATCTGCTGCTCTCCTCCACTGAGCGTTTTAGCCAATTGCTTCTTTCTGGTTTCCAGTATCGGGAAGTGTTGATAAACGTTCTTCAGGTTCTCTTCTTTTCTGGACCGCGCCTTCCGATTGTACGAACCCAGTATTAGATTGTCCAGCACGCTCATGTCCGGAAAAATTCCTCTTCCTTCCGGAACCTGGGTGATGCCAAGTTCAACTATCTGGAAGGGTTCCATAGTGGAGATATCTTGCCCATCAAATTCGATCTTTCCCTTGGCAGGATGCAACAGACCTGAGATTGCGTCCAACAGGGTAGATTTACCTGAGGTATTGGCGCCGATAAGACCGACTATTTCGCCGGCTTTGACTTCCAATGATACATCCCACAGGGCCTGGAACGTGCCGTGGAACACATCTACATTGCTGATTCTTAGCAGCGCCCCTTGAGATACTTCTTGAGCAGGTTTTTCCATCTGAGCTCACAACGAGTTTGTCGCTAACATCAACCGAAATAGGCCGCCATTACCCTCTCGTCTTTCATTACCTGGTCCGGCGTCCCTTCGGCGATTTTCTCCCCCTTGTCCATAACCACAATCCTATCAACCGCCTCTACCATTACTTTCATGACGTGCTCCACCAGGATGATTGTCTTACCCATTTTGTGCACCTGTCTTGTTATGTCTAGTATCCGCGGGAGTTCCGCCTCCGTTGAGCCGGCGGCGACTTCATCCAGCAATATCAACGTTGGATTGGTTGCCAGGGCCCTGGCCAGCTCCAGTCTCTTAAGACTGACAGTTGCCAAATCGCCGGCTATCGTGCCCTTCTGTTTTGACAGATCTACAAGGTCAAGTATTTCATCAAGTTCCAACGTGCCACCTTTTTTGCCGCCGTATGTTGCCGCTACCCGAAGATTGTCCCGCACCAATAGATTGGTAAAGGGCTGGGGAATCTGGTAGGTTCTGGCAATTCCAAGGTGACACGTTTTGTGTGCTGGGCAACGTGTGATGTCCCTGCCTTGAAACAGCACCCTGCCAGAGTCAGGGCGATATACACCGGCTATGAGATTCAGCAGCGTCGTCTTGCCGGCACCATTGGGGCCCATCAGCCCTAGGACTTCACCTACCTGAACGTCAAAAGTCATATCTTTGACCGCAACCAGCCCTCCGAAGCTCTTGGTTACTCTATCGAGTGAAAGAACCGCTGTCTCCGACATCGTCACCTTTCTAATCCGCTGAATTGTATCTTACAGAACGTGCGTTGGCAAGTAGCCCTCGGCTATACTTCAGGCCCTGTGGATTCTGCCTTCGGCTGCCTGAAAGAGTCTCTGTGGGGAGCGATAAGCTCCGACCTGGCGCAGCAAGCCCGCAATACCCTGTGGCATCAATACCACTACGATAAGCAGTATGATTCCCTGTATAAGCAAGCTCCAAGCACCGTAGTCAGCCAATAGAAACCTCAGAAAGGTGACTATAGCTGCTCCTATAATCGGCCCCTCTTCAAGACCTTCACCCCCGATGACAGTAGCCATTAACGGCAGAAGTAGCCACGATATGCTAAAGCCGCCCGTCGGTTGTATACGTGGACTGAAGATGAAATAAGCAGCGCCAGCTAAGCCCATTATGAAGGCGGCAATGAGAAATGAAGACAATTTCAATCGGAAAATGTTTACCCCGGAACTTGCGGCGGTATTCTCATTATCGCGAATTGCCTTCAGCCCGAGGCCCAGCCTTGCTCTTAGAATTACGTGTACCAGGAAGATTGACGCCGCCGCGATGGCGAGGCCCAGCCAATATGTGTCCCCTAGAGTAATCCCAGCTATACCTGTAACCGAGTAACCGGCACCCATGCCTTGGTACTCATTGCCGACAGGGCGCCAAAAATTAAACCAAGCCTTGAGCGCTTCCGGTAGAATCAGTGTCCCGATGGCAAAATAGATGCCCTTCATCCTGAAAACAGGATAAGATATGATCAGAGCAAACAATGCCGCTACTGCAGCGCCAGCAATCAGCCCCGCCTGAAAGGGCACGCCGACCCAGGTGCCTATGGCTAGGGTGTAGCCTGCCAGCCCGACAAAGGCATGCGGACAAAGGCAGATCAGTCCGGTATAGCCGGCAAGCAGGTTCCACATATTTGCCAGAGCGAGGTATATGAAGAAGGTGAAGAGGTAATTAAGCCAATTAAGAGGGATTCCTACTACCGGAAACAATGCCAGCACCACCAGGACTGCTATTGATGCTAATGTTGTCAATCGTGGGATTTTCATCTTATCTCTAACGGCCAAATATGCCCTGCGGTCTTATGGACAATACTACGAACACCAGTAAATAGGGGGCAATCGTTTGAACCAGCATAGACCCCCCGGAGAGATAAGCCCCGAGGGTCTGGGTTAATCCAAAGATCATGCCGCCGATAAATGTTCCCGCCATGCTGCCCAGTCCCCCTAGTATTATGACGCCAAAGGAGATTATCAAGAAGGGTGGCCCTGACACCGGGTGGAAGGAAAAGGTCAAACCCTGCAGCACACCGGCAACAGCAGCACAGGCCATAGCAATGGCAAACGCGAAGGAATAAACACGATTCGGATTTATCCCCATACGTTCAGCTACTGGCTCATTCTGTGAGGCGGCACTGATTGCCCTGCCCAGATAAGTTCTCCTCAGGAATTCACGAAGGGCAATCATTACTGCTAAACCGCCGATGAAATCGAGCACATATCTAAGCGGTATAGTGACCTGCCCCACATCGAAAGTTAGCAATCGGTAATCGGTTGTCAAGCTCCTGTTGAACGGAGTCCAGATGGCCTGGCAAAGACCTTGAACTATTATGGAAATCCCGAAAGTAGCGATCAGCGCAGCGTCCAGAGATATCCTGAAAGTCCGGTTGATGATGAGTTTCTGTATGAAGAAACCGAGGACAAAGAACAGGGGCAAGCCCATGACCAGGCTGAGAAAAGGGTCTATCCCCAACCAGCCCATGAACGCCCAAGCGAGGTAACTGCCAAGTATTACCAAGTCTCCGTGCCCCACGTTTATCAGCTTCATCACCCCGAAAACCAGCGAAAGACCCAAGGCGATTACAACGTATAGCCCGCCGAGTAGAATACCTTTTATTAGAGGAGGAGCTAATCCAACCAGGAAATCTTCCATCTATGCCCCGAAACTCATCACAGTATTATATAGGGGAGACCGATACGGTACAAGCTGTCACCGTATCGGTCTCCGGGCCCCCGGACCTTAGCCCGTAGGCTAGTCATATACTCAGCACATTAAGACCACTCAGGAAGCGGGAATATCGGGTCTTGTTCCTCTGGTATAGAATCTAGGGCCGAGGCGACTATGTAAAGCTTAAACGGCTCATCCTCGTCCTCATCATCGTAGAACCATTGACCAAAGGACAGTGGAACAGCGCTGAAGTGTGTATCCGAGTCGAAATTCACCCAGCCTTTCATGGTGTTGAGGTCGGTTGCTGCTATAGCGGCATTGATCGCATCCGCGTCAACATCGCCTGCCTCGTGGATGGCATTGAGTATGATCTGAGCTCCCGTATAGCCGCTTCCGATACTACGGACCAACGGATCGCCCGTCTCTGCAGCCCAGTCTGCAGCCAGCGAGGCCGCCGTTCTGTCACCAATGCCCTCGAAGCCATCCGCTACCTCATAGTGCGGCGACCACCATACCTCTGTCCCCACGCCCCAGCCCAAGGGCGGTGCTGTACCCCAGCTCTCTACATCGAGAGGGAAAAGGGCTGCCCTTGCCGCGCAACATATCTTCGGCTGGAAGTTCTGCGTCTTGCATTCGGCAATCAGCTGGCCGAAATGAGCGCCCGGACAATTGCCCCACAGTACTTCCACGTCAGCGTCAATCCACCCGCTTACAATGGTGCTGTAGTCCGTAGTCTCCATGGGAAACAGTCCATCGACATCTGCAACAGTGTAGCCATTAGCCTGCAATATCCCAGGGAACGTGGCATACCAGCCTACACCGTCTGCGTCAGACGAGGCGAAGACCCCCACTATCTTGTTGGTGTTGGTCTTGGCACCGACATCATCCATGAACATGAACCATGTATCGACCATGGTATATCCTGGAACATCGCGCGGAGGTGGGTTTGGCAAGGTCGGATCACCTATAGCAAAGCCGGTAAGCCAGGTGTAAGGCCAGTCTTCCCCAGCGCGCATACCGTTATACCAGGGCTCCAAGGGACCGCCACAGATAATCGACGGTACGCCATATTGATTAGCTACTACAGATGTGGGGTCGTGCAGGTCAGCAGGCGCATCAGGCGATAGAAGAGCGTGCACCTTATTCGTTACCACCAGCTCTGTACTCTGAGGTCCCACCTGGGTGAAGTCACTCTGGTTATCTTTGATTATCAACTCCACAGGCACGGTTACGTCCCACTCTGACAGATACATTCCGCCATAGGTATCATTCCAATCGTCGACGGCCTTCTGCATGCCCCAACCTTGTTGACCAAAACCGGCAAAGATACCGGTTACGGGAAGAGTGGCTCCTAACAAAACTTCTGTCGGGGCTTCCTCCTCTTCCTCCTCCTCTTCCTGTTGCCCACCGTTACAGGCGATGAGACCCATGCTGAGAGCTAGCACCAGAGCTAAAAAGATGAACAATATTCTCTTTTTCAGCATTTCTTCTCCTTTCTTCAAGATTTTCTCCGTTCTCCTAGAATCCATTGATTTACGCCGCTATTCACCTCCTTTTGGGACTAAGCCTGCAAGTTTCTGTTTGGACATTTCGCAAGCCTTGAACCCCCGAGTCTTGGAGTTACCCGGGCGACTACTTCTGTTTCCCACCGCAGTAACTCTAGGGCAAAGGGAGACCGAGAAACTGGTAGGGAACCCCGACGTTGTAACGATCGGCAGTCTAGTTTCTGCAAGATCGTCCCTCCTTACCACCCACGACAATTATAATACCAGAATGTTAGAATCTTGTTAAGATTGTGGTAGCGTGTGAAGAGCTAACATTTCTCGTGAATTTTCCCGCGGTCGACAGAGGCCTGTGATGTCTCTTATTATGGTAAGCTGATAGAGGAGAGGCCCCGCCGCGTTCTCGGGAGTAGTCAAATGCTACGCTTCCCCTTGATGCGATCTGCCATGCTGGCGGCTAATTGGAGAGTGGCCCGATGAGCTCGTGTCCCGCGCAGCCTGCCTATGCCGCCCACAATGCCCTGGGGGACTGTTAACATTATGACGACCAGTATTATGCCCTGTGCCAGCATACTGTAGCCGGGGTATCCCGATAGCCAGAAGTACAGGATGGTAACGATAATCGCCCCAACAATCGGCCCACCTTGGATGCGCAAGCCTCCAATGACGGCGGCCAGAATTGCCGTCATTTGCCACGTTATGTTGAAGGCGCTTATCGGCTGTATGTACTGGGACCTGAGGTAGAGTACACCCCCCGCCAGTCCCACGATGAAGGCGCCAATGACAAAGGAATATAGCTTTAAGCGAAAAACGTCTACCCCGGAACTTGCAGCAGAATTATCGTTATCGCGAATTGCCGCCAGCCCCAATCCCAGTTTGGAATTCGAGACAACCAGAATGACTATCATGGAAAGAGCCGCCACGGCCAACGCCATCCAGTAAACATGCACTCGGCTAAATAGCATTGCGCCTGTTACTGCATAGCCCGCGCCCCCACCTATTCTTGGGATCCCCACAGGGTCCCATATCAGAAACACATACTGCAATATTTGGGGCAAAACCAGAGTGGCAATAGCGAAATACACGCCTTTCAGCCTGTAGACAGGGAAGAAGATGAGGAAGGCAAACACGGCAGCTACAATGGCCCCCAGGACTATTCCCAGAGGAATGGGAACGCCGAAGTATGAAAGGATTGTCATGGTATACCCTGCCAACCCTATAAACGCCGCAAGGCACAAAGTTATCATGCCAGAGCGGCCAGCATGCAAGGACCA
>Ga0180438_10008782_pt1 | contig 12768 bp, 2 predicted proteins | sample SS_ome_12_FD_132455 | JGI IMG/M metagenome (GOLD analysis project Ga0180438, IMG submission 132455) | Hypersaline lake sediment archaeal communities from the Salton Sea, California, USA - SS_3_D_2 metaG | ecosystem: Environmental > Aquatic > Non-marine Saline and Alkaline > Hypersaline >...
GGAGGCGCTCGGCCCGGTTGTGCAGTTCACGCATTGCAGTCGCAGGTGTAGCTGTGCCTCGGCGGCAGGTGCTGCGCTGAGGGGATTCTCACAAGGCAACGGGTGAGTCGATCGCCGGCCCGGCCTGCGCCGGGACTGGGCGACGACGCACGGAAGGGAGTGAGGTCATGTCCAGGCAGAGCACGTATGCGCAGAGTCCGGGGGCGTCTGACGAGCACCTGTTCCGGGCGGGCCGGCCGCTGCTGGAGGCCCTGGAGCCGAGGCTGCTGCTCAGCGCGGCCTGGGAGCAGGGCGGGCCGGACGAGCCCGGCGGGTCCGAGACGGCGGCGGGGCTGCTTGCCGCCCTGCCGGACACGTTGACCTCAGCGGAAGGCTTCGCGTACTTCCACAACGACGGCATCAGCCACGACACCCAGGGCGCTCGGCTTTCCGGGAGCGAGAAACCGCGCGGAGACGCTTACATTGGCGTGCCCGGGGACGTGGACAGCTTCTACTTCTCCGGCGACACGCTATGGAGCGGCACGTACACCATACGCGCCGAAGCCCCGGCCGACAGCGACGTCGTTCCCATCGTGGCCGTCTACGACCCGAATGACGAGGACAACCCGGGCAAGAAGCTCAAGTCCGACGAAAACCCCGATGGGGACAACATCGCGCTGCTCGAGGTGTTCCTGTCGCCCACGAAGCGCTACATCGTGGCCGTGGCCGATTCCAGCGGCCTCGAGACGGGCGACGTGGAGCTGATCATCGAGGCGCCCGCCTCCACCGTGCCGACGACCATCCCCATCGGCGCCGACGGCGACGGCAGCTACTCGCTGGAGTACCTGGGCGTGACCGACAGCGACTACTTCTGCTTCACCTCACCCGCCAACGCGAGCGGCGCACTGACGATCACCGTCGATCCGCTGACCTCTCCGGACACGATTCCCGCGCTGTTCGACGCGGCCGGCAACGAACTCTTCGAGTGGGGATACCTCGACGTCCAGGTGGACCGGATCGTGGCCAGACAGCTGGCCCCCTCCACGGAGTACTACCTGACGGTCCTGGCGAAGGACTACGCCGGGGAGGGCCCCTTCGAGGTGTTCGTGGACTTCCAGACCCTCGAGACGATTCGCGGGACGAAGTACAACGACCTGAACGACAGCGGCTCGCGCGAGGGCAACGAGCCGCCCCTGCCCGGGTGCGAGGTCTTCCTCGACATGAACAACAACGGCGTCCTGGATACCTACCAGGTGACGTTGGCGGACCTGGAGGGTCAATGGCCGCGGGTATCCGTGCCCGACGGAGGGATGAAGTGGCGGGCCATCGACTTTTTCCTGCCGGGCGGCGCGGTGGTGGACGTCAACGTCCGCCTCAAAGCGTCGGCCGGCGACGCCAGCAAACTGCTGGTCACGTTGGCCCGGCCCGAGTTGTCGACGTACTGCAAGCTCGTGGCCGAAGGCGACGCGACGGGCACGAAACTGACCGAGACGACGTTCGACGACGAGGCCGCCGCGCCCCTGTTGCCGGGGGGCGAACCCTACACCGGCCGGTATCTGCCCAACCAGCCGCTGTCCGTCTTCGACGGGCAACAGGCCCGGGGCGAGTGGCGGCTGACGGTCCACGACGTGCTGCCGCCGGACGGCCTCGGCGCAACGCTCTATGACTGGCAGCTCGAGCTGACGGTCGAGGAGCCCACGGCCGTCACCAACATCCACGGTGAATATGTCTTCGAGGACATGCCGGCCGGGGCCTACGTCGTCGGCGAAGTGCCCCGTCCCGGCTGGAAGCAGACCGGCGGCGGCGAAGGCGGCTTCTACTACGGCGGCAACGATCGGGGGGATCGGGCCGTGATGGATGCGAGCGGAAGCGTCTTCCTGGCCTCCTGCGAGATGGAGTACTCCGGGTACTTCCCCCGTCTGAACGGGATGGCCTACGACACGAAGGATCACGTGCTCTACGCTCTGGAAGACGACCCGGGCGGTGTCCAGCTCCTGCGGGTCGACCCGATCACGTTGGCCGTCACATCGATCGGGCCCGTGCCGGGCCTGCCCGCCGGGTCGGCCAAGGCCCTCGCGTACAACCCGCTGGACGACAGGCTCTATTGCGGCCTGATCGCGATCGATCCGGAGACGCTGACGACGACAGGCTCGAACCCGTCGCACCCCTACAGACTCGAGGGGGGGGCGTACAACCCGATCGATCACCGGCTCTACCTGTACTACTACAGGCTCTCCCCCGAGAACGCCGAGATCCACTCCTATCAGGCCTTCGCCCCGTTCAGCGGGCCGCTCATTCACGTCCAGCCGTTACAGAAGCCCTTCTACGGCATCACGCACAACCGGCTGCATCTCGTCGGGGGTCTGCGGGGCACGTCCTCGACGGACCTGGCCACCTACAGCCCGGCCTTCGGCGATGTCACCCCGATGGGGATAGACGTCGATGTGCTGCTGGACAGCCTGGCCTACGCGCCCACGCCGCCCGGCATGCACGCGGTCGTGCTCGAGGAGGGCTCTCCGATTACCGGGCTCGACTTCACGAACCACGAGCTGGACCGGTCGCTGCTCCGCGGGGCGAAGTGGAACGACCTCGACGGCGACGGCTGGTGGGACACCGTCCTCGAACCGCCGCTGTCGGGCTGGGAGATCTTCCTGGACAGCAACAACAACGGCGTGCGGGACGAGGCGGCGCTGACCCGAACGTCCACCGACGTGGGCAAGCCGATCAACGACCTGTCCTGGACCGTCTCGAAGCTGGCCGTCAGCGGCGCGCCCACGGAGATCCAGGACCTGAACGTGGGGCTCACCATCGAGCACACCTACGACGCCGATCTGAGCGTCTATCTCATCAGCCCCTCCGGCACGGTGGTGGAGCTGTTCAGCGGCGTGGGAGGGGAGTACGACGATTTCCTGGAGACCCGGCTGGACGCCGACGCCGGCCAGTCGATCACCACCGGCGCGGCGCCGTTCACCGGCGTGTACCGGCCGGAAGGGGACCTGCGCGACCTGGACGGCGAGGACCCCAACGGCACGTGGGCGCTGGCGATCTACGACGGGGTCTTCGGCGACGAGGGCCGGCTCGTGGAATGGTCGCTCACCATGGAGGCGTCCGAGCCGAGGCAGCTTACGGACGGCAACGGCGAGTACATCTTCGCGGACCTAGTGCCGGGCACGTACGTCGTCTGCGAGCAGTTGAACAGCGGATGGGTGCAGACCCATCCGGCCTACAGGGCGGACACCGTGCCCTACGAGTTCGAGGACATCAGCGAGACCGGCGCGGCCGTCCTGGCCGGGGCCGATGACGAGGTCGCCCATCTGGGGGCCGGCGACCTGGACGGGTTCACCTTCAACCTGTACGGCACGACGTACAGCGACGTGTACTTCAGCTCGAACGGCCTGATCACCTTCGGGGGCGGCTACGCCGGGCCGAACAACACCGGCATGCTCATCCTGCCCAACCAGGCGGCCATTGCGCCCTTCTGGGACGATCTGGTCATCCCGCCGCGGGGCGTCCTCGGCCCGGTCTACTGGGAGGTGCGGCCGGACGGGCGTGACCAGCGGCTCATCCTCCAGTGGAATCGCGTCGAATTCAACGCCGGCCCCTACGAATCCGCCGACCTGGGCCCGATCACCTTCCAGGCCGTTCTCTGGAAGAACAGCGGAGCCATCCAGTTCAACTACAGAGACCTGGACAGCCACCTGCCGGGCGCCCTCGGGGCGCTGGCCACCGTGGGCATCAAGGGCGCGGGGGCGGGGGCGGATCGGATGCTGCTGTGCCACGACAACGGCCCGACCTTGTTCGTGGACACGGGCGTGAGCACGCGGATCGCGCCGGTGGGCCTGCGGCACCACGTGATGACGCTCGGGGAGGGACAGACCGTCGCGCAGCTCGACTTCGGCAACCTCCAGTCGCAGCAGCAGAGCCCCGCCCCGGCGGCGCCCGATCTGCTGCCGGGCAGCGACACGGGCTTCAACAACGACGACCTCACCCTGCTGAATAACAGCAGCTTGCAGAAGACGCTCGAGTTCTCCGTGGGCGGCACGGTATCCGGCGCGACGGTGACGATCCACGCCGACGGCAATCCGATCGGCAGCGCCTTGGCGACCGGGACCACGACGACCGTCACGACGAACGGCATAGACGCCCTGGCCGACGGAGCGCACTCGATCACCGCACGCCAGGCCGAGCCCGGAAAGCTCGAGTCCGGCGACTCCGCGGCGCTGACCGTCACCATCGACACCCAGCCGCCGCGAGTGCTGGACACGCTGGTCGCGGGGACGCAGTGGCAGCCGAGCTTCCTGGAGTTCCTGGAAGACCAGGGCTTGGGCAGCGGCGGCTACTCGATCCCCGTCGGCTCGCCCGATCAGCTCGACCCGCTGCCCTGGGTCAACCTCGACCAGGTGAAGATCGTCTTCACTGAAGACGTGGATCTCGTCGGCTATCATCAGGTGGGTCTATACGGTGTGGACGTGCCGCAATATGCCTTCGCCGGTCTGGTCTACGACCCCGGCGCCCGGACAGGCGTGCTGTACCTGACGTCGGAGGTCGAAGCGGACAAGCTGCTTCTCGTCGTCCACGACACGGTCCGCGACATCGCGGGCAACGCGCTGGACGGCGAGTGGACCGACGGGGTCAGCACGTACCCGTCGGGCAACGGCTCGGCCGGGGGAGACTTCCGGTTCCGCTTCAACGCCCTGCCCGGTGACGTGGACGGCAGCGGCGAGGTCCGCGCCAGTGACACGATCAAGGTCCGGCGGAAGTCCAACACCGACGTCGGCGACGCGGAGTACTCGGTCTTCTACGACGTCGACGGCTCGGGCGAGATCCGCAGCAGCGACACGATCAAGGTCCGGCGGAAGAGCAACACGGAGCTGCCGCCCGGCGAGCCGGTGGTCCCGCCGGCTTCGCCTTCGGGCGCGTCGGCCGACGCGGCCCTGATCGCGGCGGCGTTGAGAGCGGCCGAGCGCGAGGCCGATTCGGACGCGTTGGCCCCGATTCTGCCCGACGTGCTCTCGCTGGCCGAGGTCCTCCCGTTGGGCGTGTAGGGGGCGCGGGGCGCGCGCGGAGATCGGGAATCTGCTCGACGTTGCCCGTCTCTCCGCATATAATCACGCCCGGAAGTTCGCTCGCAGTCCTCACCGATGAGGCCGAGGCGGTACCGGAGGCGCTCGGCCCGGTTGTGCAGTTCACGCATTGCAGTCGCAGGTGTAGCTGTGCCTCGGCGGCAGGTGCTGCGCTGAGGGGATTCTCACAAGGCAACGGGCAAGTCGATCGCCGGCCCGGCCTGCGCCGGAACTCCGCGACGACGAACAGAAGGGAGTGACGTCATGTCCAGGCAGAGTACGTATGCGCAGATCGTGGGGGCGTCCGACGAGCACCTGTTCCGGGCGGGCCGGCCGCTGCTGGAGGCCCTGGAGCCGAGGCTGCTGCTCAGCGCGGCCTGGGAGCAGCAGGCAACGGATTCGGCGGTGGCGGCGGCGGTCGCCGAGCCCCCTCCGATCCCGGCGCTGATGGCGTTGCCCGGCGCGATGAACACGGCGGAGGGGTTCGTCATCTTTCACAGCGACGGCATCAGTCACGACACGCAGTACTCCGCGTCGGAGGGCAAGGCGTATATCGGCACATACGGCGACGTGGACAGCTACTACTTCAGCGGCGACATCCTGTGGGACGGCACCTACACGCTGCGCGCGAACGCTCCGGCTGGCGGCCCGGTCGATCCGATCCTGGCCGTTTACAGCGCCAGCACGGCGCAGATGCTCGGCTCTGACGACAACTCCGGTCCGGGCAACAACGCAGAACTGAGCCTGACGCTTCTGGCCACGCAACGTTACATCGTCGCGGTGGCCGACGCGACGGATTCACACATCGGGGACATCGAGCTGATCATCGAGTCGCCGTACGGCACGGCGCCGACGGTGGTCAATCTGGCCGCTGACGGTTCCGGCAGCTCCAGCGTGTCGCTCGGGCTGTACGATAGCGACTACTTCCGTTTCACCACGCCGGCGAACGCAAACGGCCACGTGTGGATCGACATCAGCCCGTCGGTTCCGGCGGGGGTGATCCCCGTACTGTTCGACGCGGCGGGGACCGAAGTCCAGAACTGGGGCATCGAGGGCTATCCCGGCCACGTGAAGGCCAGGGAGCTTACGCCCTCGACGGACTACTTCGTGACGGTCCTGTCGAGGGACTACATCACACAGGGCAGCTTCGACCTGTCGGTAGACTTCGAGGTGCTCCAGAGGATCCAAGGGATCAAGTGGAACGACTTGGACGGCGACGGCACGCACGGCGGCGGCGAGCCGGGCCTGCCCGGGTCGAAGGTCTTCCTGGACATGAACAACAACGGCGTGCTGGACACGTACACGGTGACGCTGGAGGACCTCGAGGGCAACCAGTGGACCAAGATACCCGACGGGGGCCACGCGATGCGGCCCATCGACGTCTTCCTGCCCGGCGGCAGGGTGGTGGACGTGGACCTGCACCTGTACGCGACGCACGACGACGCGGTCGACCTGTCGATCATGCTGAGCCGACCCGATCTGTCGACGTACTGCGATCTGTTCTGGCAGGGCGACGTGTCCGGGGGGTACCTGACGGGCACCGTCTTTGACGACGAGGCCGCCACGTCGATCACGGCCGGCGCGAGCCCGTATACGGGCCACTTCAGCCCGCGTGACGCGCTGTCGGCCTTCGACGGACAGGAGGCCAAGGGCGAGTGGTTTCTCGTGCTCAGCGACGAGTGGCCAGGCAATGGCAAGGACGGACGGTTGGAGGGCTGGCGGCTCGAACTGACGGTCGAGGAGCCCTCCACCGTGACGAACAGGCACGGCCAGTACGCCTTCGAGGACGTCCCGGCCGGGGCGTACGTGGTGGCCGATGCGCCGGACCCGGGGTGGGAGCAAACCGGGCTGACACAGGAAGGCCTGTACTACGGCGGGGGCCTGCTGGGCGACGTGGCGGTGGCCGATGCGGCCGGACGGCACGTCAGTGTGCAGGGGAACTATGGGATCCCGAGCCTGCTCGGCATGGCGTACGATTCCAAGGACCACGTCCTCTACGCTTTGGGCCCGGGCACGTTGACCGACGACGTCCTGCTGAGGGTCGATCCGATCACGCTGACGATTGCCGAGGTCGGCAGGCTGCCGGACCTTGGAGGCGACAGCAATCTCGCCAAGGCGCTGAGCTACAACGTCCTGGACGACATGCTCTACTGCGGCTTGATCCGGATCGACCCGGAGACGCTGACGGCTACGGGCAGCAACCCGTCGCCTCCGGCGTCGGGCCAGTGGTTGCACGGGGGGGCGTTGAACCCGACGGCCGTTCGTTCGTATCTGTACTACTACAGAAGCGCCTCGCCAAAGAGCGCGGCGGTGCGTTCCTACAACGCCCTTCCGCCTCACGGCAGCCCGATCTCTCACCCCGCCCCCTCGGTGCCGGACAGCTACGGGATGACGTTCAACGGCCAGGACCTCATCGTTGGCGTGCTCGGGACGAACTGGACGGACCTGTCGACGTACAGCCTGATCAGCGGCACGGTGCTGCTCCAGACTCGCATCGACGACATGTGGCTGTACGGACTGGCGTACATGCCGACGACGCTTGGCGCGCACGCCGTGGTGGTCGAGGAGGGCTCAGACGTCACCGGCGTCGATTTCCTCGATCACGGGTTGCCGACCTCCGAGATCACCGGGCGCAAGTGGCATGATGTCGATGGCGACGGCGATTGGGACGCCGGCGAGCCGCCGCGGGCGGACTGGTTCGTCTTCCTCGACAGCAACAACAACGGCCAGATCGACCACACGACGGCGACGCACATCAGCTCCGACGTGGGCCGGGCCGTCCGTGACCAGCGGTGGACTGTCTCCGAACTGAACATCACCGGTGCGCCTCGGCAGATCCTGGACGTCGACGTGGTGCTCACGATCGAGCACGAGTATGACGCCGATCTGCACGCGTACCTGATCAGCCCGGCGGGGACGGAGGTCGAGTTGTTCACGGAGGTAGGGGGCTACGACGAGAACTTCATCAACACGCGCCTCAGTGACGAGGCCGCCACGTCGATTGCCGCCGGTTCGGCGCCGTTCACCGGCACGTACCGCCCGGAGGACCCGGTGGGGCTGATGGCCGTCGACGGTGAGGACCCGAATGGGCGGTGGGCCCTGGCGATCTACGACGACGCCTGGCAGGACGAGGGCCGGCTCGTCTCCTGGTCGCTCGTCGTGGAGGCGGTTGAGCCCCGCCAGGCTACTGACAGCTTCGGCGAGTACACCTTCGCCAACCTCGCTCCGGGCATGTACATCGTTTCAGAACAGCAGCAGGCTTGGTGGCAGCAGACCTACCCCCACTACCGGGCCGGGGCCGTCAGCTACCAGTTCGAGGACATCAGCCACGGGGGGACACCTGTCATGGCCGGCGGGGACGACGACTTCGTGCATCTGACGGCCGCCCAGCTTGGGGGGTTCGCCTTCGAGTTCTACGGGACAGCCTATTCGGACGTCTACTTCAATTCCAATGGCCTGATCACGTTCGGCTCCGGCGACAACACATACCGCAACGACAGCCTGCTGGATCAGCCGGTTCAGGCCTGCATCGCGGCGTTCTGGGATGACCTGAAGATCCCGTCGGCCACGGCGGCCTACTGGCAGGTGCTGGGCCCACGGAACGACCAGAGGCTGATCATCCAGTGGGAGGACGTGGTTTTCTTCCAGGGCGACAGCTTGGGCACGATCACGTTCCAGGCCGTCCTGAAGGAGGTCGACGGGACGATCCAACTCAACTATCAGGACCTCGACAGCAGCCATCCGGGCGCCGGGGGGACCTCGGCGACGGTAGGAATCAAGGCGGCGGGCACTTACGTCGACCGTCTGCTGCTGTGCTATAACAACGGCCCGACCCGGTTCGTTGGCACGGGCTTGAGCACGCGGATCACGCCGGGGGGGGGCGGTCATCACGTCGTGCATCTGGGCACGGGCCAGACGTGGACGGCCGATTTCGGCAACTACCAGCAGCCGTACAGCACCCCGCCGGGCAGGCCCGACCTGCTGCCGGGCAGCGACACTGGCCAGCACAACAACGACAACTTGACTCACCTGGACAACAGCAGCGCGCAGAAGACGCTCCAGTTCAGCGTTGGCGGGACCGTGCCCGGCGCGGCGGTGACGCTCTACGCGGACGGCGCGGCTGTCGGCAGCGCGGTGGCCGCCGGAACGTCCGTCACGATCACGACCAACGGGACGCACGACCTGATCGACGGCAGCCATCTGATCACCGCCCGGCAGACGGAGCCGGGCAAGCAGCCTTCCGGCGACTCGCCGGCGCTGACCGTTTCGATCGACACGGTCGGGCCGCGAGTGGTCGACGCGCTGGTCTCGGCCGCGGGCTGGGCCCAGAGCTTCCTGAACTTCCTGTCGTCGCAGGGCCTCGGTAGCGGCGGCTACTCGATCCCCGTCGGCTCGTCCGATCAGCTCGACCCGCTGCCCTGGGTCAACCTCGACCAGGTGAAGGCCGTCTTCAACGAGGACGTGGATATCGCCACCTACCAGCACATGTCCCTGCACGGCGTGACCGTCCCGAACTACGCCCCGAACGGGCTGGCCTACAACCCGGGCACGCGAACGGCCGTGCTGTACCTGACGGCTGCGATCGAGGCCGACAAGCTGCTCCTCGTCGTCGACGACACGGTCCGCGACATCGCGGGCAACGCGCTGGACGGCGAATGGACCAACGCAGTCAGCTCGTACCCGTCAGGCGACGGGGCTGCCGGCGGGGACTTCCGCTTCCGATTCAACGCCCTGCCCGGTGACGTGGACGGCAGCGGCGAGGTGCGAAGCAGCGACACGATCAAGGTCCGGCGGAAGTCGAACACCGTCCCTGGCGATGCGGAGTACTCGGTCTTCTACGACGTAGACGGCTCGGGCGATATCCGCGCCAGCGACACGATCAAGGTCCGGCGGAAGAGCAACACGGAGCTGCCCGCCGGCGAGCCGATCGCCCCGCCGGTCGCCCCGCCGGCCCCGTCGATCGAGGCCGACCTGATCGCCGCGGCGCTGCGGGCGGCCAGGCGGACGACCGACCGCGACCTGCTCTCGCCGTTGCGCGCCGAAGTGCTCTCGCTGGCCCAGATCGTCCCGCTGGCGATCTGAGCGTCGCCACGTGGCGGGGGGGCTTGCATCGACGCCCAGGAAGATGCTGGACATTTGGCCCGCTTCGCCCTATAATCGCCACGTCTCGTTCGCAGTTTCAGTTTTCGTTCGCAGTTCTCGCAGACCGGGCCGAGGCGGCATCCGGATCCCTGGGTCCAACCGATTAGTTGCCGCATTGCAATCGGAGGCTTGAGTGTGCCTTGGCGAGATGTAATGCGCCGAGGGGATGTCCTCAATTTGTGAAACAGGCCGACCGCTGCCCGGCGTGCGCCGGCGCTGCGCGGGGGCCCCAACTCGGAGTGATGCCATGTCTCTGCCAGGTACGTCATCGAGACAGACGGGGGAGTGGAGCGCCCAGCCGCCGCGGCCCGTCCGGCCGCTGCTGGAGCCGCTGGAGCCGCGCCTGCTGCTGGACGGGGCGAGTGCCCAGCAGGCGCTGGAGGCGTTCGCCACCAGCCCGGCATTGTTCATCGAGAACCAGGGGCAGTGGGACGAGGCCGTCCGATATCTTCACGACGGCGAGGGGGCGATCGTCGCCCACACGGACGCGGGGCCGATCTTCGAGCTGTTCCGCGAGACGGCGGAGGACGGGGCAGGCGACCGGGGCCGTGGCGAGGCGGAAGATCCGATCGGCCTCGGGCGAGAGATGGCGCCCGCCGAGATCGAGTCGCTGCGTTTCTCGGCGAGCTTCGAGGGGGCCAACACCGTCGTTCCCGTCGGGCTCGAGCAGGCCGATGCGAGATTCAATTTCCTCTTGGGGGACGCCTCGCAGCATCGCTCGAACGTCCCGGGCTACGAGATCGTCGCCTACGAGGGCCTCTACGACGGCATCGACCTGCACACGTGGGGGCAGCGCGACTCGCTGAAGTACGAGTTCCGCGTCGCGCCGGGCGCCGACGTCTCGCAGATCGCCGTGCGCTACGAGGGCATCGAGCAGCTTCGCGTCGGCGACGACGGCGCCCTGCACGTCGCCCTGCCGGGTGACTGGGGCGAGGTGATCGACGAGGCACCGTACATCTACCAGGTGATCGACGGCGAGCAGGTCGAGGTGGCCGGGCGGTACGAACTCATCGACGCCGACACGTACGGCTTCGCCGTCACGGGCGACTACGACGCGTCGTGCGAGCTGATTATCGACCCGGATCTGGCCTGGGGGATACACTTCGGCGGCAACGGCAACGAGATCCCCCACGCTATTGCCCTGGACGAATCGGGCAGCACCTACGTGACCGGGTATACGACCTCTTCCGGATGGGCGACACCCGGGGCTTACGACACGACCCTCAACATCACTGACGCGTTCGTGGCCAAGGTATCCGCGGACGGGGCCAGCCTTGTCTACGCGACGTACCTGGGCGGCAATCTTGAAGACTGGGCCAATGACATCGCCGTGGACTCCTCGGGCAATACGTACGTGACAGGGGTAACGGGTTCGGGCGGCTGGGCCACGCCGGGGGCTTACGACACCACCTACAACAACAACACGGACTGTTTCGTGGCGAAGCTCAGCGCGGATGGCGCCACCCTCCTCTACGCCACGTACCTGGGCGGCGGCAGTTCCGACGGGGGCGGCGGCATCGCGTTGCACCCGCACTCCTCCCACGCGGGAGAGGTGTTCGTAACGGGACGCACGGAGTCGTCCGGCTGGGCGACGCCCGGGGCCTATGACACTCAGCGGAACGGCGGGTTTGACGCCTTCGTTGCCCGGCTCAGCGCCGACGGGTCGAGCCTGCTGTATGCCACCTACCTCGGTGGGGGGAACGATGACGTTGGCAATGACATCGCGGTGAACTGGACGGGCACTGCGTGGGTGACGGGCTATACAGTCTCGGGGGGCTGGGCGACGCCCGGAGCCTACGACACTTCTCACAGCGACCCCGGCAACGACGATGATGCATTTGTGGCCAAGGTCAGTGCCGACGGCGATACCTTGCTCTACGCCACGTATCTCGGGAATGGCGGTACCGAGGGGATCGGGATCGCGCTGGACCCGTGGAACAACGCATACGTAACCGGCGTTACCAGTTCGGACGGCTGGGCCACGCCGGGAGCTTACGACACCACCCACAACTGGATCATAGGTCACCTTGATGATCCCTTCGTGGCAAAGCTGAACGATGTCGGGTCGAGTCTGGTCTATGCGACGTATCTGGGCGGGGCCTACGATGACTGGGGGACTGACATTGCGGTGGACGCCTACGGCTATGCCTATGTTACCGGTGAGACACAGTCGCACGGCTGGATGACGCCGGGGGCGTACGACACCACCCTTGGGGGCGCGAGCGATGCGTTCGTGGCCAGAATCGACCCCGCAGGCTCGATCTTGCTGTACGCCTCCTACCTGGGCGGCACGGGCGATGAAGGAGGGGGAGGGATTGCCGTCGATGATTCGGCCAATGTCTACGTGGCCGGATGGAACTACGGCGACCTCTGGCTGCCGCCAGCGGGCTACCGTACCACGGCGGACGCCTTCGTCGCCAAGCTGAGTCTGGCCGTGTTCCCCAAGGTTGGCGCGGGGTTGCCGGGGGTGTGGGACTGCTCGCTGGCCTGGGGCGATTACGACAACGACGGCGATCTGGACCTGGCGGCCGCGGGCATCACGGATGCGGGGAGAGTCACCCGCATCTACCGGAGCGATGCGGGA
>Ga0180438_10008783_pt1 | contig 12767 bp, 14 predicted proteins | sample SS_ome_12_FD_132455 | JGI IMG/M metagenome (GOLD analysis project Ga0180438, IMG submission 132455) | Hypersaline lake sediment archaeal communities from the Salton Sea, California, USA - SS_3_D_2 metaG | ecosystem: Environmental > Aquatic > Non-marine Saline and Alkaline > Hypersaline >...
ATCATGGAAGTCGGGGCTCTCATCGATCCCATCGAGAAAAGCGCAGGCAAACTGGGGCTTGGCCTGGTACCGGGCAGTCTCCAGTTCTTCTTTCGAAGGTTGTCTCGGTATTTTTCTTGCCATTCCTATTTTCTTCCATATAGAGATAGAAATTCCCGGTCTAATCGATCAAAGAATTTTTTGTCACTAAAAAATATTGTTCGGAGGTTGTCTTTTATTTTGGTTCGCGGAATACTGAGTATACTGAAGCGCGCGGAAAAGTTGTGAATTTGACAAGGAGGCGCTTCATTTTTTTTGATAGAGCCAAGCAGCTGTGTTCAAAGACACAGCGTGAAGGTGCTAGCGGAAAAAACGAAGGGAAGCCAACGCGGTCAAAACCCAAGTTTTCCGCGTGATTCAGTATAACAGAGGATTGCTTTATGAATCAGATTACAATTGCAGGGCACCTAGGTGCTGATCCCGAAGTGCGTTTCACTTCTTCAGGTCAAAAGGTCACAACACTACGAGTCGCGGCGCGCGTTCGACGTGGTGCAAAAGGAGATGAAACCATTTGGTGGAGAGTTACCGTTTGGGGGGAACAGTTTGATAAAATGATTCCCTACTTCAAAAAGGGAAGCCCCATCATCGTCTTCGGTGAACTCAGCAAGCCAGAAATCTTCACCAACCGTGATGGACAACCTCAAGTCTCGATGAATGTGACGGCACAAAGCCTTCTCTTCAGCCCATTCGGTAAACCCGATGCTCAGGATGGAGGACAGAGATACGATGCACCTGCTGAGCAGCAGCAAGGATCTTCCTTTGGTGGCGGTGAGCAGCAACAGCAGCAACAAGGGCAGCAGCAACAACAACAGCAACAGGGGCAAAGTGCGCCGCAACAAGAACAGTTTGCTGACGAAGAGATCCCATTCTAATGAAACATATTTCTAGTGCAACACAGAGAAAGGGGGCGGATGCCCTCTTTTTGCCTTTTTTTGAAGGAAAGAAACCCGCTTTTGCTGGGAAGGCGCTCCTCACTCTTGCGCAGACACCTCTTAAAGTGGGAGACTTTTCCGGGAAAGCCGGCGAGGCGCTTGTTCACTATCCCGGGAAAGGGAAAGAGAAGCGGATTGTCCTCATTGGTCTTGGAAAAGAAAAAGACCTCACTGCGGAAGGGGTCCGTATTGGGTTTGGTAAAGGGGTATCCCTCGTCAAGAAGGGAGCCAAGAGCCTCAATATCCAGATTCCTGAGACAAAAAAACTTTCTGAAGAGGAAGTGACTGAGGCAGTCTCTGAAGGAGTACTTCTCTCTTCCTATGTGTTCGATACGAACAAATCTAAAAAAGAGAAAGCCCCTTCTCAGTTCACCTATATTGGTGGGGATCGCTCGGTTCTAAAAAGGTCCCAGGTTGTCTCAGAAGCGGTTTGTTACACTAGAGATCTGGTGATCCAAAACGCCGACGAGATCACTCCTACCTATCTCGGGCAAAAAGCGAAAGAGCTTGGGAAGAATAACGCCGCTGTTAAAGTTAAAGTGCTTGGAAGAGCGCAGATCGTCAAGGAGAAGCTAGGGCTTCTTGAAGCTGTGAGCCGAGGCTCTACTGAAGAGCCAGCACTGATCATAGCCGAGTACCGAGGAGCAGCAAAGAACAAACCGTTCACCGCACTTGTCGGAAAAGGGATCACCTATGATACGGGAGGTCTCAACCTCAAACCCACAGGCGGTATTGAGACCATGCGCGATGACATGGGAGGAGGGGGCGCTGTCCTCGGAACTCTCCGTGCTGTGATTGCTCTTAAGCTCAAAATTAATCTCGTTGTCGTCATTGCATCGACTGAAAATGCGATTGGCCCCAAAAGCTATAAGCCTGGCGACGTATATGAGGGCTATAGCGGAGTCAAGGTAGAGGTGACCAACACAGATGCTGAGGGGCGGCTTGTCCTTGCCGATGCCCTTTCCTATGTGCAGAAAAACTATTCGCCGAGGCGTGTGGTGAACATCGCAACGTTGACCGGCGGGGCGATCGTTTCTCTTGGAGAGGCCGCATCTGCCATCATGTCAAACGATGACCAGATTGCAAAGGACCTCGCGGAGGCTGGCGAAAAAACCTATGAGCGGGTTTGGCGGCTTCCTCTTTTTGAAGAGTACCGCAAACTTCTCGAGTCAAAGGTGGCCGACATCAAGAACTCTGGAGTGCGGAAAGCCTCAGCGATCCAAGGGGGTATTTTCTTGGAGCGGTTCATCGAAAAAACGGCTTGGGCCCACATCGACATTGCCGGGACCGCGTTCCCCGATAGCCGGACATCTTACCAGCCCGTCCAAGCGACTGGGGTGGGTGTTCGTCTGTTAACACGGTTTCTTGAAGACTCTGCAAACTAATGAAGTTCGAGCTTACCGTTCCACCTGAGGCAGGAGGGGAGACCCTCCTCTCCTTCTTGCGTGCCCACCTGAAAGAGTTCCCTTCCGTTAAAGCAGTAAAACGGGCGATCGACCAGAAGCAGTGCACCATCAACGGACGTGTAGAGTGGTTCTCCACTTACCGCGTTCGGACAGGGGACAAAGTCACTATTTCTCTTCAGCCTAAAAAAAAGGCCCCACCTCCAACCATTCTCTTTGAAGATGAGTCGCTGATCGCGCTTGACAAGCCTGCGGGAAGAACCTCTGAGTCATTCACTGACTACCTCCTTGTCCACCGCCTCGACAAAGATACTTCAGGAGTTTTTCTAATGGCCAAAACCGAAGCGATGCGTGATCAACTTTCTAAGCTCTTTGCTCAAAGGAAAATGAAGAAGAGCTACCTCGCCCTTTGTGACGGAAAAGGAAAAGGAGAAAAGTGGAAGGTCGACAATTTTCTTGGGAAGGTCGGAGGATACCAGGGAGGTGTCCTTTTCGGTCCCGTCTCCAAAGAGAAGGGGAGGCGCGCAGTCACCACGTTCACCCTGCTTAAAAAGGGGAAAACCGCTTCCCTCATCTTGGCCGAGCCGCTTACCGGCAAAACCCATCAGATTCGGATCCATCTCAAGCTCTCAGGTTGTCCTGTTCTAGGGGACTGGCAGTACAACCGGCAGTTCACTTGCTCCTATCACCCTCCCCGGCAGATGCTCCATGCCCATTGTCTTGCCTTCATCCACCCAGGGACGGAAGAAAAAATTTCCCTAGAGGCGCCCATCCCAAAAGACTTTTTAGAGACCCAAAAAATCGTGATTACTGGATAATGACTCGCATGCGTTTTCTGATTGTCAAAACCTCGAGCATCGGGGATGTGATCCAGAGCTTCCCTTTGATCGATCTGCTCAAAAAAGAGCATCCTGAATGTCAGATAGACTGGGTCGCTGAACGGGGATGTGCATCTCTTCTGGAGGCCCATCCAGACATCCATCGAGTGATCATCATTGATACCAAAAAATGGAGAAAAACCCCATTCAGTTATCGAAGTGAAATCGCTGACGTCATTCGGGAACTTCGAAAAGTGTGCTACGATGCCCTTTTTGATGTGCAGGGGAACACCAAATCGGGTGGAGTCAACCTATTTGCCAGAGCAAAGGCCAAAGTGGGCTACAGCTGGGGAAGTCTGCCGGAAAAGCCCAACTACCTCACAACGAATACTCGTGTAGCCGTCGAGCCGAGAGGCAACGTTCGGACACGTTATCTTCAGCTTGTGGGCAACTATTTGGGAGCTGAGCCCGTCCGTCCGAAGAGGGCTGCTGTGCTTCAACTCACTCCGAAAGAAGAGATCCACTTAGAAAGGCTCAAGCAGCAGGGGGCTGCGAGACCTCGACTAATGATCTGTTTTGGCTCCAACTGGAAGAACAAACAGCTTACTGAAGAGACACTGGTCGAGTTTTTACGACTCGTGCAGGAGAAGCTCTTTTGCCACTATTTTTTCGTTTATGGAAACGAGGAAGAAAAACAAGTGACAGATCGTCTAGAAAGACAATTTTCCCCATATGGGCAGACGGCCGGAGGTATGAGCCTTCCTCTGTGGCAACGGTTCATGCAAGAGGTAGAAGGGGTGATTGCAATGGATTCAGCAGCCCTTCATCTCAGCGGCACGACAGAAACCCCCTCATTCAGCCTTTTTGGCCCCTCATCAGCTCTCGTCTATAAGCCTCTCGGCGATCATCACCATGCATTTCAGGGAGCTTGTCCCTATGACGTCACCTTTGAAAAGCGCTGTCCCAAGCTCAGAACTTGCCCAACAGGAAGCTGCTTGCGCGATCTCTCTCCGAATGACTTGGCTGATGAGTTTTACAAGTTTTGGATGAGTCGATCAAAATCGACCGCCCTTTCAACAAGCTGAATCGCTTCCTCGATCTTTTCCCGGTCGTTAAACGCAATCTTCGCCACATGCCCAGAGATTTTTTTCATCGCCCCAAAGCTGTCTTCGCTTGTGAGAAGACACGCGAGGCCTGCCTCTTTGATCTGATTGAGTATTGGCTCGCGCGGAGGTGATCCGGTTAAAATCAGAGCAATGTTCAAAGAAGGATCCTGTAACACCCTCTTTAGAAGGGCGATGATCACATCTTCTCTGGCTCCATGAGTAATGAGAAGCTGATCAGGAGCGATCGTCTTCTCAAACACCTCGACAGAAGTGGCGATCAGCCGAATCTTTTCATAGTGGAAAAGGCGAGCGCCTTCTCCCGCGATCAGTTCCGTCTTAAAGAGCTTTTCAAAGTCTTGAAGGGTCAGACTGCTCAAAAATGGGAGGTAGGAGACACAACCCAGCAAAGGAACCTCGATCTTGGCAAGTGCCTTTTCCATATAGCCCTTGACCATCGAGGCTTTTTCAGGGAGCACCTTATTGAGGATTACCCCGGCCAGTTCCACACCGTGCACCTTGCAAAGGGCCTGGTTGAGGACGATCTGATCAAAGGCTGAGCCCACACCACCCGGGACCACAAGAACCATCCGTGCACCTAGCCGTTTCGCCACCTGGGCATTGTTCAGATCAATGAGCGAACCCACTCCCATGTGGCCAGTCCCTTCAATCAGCGTAAATGGGTGTTCACTGGAAATCTTGCCGAAGGCCGACTCGATCCTTCCTCCAAGACCAGACAGGTCTATCTTCCCGTCGAGAACCTCTCTCGTGAAGCCACTTGGCAATAGGACCGGACTCATCTCTGAAGACTCTAGCTTGAAATGGTCTTGGAAAAGGAGGATATCCTTATCTACTTTCTTGCCTGTTTTGGCCTCGACCCACTCTTGCCCCACGGGCTTGATGAATCCTACAGAGGGGAACCGTTTCAGGAGCCCAGAAAATAGACCGAGACAGCAAGTGGTTTTCCCCACATTCTGCCCCGTGGATGCGACAAATATTTTGCTCATACTCCTAAAGATGGCAAACTGTGGGCGATTTGTCGAATAGTTTTTTGACAGTCTGGAAAAATCTCCGTCTCAGGGCAAAGCCCCTCCACCTCCTCGAGGGTATACCACTTCCCATCGGTTAGAGTCCCTCCGACCACCTCAGCAAGGTAGATGAAATTGATGTGCTCATGGGCCGGTTCTTCTCCCTTTGCAGGCACTTGGCACAAGAGACATTGGTAGGGGCGCTCAATGCTCACCGCCTCCGTTTCCTCGACCCAAAGATTTTCTTGTCGGAGGAAAGTGATCTCCAGACCGGTCTCTTCTCTTACCTCTCGCCTTGCCGCCTCCGGAGGGGTCTCATTTGCTTCTAGGTGGCCTCCAGGGGGGAGGAGCCGCCCATACTTAGGGTGGGTGAGAAGGAGAAATTTCTCCTCAGAGAGGAGATAGCACGTAGCTGTGAATTGCCGAATCATGTTAAAATGATACTCTTTAGATCAATATTTGTGAGGAAAAAATGGAAGAACTACTCAAGATCGCTGAGAAGCTGAATAGTGAAGACGGATGCCCTTGGGACAGAGTGCAGACTTTTGCTTCCCTTCGCCCTTACGTGCTTGAAGAGGCACATGAGGTGCTTGAAGCTGTCGATAACGACGATGACCTCGAGATGATCGAAGAGCTAGGCGATCTTTTCTACACGGTCATCTTCTACGCAAAAGTGGCTGAGCGGGAGAAGCGTTTTTCTCTCAAAGAGATCATCGAGCGGCTCAAGCAGAAGCTCATTCATCGGCATCCTCATGTTTTTGGTGAAGAGACAGTCGAATCGATGGAAGAGGTAATCCAGAAGTGGGAAAAGAGAAAGGGAGAAGAAAAAGAGGGGAGACACCCCCTTGATGGGATCCCCAAAACACTTCCCTCTCTCCAACGGGCGCAAAAGGTGCTCGGTCGGATGAAGAAGGCGGGATTTACTCCTACAGAAAAAAGGGGAGAAGAAGAGCTCTCCCAAAAACTTCTCAGCCTCGCAAAAGAAGCAAACGAAGCGGGGATCGATCTCGAGTGCGCTTTTCAAAAGCTTTTACGGGAAAAAGAAAAAGAGTTTCGGCAAACATAATTGCAATGATTGACCCATTTCGGGTATCTATTGGGGCATGCGAAAATGGTGGCTTGCCCTTCTCCTCCTTTCTTCTGCCTCGCTTCAGGCGAGGGGATACTGGTGTTATGATCCTTACCTAGCTCTGTGGGGGGAGTATGGGTATCAACGCCGCCAAGAGGGCCCTGAGAAGACGGTGGTCGTGAACACGGATTCAGGAAAGAAGGTCCTCAAAACGCAAGATCTGACGAAGAGATTTGGCTGGGGGCACGCCTTCCGTGCAGGCGCCTCCACTGGCACTGATTTGGGAGAACTCGAAGCCCAGTACACGTATTACCTCCCCTGGTCCGATAGACAGACGGTATATGGGAATGGAAGTCTCAGCGCCCCCTTCCAAGACCCTCTCTTCACCTTCGACTACGTGAACGCCGATAGCGCCTCAGCCAAGTATAAGTCTTGGCTACAAGGGGGGGAGGTGAACTTCTGGTACCACATTACTCCGCCAAGGTGTGACTACTTCTCCTTTTCGTGGGACTTTGGGCTCCGCTTTGTCTATCTGCGGGAGAAGTTTAACCTCTCATTCACTCGTGAGGATGATACTTCTGATTACGACATCACGACTAAAAACCTCCTCTATGGCCCACAGCTCGGTGCCCGCTTCGAAATGAATCCCATCTCCTCTTTGACCTGGACCTTCCAGATCAAAGGAGCGGCTTTCCTTAATGACGCGGAGAATCAAACCTACCTAGGAGACGACAACAACTTCTTCACGTTGCGGGACTATACAAAAAAACGATGGACCACCTCGTTTCTACTCGATGGATTTGGGCAGATTGCCTATCACTGGACACCTTGCTTCAGTATCCACTTTTCTTATGAAGGGTATATCGTCACAGGGCTAGCCCTTGCTCCTGATCAGCTTGACTTTCATACAGACAATGAGCGGATCCTCCGCGAACGAGGTCAGATAGTAGTTGACGGTCTATATGCTGGAGTTACTCTTTCTTTTTGAGATGGATTATGCACCAAAAATGACGACGCGGGAAAAGACCGAGGTATTGAGCAGAGCGTGGCCGGCAAGACCAGGAGAAATCGAGCCAGACTTCTCTTTCAAAGATCCTGCATGAAAACCTAGAGCATAAGTTACGAAGACGATGAAGTAGTTGGTCAGCTTCTGGACTGGGTGATAGTGGCACAGCCCGAAAGCAGTTGCCTGGAGAAAGTTTCGGGTGAGTGCATGGGTTTCTTCCATTGCAGCTTTCGCTCCGTACAGCAGAGACTGAACGTTGTGGATCTTATCCATGATAAACCCTCGGAAAAGGGTCTCTTCAACAAGGGGAGCAACGATGCAAACTCGGAAGAAGGCAGCAGCAAGAGTTGCAATTTGAGCCGCGGAGGCCCGGATCCAGTGGAGGGCAGTCTGGTTCAAGCCAATCCCCAAAATCATGAAGACAAGACCAATGATGACTTGCGTCTTGATCAGCTCGGGTCCATAGGTTGTCCAAATTTCTTTGATTTCTTCCCAGCTCCTTAAGGTCAAGGGGAGCCAAGTCGACTCGGTTTGCTCACCAGCCAGCCTAGAGAGGACAAGGCTTGTCACCCCAGCCGCTGCGGCTGTGATGGGAGAAACAAAGACCAGGGCACTAGCTGCTGCCAGTCCTGAATTGATCAACTGATTTTTTAAATGTAGGGTCTCCATTGCTAGGAGATGATAACATATTTTTGGGGATGTTTAAAAGAAAAAAGCCGGAGAGAATTCTTGGCCAAAGAGGGGATCCTAAAGGCTGCTACCTTCCGGTCCTGACCTGGTTCGGAAACTCTTCATCCAAGAAGTCCCCGGCAAGGCTTCAATGTACCAAACCGGAGGATTAATCTAAAGAGGTTGACTATTGTTGCTTTGGTTTCTGTGGGGGATATAGACGTTCCATCGCTGAAATGACCAAGCTTGAGGTGAGCTCAGCTGTTGCAGAGAGGGCTCCTGCCCAAAGGATTCCCGCGGCAACTTCTTCGACTGTGTGGTTTTGTTCTATTGCGCTTGTATTATAGAGAAAAACGGCGTCACTTGCAGCATAAGCGGCAGATAAAGTGAATGCTATAGGAGCGGCGTATTTAGCCATATTGCCAAAGAGCTTTGAAATGATGGGCAAAGCTGCGATGCTCAGCATCGTGTGCCCAGAGCTTTTGAAGGCTTTGACCCCCTCAGCATAGGCGGGAATTCCTTTTTCAGGTCTGAGTCCAAAAGATGTTGCATAGGATGAATGGCTTAGTGCACCCGTTAAAAGAACTGCAGAGTAGAGGGCTTCTTTCCTAGTGAATTGGTTTGTCAGCGCTTTATAGATTTTTTTATGAGCAGGTTTATTAGTCTGATCTTTGCAAGCTTCAACAGAGGCGTTCACTAGAAATAGCACTGCCGGAATGGCAAGCCAAAAGCCTGATTTGATCATAAATTGTTTTGCAGAATTGAGCTCTGGAATGAGCGTATCTTGCCTTGTCAGACACACAGGAATTGTGCTTTGTGTAAACGTTCCAGCAGCAAGGCCTCCAAGGGTTCCTAGAGCGGGTAGATATGAAGAAATAGAAGGCATATATAGTACCTATATTTTTTGTTTTTAATATGGTATATTATATAACTTTGGAGATGTTTTTTCAACAATTAAAAAATTATTTCCATATGAAGCTATGGCTGCTTTCGGCTCCGGTCACCTGGCGGATGTTGACGAGCTCAGACTGAGGAAAGTGTAAACTTAAAATTTCTTTTAAGGGTTTTCCCTTTTGGGCGAGGATGGCGGCGCTCTTGAGGCAGAGGCCCACACCTGAGCCTTCGCCGTAGCCGGTGAAGACCCACTTTTTCTTCTCGAGGCGGACGGAGAAGTCGTTGCTCGGAAGGGCTCTCTTGCCAAGGGCTTTCTGAAGGGAGAAGAGGTCGATTTTCTCCTGGCCCAAGGGGGAGGTGATCTTCGCTCCATAGACTTTGCCAGAGCCTTTGGTTTTGAAGAGATCGATCTGCTCAAGGGAGGGGACAGAGAGGAGTTTGGCAAGTTCTTTTTTTGGGAATGTGACTTGCCACTTAGAGCTTTCACGGGTGAGATGAGAGGGGAGGGAAGCGACTCCGGAAGGGGCCTTTTCCCGCCTTCGAAAGATGGAGGTGTATGGGGCGCTTGTTCCAGCATGGTCTTTTCCCCAGCTCGCTCGGAACGGTTTATTATGATAGTGGAGGATCATGTCGCTAGTCCTTCGAATCGCCTCTTCCATTTGCCGGTTTTGTTTTCCGGGATTCACTCCTAGGTAGCCACCTTTTGTTGCATCGATGTGCCAGCTGGTGTATTCGTTTTTGCCGGTGAGGGCATAGAAGGAGGTTCGGGCGGTGATGACGAGGGCATCGAGGACTTGGGGCACCACATGGTCGTCAAATTCGGGGCCGAGGATAGAGAGTAGGTAGGTCTCGATGCCTACCTCGTTCACGATATTGAGTGTTCCTCCGATCGAGTAGATCTCGATGCAGCCAGGGTAATGGACGCCGTTGACGTGGAGGGTGGTGTGGGGTGTATCGGGAACGATTCGGATCGCTTCGATCCCTTTTAGGGTTTTTCCCCAGACAAGACCTTCCTGGCCAGGACGGAGTTTTCCTTTCTTGCTTCGGGTGTAGTGATCGATCCAGGAATCATCAACTGGGTTGTATAGGGAAAAAGGACCATGCACCTGGGCTTCGGCCGACTTTTCTAGTTTGGCGAGGAGGATTTTGACGGTAGGAGGTTTGTTCTTTTTGGAAGGGTCGGTTGCCCCTTCGGAAGCGAAGAGGGGAGCGATGAGGAGAAGGAGGGCGAGGAAGGTTTTCATCTGGCTTTTCCGAGGTGGGTGTAGGCAAGGTCGGTTGCTTCTCTTCCACGAGGGGTTCGACGAAGGAGTCCTTGCAGGATCAGGTAGGGTTCGTAAACTTCCGAGAGGGTGGTGGGGTCTTCGCTAAGGGCAACGGCAAGGGTGTTGAGACCGACGGGGCCTCCATGATGGTGGTCGATGAGGATCGAGAGGAGTTTTTTGTCCATCTCATCAAGTCCCATCTCATCGATCTTGAGCATCTCAAGCGCGGCGTCTGCCGTATTTTCATCAATCGGGGTGTGGTTATGGATCTGGGCAAAATCGCGGACCCAGCGGAGGAGGTGGTTAGCGATGCGTGGGGTCCCCCGAGCCCGTTTGCCGATTTCATGTGCCCCTTCTTTAGTGATAGGTACGCCGAGAAGCTTTGCTGAACGTTGGATGATTTGGGAGAGGACCTCTTCAGTGTAGAACTCGAGACGGCATAAGAGGGAGAATCGGGAGCGAAGGGGGCTTGAGAGGAGGCCGCTTTGTGTAGTGGCTCCGACGAGTGTGAATCGTTTGAGCTCTACTTGAACGCTTCGGCTGCTCGGTCCACTATCAATGAGCAGGTCGAGGGAGAAGTCTTCCATCGCCGGGTAGAGGTACTCTTCAATGGTTCGGTTGAGTCTATGAATCTCGTCGATGAAGAGGAAATCTCCCTCTTCGAGGTTGGTGAGGAGGCCGGCGAGGTCGCCCGCTTTGTCGATCGCAGGTCCTGATGTGGTGACGAGGTTGGTTCCCATCTCTTCTGCAAGGATGTTCACAAGAGTAGTTTTGCCAAGGCCAGGTGGTCCATGAAAGAGGCAGTGGCCAAGAGGCTCACTTCGCTGCTTCGCTGCTCCGATGAAGACGGAGAGTTTTTCTTTCAGCGACTCCTGTCCGAGAAATTCGGAAAGGGTCTTTGGCCTTAGGGGGAGATCGAATGGTGGATCCTTCTTTGACCAGGATGATTCAATAAATGGGGTGCTCATGGATCGATTCTCGCAGATTTCATGCCTGAATTTCAATGGTTCTGTTGAAAAAAAGGAAAAAACAGGGTATACGGGTGGCTAAACTAGGAGTTTCTATGAGTTTGCAATCTGATAAGTGGATCCGAAAAATGGCAAAGGAAAAAAAGATGATCGAGCCCTTTGCCGATGGTCTTGTTCGTGAAGAAGAGGGGAAAAAGCTGATCAGCTACGGCCTTTCTAGTTACGGCTATGATCTTCGTGTTTCTAACCACTTTAAGGTGTTCACGAATCTCTACAACACGCTTGTGGACCCGAAAGAGTTCAACGAGGACTCGTTTGTCGATGTAGTTGCCGATGAGTGCATCATCCCTCCCAACTCGTTTGCCCTTGCGATGAGTGTTGAGTATTTCCGGATCCCCCGCGATGTGCTCACTCTGTGCATTGGAAAATCCACCTATGCCCGCTGCGGCATCATCGTCAATGTGACCCCTTTTGAACCCGAATGGGAAGGGTATGTCACTTTGGAGATCTCCAACACGACTCCTTTACCTGCAAAGATTTATGCTGGGGAGGGGCTTGCCCAGGTTCTTTTCTATAAAGGAGAGGAGGAGCCAGAGACTTCCTATAAGGACCGAGCAGGCAAATATATGGGGCAAACAGAAATTACCCTGCCAATCGCTTAGAAAACTTACAAAATTCTTTAAAAAAACTCGCCTTTCATGAGAATGAAGGGTAGGAGTAGAACTTAATGACAACCCGATCTCGACCCAGATCCTATGGCGTGCAAGCCTTCTTTTTTCGCTGCTGGTGGACAATCCTATTGATCGTTTTTGGTTATGGGATATATCTTCATGGCATGCATAAGAAAAAAGAGCTCCTTTCTGAGCTCAAGGGGAAGGTCCACGTGCTTGAAAAGCAACTCATTGCTGCTAAAGAACAACGAGAAGATCTTGTGCTGCAAATCGGCAGCCAATCTGACCCTGCATGGATCGAGATGCTCATCAAGAAAAATCTCGGCATGGTTCCTGCTGGCCAGACAAAAGTCTACTTCGAGAAAGAGCTAAGGTGATTTCCCTCCTCATTATTTTTTTGGCCCTCCTCATCATGGGCTCTGCGATCTTTTCCTCGTCGGAGACGGCTCTCTTTTCTCTTTCGTCGATGCAGCTTCAGGGGATGCGGAAGGCGAAAGACCCGAAGAAAAATCTCGTTGCAGACCTACTGGACTCACCCAGAGACCTTCTGATCACGCTGATCATGATCAACGTGATCTTCAACATTTTGATCCAGAACGTGGTCTCGAATGTGTTTGGAGCTTCGTCAACTTGGGCCGTTACCGTGGGGATTCCTTTAGGGCTTACCCTGGTTTTTGGAGAGTTTATCCCCAAGTCGATCGGGATCGCCAATAATGAACGGATCGCCCCGAGGATTTCGGGGTTTTTAAAGGTGGCAGAAACGCTCCTTTTCCCTATAAGAGCCCTTCTCATCCGGACGACGACACTTATCTCCCGGATGATGTTCTTCTTCCTGAAGAAAGAGGAAGAGATCTCCAATGAAGAGCTCCATCATGTGCTCCGAAGCTCCAGGGCGAGCGGGG
>Ga0180438_10008784_pt1 | contig 12764 bp, 9 predicted proteins | sample SS_ome_12_FD_132455 | JGI IMG/M metagenome (GOLD analysis project Ga0180438, IMG submission 132455) | Hypersaline lake sediment archaeal communities from the Salton Sea, California, USA - SS_3_D_2 metaG | ecosystem: Environmental > Aquatic > Non-marine Saline and Alkaline > Hypersaline >...
AGATCCTGTGCCGCTGGCTGACTGCAGGCGGGGAACCGCTGACGTCCACCACGTTTGACATTCACAAGGTGACGCCCATCCCCGCACCGGCCGGCTACAATCGCCTGGAGGAGCGCAAGCGGGCGGTGCTGGCCCACTATGCGGCGAACGAGAAGAAAGAGTCGCGGCCCGACATCTGGCGAGAGGTAGCCCGCTACGCGCTGGGCCGCTACGCCGAGGTCGACGAGAGCGTCATCCGTGATACCTGCGCCTTCATCGCCGCCCGCAAGGACTGCGCCGATTTCGTCATCCAGGGGCTGCTGCGCCTGATGGTCTGGGAGCGCGAAACCCCTCGCCTGAGCCTGCAGATCAACGCGCTGATGAAGGACCCGGTACTGGGCTTCAAGTATTGGGTGGACGAGCCGGGCGACACGGTGATGTACATGGGCTCCGAGAATCACCGCCTCCTCTTTCACGTGGCCGAGTGGATGGCCGGGCAGCTCTTCCCCACCGAAGAGTTCACCAACAGCCGCCAGCGCGGGCTGTATCACGCTACCAAGGGCCGCACCTACATCACCGAGTGGCTGCGCCAGCGTGGGCGCTTTGGCTTTGACGAATGGCACTCCAATTCCTACTACCCCATCTGCATCGCGCCGCTGATCAACGTCTATGACTTTGCGATCCACGAGGATTATAAACTGCGGCAGATGGCAGGGACGGTGCTCGATTATATGTTTTTCAACATGGCGGCGGATAGCTTGCGTGGCGTCTTTGGCACGACGCACGGCCGTAGCTATGGCATCTATGTCAAGTACCCCGATTTCGAGGGCACGTCGGCCACCAACTGGCTGCTCTACGGCACCGGATCGCTGACCGCGGACACCAGCGGCATGTCACCCGTGAGCGTCGCTACCAGTAAATACTCCTTGCCCAAAATCCTGGCCGACATCGCCACCGACGAGACGACAGTCGTCGAATCGAAGGTGCGACAGGGCATCCTGCAGGGCACGGCGCGCCACGCCGATTTCTGCGTCTACCGCACGCCCGATTACCTGGTCTCTGGCCTGCAGGATCACCGCAAAGGCGAGGTCGAATCCTCGACCCACGTGGCGCAGGTGACACTGCACGACAAGGTCGTCATCTTTTGGTCGTGCCCTCTCACCTGCGGCGAGGGCTCCGGGCTGCGGCCCGACTACTGGTCGGGGCACATCACGCTGCCGCGCGTGATCCAGTACCGCAACGTGATGGCGCTCACCTGGCGCTTGAATCCCTTCGCCTGGATGACGCACTGCTTCTTCGAGCAGGAGCGCTTCGACGAGGTGCGCTTTGATGGGAACTGGGCTTTTGCCAGGGTGGGACGCGGCTACGTTGGCGTCTATGCGCAGAATGGGTTCGCCATCGGCGATTACGGCCAGTACGCGGGCCGGGAGCTTATCTGCGACGCGCCGCAGAACACCTGGCTGGTCGAGTGCGGGCGGGAGGCCGACTGGGGGGCGTTCGACGCTTTTGTCGAGGCGCTCAAGGCCGCGTCGGTCGAAGTGGATGGGGATACGCTCGCCTACGAGTCTCCCTCCATCGGGCGCTTTGTCACCGGTTGGGACGTGACGCCCACCGTTGGCGGCGAGCCGATCCAACTGCACAGCTACCCGCTGGTGGATAGCCCCTGGGCGCACGCCGACTTTGGCTCTGGCGAGCTGACCATACGCTACGGCGACGAGGTTTACGAGCTCTGGTTCAACCAATGAGCACCCGCACGAGCCTCAACGGCATCACCGCGCTCTTGTTTGACCTCGGCGACACGCTGATGGTCGAGGAGAGCGAGGTCAAGGACGCTGGGGGGACGACGCTGCGCGCCGACCTGATCCCCGGCATGGCAGAGGCCCTGCGCTGGTTCAAGGCTCAGGGCTATGGCCTGGCTCTGGTGGCCGACAGCCGTCCCAACACGCCGCTCAACGTTCTCCGGCAGCACGGCCTGTACGACCTCTTTGACTGCCTGGCCATTTCGGAGGTCGTAGGGGTCGAAAAGCCGGCCGGGCCGATCTTTCGGGTCGCGCTGGAAGCCCTGGGCATCGCGGAGAGCGACTATGGCCGGGTGGCCATGGTGGGCAATAATCTGGAACGGGATGTCGTAGGCGCTAACCGCCTTGGGTTGATCTCTATTTTCTTTCATTGGACCGATCGGCGGCGCAGTCAGCCGCTGACAACCGAAGAGGAACCGCGATACACGGTCTCCTCGGCTGAGGAATTGGTCTCTTTGGTGGTCAGCTTGAATGGGGAAGCTTCTTAGTGCCTTATTGATGAAATTGTTGCACGTCGGGCCAAGATCTCACGCAAAGGCGAAAAGGTCGCAAGTTTCTCTTTGTGTCTTGGAGTCTTGGCGTGAGCCTTTTGAGTTCTGGCTTGGCCAGCTTGGGGAGGATACGGCAATGTCAAATGCGGTCAAGATCGGCGTCATTGGCGCTGGCAGTGCACAGTTTTCGGCAGGGTTGGTCAACGACCTCTGCCGGACGGAGAGTCTGTCGGGCAGTCACGTCACGCTCATGGACATCAGGCCAGAGCGCATGGAGGTCATCCTGAAGCTCGCCCTGCGCTTTGCGGACGAACTGGGGGTGGACCTCACGTTCGACACAACCACCGACCGCGAAGCGGCTCTGCAAGGCGCTGACTTTGTGGTCAACACGGCTTTCGTCCAGGGACACTATCACGCACGGGCCACGCGCGAACTCACGGCCAGGCATGGTTACTATTACGGTGGCGTCAACCTGGGATCCTGGTACCAGTTGCGGTTGATGCTGGACGTGGCGCGCGACATGGAGCGCGTCTGTCCGGAGGCGTGGCTGATCCAGTCGGGCAATCCCGTCTTTGCGGGCTGCACGCTGATGACCCGCGAGACCGACATCAAGGTCTGTGGCTTGTGCCACGGTCACTATGGCTATCGCACCATTGCCGAAACGATTGGCCTTGACCCCGACCAGGTGACATGGCAGGCCCCCGGCCTCAACCACAACATCTGGTTGACCCATTTCATCTACACCGGCGCGGATGGAAACCATCCGACCGACGCCTACCCCCTGATTGACGAGTGGATCGAGACCAAGGGCGAGGAATACTGGCGCACCCACATCGCCAGAGGGACGCACGATGTTCAGATGTCGCGGGCGGCGTGCCACCAGTACAAGCTGTATGGCCTGTTTCCCGTCGGCGACACGGTGCGCCGGGGGGGGTGGTGGTATCACACGGACATCGAGACCAAGAAGTACTGGTTCGGTGAGCCGTGGGGCGGTCCCGATACGGAACTGGCCCGGCCCATCTTTGTCAAGAACCTGGAAGAACGCATGGCCATGATCTTGCAGGCGCTTGAGGACCCCAAAGCCAGCCTGAGCGGGCTCGCGGTTCAGGTTATGGGCTGGCGGACGATGACGGGCGAACAGATCGTGCCCATTATGGACGCGCTGGTCAACAACCGGGAAGGACAATTCCAGGTCAACGTGCCGAACCGTGGGGCGTTGGAGGGTCTGCCTGACGATGTCGTGGTCGAGGTGCCGGCGGTCGTTGACCGGAAAGGCATCCAACCCTTGCACGTTGGCGCGCTCCCGCCCAAGATCATGCTCGAGCAGGTCTTGCCCGAATGGCTGGCCATGGAGCGCCAACTGGAGGCGTTCAGGACCGGCGACCGCTCGATGCTCTTGTGGAGCGCGCTGGACAGCCACCAGACCCGCTCCTACGGCCAGGCTGTGGCTGTGTTGGAGGATTTGCTGGCCATGGAGGGGAATGAGGAAATGAACGCTTTCTTCAAGTTCCCTAAAAAGTGGTGATAGACCCCCGGAACAAGCATTCGAGGAGATGTATTGTATGTCTGTCTACTATGCCGCCTACAAACTTGAAAACGGCTACATTCACAACTGGGTCGTGGCTGGTCCGCAGGCCATTCCCGTCGCCGATCTGGAACGCTTTGAGGGAGCGGATTTCAAGCTGCAGATTGCCCGTCACTACCACGAGGAGAATTCGGGCATCAGCAAGCCGCCCGTGGATTGGGACCAGTTCGCGGTGGGCGATGCGCAACTGCAGTGGACCTATTACCGCTGCCAGGACGACCATTTCGTGGACCTCACGGCTTTCTACCATGCCTGTCACTACCTGCGGGCCTGGGCCTACACCCGCCTGGCCAGCCCTGTTCCCCAGGAGGTGACGCTCGTCTTGACGACCAACGGCCCGGCCGACGTCTGGCTGAACGGCCAGCACGTCCATCGCCAGGAGCATTTTCACCACCAGATTCCCCAGGGCGTCCCCTTCCAGGCCACACTTCGAGAAGGCCACAACGAGATCCTGGTGCGCTTTGAGGAAGTGGCTGCGCGCGAGTGCCCTTACGCCATGGCGCTGCAGGTCGTCGGCCTCCCCGAGGATGCCGAGGGAGCCGACGTGTTCATACCCGTTCCGGTCGAGGCCGTCGCCCGCCGCCAAATCCTGGAAAAGGTGTTCGAGGCTGCGTACCTGGAGCAAGACGTCTACGTGTACGATGACTTTATCAAAGTGCACTGGCCCGATGAAATGACCGCATCGGCCAGCGTAGCGATCCGCCTCCAGACGCCGGAGGGCCGGATCTATGGGGAATCAGAAAGAATGGGGAAGGCCGGCAACCAGGCCAAGGTCGGCATCCCTTACCAGCTTCGGGAAGACCACTACCACGCTCTCTTGATGCCCCGGTCCAATGAGTACTATGAAGGCAACATGCGCATCACGCGCCGCATCGGCCTACAGACGGTCAAAAACCGCTACTCTCAGGAGAACTATGGCACCTATACAGAGCGCCGCGTAGAGGCGCTGTACGACGCCTTCCGCCGGGAGACCGGCCTCTATTCCGAGATCGCCAAGATGGCGGTCGGCCGCTGGCACGACATCAAAATGGACGTCTTTATGGAGGCTATCGAGGGTATCAATCGGCGCCAGGATTGCAGCGATTTCTACATGGTCGGCCTGTTGGGCGTCATGCATCGGTACTGGGACGATCCGGCCTTTCCCGAGGCGCTCAGGGAGCCGCTGGAAGCATGCATCCTCAACTTTAAATACTGGTCGGACGAGCCGGGAAAGGATGTCATGTGGTACTGGTCGGAGAACCACCAGATCCTGTTCCACACCTGCGAGATCCTGGCCGGCCAGCTCTACCCTGACCGGGCTTTTACCAACGCCGGGCAGACCGGACAGTGGCACCGGGAGAAGGGCGAGCGACTGGCCATCTCCTGGCTGCACAAGCGGGGGACCACCGGGTTCCGCGAGTGGGACTCTAACTGCTATTTCGAGCACGACCTGCTGGCCCTTTCGCACCTAGCCGACCTGGCCGAGACACCCCAGGTTTACGAGCTGGCCTCGGTCGTGATGGACAAGATGTTCTTCACCATGGCCCTCAACTCGTACCGGGGCGTCTTTGGCTCCACTCACGGCCGCACCTACGCCCCCCTGATCACGGGGGGACGGCTGGAGGCCACGGCCGGCATCGGGCGGTTGATGTGGGGTATGGGCGTCTTTAACCCACATTTGCTGGGGACGGTCGGCCTGGCCTGCCAGGAGGAGTACCAGCTTCCGCCCATCATCGAGGCCATCGCCACCGACCTGCCCGAGGAGATGTGGAACCGGGAGCGCCACGCGGGCGAACTGGAGGAGGCGTACGACCGCGATACGGGCACCTGGGAGGTGAACAAGGTGACCTACAAGACGCCGGACTATATGCTCTGCTCGGCGCAGGACTATCGCCCCGGCCAGAAGGGGAGCCAACAGCACATCTGGCAGGCGACCTTGAGTCCCGACGCGGTCGTCTTTGTCACCCATCCGCCCTGCATGAGCCAGGAGGGCGCCCACCGGCCCAACTTTTGGCACGGGAACGTCGTCCTGCCGCGCGTCGCCCAGTGGAAGGACGTGCTCGTGGCGATCCACAAGCTACCGGATAACGATTGGATGGGCTTCACCCACGCTTACTTTCCCGCCTACGCCTTTGACGAGCACGTGCTGCGCCAAGACGCGAACGGCCACAGGTGGGCCTTTGCGCGAAAGGGCGAGGGTTATCTGGCCCTCACCGCCGCCCAGGGACTGCAATTCATCAAGACGGGGGATAGCGCCTACCGCGAGTTACGATCCTACGGGCAGCACAACGTCTGGCTGTGTCACATGGGCCGGGCGGCGATCGACGGCAGTTTCGCCGAGTTCCAGGAGAAGGTGCTGGCCTTAGACGTGAGCTTTGAGGGTCTAGCCGTGCGCTGTGGCAATCTACGTGGTGGGACATTGACCTTCGGCTGGGAAGGGCCACTGCTCCGAAATGGTCAAGAACAGCCCATCACCGGCTTCAAACACTACGAAAATCCGTACTGCGTCGCCGAATTGCCCATGACGCAGATGGAGATTCGCTACGGCGATCAACTGATGCGGCTCAAATTTGCCAAGTAAAGATCGCGCAACTGCCAGACCCTCAATCAGTCTCAGTAGATCCAATTTTCGCTGCTCCAAGCGGGTTTGTAACCCGCGTTCGGGGGTTGCAAACCCCCTCCGAGCACAGAATCTGGATCTACTGAGGCTTGGCTATTCAAGCCTCGAACCTGTCATGGCCGTCCTAACGAGATGGCGGCAACGCTCCAGCATTCCTTGCACGGGCGGGTATCTCCGGCTGCCAACCGCCGTATTTGGGGTGGCCTTTGCCAATAGGCAGCTCAACGGCCTGGCCTGTCTGGGCAGAGTGGTAGATAGCCGCAATCAACTCCAGCGAGGCGCGGGCATCGGCCAGCGTAACGGGCAGCTCAGCCTCCCCTCGCAAGGCCTGGTGGAAACGATAAAATTGCCCGACAAAGCCTTCTGGCAACGCCACAAAGCGGGCCAGCGCCTCTTCGATCTGCCCCGTCAACTCGGGCGAGTCGCCGGAAAACACCCAGGGCTCAGAGGTGTTGGTGTAGGGTTGGGTGTTGCTTTCGGCGGTCAGGTTGCTGAAGCAGAAGCGATGGCGGCTGATCTGAATTGCCGAGCCCGTGGTCACCGACAGGGAAGCCAGGGAGCCATCAGCCATCTGGAGCGAAGCAGAAACGCAATCCTCTGTCTCGATAGGATTGACCAGCGTGGCGGTGTGGGCCAACACGCTCCTGGCCGGCCCAAGGACGTAATAGAGGGCATCGTGGGCGTGGATGGCCAGGGTAACGGATGCGCCACCCAATTCTGTCGCCCACCGGCCCCGCCACGGCGCGGCATAGTACGCCGCCCGCCGCCGCCAGGCTGTCTCCACGGTAGTCAGGTAAGCCTGTCCGGCTATTCCTTCCCCGACCAGAAACTTGAGCTTCTGCAAGCCGTGACCAAAGCGATACTGAAAGATGGGCATCACCCGCCTGCCCGACTGGGCCTCGGCCCGGATCAACTCGTCCACCTCTTGGAGAGAGCCGGCCACAGGCTTTTCACAGACGACGTGCTTGCCGGCCGCCAGTGCCTGTCGCACCTGCGAGAAATGCAGGTGGGAAGGCGTGCAAATATCAATCACCTCTAACTCGTCCCATTGACAAAGCTCGGCCAGGTCGGACGAAACGCGCGGGACGTTGTGCTCGGCCGCCAACTCGTGGGCCCTGACCCCGTCTATATCACAAATAGCCAGGACGTTGAACCGCTTCGACAAACTCTGATAGGCGCGGACGTGATGTCCGCCTATGCCGCAACCGACGACGCCAACTCCTAGTCTGTCACTCATCTGCCAGGTTCCCCAATCTCTGCGCCTGCGCCTGGGCCTGCAGCGCCAGCTCCGAGGCCAGGAAGCAGTGGGCCTGAGACGTGGCCGTCTCAGTGCGGTTCCTGACGTCGTTGACCAACTGCCGACCGTAGGGCAGCTCGACGTTACTACAGTCAATGTAGTGAACGCCCTTTTGGTCAACCAGAAAGAGATGGTCGCCGCCAGATCGCCCGGCGAGATCGCAGTACTTGCGCAACTCGATGTAGCCCTCTGTGCCGAGGATGACCAGGCGACCGTCCCCCCAGACCTCGAGCCCATCCGGCGTGAACCAATCAACCCGGATGTAGCCCGTGCCGCCGTCACCCCGCAGGATCGCTTCGCCAAAATCCTCCAATTCCGGATATTGGGGATAGTTGTAATTGGCCACCTGGGCGGCCACGACCTCAGCCTCGGTGGAAGCGGTGAAGAAGAGGAATTGATCCACCTGATGGGAGCCGATGTCGGTGATGATGCCGCCGTACTGGGCGCGGCGGAAGAACCAGTCGGGCCGGGTAGGCAGCCTGATCCGGTGCGGCCCCAGGCCGATCGTCTGCACTACCCGGCCGATGGCGCCGGCTTCGACCAGTTCGCCTGCCTCGACGGTGGCCCTGTTTCCCAGGCGCTCGCTGAAATAGACCGCATAGATGCGGCCAGTCTCGGCCTGAACCCGGCGGACCTCGGCCAACTGATCGAGCGCGGTGAAACCTGGCTTGTCGCTAAAATAATCTTTGCCGTGGCGCATCGCGGCCAGGCCAAGCGGCGCACGCTGGCACGGGATGGCTGCGCTGACGATCAGGTGAATTGTCTCATCCTCCAGGATCTCCTCTTGGCTGCGCGCCAGTTTGGCCTGGGGATAGGTCCGGCCAAACTGGGCCACGAGATCGGGCTCCCGGGCATAAAAGGAGACCAGTTCGGCGCCAGCGCCCAGCAAAACGTCCACCTGGCCATAGATGTGGGCGTGGTTCAGTCCAATGGCAGAGAAACACACTTGCGGTTGGGTCATTTTGCTCCTATCCTCCTCCGGCCCCGGCGGCCGGTCACGTCTCTATGGCGATCTCTAGGTCCTGGCACAGATCCGATAGGTAATCTTTGGACAGAAGCACCTCCCAGTCCAGGGCCTCCGTTGATGGCTGGCCCGGATGGGCGACACCGGGCACGTCTTCCAGCTCGATCGAGATGACGTGATCGTAGCCCACGTCTCGCAGAGCCTGCAGCACCCCTTTCCAGTCAATCTTGCCTGGCCGCCAGTGGGCGTTGCTGGTGCCGTCGTTGTCGGAGAAATGGGTATAGGCTCTTTGAATCGCCTCATTGCCCTTCGATGGTTGCCCGGTACCAGCGCCCACTGGCCTTGACGATCCGCTCCTGCGTGGGGTAATCCACGTAGACGATGCCAAAGCGCTTGCTATAACCGTGGGCCCACTCGTAGTTATCCAGCAGCGACCAGACGAAATAGCCCTTTAGCGGCACCCCCTCTTCCAGCGCCCGGTGGGCGGCAAAGGTATAAGAGCGCAAGAACTCGATCCGCTCCAGGTCATCCACCGCCCCGTCCGGCTGGAGCACGTCCGGGAATGCTGCCCCGTTCTCGGTGATGTAGATGCTGCGCGGGCGATAGTCGCGATGCACCCGGGTCAGCACCTGGTAAAGGCCGTCGGGATAGATCTCCCAGCCCATGTCGGTCGTCTGGGAACCTTCTGGCCGATGGCTTGCCAGGTCCAGGGGCGGATTTTTGCGGTAACCAACGACAGACCGAGAGTAATTGTTGATGCCCAGGAAATCCAGCCGCTCCGGCAGGCCAGGCAGATCATCGGCTTCGACCTGGGGGGCCCGATCGCCCCATAGGTCGAGCACGTCCTCCGGATAGCGACCGTGAAACAGCGGATCGAGGAACCAGCGGTTGAGGTGGCCATCGTAGCGCCGGGCAGCCTCGATGTCGGCCTGGCTGTCGGTGAGCGGGTCAACGTGGTTCAGGTTGAGGACAATGCCCACCTGGATCTCTTCCCCCACCAGCGCGCGGATGGCGTCGGTCGCCCTGGCGTGGGCCACGAGCGCGTGATGCGCCGCCTGGAGCGCCGCCGCCAAATCTTTCAGCCCAGGGGCATGCCGGCCCTCAAGGTAGCCAACGAAGGCAAATACCCACGGCTCGTTGAGCGTGATCCAGTGACGCACGCGGTCGCCCAGACGGCCGACGACGGTGGCAGCATAGTCGGCAAAGTAACCAACCAAGCTGCGGCTGGGCCAACCGCCGATATCCTGCAACGCCTGGGGCAGGTCCCAGTGGTACAAGGTGACAAAAGGCTGGATGCCCTCCTCCAGCAGCGCGTCAACCAGGCGGTCGTAGAAATCCAGGCCAGCCGGATTGACGGGACCCCTGCCCTCAGGCATGACGCGCGGCCAGGCGACGCTGAAACGGTAGGCCCGCAGGCCCAATTCGGCCATCAGCTCGACGTCCTCCCGCCAGCGATGGTAATGATCGCAGGCAACGTCACCCGTGTGCCCCGCGTACGTCTTGCCCGGCGTATGGCTAAAGCGGTCCCAGATCGACTCCCCGCGGCCTCCGTCGCGAGCGCCGCCCTCGACCTGATAGGCCGCCGTCGCCGCCCCCAGCAGAAAGCCCGGCGGAAAGACGGGAAAATCAGATTCGCCAGACATCTTTGCGCTCCCTCAGGTTCCAGACCTCAGATCTATACATCCACCTCAACGCAGCCGCCGGCCCGCATAACTGCCGGCCTCCACGCCATAGATGACCACCGGCCAACCTGTGGTCTCCCCATCGGCCTGGAAGGTCAACCGTCCCAGCAACCCTTCGTGCTGGAAGCCGCCCGCCAATTGGTCCCAAACTGCGGATCGGGAGGGAGGCCGGGACGGGCCATTCGCCGCGCGCGCGATGGCCTCCAGGAGAAGATTGGTCGCTTCGTAGGCCAGCGTGGCCCGCGGACCGGGGTCATAACCGGCTAGCGCACGGTAATCGGCGAGGAAGGCCTGGCCCCCGGCCAGGTCTGATCCCACCGGCGCGGCAGCCAGGTAGACCGGCCCCTCGACCCAGGAGCCGCCTATCTGCACCAGCGACCGGTCACCCAGAGCCGGCCCCCCGAGAAAGGTCGCCTCGACGCCCGATTGGCGGGCCAGGCGAACCACCTCTACCCCTTCCAGTGCATCGCCGGAAAAGAAAACGAGGTCGGGCGCAGCATCGGCCAGGCGCGAGACCCAATCGCCCCCGGCGACCGGCCCATCGAAAACTACGGTGCCACCCCATCGGCGGGCGGCGGCGACAAAGGCATCGGCCAGATCGTCCTGGCCGCGTAACGCGGCCAGCCGTCTGGCCGATAGCTCGTCCACCGCAAAGCGGGCTGCCTCCCGCCCCAGAAGCTGGTTGGACGGCCCCAGGCGGATCACGCCACCCGCAGCCGTGACCTCCTCAGCGCCCACGCCCGGCGCTACCAGTGCCAGCCCCCGGGCTGCGTACTCGGCTGCGGCGGCAACGGTCGCCGCCTCGGTGAAATGGCCAACCACGCCCAGGACGCCCTCGTCCACGGCCAACTCGCGCACCTGTCCCACAGCCAGCGCCGGGTCGCCGCCGTCGTCCAGGGCCACGAGCTCGACGCGATAGCCGCCCGCGCCACCGGCCTCGTTCCACTGGCGAACGGCCAGCTTGACAGCATAGAGCACTTCGTACCCTCTGGCTCTCAGCCGCCCCTCGAAAGGCGCGACCAGGCCGATCTTGACCAGCGGATCGGTACTGCCCGGAAACCGAAACTGGCAAGCAGCCAGCATGAGCGCTGCAGCCAGAACAAGCGTGAGAAGGCCCCTGCCAGGCACCCTCCGGCGACCGAGCGCGGTCACGGCTGGTCAGCCTCCTCTGCGCTCTCTTGCTCGGACAGATCGTCAAATATCTCGCCCAACCCTTGCCGGAGACGCTGGCCCTGGGACAGGAGATCGAGCAACCTCGTCTCCTCCTCCTCGTCGTCCAGATCACGGACCTCCCAGGCACCCTCGAGGGCTTCCATCATGCGATCGGTGCTGCGTTTGATGGCGTCAGCGATCATGTCGAGCGTGATCTCGCGGGCTGCCAGCCGCACTCGAGGGCCACTGAAATAGCCATAGGACTCCATGATCTCCCGCTCAGCCTCTGGGTCGTCGAACCCCTCGCCAAAGTCAATGCCCTCCTCAACGTCAAACCGCCCGTCCTCCTCCAACAGGCGGTGAAACGCTTCCAGGGGCAGGTCAGTCGCCAACCTGTCTCCCCTAGCCATAAGCCAGAGCTTTTTGACTGGGACGATGAATTCGTCGTCAGCAGCCAGGAAATCAGCCGCCCAATCGGCCACGTCTCTTGTCATCGAAAACTCCTGCCCTCTCCATCGCGCCCCATCACGCGGTTCGCCAGGTGACGCGCCCGGGCATAAAGTCTGGCCCCACTCGGCCAGGAAAAGTCCCACTGAAAGCGGGCCGGGCGCTCACCACCGCCGACAAAGAGCCAGGGTGGCACCTCGGGCGGCACAATGATGCGCAATGCCCGCGGCACCGCCTCAAAGGTCACAGGCGTCGTGCCGATGGGATCGCCATCTACCTGAACCAGCAAGGGACGCCGGGTCTCAATGGTTACCTGCCGGGCTTGAAGATAGGCGACGCGGGGGTCTTGCAGATGCCGCTCGGTGAGGATGTGGATCACGTGCAGCAGGGTCATGGGTAAACCGCTTCCTTTAAAGACGCACACGTCCAGCAGGCCATCGTCCAGGTAGGCCCGCGAGGCCACGCGGGCTATGCGGGCGTAGAGCTGCGCGTTGCTAATGATGATCAACATGCTGCGGGTGCGGATCTTTTGCCCGTCGGCGACGACGCGGGTGCGCGTGCCAAGAAAGTCTTTGGCCACCAGAAAAGCACTCACCCCGTAGGCCAACGCGCCCAACCTCTTGGTCGTCCGCGTGCGCGGTTCCATGCGCTGTGTCACCTGGGCATCCAGGCCAATCCCGCTCCAGAGCAAAAAGTAACGGCCGTTGACCCGCCCCAGGTCAATGGGACGCACCTCGCCCTGCACCAGGCTCCTCGTCGCGTCCAGCAA
>Ga0180438_10008788_pt1 | contig 12759 bp, 9 predicted proteins | sample SS_ome_12_FD_132455 | JGI IMG/M metagenome (GOLD analysis project Ga0180438, IMG submission 132455) | Hypersaline lake sediment archaeal communities from the Salton Sea, California, USA - SS_3_D_2 metaG | ecosystem: Environmental > Aquatic > Non-marine Saline and Alkaline > Hypersaline >...
TCGGCGTTAATAAATAAATGGGCTGGAATCATTGTCCTTTCTGATTTCGACCAGTATTCCCTGCTTCCTCTTCTAGTTCAGCGGCTTAATATCTATACCGATCCCCGATTTCCTATGGCAGTGGAAGAGAAGTATTATGAGGTGGGAGAACCTGATGAATCCTCCCCGGTTCTTATCACTTCAAACTGGGCTTTGACCTACTTCCTTGTATCGTCGGCTGTTGAGGCTACCAAGGTTCCAGCCTACGTCTGTGTTAAGGACGCGGAAGGGCTTGGTGTCCTCACTGCATGGGCCGCAGGCAAGTTTAGCGGTGATTCTGTAGGAACATTTATCAAGAAATGTGGCGTTGAGGGTAAGGTGAAACACAGAAAGCTGATTATCCCGGGGAAGGTGGCGAGAATCAAAGGCGAGCTCGAAGATGCTTTGAACCTTGAATGGGAGATAATAATCGGTCCCCGGGAGACAACCGGAATAGGGGCTTTCCTTCCGGGATTTGCCAAGCAACTTAAAGGATGATTACAGAGGAGAAAACTGGCCAAGCAGTAGCTGATATTCTAGGCTCGCATAAAAAGGAAAAGAAAAATCTAATTCCTCTGTTGCAGGAAGTCCAGACAAAACTGGGGTACCTCCCTAAGAAAGCGATGCAAGAAATTGCCAGCTTCTTGAAGGTACCGGAGGTTGAGGTTTGGGGCGTCGCCAGTTTTTATAATCAATTCCGCTTTATTCCCTTGGGGAAACACCATACTAGGGTCTGTATGGGGACTGCCTGCCACTTAGCAGGGGGTAAACTCATTTTGGAAACTTTGGAGCGTGAGTTGGATATCAAAGTAGGAGAGACTGCCGAGGATAGGAACTTCAGCTTAGAAAGGGTGGCGTGCATCGGGTGCTGTATGCTGGCTCCAGTAATAGTGATAGGTGATAAAATCTATCCCAAGATGACACCTTTTAAGGTGGAAGAGGCTTTGATACCGTATAGAGAGGAAATTCAAAAAGAGAGCTAAAACAAACTCAAAGATAAAAATTGCTCAAGTTGGTTCTTTTAAGATGACTTTCGAAGAGATTAGTAATAAGGCGAAGTCGGAATGGGAGGCTCTCCTGAAGAGGAGCTATATTACTGTCGGCACAGCTACTTGTGGTAGGGCAGCGGGCGCCTTGGATGTGGTTGATGCATTTAATAAGGAGTTAATGCGGCAAGGCCTAGAAATCCCGATTATCCAGGTTGGGTGCATAGAGCTATGCTATGCGGATCCCTTGGTTACTATATCCAAGCCTGACTCCCTTCGTGTTGTTTATGCCAATGTAACTCCTGATGTTGTACCCCGCCTTGTGGAAGGTTATGTTGCAGGCGACGACCCTTGCCTTGAGCTTGCCTTAGGTACTCTTGAGGGAGATGGCGAGGAGGCAGTCTACATTCCTGAACTTCCCAGGTTTGAACATGAGCTTCGTCTTGTACTGCGCCGCTGTGGCTATATCGACCCTGAGAATATTAACCATTATATAGCTAATGGTGGCTATCGTGGTCTGGAGAAAGCATTAAAGATGTCGCCTGAAAAAATAATTAGGGAGCTGGAGAGATCTGGGCTGCGGGGGCGGGGAGGGGCTGGATTCCCTGCCCATAAGAAGTGGGGGCTATGCCGTAAGGCTAAAGGCACGACAAAATATGTCATATGTAATGCTGATGAAGGAGACCCCGGGGCTTTTATGGACCGGGTGGTCTTGGAAAGCGACCCCCATCAAGTAATCGAAGGCATGATTATTGCTGGCCATGCCATAGGTGCTGAGCAAGGTTATATCTATGTCCGTGCTGAATATCCTTTAGCTATTGAGCGTGTGCAGATTGCTTTGAGGCAAGCCGGAGAGTTAGGTCTGCTAGGAAATAATATATTGGGGAGTGGGTTTGGCTTTGAAATCGAGATAATGGCGGGAGCTGGTGCTTTTGTCTCGGGGGAAGCGACTGCATTAGTGGCAGCTATGGAAGGGAAGAGAAGTGAACCCCGGGCAAGACCTCCTCATCTTGCTGAAGCTGGTTTATGGAACAAACCTACTTTATTAAACAACGTGAAGACTTTTGCTTGTGTTCCTCCAATAATTGAGCGTGGAGCAGATTGGTTTGCCTCCAATGGCACTGAGGGAAGCAAGGGCTCGGCAGTGTTCACTTTGGCGGGCAAAGTGGTTGACTCGGGATTGGCAGAAGTGCCTATGGGAACAACACTTCGTGAGCTTATTTATGACATCGGTGGTGGCATTGCTAAAGACAGGCATTTTAAGGCGGTGCAGATAGGGGGGCCCTCGGGGGGGTGCCTTCCCGAAACCTTGCTGGATACCCCTATCGATTATGATTCTCTTCGCGAGGCTGGCTCAATGATGGGCTCTGGGGGTATGATTATTATGGATGAGGATAACTGTATGGTCGATGCTGCAAAGTTTTTTATCGATTTTTCTACCAAGGAATCTTGCGGCAAATGCACCATGTGTCGCTTAGGGACTCTGCAAATGCTAAACATTTTGGAGGACATCACATTTGGCCGGGGCGAAATAAAGGATATCGAACTTCTGCTCGCATTAGCTGAGGATGTTAAGGCAGGTTCGCTTTGTGGCTTAGGTAAAACAGCACCAAATCCTGTCGTCACAACCTTGCGTTACTTCCGGGACGAATACGAAGCTCATGTTCTAGAAAAACGTTGCCCAGCGATGGTATGTCCTGAATTGACTGTTTATTACATCCTTCCAGATAAGTGCGACAGAGCCTGTGAGCATTGCGTGTTGGTCTGTCCCACAGAAGCAATTAAGGGGGGTAAAGGGGAGGTTAAAATCATAGACCAGGAGAAGTGTACCAAGTGTGGTACATGCTTGGAAGTTTGTCCTCCTGAGTACAATGCAGTGGTGAAGTTATCACCTGTTAGCTTGCTCCCTTCGTCAGATTTGGCTGAAAAGAAAAGTGGGAAATGACTAAAACAATTGCTGTAGCGGGAAAAGGGGGAACAGGTAAGACTACTGTCGCTGCCTTGCTCATCAAGCTTCTTTCTCAAAAGGGGCTGGTCCTGGCAGTTGATGCTGACCCCAGCACCAATCTTAATCTGGCTCTGGGTCTGCCGCTTGACAATAGTAAAACTGTGGGTAAAATACGGGAAAAGATGACTGAAGAGGTGTCGAAGGGGCAGTTTAGCCCCACCACCCCCAAGCCGGAATATCTGTTTAGTAAGATAGTGGAATCCCTGGCGGAGTCCGAAGGATTTGACCTTTTAGCTATGGGTCGACCAGAGGGGCCTGGATGTTACTGCGCGTCCAACGAATTCCTGCGTGCATCCCTCGATAAATTGGTGAAAGCCTACAAATATGACTACATCGTTATGGACTGTGAGGCAGGCATGGAGCATATTAGTCGACAGACGACTAGAGATGTGGATGTTTTGCTTATTATGTCTGATCCCACTATAAGAGGCATCACCACGGCAGCTCGAATGAAGGATCTCATTGGGGAATTGAGGTCAAAGATAGGCAAGGTCGGACTTATAGTCAATCGCGTCAGAGGTGAATTGTCTCCGGAGATAAGAAAGGCAATCGATGAATCTGGCCTTAAGGTTCTTGCTATGATTTTTGAAGAGCCCGATATGGCAGATTTGGAAATGAAGGGGAGGCCTGTTAATGAACTTGCCTCGGAATCATCCCTTCAATTAAAGGTCAAAGAAATAGTCGAAGGCTTACATTTATGATTAAGGCAATATCCTCCTTGGTAGAGGAGTTGCTAGAATAAATCTATAGAAAGGCAGGTAAGTATTTATGTTTAAGCTTCCTAAAATGAAAGCGCCGGGGCATAATCCGAAAGCTTCTAATATGGCAGTTCCTGATACAAAAGAATACCCAGCTATATGGCTACAAGCCGCCGGGTGTACCGGGTGCTCCGTCTCTCTTCTAAATGTAATAAATCCCTCTATTAAGAATCTATTGGTTGATGAAGTGCTTCCGGGCAGTCATATAAATCTAAGGTTTCATCCTACCGTGATGGCAGGGGCAGGGGAGCCTGCCATCGAAGTTATGATAGATACCTCGTGGGAGAAGAAGGGTGGTTATATCTTGATTGTGGAAGGGGCTGTACCCACAGCTAAAGATGGTATCCATGGGGTGGTTGGTGAGAAGGATGGTAGGCCAATGACTATGCAATATTGGGTTGAAACATTGGCCAAGGATGCCCTCGCAGTAGTCGCTTTGGGTAGCTGCGCTGCCTTTGGAGGAATTCCCGCTGCCGAACCTAACCCTACCCAGTGTCGCAGCGTCGGTGAGGTTCTCCAAGCCAAAGGCATCAATACTCCACTGGTAAATATCCCCGGTTGTCCACCACATCCCGATTGGTTTGTGGGCACGGTGGCAAGCATCCTGCTTTCCGGTCTGCCGAAGCCTGAGGATTTAGATGAGCAAGGGCGCCCTAAGGCCTTCTACGGGCAGACAATCCATGAGAACTGTCCACGGCGAGCCTACTATGATGAGAATAAGTTTGCTAAGAAGTTTGGCGACCCGGGGTGCAACTACGAATTAGGATGCAGAGGGCCTATAACACATGCTGACTGTCCCTTGAGATTGTGGAACGATAAAATGAACTGGTGTGTAGGTTGTGGCGCCACTTGTATTGGTTGTACAGAACCCGGTTTCTTTGACATCTCCCCACTCTATGAGAAAGTAAGCGAAGCTGCTTTGCCAGAGGAGGTTTGAATCAATGGGCAAGATTATAATCGATCCAGTAACTCGTATTGAAGGACATCTTAAGGTGGAGGCGGTAGTTGACGATGGCAAGGTGAAGGAGGCCAAGAGTTCAGGGATGCTGTTCCGCGGCTTAGAGTTGATCATGAGGGGTAGGGATCCCCGTGATGCCCAGCGGATAACTCAACGTGTTTGCGGAGTTTGTCCGACAAGTCATTCTACGGCCGCTACCTTGAACTTGGATAGCGCCTTCGGCATCGCTGACAAAATACCCGACAATGGTAGGATTATCCGCAATCTAATCTTGGGGGCGGCCCACATCGCTGACCACATCCTTCATTTCTATCACTTAGTGGCTCTTGATTATGTAGATGTGGCTAAATTAGCAGGCTATGAGGGGAATAATCCGGCCCTAAATTCAATAAAGAGCTTTATTGCTCGTGGGGAATTGGGGCCTTTTGTACCTCGTTATGAAGGTGATTATCGATTGCCCGACGAAGTCAACGAGCAAGCGGTGGCCCATTATATCACCGCTTTTGATATGCGCCGTAAAGGTCAGGAGATGCTTGCCCTGTTTGGAGGCAAGATGCCTCACAATATGGGCATTGTTCCCGGTGGAGTCACCTCCGTTCCTACGGTCGACAATATCACATCCTTCCTGTGGAGGTTGAAGGAGCTTCAGGAGTTTATTGATAATGTTTACCTCCCTGATGTGCTGGCGGTAGCCCAGGTTTACTCAGACTATTTTGAGATTGGTCGTGGCTGCGGAAACCTGCTTGCTTATGGTTCCTATGAGCTGGATGGGAAGGAGGCAGACCTAACCAAGAGAGACAGATTTTTCAAACCCGGAACCACCTCTACCAAGCTCAAGTTTAATAAACTCAATCCTGCTGAGATTACCGAAGAAGTGAAGCATTCCTGGTATGCCGATTCGATCAGCGGCAGACATCCTTCTCAGGGAGATGTTGTTCCCGACGAAGAAAAGAAGGGGGCGTATTCTTGGTTAAAGTCACCTCGATATGGCAGGACGGTTTTTGAAGTTGGGCCACTGGCCCGGATAATGGTCAACTATGTCGGTGATAATCTTGAGGTTAAGGGCCTAGTTGACTCTGCTTTGGCGCAGGCAAATCTAAGACCCGACAAGATGTTTTCTGTCATGGGGCGTAATCTTGCTCGAGCACTGGAGACCAAACTCATAGCCGATGCCATGGTTAATTGGGTCTTACAACTCAAACCCGGTGAGCCAGCCTATGTAAGCTATGAACTACCCGAGGAGTCTACGGGTATGGGATTGGTCGGTGCAGCGAGGGGAGCTCTGGGGCACTGGATAGAAATAAAAGAAGGCAAGATCGCTAATTACCAGGTCATCACCCCTTCGACCTGGAATATTTCTCCCAGAGATGATAAAGACCAACCTGGACCCTTGGAGCAGGCTATCATGGGAACCAAGATAAAGGACGAGGCTAATCCCTTCGAGATAGTGCGCATCGTGAGGGCTTTTGACCCTTGTCTGGCCTGCTCTGTACATTTACTCAGTCCCAAGGGGCAGGACTTGGGAAAATTTATGGTTTGCTAGAGAAAACTGAAGGAAAGCTCAATAATGAGTGAATGTGTTCTAGGAACAGGGAATATCTTGTTGAAAGACGAGGGAATCGGTTGCCATGCGGTGCACGCCTTGGAGGGAATCTCACTCCCTGATGTGCAAATAATGGATGGGGGAACATCCCCCGATGTAGTGCAGCTCCTTGAAGACATAGATAAATTGGTTATAGTGGATGCTGTTAGGGGAGGAGGGATGCCAGGACAAATTTACCGCTTTCACCTTGAGGATGTAACTCTGGAGCAGAAGCCATTTTTATCACTTCACGATATGGGCTTAGTAGACAATTTAATGTTAATGAAGCTTCGGCATAGCATAGGCGAGACTGTCATTATTGGGGTTGAGCCCGGGGAGGTAGAGTGGGGTTTGGAATTATCGCCGGAGCTTAGTGCGAAAATGCCTCAGATAATAGATGTCATTTTGGCAGAACTTAATTATTCTAAAGGAGATGAGAAATGCTGATTTCAGAACAAAAACCACTCGAGGAAATTCTGAGCTACCTTGATGGGGATAAGGGCGTCTTTCTAGTGGGCTGTAAGGGCTGTGCTGAGGGGTGGGGAAGCGGTGGAGAAAAGCAAGTAGCAGAAATGGAAGCCACTTTACAGGAGCAAGGCAAAACCATTACGGGTTCTGTGGTTGTTGACATGCTATGTGACGGTGCTTTGACTAAATTGAAGCTCAGAGCTTATAAAAACGAAGTCGCTGCTGCTGATTCTATCTTGGTTTTGACCGACGGGGCTGGAGTGCAAACTGTAGCAGAGATGGTGAATAAGGTAGTACATCCTGGTTGCAACACTTTGTCTGCCGGTGGTGCTCATGCCGAATGGAAGGAGGCGGAGCGCTGCCTTGAGTGTGGTGATTGTGTGCTGGAGTTTACCGGTGGCATCTGTCCCATTGCCCGATGTTCCAAGCATCTGCTCAATGGTCCGTGTGGCGGCTCGCAAGATGGTAAGTGCGAAGTTGATCCAGAGATACCCTGTGTCTGGCAACAGATTGTCGATCATCTTGCCAAGCTAGGCCAGCTTGACAAATTGGAAAGTCTTGTGGCGCCAAAGAATTGGAGTGTGAGCCTTATATCAGGGCCACCAGTGAAGAGGCTTTCCTAAATGTCGTCGTGAACGAAACAATTGGAGGAGTAATGAAAACAAAAAGTAATTTAGAACGGGTGCTAGAGGCTGGACAGTTTGCTGTCACAAGCGAATTGGGACCACCGCAGAGTGCTGACTCTGAGGTAATTAGGAGGAAGGCAAAGATACTTAAGGGTCATGTAGATGCTGTTAATGTCACCGATGGGCAGACTGCAGTAGTGCGCATGGCATCCTGGGCGGCTTGCTCGATAGGCAGGGAAGAGGGTTTAGACCCTATTGTACAGATGACCTGCCGCGACCGAAATCGCATTGCCCTTCAGATGGATGTGTTAGGTATAGCAGCGCTGGGTATAAATAATATGCTGTGTCTCACGGGCGACCACCAGAAATTCGGCAATCATCCTATGGCTAAAGGTGTCTATGATCTTGATTCTATTCAGCTGGTTAAGATGGTGAAAGATATGCGGGACGAGAGAAAGTTCCAGTGTGGCGAAGAGATGGCAGTTGAGCCGCATCTCTTCATCGGGGCTGCTGCTAATCCCTTTGCCGACCCTTTTGAGTTCAGGGTGGCACGTCTTGCTAAGAAAGCGGCAGCGGGGACAGATTTCATCCAGACCCAACTTATCTATAATGTGGATAAGTTTGCTGAGTGGATGAAGGGGGTACGCGACAAGGGATTACACGAGAAGGTGAAGATACTTGCTGGTGTTGGTCCCATAAAATCGGTAGGTGCCGCGAAATATATGAAAAACAGAGTTCCTGGAATGGATGTACCTGACAGCATCGTGGAGCGGCTTCAAGGAGTGCCTAAGGAGCAAGTATCTAAGGAGGGTATCCAGCTCTGCGTTGACATTATCAATCAAGTGCGTGAAATTGAGGGTGTGGCGGGTGTTCATATCATGGCTATCGAGTGGGAGGAAGCTGTGCCTGAGATAGTAGAGGCAGCAGGTCTTTCGCCGCGCCCCAAATTTGCCTAATAATGAAAAATCGACATTCTTCAGCACATGGCTCACGGGAGCAGGGTTTTGAGCTTCCCTACAAGCTTGCTCGTGAGCAATTTGCTAAAATCAACGATATGGAAGAACAATGCCATAAAAGCGGTGCGCGTTACGTAGGCCCCAATGAGATAATTATTGATTATCTAAACAAGCCATATCGCATTAGCCGTCCCGATATCGAAATTTCCTTGGAGGATAGCGAAGCGGAGGTTCCACTAAGAGAAAAAATCTTGATACTTCACTATTTCACTTTGGCAGAGGGCACCCCGGCTACCGGTATACTGGTGACTTATAAACAGCTACCAGGAGGCATAAGCTATTTCTCGGCATTTTCCCAAAGAGCTATAACCCCTTTTGTAAACCACTTTGGAAAAAAACCCGAGCTGCTAATAGACATCGCGGCAAAGTATGGCGGCTGTAAAGCAGGCTATGGGGATGTATCTGTGACTATTGATGCTTTCAACCATGTGCCTATAATCTTTGCCCTGTGGAGAGGGGATGAGGAGCTTGCCCCCAATGGAAACATATTGTTCGATGCCAATATTTCTGATTACCTCGCCACTGAGGATGTGACTGTGCTTTGTGAAACTATCGCTTGGAAGCTAGTCAGAGATACTCCTTCTACTTAACATAATGTTCACTTCGCTATCACTTTGACACGCAATGAACAAGCTCGATATATCTATTTGCGTTAGCGTCCCTATCTATGATATAGTCCAAACCTTGAAACTACTCTCTGGAACTCAGTTGGTCAGCCCTTTTGGAGGCAACTATTTCAAGCCTTAGGCTTTCTAGGTTCACTTTACTCAGGCCAAGGTGACGTAATGTAACTATCGTTCACTAAGGAAGGAGTGGTCAATGGCAGAAGAAGGCATAATTACGTTAAATGTTAATGGCGAAGATATAAAGGCCAAGCAGGGGCAGACAATATTGGAGGCTACCAGAAACGCAGGAATTTACATTCCCAGTCTTTGCTACTATCCTGCTCTAAAACCGCTACCCCAGGTAATGCCCGACCAAGCCTGTCAGCTTTGTGTAGTGGAAGCAAATGGTAACGTTGTTCTTTCCTGCATTGCCACTGCTATTGAGGGGATGATAGTTAGAACGGAGACACCGGAGGTAAAAGAGCTACGGCGGAAGCATATGCTTGCTATTTTGACTAGACAACCCGCCGATAATTGCCCCGAAAAGAGGGACTGTGAACTTCAGAAAGCCATCGACTATATCGGTTTGAAGGAGATACCTGTCCATGTTTCCAGATCTTTACCGCCTTTAGAGGATAATCCTTTCTTTGCCCGTGATTCCAGCTTCTGCATTTTGTGCAATCGCTGTCTTAGGGTCTGCGACGAGATAAGAGGACTGGGTGTGATAGAAACTGCCTTTCCTTGTTACAAAGCTTGCCCTGCGGGCATAGACATTCCCCGCTATATTCGCCTTATCGCCAGAGGAAGACCAAGCGCCGCCTTAGCAGTGATAAGGGAGAAGGTTCCTTTCCCTGCTGTATTAGGCAGAGTCTGTGCTGCCCCGTGTCAAGACGAATGTCGGCGGGGCCAGGATGTGGATAAAGCATTACACATAAGAATGCTCAAGCGCTTTGCCGCTGATAATGGTGATGATGGCTGGAAAAAACAGGCAAAGACTTTCCCTTCAACCGGTAAAAATATAGCAGTATTGGGGGCAGGACCGGCAGGGCTCACTTGTGCTTACTATTTGGCCAAGCTGGGGCACGGGGTAACCGTATTTGAAGCTCTCCCGGAGCCGGGTGGAATGATGAGGATGGGAATCCCTGAGTATCGCCTTCCTCGGGATGTACTTCGTAGTGAAATTCAGGAGATTGAGAAGGCAGGCGTAGAGATCAGACTAAATGCTCGAGTCGAGTCCTTAGACTCCCTTTTTGAGCAGGGATATCAAGCAGTCTTTATTGCCATCGGTGCTCATGAGGAAATGAAGCTGGGCGTTGAGGGAGAAGACTTGCCTGGTGTAATCGGCTGTGTCGAATTCCTTTGCCGGTTTAATCTTGGAGAGAAGGTGGAGACAGGAAATAGGGTAGGGGTAATTGGTGGTGGAAATGTTGCCATAGATTCTGCACGTGCTGCCTTGCGACTTGGTGCTAAGAGGGTAACTATTTTCTACCGTCGCACGCAGAGCGAAATGCCGGCTCAAACAGAAGAGGTGGAACAAGCGTTGGAGGAAGGAATTGAGGTAGTATTTCTCGTTGCCCCTTCAAGGGTTCATAAGGAAAACGGCAACTTGAAGCTAGAATTGGTCCGCATGGAGTTAGGAGAGCCTGATGCTAGTGGTAGGCGCCGACCTATCCCTATTAAGGGAAGCGAGTTTACTGCTGGGCTTGATACTTTGATTGCTGCCATAGGCGAACGACCAGATGTCCCGGTAGGCTTTCAGGTCGAATTGGTAGGGGGGAATGTACTGAAGGTCAATGAAGACCTAAGCACAAGTCGGGATGGTGTCTTTGCTGGAGGCGATTGCGTGAGCGGGCCAGCTTTGGTCATCAACGCTATTGCGGGGGGAAGAAAGGCAGCTCAGTCTATTGACCGTTATCTTGGTGGTAAAGGGGATATTACAGAGCACCTTGTGTCTGCCGAGGAGGCAATGACTTGGATAGAAGGGGTACCTACGGGAGGAAGGTTAGCTGCAATTTCTTACCTTCCGCCCGAGAAGCGCATTGATGGTCTTTTCGAGGTGGAGCATGGTATGACTGGTGAGACAGCAGTTGCCGAAGCTCAGCGCTGCCTCCAGTGTCATGTTATTGCTCCCTTAGAAGAGCGAACGCTTCGCGATGTTGGTTGCAAGTTCTGTGGTGCCTGTGTTGATTCCTGTCCTACAGGTGCCCTCACTGAGTTGGCTGCCCGTGGGATTGCCAAGCCCGATCGCGTGGTTACTACAATTTGTCCCTATTGTGGTGTTGGCTGTCAACTAAAGCTTGAGGTCAAGGATGAAACGATAATAGCTTCTATGCCAGATCCGGATGGCGCAGCTAATCATGGGCAGGCATGCGTCAAAGGTCGGTTTGGCATCGCAGAGTTTGTTCACCACCCTGAGAGGTTGACCACTCCCTGGATAAGGAAAAATGGGGAGCTACAGAAGGCGTCCTGGGACGAAGCGCTGGAGCTGGTTGCCAGGAAATTGAGAGACTATACGCCAAATGAAATAGGCGTCATCGCCTCAGCCAAGTGCACCAATGAAGAGAACTATGTCATGCAAAAATTGGCTCGAGCAGTGCTGGGCAGCAACAATGTCGATCACTGTGCCCGTCTGTGTCATGCCCCCACTGTGGCTGGGTTGGTGCAAAGCTTTGGCAGTGGAGCCATGACTAACTCCATCGGCGAAATTGGCGACGCCGCTTGTATTCTGGCTATTGGGACTAATACTACAGATGACCACCCTGTTATTGGGCTTGAGCTGAAAAGAGCGGTAAATAATGGGAGGAAGCTAATAGTGGCTAATCCCAGAGATATTGACCTCTGCCGCTTTGCTAGCCTCTGGCTTCAACATAACCCTGGCACAGATGTCGCCCTGCTTATGGGGATGATGCGTGTTATAGTGAATGAGGGACTACTGGACTCGGCCTTTATCAAGAATAGATGTGAAAACTTCGATGCTTTCAAGGAGTCGCTAAAGGACTTTGGGCTTGATTTTGTTGAGCGGGTAACTAAGGTGCCGCAGGACAAGATAGTAGAAGCTGCTCGTATGTTCGCTAGCAATAGTCCTGCCACCGTCCTCTATTCCATGGGCATTACCCAGCATTCTCATGGCACTGATAACGTGCTGGCTACCGCCAACCTGGCAATGCTCACTGGGAACGTGGGCAAGCCCTCAACTGGGGTTAATCCACTGCGAGGTCAGAACAATGTGCAAGGTGCCTGCGATATGGGTGCCTTACCTAACGTCTACCCTGGCTACCAGGCAGTAAGCGATCCAGCTATTAGAGAGAAGTTCGAGACTGCCTGGGGGTGCTTATTACCCCCGTCCCTTAAAGATAAGTTTGGGATTAGTTGGGCATGCTCATTACCATTATCTCCAGGACTGACCTTAGTTGAGATGCTTGAAGCCGCCCATCGCAAAGAGATAAAGGCGCTATATTTAGTTGGCGAGAACCCGGCATTAAGTGACCCTGATGTCCAGCATGTTCGGGAAGCACTGGCTCGGCTTGATTTTTTGGTGGTTCAGGATATATTCCTTTCTGAGACAGCAAAATTTGCGAATGTTGTCTTGCCAGCGGCAAGCTTCGCCGAAAAGGACGGCACCTTCACTAACACTGACCGCCGGGTACAACGAGTGAGGAAAGTTATCGAGCCCGTCGGCGAGTCCAAGCCTGATTGGTGGATCATTTGCCAGTTAGCCCAAGGATTAGAAGCCA
>Ga0180438_10008789_pt1 | contig 12756 bp, 10 predicted proteins | sample SS_ome_12_FD_132455 | JGI IMG/M metagenome (GOLD analysis project Ga0180438, IMG submission 132455) | Hypersaline lake sediment archaeal communities from the Salton Sea, California, USA - SS_3_D_2 metaG | ecosystem: Environmental > Aquatic > Non-marine Saline and Alkaline > Hypersaline >...
GTCAAGCATACGCGGGCGTCCCACTTGCACAAACAGCCTCAGCGCACGCCGGACACTCCGCCGCGCCGCGGCCGGCCGTCTCGATCTGCAACAACGGGCGCCCGACAAGACGGAAACGCTGCTTCCAGCCGAAGTCGCCGCACAAGAAGTCGACCGAGTCGAACCGCTGGCGACAGCCAATCTGCAGGTGGTGGAAGTTGATCAGCTTCGCCACGCCGGGAAAATCGCGGTTCGTCCCGCCGGCCAACAGCGTGTAGGCGTTGTTCCAGACCGCCCCCACGTCGACGGCGGCGACTTTGCCGCCCACCAACACGGTGGTCACCCGCAGCCCGCCACGCTGGTCCAGTTCGGCAACCAGTCGCTCGAAACCGCGCAGGAAACGGGCGTCGTGGAAATAGGAGTCTTTGCCGTACGTTTCCAGGTTCATGCGAACCAGTTGCTCGATATCGGGGCGAAAATCGTAACGAAACGTGGCCCCGCGCTCGTACAGCAGGTCCGGCTCGCGGCGCAGACGTTTCAGCGACTTCCGACGAAAACCGCCCAGGTAGGACTCGAAGGAGTACCCGTACTCGGCGGGAAAGAACAGGTAGCCGACCTCGTCCAGCGACGTCTCGCCGAACGACGGCGGCAGGCAATCTCCTTCAAGGTACCGAAGGTGCGAGCCGTCCGGGACCGTTTCAAGCAAGGTCCGGAACACGGCGGCTGAACGCGCCACGATGCGGTTCCCCTCGAGCCAGGTCTTCCGATGCCAGGTTTCCCCGGGGAAGAAGGCGAGCGCGCCAGTCTCCTCGATCTGGCTCAGGGGCAACAAACCCGACAGCCCATCGTCGTCCTCGCAGGCGATAAAACAGGGTGTTCGTTGGAACGCGTCGTGAAAGCACTTCCTGACTTCCCAGGCGTGAAACAGGCTTCCATTGGCGAATGCCCGGTCCCACAGCAGCCTGCACTGCTCGATGTCGTCATAGATTAGAACCTTCATCGGCGCTATCTCCTGATCGCCACCTGGAGCGAGCTGCTGCTTCCCTGAAAGAACGTCTGACCGAACTCGCGGACGACTTGGGGGTTGTACGGTTTGCAGCTAAAGACGTCGAGATAGACGGCGTTGGTCAGGTTGGCGAAATGGCCCGATATGAGCGACGTTTCAATCAGCTGCACCATCGAGTATCCCGCCACCCGCTCGTCTTCGCCGAAGTGCACGACTTGCGTTTCGCCGAAGCGCTTCATCTCGATCAACTCGCAGAGTTCCACGACGAAGCGCCGGATGGCGTCGGCGTCGCGAATCAGGTCCGGATCGCAATCGTAGATGTCAATCGCCGAGGCCATCCCCCAGGCCTGTTCCCGGGCTGCACGGGCGGCGAGTTCCTCGCCGTCGGCACGGACGTGGGCCGACACCTCGACATACCTCGGCGAAGACCACCCGTGCCCGCATCGGACGTCTTCCAGATCGCTCTCCTCGTCGATCTCGTCGTCGAAGCGATCGTGTCGGGAGGCGCCGCCTTTCTTGCGTTTTCGGAACCACTTATGGCGAGACGGTTTCTCCCTGTCCCATGTTTCCGGCCCGTCCCCGTCGGGTACGTGCCCCATCGGGTCCGAGTCAGTGGACGTTTGCTTCCTGCGTTTTTTCTGGTTCACGGGATGTATTGACCTCACTTTCCTTTTCCTGATGCTGGCGGGCAAGCACCGGCGGGGCGGGCTGACCCGAAGCGTACGCAAGAGACGGGGCAGAACTGACTGCGTCCCTCGTTTACAGTTACCCCCCAGCGCGGTGGCAAACCGCGTGCCAAATGGTGCCGAAGTCGATCACTTCAAGAAAACAGCGAGAAACCGCGATACATGCCGCGGCCGAATCGGCATGACGCCGCAAAAGCAGCCGTAGAAACCGGCAGTCGAATGCCGTTATTCAGGAAAAGAGGAACCCACTTGCGGAAATCGGGCCGGATGCTACAATGAGCCAACCGAGGATTTTCGCTTTCTGCCGAAACGGAATATCGCACCCCGGGAAGATCGCCAAATGCTCGTCCGACTCGCTCTCTGCATCGACGACCGACCGCTTCTCGACCTCCTTAAGCGAGCGTTCACCGATACAGACCTCATGCTGGAGGTTCACTCGAACCCACCATCAATATGGCAGAAGGCCATCCGAAGCTGTGCTGACGTGATCGTCATCAGCAAGTCGCTGATACCCCAGCCGGAGGAGGGCAGCATCTCGCTGTTGAACGAGCTGCCGGAGCATCCGACGACGGTGATTTTGCACAGCGATGAGGATTCGGAGGCTCAAGCGCGACTCGTGGCCGCGGGAGCCGACGTGGTTCTCGACTCGGGCATCTCTGCCAAGAGTATGGTGGAGGCGATCCACGCCGTGCTGGAATCTCGGAAGCTCTACTTGGAGAGCACGACACGGAGCGGGCGGTCCGATTTCAGGCCTTCCTTTGCCGATTTTCGGTCAACCAGCGACGCGATGCGCGTCTTCCTGCGGGAAGCCCGCCAAGTTGCCGCCAGCGCGGCGCCTCTCTTGATCTTGGGTGAAACCGGCGTGGGCAAGGAGCATTTCGCCCGGGCCGTCCATTTGGAGAGTCCGCGCTCCGGGGCCGACTTCGTGGCGATTAACGCGGCGGCCCTTCCCGACCAACTCCTGGAAAGCGAGTTGTTTGGGCACACCGAAGGCGCATTTACCGGGGCCACGCGAGCCCGACGCGGGGCCTTCGAGCTGGCCCACCACGGCACTCTCTTCTTGGACGAGATCGGCGAAATGCCCTTTCATCTCCAGGCCAAGCTCCTCCGGTCGCTCCAAGACTACGAGGTCAAGCCGTTGGGCAGCGAGCAGCCGATCTGGGTCGACGTACGGGTGATTGCCGCCACCAGCAGCGACCTGGAAGATGAGGTGCGGCGGAAGGCCTTTCGTCAAGACCTGTTCTACCGGTTGAATGTCGTGCCGCTGACCATCCCGCCACTGCGCGAACGGGTCGAAGACGTCCCGGCGTTGGCCGAAGGCTTCCTCGAGCGATGGCGCTTCCGGTCAGGGCAGGAGACGGAGAGCCTTTCGGAGGACGTCTTGGAGGCGCTCTGCCGCTACGAATGGCCGGGGAACGTGCGCGAGCTATTCAATGTTCTTGAGAGAGCGCTGCTTCTGAAAGAAAATAATCGAATCGAACTGTGCAACCTCCCGCAGGTTTTCTGGGAAGACCCCGGCGAAGGCGCTCTGCCGATCCTGCCCAAGGAAAACGACGCCGACTGGACGAACCGGCCGCTCTGCCAGGTGCTGGCCGAGATCGCGGAGGTCACGGAGCGTCGCTATCTGGAGGCGGCCCTTCGCGCCTCGCGCGGGCGCGTTGGCAAGGCGGCCGAAGCCGCCGAAATCAGCACGAGGACGATGCACGCCAAGATGAAGAAACATGGAATTGACAAGAAGGCGTTCAAGTGATCGACGCCTGGAACCACTCTTTTCCGTCCGTGCCCGACCAGTCTGGAGAACGAGCTGACCGATGTACGTCCCGTTGCAATACCAGATTTCGGAATACGACTGCGTGCCGACGGCTTTTATGAACGCCGTTTCGTACCTGTTCGAGCGCAACGAGATTCCACCGATGGTGATTCGTCACATCTACCTGTACAGCCTGGATACCGTCGGAAGAAAGGCCCGCCTGGGCAGCGTCGGCACCAGCCGGCACGCCGTTCGCCTGCTGGGCCATTGGCTGAATTCCTACAAACCCAGGGGCTTCTCCGTAACAACCGAGTTCCTGGAGGAAGAAGAGGTCCATCTGGCCGAGGGGAACCGCATCTTTACTTGCCTCGCGGAACGCGGCGTCGCCCTGTGCAACATCCATTTGGGACGTGGACAAGAGCACTACGTGATGCTGATCTGGGTCGAAGACGGTTGGGTCTACTGCTTCGATTCCTACTCGCGTCGATCCCTGAGGGGATTGCGCAATCGTGTCGCAACGCTCAAAGACACTGATCCCCGCGGCCCCAATCTGAAGATCCGCGTCGATTGGCTGGCCCAGGAGGACGACAGCGCTCGCTTCTGCCTCGGTCCGGTCGTCATGCGCGAGTGCCTCTTGATTTGGCGAAATCGCTGAGTGGCACCCTTAACACGGACCATGACTCCTGCTAGCCGTTCCGACCGTTCGTTGCGCTACATCATCAGTCGCGTAGCCGAACTCGCCAGAGTCTGGCTCTGTGTCCATGTCGCCAAAGTCTGGCGACTTCGGCTACCGCCAAATCTGACACCGGTTTCTCGAACGACGCTTACCAGATCAGCTTCTTGTTGTAGCCAAGATTCGACTTCGCCAGGTCCTTCTCCTTGTGGCTGACTCGGACCTTGCTGAAGATGTCTTTCATCAGGATGTACCGCACCTGCCCACAAGCCTTCTCCCTCCTGCCGGTGTTGTAGACGCAGCCGTTTTTGGGCACCGTGGACGTGGCAACCGAGGCGTCGGCCAGCTGTATCATCCAGGGGCGGCCGTTACGCAAGCCAAGGACCTTCAGCCCCGATTCTGCCCGGAAACGATAGTTGTTGTTCTGTTTGAGGAAATCGTCAATGTGGTTTTCGTAACCGTAGAGGAACAAGGACGAGGTGTCGCTGACGTCGATGACGCTGGTCAGGCCGGGCCACTTGCTGCCGCTGGCCAGGGCGAGCGTGACGAGGATATCCCACTGGTTCTTCATGTAGTTGAGCGAGATGGGAAAGTCTGTCCGAACCGCAAACTTGGCTGGCATTTTTGACTCCTTTCCGTTTTTTGCGGGGGTGTGAATTGGCACCCCGGGTTTTCGACGGGTTGTCAACCATCAATGTCGACAACGACGCGCCGACCGGCGGCGCGTTTGGCACCGCATTAGCCGTATTATCGCCATCGGCACGAAGAAGTTGCGTGCTTTCTGTAGAAACTTTGAAGTCTCGCTCGCCCCCCCCTGTCGGCCGGGTGGCACGGGCTGGGTGGCACGGGTACTCCCGTGCCTTTTGGCCCGGACCTTGCCGCTGAGAATCGCCGTGGAACTCTCCGCGTGTGAAGAAGAAACGACGGCGGACACGGCCCGCTACGTGGCCAGTCCGGCGATCTGCTGGATCAGTTGGACGATCACCGAGCGGCGGTGACGCAGCAGGCTCAGGCCGGCGGCCGCGTTGAGCGCCAGATTGTGGAAGTAGCTCTCACGCAGCTTCTCCGCTTGTTCGTCCACGCGATTGAACTGCTCGATGGCGCCCTCTAAATGGCCGCTCAGCTCGGAGAGCCACGCGGAGGCCGAGCCGATCGCGGCGTTGAAAAAGCCGTCCACGGCCCCTTCCAGGACCGTCAATCCGGCCAGGGCTTCGTCGACCACCCGGATCGCCTGCGAGGTATTTCCGTCCAGCCCGGCCAACGCCCCGCCACTGGCGAGTTGATCGACCGACCCGCTGACGCCGCCCAGCCGCGAGGGCTGCACGCCGGGAATCGCCAGCGTCGACCGCCGGGTCAGGTCGGTCGAAAGTGCGAACGTCAACGCGCCGCCGTCGACGCGAATCGGGTGCAGCTCGCCGGTGAATCCGACGGCGAACTCGATCTGGTAGTGGATGCCGTGCTCTTGGACGGCAATCCGGTTGCCGTTGCCGCCGCTGTCGCCGCTGCCGCCGCCGTCGCCGCCGCCGGTTTGCGTCTGGCCGTCGGCGCCTCGGGCGGTGGCATACGCGTCGGTACCGTAGGCGGTGCCTTCGGCGTCGGCGCCCGTCACGTCGAACAAGCCGTTGAGCAATTCGAACGTAACAAAGGCCTCACTGCCGCTGCCGACGCTCCGGATCCGCAACTCGTTGCCTTCGACGGCGGCCTCGACGCCCGTGCTGGAAGTCTGGCCGTTGATCACCTCGGCAACTTCCTGGAGCGTGTCGCCGGCCTTGACGTTGAAGTTGCGATTTCCCTCGACGCCGATCAGCTTGAATCGCGCGTTATCGGTCAGGACTCCCGTCGGTTCGACGTGGACGAGCGTGGCTTGCGAACCCGGCGTGTAACCCGAGGTCGTGTCGAACGTGCCGCTTAGGACCTCGATGGTGACCAGCGCGTCGGCCCCGGCGATCGTGCTTCGCAGGACCAGCTCGTTGCCTTCCACGACGGCCGACACGCCGGTCGCCCCGCTTTGGGCTTCGATGGCGGCCGCGGCCTGCGCGAGCGTCTGGCCGGCGCTAAAGTCGACCGTGGCCGAGCCCAAATGGCCGGTAATGCGGAGGCGAACGTCGGCGGTGATCGTGCCGGTTTCCTCGCGGTGGCGGAGTACGGCGGGCTGGTCCGGGGTGGACTCGCCCGGCGCGGACTGGCCATAGGTGCGACCGTTGATCACGGCCACCACGTCGGTGCCTTGGGCGGTGCCGTCGCCGTTTCCGCCGGTCACCGCAAACGTGCCCGAACTGACCGCCACGGCGACCCGCGCGTTCAAGCCGTATGCGACGCTCAACAGCGAGAGCGTATGTTGCTCGGCGTCGACCGCGGCCGTGACGCCCGTCTTGTGGCTCCGGTCGTTGATTCTGGCGGCCACGTCGTCGAGCGATTCGCCGGCGGCGACCGCAATCTCCACGCTGCCCAGGTTGCCGGTGAGCACCAGCGTGGCCGCCTGCTCGACCCGGTTGTCGGAAAGTCCCTGATGCGTCAGCACGGCCCGGGTGGCGGGCTCGATCACCGAGCCGGAAACGGTCACCGCGGCGCCGCCGGTCGAATAGACCCGCAGCTGGCGCACCTGGCCGGGATGGCGGCCCGAGATGCGGAAGTTGGCCGAGCCGTCCAACAAGGGCCGGCCGTCGATGCGGGCCGTGGCCAGGCGCCCGATCTGCGCGATGGCCTCGTCGATCGTGGCTTGGGCGGCGAGCCGCTGGTCCGATGTGAGACTGCGGTCCTCGTCCTTGAGCAGCTCGGCCCGAATCGCGTCCAGTTGCGTGCGGATGTTGCCCAGGGCGATCCGCCCTTGCGTGATCAGGCTGCCGGCGGCCGCGACGTTCTTCATTGTGGCGTTGACCAGGTTCCACTGCGACCGCAGCCGGCTGAGCCGCACGAACCCGGCCGGGTCGTCGCGCGGGAAACGGATCAACTGGCCGGTGGCCAATCGCATGTGGCTGATGGTCGCTGCGGCGTCGGCCTCGGCCAGCCGATTCAACAAGCCTCGCTCGATGCCCGACAGAGTCGCCCTGATACGCCCCATGGTGTCGCCTCCGACCGCCGTGAAGTCCCAGTGAGCCAGACCGCATGGGGAGGCGAATCGGTCGCTGTTTTCAGCCTATCTCGGCGACGAAGCGGGCACGGCGTTGGGTCCCTCGTTTACCGGCCGAGTGCAAAAACTCCCGGTAGAATCTGGACCTCGAAGCCGGGTCGGTCACGTCGCGCCGGCAGCGACCGCATTTGGGCGGCGGCGAAGGAAGAGACAGGAGTCACAAGGCGTGGTCAACAAGAGACTCCCATCCTCGTTTCCGCCGCTGTCGGCTGGAAATCGACGGGCTCGGAGGCCCGTCGTACGAGCCGACCCTACTACCACTTCATCAGCACGGTGCCCCACGCCAAACCGCCGCCGAAGCCGCTAAAAAGGACGTGGCTGCCGGGGCGGATGCGGCCTTCGCGATGGGCCTCGTCCAGGGCCAGGGGGATGCTGGCCGAGGAGGTGTTGCCGTAGCGCTGCAGGTTGTTGAAGACCTTCTTGGGGTCGACGCCCAGGTCCTTGACCGACGAGTTGATGATCCGCATGTTGGCCTGGTGAAAAATGACCAGATCGACGTCGTCCAGAGTCATGGTGGCCGCCCGCAGCGTATCGGAGATGCTCTCGCGCAACATGCGGATGGCCCATTTGAAAACCGGCCGCCCGTTCATCTGCATGAAGTGGCGGGCATCGCCGGGGTCGGCTTTGTCGAAAGGGAGCCGCGAGCCTCCCAGCGGCCGCGAGAGCAGCTCGGTGCCCGAGCCGTCGGAACCCACCGCGTAGGACAAAAGCCCCTGGTTGGCTTCGCCCGGCGCCAGCAGGACCGCGCCGGCCGCGTCGCCGAACAACGGGAAGGTGTGGCGGTCGGCCGGGTCGACGATCCTCGAATTGCAGTCCGCCCCGATCACCAGCACCAGCCGATTGCATCCGGTTGCCACGAACTGCATGCCGGTAATCATCGCGAAGATGAAACTGGCGCAGGCCGCTTGGATGTCCATCGCCGGGGCGCACAGGCCGAGCCGGTCCTGGATCATGCTGCCGGTGCTCGGCAGGAGCATGTCGGGCGTAAACGTACCTAGCAGCACCAGGTCGACGTCGGCCGGATCGACCTTGGCGTGCTGGATGCACCGCCGGGCGGCCTCGACGGCCAGATCGCTGGTGGCCTCGTTCGGCTCGGCGTGACGGCGCTCCAGGATGCCCGTCCGCTGCACAATCCACTCGGCGTCGTAACCCAGCGCGGCCAAGTCTTCGTTGCGGACCCGTTTTTTCGGGGCGTAGCTCCCGATGCCTACGACCTGGACCCCCATCAGGCTGCCGATGCGGGATCGCTTGGCTTCGAGTTCGATCTCGGCGGGTTGCGGTTCATCTTGGGACATCGCGTTTTTCCGGCCGGCCGCGGCCGTTGCACCCTCATCTGCCGTCACGTCGATCTGCACCATACGTCTCGAATTCCTGTCGCCGCTACGCCTGTGCCCCGTCTGAACACGCACCGCGTGAGAAACCTGCAGCCTAAGACTTTCCGGCCGGTCCCTCAAGCCCCGTTGCGCCGGAAAGGGGCGTGTCACCGTAGAAATGGCCCGGCATCCAACCGCCGAATCGGCCGGGGGGCCAAGAGGAATTAACTCTCTGGCGGGGTGCAACCGCGGGTCAGCGTCCGCTAGACTGACGGTTTTAGACAATCGTAGACTTCATAGAATCAAAGGATTTTGGGCCGTTTCCCGTGCTTCCTCCGGAGAACTGTGGCCCAAGTAACGAGCCTATGTGCGTGATGGCAATCCTCTACAAAACCGCCAAGAACACTCCCGTCCTGCTGGCGGCCAACCGCGAAGAACGCTTTGATCGACCGACGCAGCCGCCGAAGATCCAGTCGGGCAAACCGCGATCGGTGTGCGGCATAGACCGCAAGGCGGGCGGAACCTGGCTGGGCGTGAACCAGCACGGGATGCTGGCGGCGGTCACCAATCGTCGCAAGACTTCGGTGCCGGCCGATCCGCGGTCTCGCGGGCTGCTCTGCCGCGAACTGCTGAACCGGGGCAGCGCCAAGGAGGCCGCCGAATATGCCGCCGCCGAGCTGGCCACCGGCGCGTACGCCGGCGCCAACTACGTTTGTGCCGACGATCGCTACGGCGCGGTCGTCTACGGCGGCAACCAGATCGAGATCGTCGAACTCTCGCCCGGTTTGCACCTGCTCACCAACGGCAACCTGGACGACGCCAACGACGAGCGTCAAGAGTTCATCCGGCGGATGCTGACCCTGCACACGCTCGACTCGGGGGTGACGTTCCTGGCGGTCGCCAGCCGGGCCTTCTCACGCAAACCCGACGTGGCCGGACGCCGCGGCGTGGTGTTGACCGGCGGCGAGTACGGTACCGTTTCCTCCACGTTGCTGTCGCTGCCGGACCGAATTCAGCGGGCCGTGTATCAATATGCCCCGGGTCCCCCCAGCGATCACTCCTACGACGACTACTCCGCTCTGCTGCGCCAGGTCCTTTCAACCGACAAGAGCAAGCGCGCCAAGATGGCGGAGGAAGAAGACGAATTCGACGAACTGGACGACGACTGGGAAGAAATGGACGAGGCCGGGGAAGCGGATCTCGACAGCGGGAAGAAGAAGCGAAAGTAATTCTGCCGCCTCTTCCGCCGGTTGCCGGCAAGTTTAGCCGCGGCGACTACGCGGCGAAGACCGCGGGGAAGACTGCGACCGCGATCGCCGCGCGGCCGCGGCGGCTAAACGCCGAGGGCCCTCGTTGCTCTGGTTCCTAAGCGGAAGCTTGGGAGCCAGGCGACAGCCGGAAGCCCATCAGGCCACAAACTGCTCGATTCGCTCGAACGCCGCGGTGAGGTTGTTCATGTCGGTGGCGAACGAGATGCGGGCGTAGCCTTCCGCGCCGAACGCCGACCCCATCACCGTGGCCACGTTCTGTTGCGCCAACAGTTCCAGGCACCAAGTGCTGGAGTCGTCGATCTGCACGCCGTTGTATTCCCGGCCCAAGTGCTCGCGGATGTTGATAAACGCGTAAAAGGCCCCGCCCATCTCCGCGCAGGTCAAGCCGGGAATTTCGCCAATCCGCTGCGTGACGAACGCACGGCGCTTGGTGAATTCGGTCAACATCAGCTCGACGCAATCTTGCGGCCCGGTCAACGCGGCCAGTGCGGCATATTGGCTGATGCTGCACGGGTTGGACGTCTGCTGGCTCTGCAGGCTGCCCATGGCCTTGGCCAGATTCGCCGCCGATAGGGTCCAGCCGATTCGCCAGCCGGTCATCGCGTAGGTCTTGCTTACCCCGTTGACGATCACCGTCCGGTCGCCCAGATCGGGGCGGACGGTGGCGAAACTGGCGAAGGTGTGGCCCGGGTAAACCAGCCGATCGTAGATCTCGTCGGCCACCACCAGCAGATCGCTTTCGATGGCCAGATCGGCCAGCTGGCCCAGTTCCTCCGGCGAATACATGCTGCCGGTCGGATTCGACGGGCTGCACAGCAGCAGGAGCTTGGTCTTGTCGGTCAGCGCCGCGCGGAACTGCTCGAGCGTCAGCTTGAAGTCGTCCTCTTGCCGGGTCTCGACGATCACCGGCACCGCGCCGGTCAGCTTGACCAGTTCCGCGTAGCTGACCCAATACGGCGCCGGGATGATCACCTCGTCGCCCGGGTCCAACAACGCCGTGAACACGTTGTGCAGCGAGTGCTTCGCCCCGTTGGAAACCACCACCTGGCTGGGATCGTACTCCAGGCCGTACAACTCCCGATATTGGTCGACGATGGCCTTCTTCAACTCCGGGATACCGCTGGGGACCGTGTAGTGGGTATGTCCGGCCTCCATGGCCTCCAAGGCCGCCTGGCAGATGTGCTGGGGCGTGGTGAAGTCGGGCTCGCCCAAGCTCAGATCGAAAACGGTCTTGCCGGAAGCCTTCAGCTCTTTGGCCTTGGCCGCCATGGCCATGGTGGCAGAGGGTTCCAGAGCTTGCACGATACGGGAGATAGTAGGGGGCATAAGATCGCTCCACGAAGCGGCGGGTGGTTGACGCGCTGCGGCACACGTCTGAGAATCAACTTACGGGACGATCTTAATGACCCATAGGTTCGCTTCCAAGTCCCCCTCCCCCCGCCCGGACGAAGATTTCTCAGGTTATCATGGCAAAAAAACGCATCGGCATCTGGCTGATTGGGGCCAGGGGTGGCATCGCGACCACCGCAATCACCGGGCTGGCTGCCCTCAGCAGGGGGCTCATCGATACGGCCGGCCTGGTCAGCAAGCTGCCGCAGTTCGAGCACCTCGAACTGGCCGACTGGAGCGATTTCGTGGTGGGAGGACATGAAATCCGTCGCTTCCGACTGGCCGACGAGGCCCGGCGGCTGGCCACTGAAAACCGCATTCTCGATCCCACTTTGATTGCCCGATGCAAAAGCGAACTCGACCGGATCGACCGCCGGATCCGTCGCGGAACCATCTACAAGGTTGGACCGACCATCAGCGGCCTGGCCGACGCCGAGGTGCCGCGGCGGGAATCGCCCGGCGAAGCGGTGGATCGGCTCGCCGGCGACCTGTCGGAATTCGCCCGGGCCGAGAAGCTCCAGCACGTGGTCGTGGTCAACGTGGCCTCGACCGAGCCGCCGACCGATCCGGCCGCGGTGCCGCCGACGTGGGCCAAATTGGAGCCGCTCTTGGAGAAGCCGCGGAAATGTCCGCTGCCGGCCAGCTCGCTGTATGCGATTGCGGCGCTAAAGCAGGGCTGCTCTTACGTCAATTTCACGCCGTCGCTCGGCTCGGCCCCGGAGGCCATCGACGAGTTGGCCCGGCTCTGCCGGAGCCGGCACATGGGCTGCGACGGCAAGACCGGCGAGACGCTGATGAAAAGCGTGCTGGCCCCCATGTTCGCCCGGCGGAATCTGCCGGTGATGAGCTGGGTGGGGCACAACATCTTCGGCAACCTGGACGGCAAGGTGCTCGACGACCCGGACAACAAGAGGGCCAAAGTGATTAGCAAAGATCGCTTGCTGGGCGAGATCCTCGGTGGCCGGCCGCAAACCCACGTCTCGATCGAATACATCAAAAGCCTCGGCGACTGGAAGACCGCCTGGGACCACATTCATTTCACCGGGTTTCTGGGCGCGCCGATGACGCTGCAGTTTATCTGGCAAGGTTGCGACTCGGTGTTGGCCGCCCCGCTGGTCCTGGACCTGGTGCGCTTCACCGACCTGGCCCGGCGGCGCGGGCAGACGGGCCGGTTGACCTTCCTGGCCAGTTTCTTCAAGAGCCCCTACGGCGTCGAAGAGCACCGCTTCGATCGGCAGTTCCAGATGCTGGAGAATTGGGCACGGTCGCCGGCCGGTCCGGAAGAGAGTCGCCGCGGCGGCGACTCGTAAAGAGACCGCTTCAGGGGACTGTCCCGATATTCGCGAAGCGAAGATGGGACTGTCCCTCTCTGCGCCTGAGGAGGGTTCAGGGTTCAAGGTTGAGTACCTTGGGGTGACGACTGGAGGTGCAATGTTGAGCCCCGGACTCTGACCTTAGAACTCGTACTTGAATAATTTGGGGACTGTCCCGATTTTCCCGCAGGGAAAATGGGACTGTCCCCTTCGGAATCCGGGAAGTTGTTTCTGTACGAGTTCTTA
>Ga0180438_10008792_pt1 | contig 12752 bp, 10 predicted proteins | sample SS_ome_12_FD_132455 | JGI IMG/M metagenome (GOLD analysis project Ga0180438, IMG submission 132455) | Hypersaline lake sediment archaeal communities from the Salton Sea, California, USA - SS_3_D_2 metaG | ecosystem: Environmental > Aquatic > Non-marine Saline and Alkaline > Hypersaline >...
AAGTCGTTTCTGAGCGTGGTTATGCTGGTGCAAGGATGTACGGCGAGCGACGAATCAACGCCAGGGATGTAGCAAGATGGTTGCATTACCAGCGATTGGCTTTGCCGGCCGACTCGATTACGGTCCAGCATCTCGATTCCCACGACACCTTCTGGTGGGGGGAGTTAGCGCAGTTTCGGCATGAGGCTTTCGGTATAGAGGCTTCTCGAGCCCTTTTCGCCATGTTCGCCTTGCAGGGTGGGGGGATCATGAATTATGTCGGGGCTGAGCGCGGTTCGGAAGTCTTCTACCGCCAACTGTTGCAGCTTCGCCAGAACAATCCAGTTCTGCGATATGGGGATTGCGATTTTCTGGCTGATGGGTGCAGCGCAGATATGGTTTTGGCCCTCCTGAGAACCTATCAGGGAGATCACCTCATCCCCTTGATCAACTTGGCGGATGTGGAAGCCGAATTCCAACTCAAACTACCCATTTCTCAATTAAACCTTGGGCCGTCAACAGTGTGCACTGTGAGAGATATCTTTAATGAAGAGATTTTATCTTTCGAAGGAGAGGAGCGGTTTCCAGTGGAGACTCTGGAAGAACTCCATGTGAACTTGCCAGGATACGGCCTTCGAATTTTGCAGATTCACCCAGTCGGTGCAGAGTAGCATTGAGGGATATTGGACAAGGGCTGAGTGGAAATAGAGGGTTGGATGTCTGAGAAAAGATTCATTCCAAGGTGGCAGCAAGCCTGCGCCCATTCCCTACCCAACATGTATCAAGCCATGTTGGTCCAGATTGGTGTTACCGGGGAGGATCTGGAAAAGCCTCTGGTGGGAATTGCCAATTCATGGAATGAGGCTGTTCCTGGTCATCGGCATCTGCGCGACCTGGCCCAGGCGGTGAAGGATGGGGTGCGCGCTGCGGGAGGTGTGCCTTTAGAGTTCAACACCATCGCGGTATGTGATGGGATGGCCAGTGCCAACACTGGGTTTCGATTTGTGCTGCCGAGCCGCGAATTGGTGGCTGATTCGCTGGAGGTGGTGGGAGAAGCTCACCATTATGATGGGATCGTCTCCATCAGTTCCTGCGACAAGATCAACCCAGGGATGATGATGGGTGCGGCGCGGTTGAAGCGACCTTTTCTCTTTGTCCCAGGCGGGATTGGTTGTCGTCTTACACCCGGACATCCTCTCAGCGCAGGATTGGGGGACGCCTCGGATACGATGTGCCCGGCTGATAAATTGGGCACGGCTGTGACAGGGCAAATCCTTGCCGAAGCATTGGGACTTGCCTTGCCTCACGCATCGACCACGTACGCGGATGATTTTTTCCATCGCGAGCTGGCCTATGAGAGCGGCAAGCAAATTGTGAAGCTCATCTTGGAGGGGCTGAGTATCGAAGAAATTCTCCAACCGGAGGCATTTCTGAACGCAGCCCGGGTGAGTCTGGCCATCGGGGCTTCCATGAATGTGCTCTTGCACCTGCCTGCCATTGCCCATGAAGCTGGCTTCTCCATGGACTTGAAAATCTTCGATGATTTAAGCAGGGAGACGCCCTATATTTCCCCCTTGGCGCCCAATGGCCCCTGTGCGGTGACTACACTGGAGAGGATTGGAGGGCTTACAGCCCTGATCAAGGCACTGGAGCCCTTATTGGATACATCCGTGTTGACCTGTACAGGGGAAACGCTAGAGCAAAGATTGCAGAGCGTGGAGGTGGATTGGGAACTTGCCCAAGAACTGGGTGTGCTCTATCCGCTGGACTCACCGGTGAAAGCTGATGCTGGTTTGGTTGTGCTTTATGGTTCTTTGGCACCGGAAGGGGCTGTGGTTCGGCTGGCTGGTATTGATGAGGGCATGGATGTTTTTGAGGGGCCCGCGAGAGTCTTTGATTCTGAGAAGGAAGCTTGGTCAGCTCTTAAAGCGGAGGCATTTAAGCAGGGGGAAGTCCTTATTGTACGCAACGAGGGTTTGGTGGGTGGACCAGGGATGCCAGAGGAGTCTAATATTGCCTGGATGTTGCAGGACCGAGGCTACCGCAATTCTGTCTACTTGATCACAGACGCCCGATTCTCAGGAGGCCAGTCAGGGCAGTGCATCGGTATGGTATCCCCAGAGGCTGTCCTGGGTGGTCCGATCGGATTGGTGGAGAATGGGGATCTCATTCGCATCGATATACCTGCAAGAAGGATCGATCTCCTTGTGGGCGAGCCTGATATGGAGGACAGGCGTGCTGCTTGGCATCCTCCGCAGCCACGTTACACAAGAGGTTATTTAAGCCGATATATAGAATATGTCTCGTCACCCGGGAAGGGCGCAGTCTTGCGCTCGTCCTCATTGGAAAAAGGAGGTGAAGGATCGGGGAAAAGATAAGAAGACGTGTAAGCCGTCAAGATTCAGATTCTTATTAAGAAGAGGAGAGAATGAGAATGAGTAACCTAAAGCGAAGCCTCCTTGTAGTCGTGTCTCTATTAATGGTCTTCTCTCTCGCACTCACGGCCTGCAAGGCGGAAACGGAAACACCGGCTCCTGTGGAGCCTACTGAGAAACCTGCAGTCGAGGAACCCATTATCTTCACAACCTGGGACCCCTCCACCGACGAGGGCGTGAACGCTCTGTTCGATGGAATGAACGAGATCTTTATGGAGAAATATCCCTGGATCACAGTGGAAACCACCCATCAGGGTGACTACGTAAAGAAGCTCAACACAGCCTTCGCGGCAGAGACTACACCGGATCTCATCTGGGCCTGGTGCAACCCGTCCACCTACTACGAATATGTTGAGGCGGGATTGGTGATGGACCTGGAGGAGGCCTATGAAGAGCATGGTTGGGCTGAGCTCTTCCCAGCATCTATGATCGACGCAGTGCGTGGCTCGGATGGCAAACGCTACGGTGTCCCCGATTTCATCAATGGGACGGTCGTGGCTTACAACAAAGACATCTTCGACCAGTACAGCCTGACAGCCCCAGAGACCTGGGATGAGTGGATGAATGTCCTGGATACCCTGCAGGAGAACGGTGTCATTCCCATTGGTATGGGCCTCTCGGATGGCAACTGGCAAGCCAAGCGTCTGTTTGAGATCATTCTGGTCGCCAGCACCGGCAGGGAGTGGACCGAGGCACTCTATGCCGGCGAGCATGCCTGGACAGAGGAACCTGTCATCGATGCCCTTGAGAAGCTTGAGATGATGGGATCGTACATCTCTGAGGGTTCTTTGGGCATGAACTCCCGTCAGGGTTGGGATCTTTGGTACCAGCAGGACGCAGCGATGATGATCAGCGACACCTGGCAGTTTACATTACACGATCGCGATGTGACCTTCAATTGGGATTGGTTCGACTTCCCATCCATCAATCCCGACGTCGATGCCACATTTGTGGGTGCTGTGAGCGATGTTCTCTACATCCCAATCTATTCAGAGCACCCGGAGGAGGCCGTTCTTTATATGGACAGCTTCCTCTCTAAGGAATCGCAAGCCCTTTGGGTCAACTATGGCCTGGCTTTTAATGCCGGCGACTACTACGGGTTAATCACCGAGGAGGCCCTAGGCGCAGCGACTGTTAAACTGGCCAACTACATCAACGAGAATGGCTTTACAACCTGGTTTGATGTCGGCAACCCATCAGACATCGCGGCGGAACTCGCACCCACCGAGTTTGCAGCCCTTCTGAATGGTATGAGCACCGTTGAGGATGCTGCCAACAATATCGAAGAGGTTGCGGCCGAACTCTACGGGCGCTAGTTTGAACCATCTCAGGGGGGCAGGAATGCCCCCCTGACGTTCATCTTATAAATACAGTCTTGGATGAATCTGTTAGAAAGGACATTGCTGGTATGGATATAGAGAGGACCATGATCTACGAGAAGCCATCCAGGCTTCAAATCCTATGGCGGAAGAGCATCCCCTATCACTTTATCATCATCCCCCTGGCTTTTTATCTAATTTTCTTCTTTATCCCGGCCATTCAATCCTTCTATTATAGCTTCTTTGAATGGGATGGGTTTTCGGCGGAAAAACTCTTTGTAGGTTTGCAGAACTATGTCGACCTTATCACGGATGATAAGCTTTTTATAAAAGCTTTCACCAATAATATTTATTGGACGATCGGATCCCTTGTCCTACCCTTGATGCTGGGATTAATCCTGGCGGTTGTATTTAATTCAAAGGGTTTGATCGGTCGCAACTTCTTCCGTACGTCGATCTTCATGCCTTATGTCCTCTCGACGATCGTTGTCGCTCTCCTGTGGAGCGAGATATACAACCCTCAAAACGGCATTATTAACAAATTGATTGAAGTTTTTACAGGCGAACCTTCCCGTTTCGCTTTCCTGGGAAATCCAAAAACCGCCCTTATTTCTGTACTGATTGCTGCCACATGGCAGGCAGTTGGCTTTTATATGGTGATTTTCTACGCCGGGCTACAAACGATCCCCGAAGAATTGTATGAAGTTGCAGATATTGAAGGGGCTAACCCGATTCAATCCTTCTACTATATTACGTTACCCATGCTTCGCGAAGTTACAACCGTGATGGTTGTTATTACCATAATTGGTTCTTTCAAGGTTTTCGATATTATTTACACCATGACGCAGGGTGGGCCAATCTATGCTACCGAGGTAACCGCGACACGGATGATCTCAGAGGCTTTTTCTCATAACCGTTTTGGCTATGCGGCTGCGTATTCATGTGTGATGTTCCTTGTCATCGCGACCTTAAGTTTTATTTATCTGCGGTTGAACCGTCGGAGAGTTGGTGAGTAAGAAACAGGAAAGGGACGAAATTGTATGCAAGTAAACATCGAGCAACGCGCCGAAGCCCCAATGTTTGTTGAGGGAAATCGCCTGAACAAGTTTGTGAAGCGGATTCGAAGAAAGCCAGTCATACTTCTGGCATACGTCATCCTCATAATCTACGCTTTTATCTCTCTCTATCCCATCCTCTGGATGTTTTTTATGTCGTTGAAGACCGATGTCGAAGTTCATACGAATTTGCTGGGACTGCCCCAAGAATGGCATTGGGAACACTATGTTCACGTGTTGACCACGACGCGGGTGCCACGCTACATCCTGAACAGCGCTTGGATCTCAGCGGTGACAGTGATCGGGATTCTGGCACTTGCTTTACCAGCTGGATTCGCGTTCGGCCAACTCAAGTTCAAGGGCAACAATGCCCTCTTCATGCTCCTCCTGGCCGGGATCATGATCCCGGGTCAGACGACCATTCTGCCTCTCTTCTTACAGATGAAGCGCTTCGACCTGCTGGACACCCCCTGGGCTATGATCATCCCTTATATTGCGGCTGGGCTGCCCTTTGCTACCTTCCTCATGCGCGGCTTCTACCGTAGCCTACCGAAGGAATTGGCTGATGCTGCTGTTGTGGATGGCGCCTCGCTTTACCGGGTTTTTTGGGATGTGATGATGCCGCTCACCAGACCGGCTATCTCAACCTTGATTGTTTTCTACTTTATGTGGACGTGGAACGAATTTTTGTGGGCCATGTTGGTTATGAACCGCGATCTTTATAAAACGGTTACGGTGGGAGTCTTTACCACATTCCAACGGCAATATATGTTTGACTGGCCCTTGCTTACAACCGGCTTGGTTATTGTCACCATGCCTATTATCCTCGTGTATTTGATTTTCCAGAGACAATTCATTCAGGGCCTCACCGCCGGGGCATTGAAAGGGTAAACCACATCATAATCAACTGAGGCTTTTATGAGTATGTTGGAATCAAGAACCAATGATAATGCTCAACCTGTGTACAAACAAAGAAGGGTTTTTTCGGCTTTCATTATCCGTCTTCGCCGCAACCCCTGGCTCTTCCTGACGTATGTCATTTTGATTGTGTATGCCTTCATCTCCCTGTATCCCATCATTTGGATGCTCCTGATGTCGCTGAAGACCAATCCTGAGGTTCACACAAACCTGTTCGGATTGCCGAATGGGATGCCTAATGAGTGGCAGTGGGGCAATTATCTCCATGTGCTGACGACCACACGGATCCCACGCTACATCTTGAACAGCGCCTGGATCTCGGCCGTGACCGTGCTGGGTATCCTGGTTTTCGCCCTGCCAGCCGGGTTCGCCTTTGGACAATTAGAATTTAAAGGGAATGACACGCTATTTATGCTGCTATTGGCGGGGATCATGATCCCGGGGCAAACAACGATTTTACCCCTCTTCTTGCAGATGAAGCGATTCGACCTACTGGACACACCATGGGCGATGATTGTGCCCTATGTGGCGGCAGGATTGCCTTTTGCTACGTTCTTGATGCGGGGATTCTTCCGCAGTCTACCAAAGGAACTAGCGGATGCTGCGGTAGTGGATGGCGCCTCTCTCTACCGCGTGTTTTGGGACGTGATGATGCCGTTAACCCGACCAGCCATCTCGACCCTGATCGTTTTCTACTTCATGTGGACATGGAATGAGTTCCTGTGGGCTATGCTGGTCATGAATAGAGAACTCTACAAGACAGTCACTGTGGGGATCTTCACAACGTTTCAAAACCAGTACATGTTCGACTGGCCACGAATGACAACAGGATTGGTGCTGGTCACAATGCCCATTGTTCTCATCTTCTTGATCTTCCAACGGCAATTTATCGAGGGCCTGACCGCAGGGGCTCTTAGAGGATAGTCTATCCCTCTATGCAAGAATATCAATACGTCCTTCAGAATCATTCTTCTCAAGCACGGTTTAACGAGCAAGGCTCCCTCCTTTCTTTGGAAAGTCAGAGCTTGGGTTTCATGCTGTTTCCACAGCTGGGTGCGGAATCAAGGGCAGGATTCTTTTGTGCTCTGATTTTTGAAGAGGGAGACTTCCCTCAAAAGACGTGGGAATGTTTCGATGTAGAGAGCAGCAACCGAGAGATCCAAATTTCCAGCATGGTAGAGGGTGTTGAAATTATACAGGGGATCAGCTTGGAAGAGACCGGCTGCACCTATAGGACACAGCTCACCAATAAAGGTCAAAAAATCCTAGAGGGATTAAGCTATATATTGCGTGGACCCTTTGTCATCGGCCCCGATCTGCGTTTCACGTATCCCTATTGCGCAGGTTGGTCGATCCCATACGGCAGCGTCAATCCAGGCAAACCATTAAGGTTGCATTATCCACTTAAGGCTGCGATGCAATGGACCAGCCTCACCACTGAAGGGAAAGGGATCTATGTGGGTGCACATGATGAGATCCCTTTCTATAAAGAACTTATTTGGGGGGTGGAAGGGGATGATCCGACGTTTCAAATTCGTTTCCTTGACCTTGTGCTGGCTCCTGGAGAAAACATCGCAGTACCAGACGTTCACCTTGCGCTTCATAAGGACGATTGGCGTGGGGGATCAGACATTTATCGCTTGTGGGCATCTGATCACATCACGACACCCGAGGTCCCCAAATGGTATGAAAAGTGCCCTTCCTGGGCCTGGGTGGGCTTAAAGGAGCAGTTCGCGGATACGTTTTTGCATGTGCTCGATGAACTCCCTGATGTTTCTGAACAAGTTACAGCAGCGGGATTGGAACTGATCCAGCTGACAGCTTATACCGAAGATGGCCACGACACCCAATTTCCAGACTATATCCCGGGGGAAAGCTTTGGAGGGGTAGAGGGGTTGCAAGACGTAGTACAGAAAATTCACAGCGCCGGCAGGAAGATCAGTATCTATGTCAATGGCAGGATTGTTGATCCGGCCTCATCCTTGGAACCCGAGGATCGAGAAGCCTGGGTCGTGCGAACGACTCCCGATGCCCCTCCCCTTACTGAGACTTATGGCAACGTCACTTTTGATGTCATGTGTCCAGGAGCTGTCCAATGGCAAAAGCTTTTCACAGAGAAATGTAGTTATCTGGTGAAAACCTTCGATATTGATGGGATTTATATCGATCAAATTTGCGCTGCCAGGAGCCACCCCTGTTATGCATCCCATCATGACCATGAACGCCCCTGTTTAGCATGGTCTCGTTATCATACCTTTCTTCGAGAGCTGCGAGAACACCTGTTATCCATCAAGCCGGATCTCTTCCTGGCGACAGAAGGGGTCAACGATATCTTCGGGCAATATTTCGATTCCATGCAGTCTCACAACGATTGGCCCGTTGAAGGTGTGGATGGGGTTGAGCCCCTGCACGATCTCTATCTCTATACATTTCCAGAACACCTTTTCAACGTTGGCTGTATCACAGGTGAGCGTAGGGGATTATATTACTTACACCTCGCTCATCTGTGTGGCCAGGGCTGTGATTTCGGTATCCGTGATTGGGATGAACTTCCAGAGGATTTTTACGAAAAAACCAAAGCGGTTTTAGAATGGTATGAGATGTATCATGATGTATTTCGCTTTGGGGTGCATACAGCCGTTGCGGTGAATGTTCAAGGCATCCAGGCCAGCGCCTATCGCGATGGATCCCAGATCATCATCAATGGCGCGCAAATGGCAGTGGCCCAGCCTTTAGAGATAAGGGATGAAATGACCCTCCGAATAGCAGTGTCGAATGGGGAGACTGTCCGCAGGGTGGAAGCATCCGATCTGAGGCAGAAACTGCCTTGTGAATGGAGAAGGGTAGGGGAGGGTCTAGAGATCAATATGCCGGTATGGCCGTTATTCGCCTTGGTGATTGAATTGGATGGATAAATAGATGCCCTAACCATAATCCTATAAAAGAGGCAATAAATATCTAAACAAGAGATGGTGGGTCTTTGGTAAACAGGAATATTGCATTTGAGTGGAGTGGAGAGTTTCCCTTTGTCGCAGAAGGGTGAAGTTGAGAGTAAGGAGTGCAAGAGATGGATGATAAGAGAGGCAAGTTGGAGAGTCGCGTCGCCATTGTGACTGGTGCTGGAGGGGGGATTGGAAAAGGCATTGCTCTTCTCTACGCTCAGGAGGGCGCCAAAATTGTGGTGGTGAACCGGTCGGAGACCGGTTTGCAAACGGTGAAGGAGATCGAAGAGGGCGGAGGAGAGGCGATATGGGTTTCCACTGATGTGGGGATCTCAGAACAGGTTCAGAAGATGGTACAGAAGACCCTGGAAAATTATGGGAAAATTGACATTCTGGTCAACAATGCCGCTGTCCAATACCTACATCCTCTCTGGGAGCTTCCAGAGGATCTCTTCTTTAAAATGCTGCAGACCAATTTGGGCGGATATTTTCACTGTGCGAAGTATGTCATCCCCCATATGATCGATCAGGGTGGTGGAACCATCATCAATATCTCCTCCAATTTGGCTTTCAGAGCGTTGAAGACATTTGCTGGCTACAGCGCGACCAAGGGCGGGATCGTCTCTATGAGCCGCGCCTTGGCTTTGGAATGCGCACCACAGGGGATACGTGTAAACTGTATATGTCCTGGCAGCACCATCACGCCTATCATGGACCCCATCCTGGCTACCTTTGATGATCCCGAGGCTGTGTTGGAAGAGGCGGGTAAACTGATGCCAGCCGGTCGGCTGGCTGTGCCGGAGGATATTGGTCATTTGGCGGTTTTTCTTGCCTCCCAGGATGCGGAGATGGTGTTAGGCGCAACCTACATCATTGATGGAGGTGCCAGTATCCCATTACCGACCGTGGAGTAGGGTTAGTGTCACGACACATTTCAAGAGGTGATCATGAATAAATTCCTTTTGGAAGGAAAAATCGCCCTGGTGACGGGTGCAGCGGGAGGGATGGGAAGCGCTTGTGCCCTGACTTTTGCCCGGGAGGGTGCAGCCCTGGTTCTCCTTGATCTGAACGAAGCTGGGCTGGAAAAGGTGGCCGGGCAGATCCGGAAGCTTGGACGCGATGCGCTCTCTATCGTCACGGATGTAACCGATCCATCCGCCGTGCAGGGAACTGTTGAGGATGCCATACAGAAATTTGGGCGAATTGACATCCTTGCCAACATTGCTGGACATCAGGGTCCGGGAAGTCCCGTGTGGGAGGTGGATCCAGAGGCATGGAAGCGGACCCTTGACGTGAACCTTTGGGGGCCCTTTCTCGTTTGTCGCTTCGTTCTGCCACACATGGTTAAGCAACGTGGGGGCAAGGTGATCGTTGTGACCTCTGGTGCGGGTGACAATCCAATGCCCTTCTTCTGTGGATATGCCGCCTCGAAGGCAGGGGCTAACCATTTTGTGCGTACTATTGCGCAGGAGTTGAAACCTTATGGGATCACAGTCAATGCTATGGGTGTCCGCGGCGTGACTCCTATGTGGCGGGATGTGTTGGACGCCGGAGCAGGGGGAGGGACCACAACGGAGATGATTCGTGCCCAGGTAAAAGATGGCATGGATCCAAAGGTTGAGGAGAATATGCCCGTATTTCTGTTCTTGGCTTCAGAACAATCTGATCATGTGACCGGTCAATATATTGAAGCCAACAGCTTGCCAGATTATGAGATCCAATATCGATCTTAGCTGGTGGACCTTTCCAAAAGTTCCGTAGGCTATGATGTGAGGCTATCTTAGGCGTACCTGTTTCATTTACAACCAAGGGAGGGAGTTTTTGTGATGACGTACATCCAAGATCGGAACTGGGGATGTCGTTTGAGGGAATATGTATTCAGGGGGTTAAAGACGATTGTTTTTGAAAATCAATTCTTACGTGTGGTCATCCTTGCGGATAAGGGGACAGATATTTATGAATTCCTTTACAAGCCAAAGGACATCGAATTTATGTGGCGGTCCCCCTTTCCGCTTCGCAATCCAGCTTTATTTGTCCCAACTGTAGCAAATGCACCGGGAGCGTTCCATGACAACTATGCTGGCGGTTGGCAGGAAATCCTGCCCACAGGCGGAACGCCTACGCAATACAAGGGTGCAGAATTTGGTTTTCATGGAGAGGTCTCGCTGATTCCATGGGAGTATGTCATCCTGGAAGATACACCGGAGCGTATTTCTGTGCGTTTTTTTGTTCGAACGTATCGCACGCCTTTTTATGTGGAGAAAGTACTCACTATGGAGCAAGACCGGAGCGTGCTGTGGATTGAGGAACGCCTGGTCAATGAGGGCGAGGAGGAAATGGAATTAATGTGGGGCCATCATCCTGCACTTGGAGAGACCTTCATTGAACCCAGTTGCCGTGTGGATTTGCCGGGTGGAAAGGTGCTCACAGAGAGACTTGGCGAGACAAGTCGTCTTGTGGATGGCGAGGGGTATGAATGGCCTGAGGTTCATGGGGTCGAAGATCAAATGATTGACCTCAGTCAAGTGCCACCTCGCTCCGCCCGCAGTCATGATGTTGCCTATCTCTATGATTTGGTGGCTCCCTGGTTCGCAGTGCGGAGTCAAGAGAAGCAGCTTGGTTTTGGTATGTGGTTCTCGCCTGAAGTGTTTCGATACCTCTGGTTCTGGCAGGTCTATGGGGGTGCCTTTGGTTACAATCTGTATGGGCGTAGTTATCATCTGGCAGTGGAGCCCTGGAGCAGCATCCCCGGATCTTTTGAACTTGCACAGCAACGCAAAACAACCCTGAGAATATCTCCTGGCCAGGAGCTTACTTCCAAGCTTCTGGCTGTTGCGTTCGATGGAGATGGTGTTGTTGAAAATATCGATGAAGATGGGAGGGTTTCCAGGCACTCTTGATCTAGCTCTCCTCCACTCTTGATTCCGTAACTGAGGCAACCAACAAGCGGTGGTTTTCCATCATACTTGCCTGGGAAGAGAGAATTTAAATAAGGAAAGAAGAAATGCTGCTTGAATGGAAATTAAGAAAAGACATTGTTGAAATTGCAAAGCGCATTTACCAGGCAGGGTATATCCGCGGCGCGGATGGGAACATTTCGATCAGGCTCTCCGAAGACAAGATCCTCATCACACCTTCACGAGCAGCGAAGGGTTTCATGAAACCGGATGACATGGTTGTAGTCAATCTCCAAGGGGAATTACTGAAGGGGGATTTGAATCCCTCTGCTGAGACAGCTTTTCACCTTGCAGCCTACGAGGAGAGGTTAGATATTTCAGCGGTTATCCATGCACATCCCCCCATGGTTGTGGCTTTCACTGTCGCCCATAAGCCGATCCCAACAGGGGTCCTTCCAGAGATAGAGGTTTTGTTTCCAGGAGGGATCCCTGTGATTCCCTACGAGACGCCTGGTACCCAAACTCTAGCAGAGAAGGTCAAACCTATCATAAGGGAACATGATATCACCGTGATGGCGCATCATGGGACGATTGCAGTGGGGGAAGATGTGTTCGACGCCTGGATGAAAACCGAACATCTTGAAGCCTGCATGGAGATTCTCTTCTTGGCCGAGAGGTTGGGCGGGAGCCAGAAGCTGCCGGAGGAAAAACTTGTGGAACTGGAAGAAATTCGGAGGCGTGTGTTGGAGGCGAAAACCCGCAGGCGTTGAGCGATTTTCAGATTTATAGAGATGGATCCCTGACAGGTCCAAAGAAGGAGTGAGATGGTTCAATGAGACAAGCTGTGATGGTTGCTCCAGGCGAGATTGAGTTTCGAGAGATCCTTCGGACCAAGCCTGGTCCCAATCAGGTCAGTATCGAAATAAAGCGGATTGGGATTTGCGGTTCGGACATTCACGTCTATCACGGCATGCATCCCTACACCCCTTATCCGGTGGTACAAGGTCATGAGATTTCCGGCCTCATTGCAGAGGTTGGGGAAGAGGTGCGTGGATTTTCCATTGGAGACAAGGTTACCTTCATGCCGCAGGTGACCTGCGGCGAATGTTATCCCTGCCGGCATGGGATGGATCATATCTGCGAATCCCTTAAGGTCATGGGTTTTCAAACGGGGGGTGCAGCCCAAGAGTACTTCGCCATTGACGCA
>Ga0180438_10008794_pt1 | contig 12747 bp, 5 predicted proteins | sample SS_ome_12_FD_132455 | JGI IMG/M metagenome (GOLD analysis project Ga0180438, IMG submission 132455) | Hypersaline lake sediment archaeal communities from the Salton Sea, California, USA - SS_3_D_2 metaG | ecosystem: Environmental > Aquatic > Non-marine Saline and Alkaline > Hypersaline >...
GGATTTTGAAATGACTTCCGATCCCCATAAGACGACTGCTAAATATAGTAAATCATTTTTCTATAAAATGAATAAGGGAATTAAAGAAAGTGATGAGGATTTTAGGGCATGGCGAGAATGGGCTATTAAGAAATTTGCTCAATTTGGATATCAAGCAGAACAGAGCTTATTTACTACAGATCAAAATCAAAATATCTCAACAATTACTTTTGATTTTCAAAAAATCGCTAAATATGATTTGGATGCTAAGAGATTTTGGGAGCAAAAGGTTTATGCTACAAGATATTGGGAAGAGAAATGGAAAGCACAACAAGAAGAAGGTAGATGGTGGGAAAATAAACCTCAACCGTTTCAACCCTCCGGAAGAATATGGGAACAACAACCAAAAGAAAAAGAGATTGAATATCAAAAAGAAATGCCACCAGCAAATTTAAAAGAAATTAAGATTATCGGAACATTAAATATTCTTTTATTGTATAATAAAGAAAGAATTTCTGTTGAAATGCTCATAGATTTTCAAGACCCTAGAGTAAGAGATATCGATCAAGATTTTTTAAAAAGAATTGCTCGATTAGTTCAATTAATTATTAAAAATCTATCATACCTATTATATTCTGAATTCACTACATTTGAAGTTAATAAATTAGTTAAGAAAATTGATGAATCTATACCTGCGGGAGTTGGAGAAGAGAAATTAGAAAAAGAAATAGGAGATATTATAAACGCTTTTTTCCATGCTGAAGAAGATTTAGCTATTACTAATGATGAAATAGATTTAATATTAAAAGAAATTAGAGACATTCCGGATCGATTATTTCAGGAAGATATGGTAGAGATTGTCAATAAATTAAAAAATGTCAATGATCCATTACGTATGAGAGAATTATTTAAACAAGCTAAGAAGATTATTAGTCATTTCAAACCCACTTTCTAATAATAATATAAGTGAATCTAAATGGAAAATCCAACAACTTATCTCATAGATCAATTATCTCTCATTAGAGATAAGATCAAAACTTTGAAAGATATAGATAAGAGAGATATTTCAAAGTTAAACTATAAAACAATCGAATTATGTCAAAAAGTTTATAGTTTAGATTTGAAAAATACAGAGGAATTAATTGATTTGCTGAATGTTATTAGGGATAATTTCGGATTAGAAGATTTAAACAAAATCCGTTTGTTAAAATGGAATTTCAATATTATTTTTATTGAAAACGAAGAATTAGAGGAGGAAATAAGGGATTTTATAGGGAGATCAGCAGAACAAATCGACTTTAATGATTTATTGAGGATTCTTATTCACATTGAAGATTATTTAGTTTTGAATCAAGATAGATTTAATAAGGATGATTTAAAATCACTCGTCTTAAGTTTTACTGATTTTTACAAGAAGGTCTATGAAAACAGAGAATTAGAAGAAAAGCAGATAGATATCTTATGTATTTGTCTTAATTTTCTTTATGGAAGTATTGGTTATGTTCCAATGAAAAAGGATGGAGAGTTTTTTGAAGTTAATACATTGAAAAAATGGCTTGATGAGGATTTTAAGAAATATTCCGAACTTAAACAAGAGATTAAAATACCGAGAAAATCTCTAAAAAGGGAAGAGAGAAGTGAGAGTGAGGAGCAACTTCAAGAGCTTTATCGTAAGGAGACTGGGAAATCTAAGACTAAATATCGAGGTAAAGATACTAAAGACTTTGCTGAATGGAAAAGAAAATATTTAGGGAAAGCGATTCCAGAGAAAAAGCAAGAGAAAAAGAAAGTAGCTGGAAAATCTAAAGGAAAAAAACAAACTAAAAAATCTCCAAGCTCGCAGAAACTAACGAAAGAGCAAGAAAAAGCAATCAATATGAGTGAAGAGCAAGTAGAATTATATTTTTTCATAAATCCTATTGAAGAAAAATATAAAGAATTAATAGAGAGCCTCTATTATACTAAAGTATATAATCCAGAATATGAGAAATCTAAGAAATATACCGGTTTTGAGCAATATAGCGGAGCAATGGCATATTTAAAAAAGCCTTATACGAAAATAGAGATGCTTTTTATTTTAAATAAATGGAAGGAAAAAGATCAAAGAGAACTGAAGGCAAGATGGGATGAATTAATGACTTCAGAGAAATATGGATATGGGGCAATGGCTGTTTTGACACCTTATCTATTTTTAGAATCTATTATTATTGCAGAATTATTATTTATGAAATCTGGCACTCAATCCCCTGAATTAATACATTATCCTGAATATAAAAGAAATTTATCTGATATTACTCCTAAAATTAAATCCGAAGTTCAACAAGAGATTATGAACTTCCTATTAAATCTTACTAAAGAATTTGAAAAAATAACTGGAAAAGAAATTGAATTAACTGAAGGAGAGCCAATTTATCAAGACTTTAAGAGTTTGCCTGATTCGATTAAGCAGATCTATCGCTTCCAAGTCTATTATTCACTTAAAAAAAAATATATTAAATTATCTAAACAGGATTTAGAACAATTTACAATTGATCTTATAGAAGAGATTAAGCCATATTTAGAAAAGAAAATTAAATTACTTTCAGAAAGTAAGAAAGCTACTCAAAAGCAAACAAGCTCTATCGCTATAATGGAGTATAGATTTAAGAGTATTTTTAAAATCTTTAATGTCAAGAAGAATGAAGATTATGAAGGTATTTCTAAGTGGATTCAAAGAAAGATACAAAAATTTAATAACTCAAAGAAGATATTTAAATTAGGAATGATGAAACAAGAAGCAGAAAAAGGAGAAAAACAAATGCCAGAAAATGTTGAAAAGACAACTAAAGAATTAATCAGAGATATTATTAAAGAAGATAAAAAAGTGCTTGATGCATTAGGAGAAGAAGAAGATTAATTCAAAAAATATTAAAAACCTATTTCTAAATTCTAAATTAACTTTTTAATCTTTATCTTAACTTTCTATCTTAATTCTTGGTATAATTAACACTTAAATAATACTGAATCTTGATATTCATTATGACTATTTCAGAAAAGCTTGAAACTATTATTAACAACAATCAGAAATTATTTCTTAGTGGCAAAGAGAGTATTGAAAACATTATTCTATTTCTTATTTCGACTTCTGAGCAAGATAAAATATTCATTCCTCTATTACATCCCAGTTTGCCTAATGTAAAATTATTGGTTGATGTTTCTTCGAGAGAAGAGACGTTTTTTGAAATAAAAGTATTGTTTAATTATAGGATTATTAATGAAAATGAGAATATTTTAGATGAGAATACCATTACTAATTATTATATTAATTATGGAATCAATTTTGATCAGTTCTTTCCTGATATTCAGCAGTCTTTTCTTGATTATTTGGATCATATTAGTTCAGCTTTCTCTGAATTAAGATTATTGGATATAAGGGAAAAACTAATTATTGAATTAAACAATACTGAAAATATTTTTAATAAATTAAATGAAATAATTGAGCCAATTTTAAAGAAAACAAAAAATGGAGTTTTACTTAAAGAGGACTATAAGAATTTTCTCGTAGATTTTTCAGATAATAGAAATTTTCAATTTGAGGTAAGAGATGCAAGATTAATTTTTTTAGAAGACGTGCAAATTCTCTTAAAATCAAAAAATGAATCTAAAACATTTGTTATTCAAATTGGGGATTTCATTATTGAACATGAATTCTTAAAAATACAGGATACGATAAATGAAACCAGAAGAAATATGATTCTAAATGAAATTCAAAAAGGAAAGAGGAGTAAATATGAATATATAGAGGAGATCGCTCCCACTTATTCAAATGGAGTAATTAAATCTATAACCATTAGATATTCAAGCCCAAATGGAGAGACATTTACAATAGGTCAAAAATTTAAGATAAATAAAAAGGAATTTACATTAGAGAAGATTCTTATTCCTGATTTTATTCCAATTGATAATATAACTATAAATGGTAATTTCTCTAATAGCCCCGATATAGCAGAGAGTTATATTTTATCAATAGATTCATTTAATTCATGTGATTTAAATTCTACGAGAATTATAAACGAGATACCATTTTTAAAAGATAAACTTTTCGATTTTCAAGTAATTGGGATATCATATATTAATTCGCCTAAAAATCTTAAACTTAAATGTATTGCTAATGCTCAAAAAACTCCTTTGGCTAAAGGAAAAGAATTTTGCTTGAATTTAATGGAAACCGAAGGAGAAAGGCTAAGATTTAAATTATTTATAAAAAATTTCAATGATACAAAATATTCTGATATTAAAAATATAAAAGACTTAGGTAAAGCTAATAGATTTTATTACTATCATTTTATTAATCATGAGGATAAAGAAAATTATATTTATGATGGTGAAAAAGGATATTTTATTGTAAAAGCATTAAGTTTTGAGAATATAACTCCTATTTGTGAATATCCTTTTAATTTTGAATATCTACCTCAAATTGATTCTTCTATTGTATTTATTACCCGAATTGATAAACTACCTTTTTTCCTAAATGATAGGTATATCTTAATAAACTATTATTTTGAGGAGATTCCTGCATCTCCGATAAAGGATGTCTCCTTACATTTGGATATTAAAAGTCAAGAGATTATTGAATATCTAAAAGATTACAATAATAAGCTTGATGAATTCGGAATTCTTTATAATACAATTTTTAATGATGAGATAATTGAGACATTTAAAAATATTTTAGAACAAAGCTATGAATATTACAATGCTCCTGATGATCTACGGAATTCAATAATAAATCGTTTTGTAGATGTAATTTCAAGCCAGAAATTTATTGATGGAGATAATAGGTTTAATATAAATTCTACAACGATTAAAAAGAAAGGGGATCGTGAGTATAGACTTCTAATCTCATTCAATTTTTTTGGTTTGCCAAAGGAGACTTTTGCAATAAAATATAAATTGGGAGAGAAATTCTTTCAAATAGATTTGATTACAGAAAATCAAGTTCATAAGAAACTCTTTGATGAACAAATAAAGCAAATAGACCGCAATTTTTATCAAGAATTAGAACCAGATTTTTATTTTATTTTGCCTAAAAAAAAGCTAAATATAATTTCTCTTAATGAAATTGAGGAATTCATTCGATTATTATTAAATTTCGTATATCCTTACAAAAAGGATAAAGATTCTAATAGTATTGGCTTTAAAGTAGGACAGATTAGTATTATTTCTGAGATTAAACAAGATGGAAATATAATAGAGAGAATAGATAATATTTATATTGGTGAAAAGTTCAATAAGATTGCACATTTTGGGGAAAACTATTTTAAAAAATCAGATTTGAGCAAAATTATTGAAGAAATTAATGTAACTAAAAATTATTCTACAGATAAAATTATTTTTACTCATTTTTCTGGAAAAGATAGAAAGTTCGATTTAACAATTGATAATCTATACAGTGGGTATAAAATAAAAGAGATTCTTCTAAAAAAATCTAAATCATTAATAGATTTAGAGAAGACTCGGTATTACAAGAGTTATAATGAATTATATGCTAAAATTGGTAAGAAATTAGGTGATTCGGAAGCAAAATATTACTTATTTAAAGTAGGAGATAAAGTAAAGTTAGATATGTTTGGACAAACTGAAGAGCAGAAAATAACCGATATCAAATTCCATTTTGATGGGAATGAAGCGATTATTATTACAGATAAAGAAAAGTATTTATTAAAAAATAAAGATCAGGTTAAGATATTTTATAATAATGTTTATACTTATTTTACGGAATTAGATTCATTCATTAAAGCTAATATTCATCCTTTTTGCTTGGGGTTAAGCGAAGAATATGGGAAAATGGAGGAATTAACTGCTGTTCTCATTCTATTCTTGCGTGATAATGGGAATTTAGATCAAATATGTTATGAAACTAATAAGGAAAATCCAAAATATTCATTAATAACTGATTCTGGAACAGTAGAGAAGATTCAAATTACAGACGATAGTTTATTTGTAAGAATAACACTAAATGGGAATGATTATGATTTTGAAGTGGGAGAAGATAAAGCTTATGATATTTATAAATCAGAGAATCAAAAATATATGAAAATTGCTAGTGATCTTTCTATTTTTTTGATATATAAAAATGAACTATTATTAGAAGAGCCGACATTCGAGGAGGAAACTGAATTTAATATTAATAATGTTAAAGCTGAATCCTTTTTTAGTGATATGTCGATTTGGGATGTGAGTATTGCTAATATAAATGATTTGGATAAATCTATTAAGGATTTACCTATGTTAAGATCAATTGAATCAATACTTAGTGGAGTAGAAGAGAAAAGACCTGAGAAGGTCGGGGAAAAGCCTAAAGAAAAGATCAGAGAAGAGCCTAAACCTAAAGAAGAGATGGGAGAAGAAGGAAAAGAATCGGTGGCAGGAGAGATAAGCGAGGAGGAGCTTGCACAGTTATATAGAAAAGAGACGGGTAAAAGTAAAACCAAATATCGAGGTCAGGATACTAAAGACTTTGCTGAATGGAAAGTAAAATATAGAGCAAGAGCTAAACCAATTAAGCAGAAGTCTGAGGAAAAGGAGATTCCTAGCGAAAGTCCAGAAGAGTTTTTGAGTGAGATGTGGTCTAACCTAACAAAATCACAGAGAATCGAATTACTAAATCGAATATTAACATTATCTGAAGAGAGACTTATAAATGAATCTGATAAGGATTGGGATGATTTTAGCTATAAATTAAAGTTTCATAGACAAATAGAAGAGATTAAGAAAATTCTACCAGAAATTCAGAAAATAAGCGAGATTCCACAAGAAAAGAAAGAAAAACCTTCAGAGAAGAAATATAAAGTAGAATTTTTTGCAATAGAAAATCATTTTTCAGAAATATGGGATAATACCAGTCAAGAAACAAGAAGCAATTTTTTAAAACTACAAATTGGCTTGAATGATAAGGAGATTGAGGAAAATAAGAATTTCTCATGGGAAGAATTGAGGTTTAGAGCTATCGGAGGTAAGATCGTTAATTTTCTAATAGAAGTTATTAGACAGGGACAGAAAGGAGAAGAGAGTGAATTCACCAAGCTTATAATTTTAATAGAAAATAAAGCTGATGGTAAAAGATCACTTTTGATTTTAGAGCTACAGAAACCAATCAGGGATAGTATGCAAGAATTTGGTAGATTTCGATTGTTTAATAAAAATGAATTAATACAGTTTATATTTCTAAAAAGTGATCATAGTCAAGCTAACATATTTTTATCGACAGAAGGATTATTTAAGCATGAAATTGAATTTAAGATTGATAAGCCAATACAGATTTATAGTATTACTCCGGAAGCTTCTTTTATAACGGTTGTTTCCACAAAAAGCGGTCTGCTTTGTAGAGGACTATTTACTGAGAAGGATGATATACCAAAAGAAGAATTATTAAAAAGTGAAATTAAAGAAGAAACTGAATTTAATCTTGGTATTACATGGAAAAATTTAAGTGAAGATGAAAGAGAATCATTATTAAAATTATTCGAGGCTTTTATTCCATATGCAGAGATTTTTAAGAAACTTAAATGGGATAATGCTCAATTGGAGTTTTTAAAGGAAGAATTGAATAAGAAAGAAAATATAAAAAAGGTTCAAGACTGGTTAAAAAAGAGAAAACAGACAAAAAAGCCAAAATGGAAAAACTTTATTTCAATCATAGAAGAGGGAGATAGTTTAATTATAAAACCTAAGCCAGAATCTCGGAGTTTTACGCAAACAGAACAAGATTTCTATGATAGTTTATATGATAAGATTAATGTCGATTTCTACCGAGAAGGTAGGTTTTATAAATGTAATACTAATGATAAAGATACTGTTAAAGTATATATCGAAAATTTTTATGAATATAATTAATTGGGAATTTAATACATGAAGAAAGAATGGTTGCAGTCTGAACGCGAAGCAGAGATACAAGAATCTTTTGAAAAAACATTTACTTTCGAGACACTCGTTATAGAGTTTATTGATATTTTAATTGCTTATTTAATATCCATTATAATTGAAGTGCCGTTATCTGCTCTCGCTCATTTTATTATCACATTTGAATGGGTGTTCTTTTTCAATATTTTCAGCTATTTCCTATTCATTGGCTCAATTTCTCTAATTATATTGTTATTTTATTTTATCTTCAAACCATTGAGAGAGAAGATTGAACAGGTTTTTATTCTTGAAAAAAAGATTTTTTATAAAAGGCTTATTTCCTTAGTTTTTGCACTATTAGTTATTGATGTATTTATTGAGATTGCTTATTATATATCAAATCTCGCTGTAAATAGAGAATCTGCATTGGACTTAATATTAATTATGGAAAAAATAATTGCAAGCTTAATTCTCCTTATCTTTGTAGTAATAGTATATTTTATTTTGAGGAGACGAGAAGTTAAAAAATATGGTTGGTTAGAAACTTATGACGGACATCCCATTTCAGAAAAAATCGGGGAATCCTTCAAATCTACTTTTTCATTTAAATATATTGCTCTTGAATTCATTGATATCTTTATTGCATATATTATATCATTGGCAATTGAACAACCATTATTTTCAGTTTCCCATTTTATCAGAACAGGAGAATGGATTTATGAATTAAATATCGCAAGTTATTTAATATTTATAGGAATATTGATTTCATTTATCTTAATCTTTTATTTAATCTTTAAGCATGCTCGTAAAGAGATTTATAATGAATTCACAGAACAAAAGAGATTTTTATATGAAAAGATTATTTCCCTTATTTTCGCCTTTTTAATTATAGATATTTTCGAGGAATTTTTGCTTTTTATATCCAATCTACCGTTTTCTGATTCATATACGCTAAATCTCGGATTTATTATGGATAATTTAATAACAAGTCTCATTCTTCTGCAATTTTTCATTCTAATATATATTATTTATGAGAAAATAAATGATTAAAGTGATTTTTGTTATTTTTGGAATTGATGGTTTCATATGAAATAATAAAAACTTTAAATTCTAATTTTATCTAATATATCTTAAATTTTTAATAAATCGTGGTTTTATGATTCAAAATGCGAAATATTCAAAGGGAAGATTGGCATTTTTGGAACTAGGTATTTTCTGGGCATTTCTATTAATTACAATTGCAGTATTATATACTGGATACGGAGTATCAAGAGTTATTGCAGTTTTTCTATTTTGCATAGTTGCTTTAATAGTATTACTCCCATATGCTGTTCCAATTATTAATGTTCCATTACTCTTAATCTTCGACAATTATCATGAGATGATTCTAAATATCTTTGGATTACCTGCTGATGCTTTTACATATTCATTCATATCTCTTGTAATTATCTGCTATATGATAATCGGGTATCTTTTAAGTATTGCTACGATACTTAGTGTTATTTTCTTCATGACTAGGGAAAGTATGATGGCTAAGGTTTTCAATAAACTCTCTTTGATTAAAAAAAAACAAGATCAATAAATTATTAGATGGTTTTATGAATAATCAGCATAAAGTTTATCTAGTGGGTATTATTTTCCTAATTTCATTTTTTATATCTTATTCTATTTTTTTTCCCGCAGTTATTGAGCCTACACCTGAGCAGATATTGATCGAAAGCGAAGCGGATTGGGATAATTATCCAGAATTAATCTCTGGAACTGGTTCGGAGAATGATCCCTATGTTATTGATGGGTTTGAGAAAGTAGGTAATCAACCTGATGGGCTAATCGTAATAAAGCATACGACATCACATTTTATTATCCAAAATTGTATTCTTGAAAACACCGGAGGAAGTGGTATATATTTAGAGGATGTTCAAAATGGGCTAATCATGGATAATACTATTGAAAATTGTGCTGATGATGGAATTAGGATAGGGTATCAAGATATAGTTGATTGGACTAATAATTTGATTATTAGGAATAATACTATTAGAAATAATCAAGATTCTGGAATAGCTTTAATAAATGCAATATGGAGTTGGAATACAAACCCGTATCCTTCAGTAAGCGGGATTTCAATTCAAGTTGGGGGTGGAGGAGGAGGTAATGCAATAATGCAGAATATTTTGATCGAAAATAATACAATCTACCAAAATACTAATGGAATTTATATTCATGGATTACAGGTTAATTTAGTAATTCAATTTAATGAAATCTATGATAATATTGATTACGGGATTGATATTTATCAATCTTACCATAATGGAGGAAATAAAATCCAATTTAATGATATTTATGATAATTATGACGGATTATTTGCTAATATGATGTGGAATTATCAAATTATAGGAAATTTATTTGATAATGATCATTTTGGCGTTAGAGGAGCATATGCAAGTATCGTATGCTCATATAATAGCTATTATTGGAATAGTTTTTATGATGGATATTGGGGTGATGCTTTTCCTGAATATGTTTCTTTTGATGATGGAGATGTTGGGAATTGGTGGTATGATTATACTGGTTTTGACATAGACAATGATGGAATTGGGGATAGTCCTTATAACTTTTCAACAATATCTCACGATTATTCAGATTTATATCCTATTTTCTCCCAAACTAAACCATTAAGATTTAATCTTACTTCAGATGCAGATATACCGGATTCAGATGGGAGCTTCTGGTTAAATTGGACAACTTCTCTTTATGCCAAATCATATAGAATCTATCAATACCACAAATATATTTCAGAGATTAATTCATCTTTAACTTTTATTGCAGAAACTACCCAAAAAGGATATTATTTAAGTAAAACTATTGGAAGATATTATTTTATTGTTTTAGCAATAAATAACAATGAAAATACGACTTCAAATTGTATTGAAATCATTGTAGGGAATTATCCTGACGCTTTTTCACTAACTGCAAATGCATCAATTCCTGATTATGATGGAAATTATATAGTTAATTGGTCAAATTCACTTTATGCAGATAATTATACACTTTATGAATATGATAACCCAATTACAGAGATAAATGGAAGTCTTACGATAATTACTAATGAAATAACAGAAATTAACTGGACATTTAGTAATAAGCCAAGTGGGAGGTTTTATTACATAGTTGAGGCGGGAAATAAGATTGGATCAACTCTTTCTAATTGTATTGAGGTTTTAGTTGGTCATTTGCCAATGCCCTTCAATTTAAGCACAACTGCTAATAATCCAGAGCCTTATGGGAACTATTATTTAAATTGGTCTATTTCGCAATATGCTATCAATTATTCTATTTATGAATCCAATCAATCCATTACAGAATTAAATAATACAATCCTTTTAGCAAAAGGTCTTACCAATACATCTTATATCTTCGCGAACAAAACAAATGACCATTATTACTATGTAATCTTAGCTGTAAATGAGTATGGTAATATCTCTTCAAATATAATTGATTTTGAAATTACTCGATATCCTGATTCATTTATACTCGAAACTGATGCAGATGAACCTGATAGTGATGGAACTTATTACCTAAATTGGTCTATCTCCCTCTTTGCTGATAATTATACGCTTTATGAGTATGATAAACCCATTACAGAGATTAATGGTAGTCTCACGGTTTTAGATACTGTGGTAAATCCTTATGCATATTGGATTTTTGGAAATTCTTTTGGGAGATATTATTATATTGTGGAAGCGGAGAATCAATATGGATCAACTCTCTCGAACCTAATTGTCGTGAATGTAGGGGATAAACCAAATTTGTTTTATCTTTATTCTGATGCAACCGAGCCGGATACTGATGGGATTTATACATTATATTGGTATTCTTCCCCTAATGCTGATAATTATACGCTTTATGAATATGATGATACTAATGATCTTGTTTCAGAATTGTTTTTTACAGTCTCAGATTTAGAATTACAGATTACATTTAGAGATCAGGGTGATTACGACTATTGGGTAAATGCTGAAAATGAATATGGAATAACAACTTCTAACTTCGTAAATGTAAGCGTAAGGCTTCCTCCTCAAGCTTTCTCTTTATCTACCGATGCTGGACATCCCGATAAAGATGGGGAATTTATTCTGGAATGGTCTGAATCAAAATATGCATTTGCATATCAATTATTTATGATTGACAATGCTTCACTTACATTACTTTATTTTGGAATTGATAAAAATTATACAATCGAAGATTTAAAAGAAGGAATTTATTGTTTTTTGGTTGTCTCTGCTAATGATGTCGGACAGCAATTCTCGAATACTATTTGTATTTCAGTAGATTTTTCCGAAGAAACAGAAGAAGAGCCTCCTACTTGGACATGGGCAGGCTTAACCCTAACAGAATGGATTTTAATTTTATCTGGTAGTGGAATGTTCTTTGCGGTTGTTATTGGCTTAATTTATATTGCGAGAAAAAAATAATAATAATAATTAAATTTTAATTTAATTTTTTAAATTCTATTTTAAATTTTATGGATAGCTTCATCTATAAGGGTTTTAATAGATTTCTCTAGATGGTAAGTTCCTAAATATTCTTTTACTTCATCTAATTGTATTATTTTAAAAAATAAATTAGGATAGAGTTTTAAAACTTCACAAATAAGAAAATCTAACCAATGATAATCAAGTAAATTGGAGAGTTTATTTTTTAAATCAATCTTTTCATCCTTTTTTCTAATTCCCAATAATAAGGTTAAATCATTAAAAATGAAATTCTTGATCTTTTTTTTTATCGTATGCCGGATTTGGTAGATATAATTATCAGTCTTGTTAGGTAAGTTTCCTTCATCTTTTAGAAATGCTATCTCATTCTTACTAAAGATTGTGTTTTTTTCTTTCA
>Ga0180438_10008796_pt1 | contig 12745 bp, 10 predicted proteins | sample SS_ome_12_FD_132455 | JGI IMG/M metagenome (GOLD analysis project Ga0180438, IMG submission 132455) | Hypersaline lake sediment archaeal communities from the Salton Sea, California, USA - SS_3_D_2 metaG | ecosystem: Environmental > Aquatic > Non-marine Saline and Alkaline > Hypersaline >...
CTCCGGAAGTAGTTCCCCTTCCACTCACACTCGAACTTGCTCTCCCATAATTCGTGCGAATCGTACGTGAACAACGCGTTGTTTTCAACCGCCGCGATTGCGCCGATTGCCAATGTTTCGTGGTCATGGCAATGATATACATCTGCTCTCAGAGCAATGGCGGCCTTTTGGAACTGGTGCGAAAGATTATTCTTAAAAGAAGGCCGGAGACGCAGCACACGAAATCCATCCAGTTCCTCGTAATCGAGTGAGCGGTCCGTTTTCCTGGCGAGCACCACCACATCATGTCCGGCATCCGCCAGAGTGCGCGCCTCTTTCTGAACGCGAACATCGTTCAGCAAGTCGTTACTTAACAGCAACATGCAAATATTCAACCTGGCAATCTCCACGCCGGCAGGATGTCCCTGTCCAACACTTCTCGATTACGTCGCCCGTTTCAGACCCACCTTCTGATACACTGAAAGAGTCTCGGTCGCCATGGTGGGCCATTTGAACTGTGGAGCCCTTGAGGGAAAATCGGCCCCGACTGGCTTGTTCCCGTTCAATACAAGCAGCAATCCTTTCACGATCTCCTCTTGGTCCATCGGGTTAACCAGACATGCAGCGTCTCCGGCAATTTCGGCACTCGAGGAAACGTTCGATGTGACCACGGGCGTTCCGCAGGCCAGGGCTTCGAGGATCGGCATGCCAAAGCCTTCATAAAGAGTGGCAAACAGGAGCAAACGCGCGCCCGAGTAAATCGCAGGCAGGTCGCGATCAGGCACGTAACCGGGCAGGAGAATTTGATCGGCGCAGCGGTTATCTTCAATATAGCGCAGGATTTCATCTCCGCCGTAGGTGAGCCTGCCGACCGCGACAAACTGCAGGTCTTCGCCCATCTGATGTCGCGCCTGCCGAAAGGCGTCGAACATGCGCAACATGTTCTTTCGCTTCGACAGCGCGCCCACATAGAGGATATAGTCACTCCTCACTCCGAGCTTCTTTCTGACCCGCTCGATTTCTTCTTTCGATCTCCGATAAAAGATCTCATCCACTCCCGCATAGATGACGCATGTCCTGGGTTCGGCATCGGGAAAGAAGCGGATGAAATCCCGGCGCGTGCTCTCCGAGATGCAAATAATGCGGTCGGCCCTTCGCGCAATGTCTCTGTACCGCTCGATTTTCTTGCTCCGAAATTTCTCGTCGGCGAATTCATCGGAAACAAGCGAAAACAGATCGTTCACGGTTGCCACCAGTCTCGGCCCGCGTATCTTCGGGAGTCGCGCGTCGGGCCCGTGAAATACATCGATTCCGCGGCCCGTGAAAAAGGGTTCCTGCAACACTTTGACTTTTGTCGTCGCCCTTTTGGGCCTGTAAAAGTATTCTCGATTTTTCCACCTGCTGAGGCGGTGATAGATCACGTATTTGTTAGCGTCGTCCATGGCTTCCAGATGTTCGATCAGGCGCCCGACGAGTTTCGCAACTCCCGTCCTTTCGGCGCTAACCGCGGAACTTGCGTCGATACCGATCGTCAGTGATCTGCTCGCAGATACGTTCATGCATCCGTCTCCAGCAGCTGAAGCATTTCGTTAAAGTGACGCTCGAATCCGGCCAGGCGCGGATCAACAGAACTGTCGCCGTGCGTCTCTTTCTTCATATGGCGCACGATGCTGTTCGACTGAGCCAGGTGATAATCAACATGATAGAAGGAATATACACTCTCATAATCGGCCGGTGTGACATGAACTGATGCCGCAAAATAGCTCTCCAGAAACAGTTGCTCCAGCCGATCATCCCCTTCACAGAAACGATGGACGGCCCGTATGAGATCGTAGGCAAAATGACCGAATGAAGCTGTACCCAAATCAATAATGACGGCCCGATCATTGATGACAAAATTATCCCGGTTCACCCGGCCATGGATCAACTCGAAAACCTCCCGAGAGCCGATGCACTCCCGCCATCCAAGCAGATACGTCTCGAGTTTGCGCGCGGCGTTGTCTCCAAAGGCCGGGGTATACTTCTTTAGCTCACTGATGCGCCTGCGCGCTCGCTTGAAGTAATAATTGAAATAGTCGCCACGGCGCGGGGCAATCAGATAACCCCATCTCGATCTCGTCACATCGTGCACTTGTGCCAGAGTCCGGGCGATTTTTCGAATCCCGCTCTCCTTGTCATCCATGTCTCCGAAAAGGTGCCCCGGAACCGCTCGCTCGACGAAGTAATAGCTTCTCATTCCGGGCCTGAGCCGTCCCAAATAACTGTGCGTCATCAATTCCGGTGCGGGAAGACCGCGCCGTGAAAAGAACTGCAGCACGTACTTGGCGCGTACAAACTTTTCGAAGTTGTCGAACAGCTTCAAATAGCAGTCCGGTCCATCATGCACAATGACGTGCACCACGCGCGTTCGGGTGCCGGTATCCGGGATACGGCATTCGAAATCTCTGCCGGGGTAACCCATTGCGGGTATCAGCGTTTCGCGGAGATACGTCTCGATGTTCCGCATCAGCGACTCAGAAATGAGCTCTTTTCGTGCCACCGGGAACGGTCTCACTCCTTACTCACTCATGTGACGGGAACAGACAGAAGCCATTTTCGGATTCATTCAGGGAACTGCGGCACCGTTCAAGCCGGTCACTCATTCAACCCCCGTCGCCCCATCTCAAACAGCCGCTCATAAACCGATGCCATTTGACTCGCCTGATCGCTCAGACGGAATCTTTTCGTGGCCTTTTTCAGCGCCTCCTTCCCCATCGCATCCGCACGGTTCCGTCGCTCTGCCAGATACAAGATGGCTCCGGCCAATCCTGCAGGAGTATCGTCTATGACCAGCCCGTCGCGGCCGTGCTCAACCAACTCGGGAAGCATTCCCCGGCGGGCTGCAATGATCGGTTTTCCCATAGCCATTGCTTCACGGACGGCCCTGCATGTACCGTCGGTGCCGGGAACCAGAAATATCTTGACATCCATACATGCCAACGTGTCGACATATTCCGAACCCGTCTGATACCCGGCAAATCTGACACAATCCGTCAGTCCCATCCTGCTGACCGGCTCGACGGCTATGCTCTGCATTTTCGTCCCGCGGCCGACAATCAAAAGCTTGATTCCGCGACGCCGTTGCGACACCATCTTCATTGCCTCAAGCAAGACTTCGAAACGGCGATGTGTCTGTATTCGCGCGACGATACCGACCACGAAATCATCCGGCGCAAGGGAAAGTCCGGGTCTCACATCGGTCTTCACGCTTGCGGGAGAGAATCTCTGCGTGTCGATCGCCCCATCGAGGATCCAGACTCGATCCTGCGGAAACTTGAATTTCTCCTGCAACGCCAACCTGGCAATCTCTGAAGCGACTACGACTCCATCCGTCATCCGCCCGAAAATGTACCGGTTGCGGACCGTTCTTCGCGGTCCGCGTCCCTTGTAACATGAACGTAACACGAGTATGCCGGCCTTCGCGTTCCTCGCGGATTGAGCCCCGACCAGGTGATCATTATCCAAATGCGCATGCACAAGCTCAACCCTCTGTTCTCGCAGAAACTGCGGCATCTCGAGAAGGTCCTGAAGATTCTCTTTGAGCGCGAAATGCTTCTTGAGCCGGAATGAGGTTATCGGTTCGAGACCGAGTTCCCTCGCTCTCTTCTCCACTGCCACTGTGCTTGACCTGGCCGAAGAACAGCATGCGAACAGGACGTCAAAACCCTGCCGTTTCAATTCCGAACACAGATTCAGGGCCGGCTCGGCAGGACCGGTCAGCTTCGTGTCGCTAAACAGATGTAAAATCCTCATATGTCTTTTCTTCGAGCGGCAAGTTCCTCTTAATGCGCGCATCCATACGTCGCGCATGCTCCATTCTGGAACGACTGCTCCAACGAATAAGGTAAATGAAAAGCTTATGCTTCGACGTGAGTCTTTGCAGGCCGAAATACTGCTTATAGAATCGTATCCTGTCGGTTGTGGTAATGCATGAAGGAAGACCATTGAGCTGCGCCATATTCTTGATTCGACGACGCAAAAATATCTTTGGAGGAAACTGAATGCTATCCAGGTCGACACAGAAGAAATGTATGTCGTCTTGGCCGTCAACGCTCACGAGCAGATTCTTGGTTGAAAGGTCTTTGTGATAGACATTTTTCCGATGGAACTCTCGCAACGCAACCGCTCCGGCACGGATGAGGTCCCGTTTCTCCAGAATCTCTTCCCGGGTCAGGCGTCCCGAGGCGCGAAAGAATCTTCGCAGCACGAAAACGTTCAGGCGAACGGCATCGGGAATCTCCTTCATGAGCAAATAGCTGCTGTGAAGCAGGCCGAATCTGTTCTCCTCGACAAGCGCTATGAGCTGGGCGGTCGGAATGCGAAGCAGCCGAAGACGATGGCCCGCCTTCCAGGCCCTTCTTCCGCGATGCACATAGAACACGGTCTCGAGGATTTTGATCATACCTCGGTTCGCGAACTCCTTCACATAGATTGTGTTGCCGTCTTCGGATGACAGCGCGAACGACGTGAGCACGCTCTTGGAAGTGCCCTTAACCAATTCGGGACCTTTCGAGCCGGACACCTCCTTATGTCGAGACACTGCTCCCAGAATGTCGTCGACATCATAGTCCCGACTCCTGTACAACTTCTTGTTTCCCACTCGTTCTACAACAAACTTGCCGCTTGTCTTCAGACACCGTTTCGATCGACTCTTCAGCCGCCGCTTTCGAAGCGATTCCGCGGCCGCCAGAAGATCCGAAAGCTTCTCCTCCCTCTCCCGTTCTGCAGATTCAGGTTCATATCCCGCGAGCAGTCCACACAGCTCCGATTCCTCGTAATAGCCTGCCAGAGACACAATCATCTTTGCGAGGTCGGCCATCTTTCGGCGACGGGTGATATGGGATGACTGTCCGGCCGCATGAAGATCCACCAGCCATATCTTCGGCGGGGATGTGTCTTGATCGACCAGAACGTTGCCCGTGTGGAGATCGGGATGCCAGAAGCCGGCCGAATGCATTTGTCCGATCAATCGCCCGAGCGACTCCAAAAGCGCCACTCGGGACGGAGCAGCATCCGACCGACGGTCGCCTTCTCTTCTTCCGGCACTTTGCTTCCTTTCGCCGGAACGAATCTGAGACAGGTAATCGCCCAACCTCAAACAGTGCGGCAGAGCCCGCTGAAACAGTACGCACCCTGTCACAAGCAGACCCGAGCGGCGCTCCCCCATTCCCAATGATTCGGCGACAGGAAGCCCGCTCCTGAGCATGCTTTCGCCACGGGTCCACTCAGCTCTTGCCCTCGACGCACGGACCAAAGTCTTGATTCGTTCCTTACGTTTGTCATATTTATGGATCTTGGCAAATATCTCCGGCGAAGAATCGTCGAGAGAGATAATGAGGGAATCACGAGTGAGCTTGCGTTTAATCACGCGCAGCCCGGGAAAATCCTTGCCAGACAGGACAAGAGGAATGATTTCGTCTCTGATGATCGAAGAGAATTCCGGCTTGAGTGTCCAGTGGTAACCCGATTGGTCAAATTCAACGTAACTCTCCATCGGCTGATCAACTCTTCCCCCGTAAGCTTTCGGGTTGAGCATCGGAGGCAGGTGGCAGGGATTCGTCTTGAGTTTCCTGCACGTTGTCGGGCGTCTTCCTGAGATCGCTCTCCCATAGCCGTGCGTACTTTGTGAAGACGCTGAACGCAGCCAGAAAACTCAACACCAGTCCATGTTTTCCATCGAGGAGACCAAGCCGCATTACGTACATTTTCAGAAACCGCATCCACGGCCTTACGGCGAGGTTGACCCACGACGCGCGCCGATTTTCACTCTTCAGATCGCCCGCCGCCCACTTCGTATAACGCTCGAACTTACTGAAATAGTGGTCGATGCTTCTATACGTATGATGGTACAGTGGTCCTTTAAGATATCCGGCATTTCCTTCAATCTCTACACAAGCGTGGACCTGTTTGTCCTCGTACCGTCCCCGCTCCTTGTTGAACAACCTCAGCACGTATTCCTTTTCCCAGCCGCCATGTCTGACGGGCTTGCCCAGGAAAAAGGTCTCCCGCTTGACATAGAATCCGTCGCATCCGCCCGGATTCTCGAGGGTCGCGAGGATGGAATTTTTGAGTCCTTCGCTTATGCGCTCGTCGGCGTCCACAATCATAACCCACCTGTGCGACACTTGAGGGATCGCCCAGTTCTTTTGTGTTGCGGAATTGACGTATTCATGCTGCACGATTCTCTCGGTATACTCCCGACAGATATCGAGTGTCCGGTCGGTGCTGAATGAATCCACAACAAATATTTCATCCGCCCATTTGATGGATTCCAGACACTCGCGGATATTGTGCTCTTCGTTGCATGTGGGAACGAGTATCGTAAGGGATTCGCGCATACTATCCCCTGCTGGAGTCCGCTATCTTTTTGATGATCGCGCTCGACGAATGGTCCTTGCGATCACCGACGATAGCGATTTCACCCCCGTAGGAACGCACGGTCTCACGTTCGGGGACGGTATCTTTCGTGTAGTCGGTACCCTTGGCATGCACATGCGGTCTGAGTATCAGCAGCAGCGGATCGACCGTAGCCTCATCGAACAGCGTGAGGTAGTCGATCATTTCCAGCGATTCGAGTATCTCGATACGTTCCTTATCGGGAAAGACGGGCCGGTTCCGCTTCTCAAGACGGGCGATAGACTTGTCGCTGTTGACGGCAACCAGCAGCACATCCCCTTCAGCTTTCGCGCCATAAAGGTAGCGTATGTGACCGACGTGGAGAACGTCGAAGCAGCCATTGCCCATAACGACGCGTTTCCCCCGGGTTTTGAGGTCCTCGATTATGCGCGCAAGCGTATCGTGGTCCTCTACGAACTTGCTCATACGGTCGCCCTGTCCTCCTCATATGTCTGTTCTATGAGCCGCAGGATCTCTTCGCATGTCGTTGTCGCCGTCCCGCTCTTCATGACGACTATGCCGGCTGCGAAGTTCGCAAGATTCGCAGCCTGGAGAAGCGTGCCACCGGCAACGAGGCCAAGCGTCACGGTCGCAGCAACGGTATCCCCCGCCCCGGATACATCGACGATCTCTTCGCCGCCGCACACGGGAATCTTCTCGATTGATGCTCCTTTCTCAAACAGCATCATACCTCGATTGCCTCTGGTCACCAGCAGTGCGGCATTCCGGGTCTCCTCGAGAAGACGCCGGCCTGCCATAACGGCACCGTCGTCGGATTCGATCTTGATGCCGGTCGCCGCCTCGACCTCGGATTCATTTGGCGTGGCCAGGGTCACATCCGTCAGCTCCTTGACCCGCGAGTGCGAGTCAACGGTGACTACCTTCTTGCCGACGACCTCCCTCACCAACTTGGCGACGCGCGGACTAACCACGCCGTAGTCATAATCCGAGACGATAACTCCGTCAACCTTCGGCATTACAGCCTGCAGACGCTCTGCAATCCGACTCTCCAAATCGGGTGGCACCGGTTCGAGGGGTTCCCTGTCGATGCGTATCACCTGCTGCTTTGTCGTATGCAGATCACCTGCCATGATCCTGGTCTTTGTAACGGTATGCCGCGATTCATCCACGACAATGCCATCAATGCAGGCGAGGGGCCCGTCAAAGAAATCAAGAACAGCCTTGCCCGGAGGATCGTTGCCGACCACCCCGATCGGGTAGACGGTAGCGCCCAACGTCATCAGATTATGAGCCGTGTTTGCGGCGCTGCCGGGGACAAGTTTTTCGCCTTCGTAGCGGACAACTATGACGGGCGCCTCGCGCGAGAGCTTGTTCGGTTTTCCGAAAACATACATATCGGCCACAATGTCGCCGACTACGGCGACACGAGCCTTCCCGAATTCGCTGACGAGGTCACGGTATGTCTGGAGTTCCATCATCAAGACTTCTTGAATTTCTTCGCATCCTCAAGGAACATATCGATTCCCTTGTCAGTCAACGGATGCTTCTCCATCATCTGCAGAACCTTGGGCGGAATGGTGAGAATGTCGGCGCCTATCAGCCCCGACTGAATGACGTGAATCGGATGCCGTATGCTCGCGACAATGACTTCCGTACTGATCGCATCATAGTTTTGATAGATGTTCACAATATCGGCAACCAGATCCATGCCGTCGGTGCTGATATCATCCAGCCTGCCGACGAACGGGCTCACATACGCGGCCCCGGCCTTGGCGGCCAGTATGGCCTGTGTCGCCGAGAAAATAAGCGTGACGTTACTCTTAATGCCCTCATCGGCAAGTATCTTGACCGCCTTCAGGCCTTCCTTCATCATCGGAATCTTTATGACAATGTTGTCGGCCCAGTCCGCAATCACCCGCGCCTCCTTCACCATGCCGTCGCTGTCCAAGCTGAGCACCTCCGCGTTGACCGGCCGGTCCTCAACGAGCGCACAGATTTCCTTGATGATCTTCTCCGGATTGTCGCCCTCCTTGGACACCAGAGTCGGGTTCGTGGTAACTCCGTCCACGATTCCGAGAGCCATTGCTTCTTTGATTGCCTGAACGTTGGCGGTGTCGACAAAAATCTTCATTACTCGCTCTCTCCTGTTATTTACCAGCGCCAGTGGGGTGATTTCCGGGCATTGCAGCCGCCCGCAAGCCACGTCTCATGTACGAACCACATTCGCAATCTTCACTGCCTGCCCTACCAGGCCCTCCATCTCAGCGAGCGGCACCATACTGGCGGCATCGCATTTCGCCTCGAAGGGTGACGGGTGACACTCTATGAATAGTGCATCGCATCCCGCAGCCACACCGGCGCGCACCAGGTGTGGCACGAATTCCGGCCGTCCACCGTGGGCGTCCTTGCTGGGGACACCGTAGACACGCACGATGTGCGTCGCATCGAAGACGACCGGAAAGCCGAGAGACTGCATGATCGGAATTGCGCATATGTCAGTTATCAGATTGTTGTAACCGAAGCAACTTCCCCGTTCGGTCAGGAGTATCTGGTTGTTGCCCGTGCTCAGTATCTTGCCGGTCGCGCTGGACATGCCCTGCGGCGCAATGAACTGTCCCTTCTTCACGTTCACGGGTTTGCCCGCCGCGCCCACCTTGAGCACCAGGCTCGTCTGCTGACACAGATAGGCCGGAATCTGTAACACGTCCAGAACCGCTGCCGCCTCATCGACGTCGCCTACCCGATGAACATCCGAAAGCACGGGAAGACCGAACTCCTGCCGTATCTTCTTCAATGTCGCGAGGCCGTTGCTGAGGCCCGGTCCGATATACGACTTTTCGGAGCCTCTATTGTCTTTCTCATACGACGCTTTGAAGATGACAGGTATCCCAATCTTCTCTTTCAGCGAAACGAGATGCCTTGCTATTTCGAAGGCAGTGGATTCCTCTTCAAGCACACAGGGTCCCGCAATCAAAGCAAGCGGGCGGCTCGCCCCTATCACAATGTCGCCAATTCGTACGTCCTGCATGGTAGAATCAAACTCCTATTGCGTCGGAAATCGTCCATTTCAAGCGCCAGAATGGCAGCATAATTCTCAACCTTCGAGTCAGTTGCTTCACGGGTTGTAGTGACTCACCGGCATATGACCTCAGAAAACGAAACAAGTCCGTCCGTGTTATTACGCGCTTTTGCCGGTTGATCTTCTCCGCCGACCTGTAAAGCCGGAGCAGATTCATACATTTTTTGAAATCAGAAAGGGGCTCGCACGTTCTCGCGTTATCGAGATCGAGGACATACAAGCGCATACCCTCGTCACGCTCGGACAGCATCGTGTTCTTCAAATGCAAGTCAGCATGGTAAATGCCGGCCGCATGCATTTTCGCAATGAGCTGTCCCAATGAAGAAACAATATCTCTCTTTCTCTTACGGGACTCTACGCCGGAAGAATGAACCGCGAGCAACTCCGTCTCGAGGTCGGCGCCAGGACATATCTCGCGCATTGCGACTGCTCCCTTATAGAAAAAGGGTGGGATTCGTTCAAACGCCGCGGCCAGAATTTCCGGCGTGGGAATCCCGCACGCACGAGCATGATCGGAAACCTGCAACTCTCTGAGCGGGCGCGGCACTCCCACATTGACGTATATTCCCTTTACGAACCGGCCCAGAATGCCTCCGCGGATATATCTCCGTATCAGCAGTTGCTCGTCTGAGCCATCCGCCATCGGCAACGAGGTGAGCTTACCGCGTCCATGAAGGGAACCACTGCCTTCCTCAGAAGACAGCGCATCGGGTATTGCAAAGCTTTTAAAGCTTCCCACGTATGCTTCCTGGACCGCAGCCGTCAGATCGTCCTTTGAGACCATCCGGTAGCCCACGGGCAAATCAAAACCTGTTTGCATCCGCAGTTGCCTAATGACTGCTCTGCGCCGCCCAGGCACACTCCTTCCTTATTATTAAGCCTAATACTACCATTTTTGTGTCAGAAATTCAACAGAATGCAGACGTTCCACTCGCTTCTTTCATTGAAGACGCTCTATCGGCCAATCAATCGCCTGTTTCGCCAGATTGCTGCTTAAAGCTTTTGTTTACAAGAAGTTAGGCAAACCGCCGGAGAAAAAGGCTCGCGAAGACATCCGATCAGCTCGAATTGAGGCAAGGCGTGCGATAAGATGAGACGCTTTCGGATACGCTACTGTTGCGCCCGACAAGAATAAAGAAAATGCGACCGCTCTGTTGCGGCCGCATCCTATTTATCTGGTTGACTGGCAGCAGGATGATCGGGGCGATACGCTCCGCCCGGCGCCTGCCTGAGACGGCAGCTATCTGTGCCGCATGCCGTTTCCGCGAAAGGCCGCCGCCGACTGAGTTCTCGAGTTGTTTCCGACTCTCGGGGTCCCTATCCGTGACCCTGCAAATGCACCCGGGTTTCTGGCCTGCAGTGCCTGTCCCGGACGAGGAGCAGCTTGTTGCCTTCGCATCTGTGGCACCTGCATGTTCCGACTGACGTCATTGTTCAAACGTCGCATTGAACCGCTACGTTCAACGGCAGCCGGAATTCGCATGGGTGCCGTATTCACCGGCGCCCTTTGGTTGATACCGGCCCGATTCCCCTGGGCGGGCGCAGACGCCATCGTTCTGGCAATGACGCTCTGCTCGAATTGTCGGGACTGCCGATCCGTCTGGATTCGCTCCCTGGAGAAACGGTTCGTACCCTGAAGAGCACGAACCTTCGGCAACTCGGGAGAGCGCGCAATATCCCGTGCATTTCCCGCACGTGTTCCTCTTCCGACGTCGGCAGTGGTCTTCCGAGGAACGGCTGGTCGATCTGTCGAAGAGAGCGCCTGGGATGTTATCGGCTGCGCAGTCCTTCTCACTGTTGACCGACGGTTCGTAACATCTTCTCCCGAGGGCCGCCCATTTCGGAGTTTTTGGCTTTGTTCGAACCTTGACATCGGGCTATCTGAGCCCGTGCGTGCACTTCTTTGCATTTCCGTTTGGCGCTGAACAGCGCCGTCTTTTTCCCTCGCACTGCGACGTACCGTTGAGGCATCCTGACTCGCCCGAGGCCGTAACCGATCTACCGAAGCGGCAGAGTTTCGTGTGTTGCCGTTTTTCCGGAAATCAAATGACCTCGCCTCATCCTTTTGGGTTTTCTTCGGGCGCTCATGAGAGACCAGATCGGGATGCTCTTTTCTGACCCTGTCACGCCATTTTGTCTGTTTCGCGATTCTTCTGTTCAGCTCGGGATGTTTGCGGGTATCGATGATTTTATCGTAATCGACCTTCTCCCGGGAGGTCCTTCCTTTGAAATATCGCTCTTTCATGCTGGCGTTGCCAAGGTTTTTCTCAAACCGGATCTTACCCCATTTGTTCTTGTCAATGTCAATCTTTCCATCATCGGCAAACCTGATCCCCCCATGGCTCGGACCGGGATGGCCAGCGCTGGGTTGACCGGGACGATACGGGCTCGGAGGCCCGGGATCATGGCCTCCGGGGTGGCCGGGATGATGCCCCCCGGGATGGCCCGGACGATCGCCATAGTTCCAATGAGGGCCGTCATGGCCATGGTGATGATGGAAATGGTGTCTATGGGCGAATACAAACGAGAGAATATCGAAATAACCAATATAGATGTTCGTGACATGATACGGGTACGTAGTGATAACGGGATAATCGTAGTAGCCGAGTGGTACCCAGCCGACGTAGTCCTCGTATGTGATCCAGCTTACGTGCGAGGGCCGCCATACGTATCCGGGAATCCAGACCCATCTGTAGTGAGGATCATAGTTCCATGAACCATAATGGTACGTGACGTAGCCCCATGGCTCCTCAGGAACCCAGGTCCAACCATAGTTGTGACTATAGTACCAGTGTCCGTTATAATACGGCTTCCACACCTCGACAACGTAGGGCCGCCATGCGTACGATTTGTATCCCTCCACATAGACCCATTCGCCGTACCCATAGAGTTCTTCCTCGCCGACAATATCTTCCTCGATATATTGGGGCCTTCGATATGTGGAAAGAGCGATGTCACGCTCCTCGTTCCAGAGATCGAAATCATCCCTGCGCGCGATCGCCTGTCCGGCAAAATCAACCACGCCCTGGGAGTTGATCAAGACGCGTTCACCCGCACGTACATGAGCGGCATAGCCGGCCTTGGTCTCGAGTTCCACGGAGCCCCGGACCACATTCAACTCGGCCCGCCCGTCTTCCGAGATATCGATGCGAGTCAGGGTTTTGTCAAGAGCAGTAAGCTGACCGGTCGGGAACGTCAATGTGAAGGCCTCATCGGAATAGAGTTCTCTGGCGACTCGCAGGTACCCTCGTCCATTGTCCATGCCGACGACCTTTTGCTCGTACATCTCAA
>Ga0180438_10008797_pt1 | contig 12745 bp, 18 predicted proteins | sample SS_ome_12_FD_132455 | JGI IMG/M metagenome (GOLD analysis project Ga0180438, IMG submission 132455) | Hypersaline lake sediment archaeal communities from the Salton Sea, California, USA - SS_3_D_2 metaG | ecosystem: Environmental > Aquatic > Non-marine Saline and Alkaline > Hypersaline >...
CAATTACTTCGAGTCCAATGTAATTAGTGACTCTGATGGCTCCGAGAACCTATACAAACAGCAAGTCCACGACACATTTATGGAGTTGCTGGACCGAATCGAAACATTAATTCGTGTTGATTTGGGCAATGATGAGGGCGATACTTTTGCGGCGTGCCGCAAGATTTTTAACCCCGCACCACTCGCAAATTTCTTCGGGATTTCTCGCGATGAGGCCCTATTTCGTAAGCGTCTGGTCTGTAAGTATGCTAAGCGCGTTAAGGTTAATGGCGTGCCGCTGAAGGAGTGGCTGGAGACAATTAAGGAGGATATTTACGAGAAATCCACCAAGCCCGTGGCCGTCACTGAAAACAATCGGGTGGTCCATCTAGACACTTGGAACTCCGACTATATTTTGGTAGTGTCACCGATGGAAAGAAACAACCCATTAATCCGAATCGACACCAACCCGCCAATTCCGGGGCTCGATGGACGGGTTTTCCAGGTTGATTCTGAGGATGGGGCGGGGAAGCGTTATCTGGAATTTCGGATTCGCAATACATCCCACGATTCGGGGTATCGGGGGACAATCGAGGTAAACGTTCCATGTTCGATGTGGGTGCATCAGGTCCCTGACTTGGAGATGGAGGTAACGTTCAGCATACCGAAGAAGCGGGCCAAGGAGGGATGGACGCCCAAGGAATGGTTAACGAAAGTCGTAACTTCCCAAGGGACATCGGTTCCTAGCGATTGTCGTCAGGATGAGATGAACAGCAAGGAATTCATTGAATTCCTCGGCGATGTTCCTATATGGGATCGTCCGTTGAAGTCCTACAGTAATACTTTTGACCAGATCAAAATTTTGACGGGCCGTAAACCATCCAACCGGTATAAAGGACCACGGTTGATGGTTTCCCGGACAAATGGCGGGAGTGACCACAACGCCCGTTATTACTACACCCGCGTCAGTGCTGAGCGGGTGAAAGAATATTTAATCGCCCAGGCCGAGATTCGCTCCATCGAGGAAGCTGCGGCCAAAATCAAGGCCCAAACCATACCGGTACTGGATAATGGAACCATCAAATCATCAGTCCGAGAGCGTCAAACCACAAGCAAGTAATGGGCACATAGTATCAGAGGATCTTCCTCTTGAGAAAGTGCCGCTTTCAGGAAACAAAGAGGATTATATATCCCCCGGTGAAGCGTTTCTTCCGGAGGCTCCGCGTTTTTCTCCTTTTCGTTTGCTTTTCTTGCTTAATACCGATGCACTTCCCATTGTCTCTGACCCAGAGGTGAAAAAGGAAGTGCATCAGCAGGCAATCCAGTGGTCTGAGCGCATTAATGGCCATCGTTTGTTGAGGCAGGAGATTTCACAGATCATTTTGCTGCGTAATATAGCTGCCCGTACTAAGGCAGAACGTGAGGTGGAGTTATTGCGAGAGAAGCAAAAGCTTCTTCTGCAGATTTATGCCGCTGAGGAGGAGGATACTTCTGGGCGCAAGAAAGTAAAGAAGTATACCAATGAGGCTCAGCGAGAGGCTGCGTTGGTGGTCAAAATTAGGGAGAGCACACATTTGCGTTCTCTAGACGACCAAATATTTAACCTGAAGCTGGAAGTATCCGGCTATGATGCGCAAAAAGAAGCCCTAGAGCACGAGTGCAGGGCCGTAGAGGAAGAACTCAAAGCCTCTCGTGACACAATGAGTTTTTTGGTAAATACCAACCTCGTGGTAGCCCGAACCAGGGAGCAGATTGATGGCCAAGGATAAAAAAGTTGAGAAATCCACCAAACCAAGGGGAGAGAGAATACCCAAGGAGGAGAAGCCAGACTTCACTTTCTGGGTATACCCGCAGAATGCCGGGGTTTACTTGGTTATTAAACCCCCCAAGGGGAAGGCGTACAAATTATCTGAGGGTAAATCTCCGATCAATTTCATGAGTCGCATGAGTGCCATTAAGCACTTGATCAGGGTGGAGCAGCTGACTCATCTTGTTTCCCAAAAATACCGCTCAACTGACGGCAAGCTTTGGGCTGAGGTAGATCCGCCCAAGTAGACATCACTAGCGCGGAAAGTATGGCAACGATCTTTGGTAATTATAGCGGGGTAGATCAGTCGGCAGATCGCTAGGCTCATAATCTAGAGGGCGAGGGTTCGAGTCCCTCCCCCGCAATGCCCTGTGGATGTGGGTTAGGTATTATCGGCCAGCCGATAATCTGCAGCATACCTCGGCCCATCCACGGGGTGAAAAATAAATACGCCCAACCGGGCTATTAGGGGTGTCCCGGGTAAGGCGCAACAGGGGAGGGTTAATCACCCTCCCCAAACATTATATGTATCAAGTAGCACCATTTCGAAATCCGGGACCACTCTCTGATAAAGAGCAGTCAATTCTAGTGTTCATCACCAAATTCAAACCCCAAAACAAGGGGCAGTTGATGAACCTGATGTTTGTGCACCAGGCATCACAAAAAAAGCAATTATTTGACTGGGTATGGGCACCGGGCGTACTAGAGTCCAAGGATTTTGACTGTACGCTCGATGGTCTAATTTCTAGGGGATTGGTAAAGGAGGTAAAATGACATCAGAAACGCCAGAGATCGTAAATCCAATTATCGTCGCAATGGATGGCAAGAGCATCGAAACTTCCAAGGAAATTATGAAAGCCCTTGGGGGAAAGGTTTGGGGATTTAAATTCAATGATCTTTTTCTTGATTCACAAGCCGCCAGCCTAGCTGAATTTTCAGGCAACTTCTTCATCGACCTTAAGCTTCACGACATCCCAAACACCGTGTACAATCAGGTGCGCCGTTTGGGGGATCATCCGTTGGTGAAGGATCGAGACGTATTCCTTACAGTCCACGCATCCGGCGGTACCGCTATGATGAAAGAAGCGGTCGGGGCGACTAAAATGACCAACATCAAAATCTTGGCGGTTTCGGTGTTGACTTCCCTCGATAAACGTGACTGCAATGACATCTATGGCGCGGACCCGGCCCACAAAGTTTCCCAATTAGCTGAAATGGCCGCTAAAGCTGGGGTACACGGGATGGTCTGTTCAGCGGCTGAAGTTGAAAGCGTTAAGTATAAACATCCCCAACTTAAGTATGTGGTCCCCGCTGTACGCCCGGATTGGTTCCTTCGCGAGAAGGGTGATCACAAGGACGACCAAAAGCGGGTAGCCACAGTTACCGCAGCGAGAGATCGCGGTGCATCCTTCCTTGTAATTGGCAGGCCAATCCTTGGCCATTCAGATCCGGCAAAAGCAGCCGAATTAACTCTTGCAGAATGGGGGTCATGATGGGATTAAAAAAATCATTCATCTCATTTCTCATGCAGCGTGGAGCCCTGTCTTTTGGGGATTTTACCCTAAAATCGGGGCGCAAGTCTCCATACTTCTTCAACGCCGGTTCTTTTAACACGGCGCAGGCCCTGACAGGGCTTGGGGAGTATTATGCCAGGTTACTTTATGACAGTCTGGGGGAAACCAAACCCGACACTGTCTTTGGTCCCGCCTACAAGGGGATTCCCCTGTCCATAGCCACAGCGATGGCTTATTCGCGGATGCACAACCACGATTTGTGCTGGCTTTTCGATCGCAAGGAGGCGAAGGAACACGGCGATAAAGGTGGTTTTGTTGGTAGGCTTGGGGACAAGAAGAATGTGGTGATTGTAGATGACGTAATCACCACGGGAGCCACAAAGGTAAGGGTAATTGAAAAGCTTACCGAGATAGACCCCAACGTCAACGTGCTCATGGTGTTGATCGCGTTGGATCGTTGCGAGGGCGGCGTTGAGGAATTTGTTCAATTAACCGACATACCGGCCAGGTCGATTGTGGATGCATATGATATTCTCGATCACCTGGGTGATTTCGAAGCCAAGGAAGAATACCTGGCAATGAAGGCTTATTTGGACCAATGGGGAACGAAGAAGTAGCAGAGCCCAAGCAATTTTTGAAAGAAGCCGGTTTCACTTCTTCTGAGTTAGTGAACCCGGCTATTCTTTTATGTAGGGGGATGCTGCGGAGGGCCGTAGATTGGCTTTTGGACGGCTCTTGTCACAACTTCATTAAGAAATGGCAAGAGGAGGGACCCTTGGTCGGTATGCAGCTTTTAATGGACCGGACCAGGAGGATTTCACCGGGCGGGCTGGATTGTTTATACTGTGCCTGGCGTCAATGGGTTACCCAGTCAAGTAGGTCCCCGATGGTGCTTGATTCATTGGAGACTTTCCCGGTGAAGATGGTTGGGCGCATTGAGGTTTGGCGCGAAATCCTCTTGAATGAATACACTCTTTTAGTCGGTGGTTGGTATGGGGCCATTCAACAACCAGAATAAAGTAAAGATGAAGTCTTGGAGGGAGATTTTCAAGGCTTCGAAGCGTCGTTTTGTGGTGGTTACTGGTTATGAGCCATATTTCATCAGTAAAGTCAAAGAATGGTGGCAAGAGGAGTATCCGCAGGCTTTACCGATTGATCCTGGCGGAATAATTACGCTGTCACCCAATACTAAGTTTGATGGAAATTATTTTGTGGCCGGTAACTTTAAGGAGAGCAACCACCTTTTAAAGGATGTATTCACCCAGGCATTTAGGTCTAAGGATTCTGGGCTTTTGGTATTTTGCCGTGGCAGATTAGACCCAATTGATCTCAAATGGTTTCAGATGCAGGCCTCGATTCGCTTTGGCTTTATTCTACTCAGGACTCATGGTATTTTTGATCGTAGAAAGAATCGATGGGCTAGGGATATTTGTAATCAGATGGGCCTGATTGTTGACAGCCGTGCAATTGACCATCTATTAGATTATTGCGGTCGTGATCTCCTCATGTTTGAGGCAGAGGTGTGGAAGCTGAAATCGCTTGTTCCTGAGGGAAATAAAATCGTCGGCCATAACTTCATTTTAGCCCACTACCCAATACCCGAAAGGGTTTCTGATTTAGACAGGTTGGCGTCTTGCGCCGATGCAGAGTATCAGGATTTTTTTAGTGCGTTGGTGGGCCTACCCCCACAGCAGCAGGTGTATCGGATTCGCAAATTGTCGGAGCAGATTAGGTTGGGTCTGGTTTTCAAAAAGGAAGAGATAACGCCGGAGGTCTTGGAGAGAATCCGCAAGACGACTGACAGACCAATGAGTTTGGGCCAGGTTAAGAGGGTCATGAATCGGTGCAAGCTGACGGATGAACAGCGGTTGAGATTCCTGTCTATGGCAAACCGGCGTCTGTTGTCACTAGCCAATATTTAATACCAGCAGATTCGTCCGTTTTAGGGGTACGTTAGGAATACGTCAAGGGTCTTTAATACCAACCTCTACACGGAGAAGGAAGATGCAAGAACTTTTCAACCCAATCGAAACCGGATTCCGTTGGACCGAAACCTGGTACGAGTACGACGGGAAAGAAGCAGAAAAGGCCGCTTTGAAGGCCAGGAACGACCGGGCAAAGGAATTGAAGGCCAAAGGTTATAAAGTAAGCAAGTTTTCGCTTGGTAAACAGCTCATCTCTCGGGGCGGCATCGGTAGCGGTCGCCCGCACATCGAACTCGTTGTTCCTGTCTACGGTCTTAACTATAAATAGTCGGAAACGCCCCTTGGGTGGGGTTTTGCCTAGATCGGAACTTACTATCCGGAAAGTAATCGTAGGAGGAAATGGCGTGTTCAGTTCTGATTCTAAAGTCTGCGCTACCGGGGCATTGAAGACCATGACTCGTGTGGAAATCAAAGGCCTGGTAAATGACCTGGGCTTGTCTTTCCACGACAACGTCACCACGACCACAACCCACCTTGTAATAGCCGACCCTAGCTCCAATTCGAGCAAAGCCAAGAAGGCCAGGAGCCAGGGGTGTATCTTGTTAAGCGAAGAGGACTTCCTTCGCGATGCCTATGCTTGGTCCCTGCCCTCGGGTAATGGTGTTGCCCGCTCTGTTCATAACCAAGTGGGAGCATACTGCGAGAAGTACAAGGAAGAAACGGGAGTGGACCCCTCCAGAATAATTACACCGAATGGCGTTATGAATAAATTGAAGGAACATTTCGAGGCCGAGGCCAAGGAAAAGGCCGAGGCAAAGGTCAAGCAAGAAAAACGAGACAAAATGAAGCTGCCAAAGTTTGGTGGTACATTTAGAATGCGTCTTTAATACACCATTTCATTTTTTGACTTATCCACCAGTGTGCAGGTGGATTAAAACAGGGAAGGAAAGTATCATGATGTCTACTCTTCAAGAATTACTCCCCGGTGATGTTGTCGCTAAGGGTACTGGCCGTCAGCGTCGTTTCATCCAGGTTGTTCAGGTTGACGGGGAGAGGGTCCTCGGCAATTGGATCAAGAAGGATGGTACCACCCGTGAAGTCAACGCGGCCACATCGGCAAACCTATCCGAAGTTACTTTAGACGATGCCATGACCGAGAAGTTCGGTCGCCGCTCTACTAGTTCGGAACAACGAGGTAGTTCCGACGAGTCCTTTTCTCATTTACTCGATTCCCCCGAAGGAAACCAAATCATCATGACCGAAAAGAAGTCCTCCAAGAAGACGCCGCCGCAGAAAGCCAAGACCAAGCCGAAGAAGGCCACTGCGGTTGCCGCACCACCGAAGCCGAAGGCCGAGAAGCCGAAGGCCGAGAAGCCGAAGGCCGAGAAGCCGAAGGCCGAGAAGCCGAAGAAGGAGTTTCTCTCCAAGACGGCAATCCGCAAGCGTCTCCGTGAAGAGAAGCCCAAATACGGACTCGGAGTGGCCCACGAAGCCCATCTAGGCGACATCAAGTCCCCGCTGGCTCACGAGTCGAAGATCAAGCCGGGTGAGAAGAAGGATGTCAATTTCTTCAACTCTCCGCGTACCGGGGGTAAGCTGGTGAAGACGGTCCCCATCCAGTTCTAATTTACCACCACGAATCTCAGATTAGATGTTACCGGCCTCCATTACCAACAGGTAATGGAGGCCGGTTCCGTATATATATTATTGGTTGTATTTGTAATCTCGTACAGGAGTCAGATACCCTAAAGTATAGAGAGCTCATTATGCTATGCTTAACGGTAGATGATGGGGACTTGTTTGCGATCACATAATCAGGACGGTATATGGCTAATAAACGCCGAAAGAAAAGGAATGTATGTAAAGCTGGTAAAAAGAAAGAAGCCCCCCGCATTCTAACCGATGATTTAGCACCAGCTACCAAGACCGAGCGCGGATTAAACCAGGAGGACCCTATTGAAAGGGAGATTATAAAAGTCCTTCGCAACTTTCGCCACAATATTGCGGCAGAGCTAGCGCGTAAGGCGGATAAACTAGAATCCCCGCTATCAGAAACACTCCAGACGTCGCCCAATCCGATACCGGACAAGATTCAGGACAAAATGGATGCCTTCCACTGTACGGCTCTTCTCAGGGCCATGGCGGAAAGCGATCCAAAGCGCCACATCTCGCGAAATTATTTCCGCAACAACTCCGGTATTAAGGAATCCACATGGAGTCAATTTTTCGGCACTTTTAACCAATTTAAGCGCAGTGCCGGAATAACTTTAAGTCGCGGTGCGCATCGTCACGGTTTGAACATCTCAAAGCATGCCGGGTCTGACCAGTACGAGGAGATAGCCAAACAGCGTGAAGGATACGCTACTAAGTACGACCGGGACAACCCGGAGCGGTGGCAGACGATGGTAATTGGGTCCGACTTTCACGATGTGGAGGTGGACCCCTTTGCTTTTCGGGTATTTCTTGATACGGTGTTTCGTATTCAACCAGATACAATCTGCCTTAGTGGCGACTTTTTTGATCTCTATGAGTTTAGTAAGTACACCCAAGATCCAAGGGATTTCAATCCGGTAGAGCGCTTGTGGTTCGGCCATGATATGTTGTACCATCTTAGGGAGGCAGCGCCGAATGCCCAAATTGATTTGATCGAGGGCAATCACGAGATGCGTTTATTGCGCCACTTGGCAGATGCCACCCCCGCGATGCTTGCAGTTCTTGCTGATCTCCACGGTTACACCGTTCCGACCCTTTTGGGTTTGGATGAATTTGAAATTAATTATCACGGCAGGGCCAGTTTAAAGGCGCGATCCTTCACCGAGAGAGATCATAAGAGGGAATTGGAACGCAACTGGAAGGTATACTTTGGTTGCGTGATGGCCCATCATTTCCCTACTGGTCAGAAGATGGGCATGCCCGGGTTTCACGGGCACTATCACTTGCACCAAGTTTGGCCGCATCGTTCCGTAAAGTATGGCGGTCCTTACGAGTGGCACCAATTGGGCTCGATGTGTAAGAGGATAAGTCATTATACTGATGGGGAACAATGGAGCAATGGTTTTATGATTGCTCACGTTGACACCTACAAGGAATTACCCAATTTCGAGTATGTTCCAATCACTAATTTTGCGGTGGTCGGCGGTGAATATTACTACCGGACAGAAGAAGAGAAGATTTGGGAGGATTCTGACCCACAGAGGGTAGTCTAATGGCTAAAAGAAGGTTACCCAAGGCTTTTTACGATTCAATTAGGACGTTGAAGAAGGAATGCCCGCTTTCGGCCAAGGTGTCAGTACGTAGGATACTCTTTAATCATCATTTTGGGTATTGCAAGTATAAACCCTCTACCCGGAAGGGAATAGAGGATAAATTTTTAATTCGCATTGATAAAAGGCTGTCAACTCAGTGGGCAATCAGGATTCTTGTGCATGAGTGGGCACATGCGATGGTGTGGTTTTCTCCTGCCGCTGAGGGTAAGGAGGGGGATCACCATGCTGAGTGGGGAGTGGCCTATGCACGATGTTATAGGGCCATATTTGATGACTGATTAACAATCCAAACCTCCACTAGCTACTGAAAGGTTGAGTAGTAAAAGGAGGTTTTGTATGTCTGAAGAAAAGAAAATTATCAGGAAATTGTTAATGGAGCGAAAGGGTACTCCCTTTCTGTTTGAAGAGGCCCTGCGCCTGCGGGAGGAATTCAATAAAATATTGTCTCATGCCTGGTCTGAGATAGACAGGCTCAGTGAGGCTTTTTCTGAGTTATCTCCCGTTTACACGACTAGAGATGTGGTGCAGCGTAGCATTGAGGCATTGGAACTCGGGGTTGGCGATTTGGTTAGGGTTGTGGGATCTTTCAACATTACGAGCGAGAAAATAAGGGAAAATCTGGGGGAGGAAAAAGCCAGGTTGTTCCTCTCTAGTTTCCATGAAGGAGATCCACCCCCCGAAATCTCCTTCAGGGGGTGCCAGGGTTACATTGTTGACGGAGACCCCAGCCATGGGTTACTTCTTCTACGTTTGGATGCAGATATTTCGGTTCTTTTCTGGGTTCCTGAAGATGTAGTTGAAAAGGTTCCAGATGGCGATATTCAAGGACTTATTACCTAATAAGACAAAATCCGTGTTTGAAGATGCTGAATATAACCGGCGCATAAAGTACCCTGTTCGCAACCCAAAATTGGTTTTGCCGTTCAAGGAAGATAAATTGGTCCTTGTGCAGGCGGCGGCTTTGAAGGGTGAAAATCCGATCATCGCCCCGCATCTAAAACCGCATGGGGGCCCTTCTGTTTATGAGCCTGGTCACGTCGTCCGTATCGCCGGTAAGGCGTGGCAGGTTGCTTTTCGCATGATTGACCCTTTGGGTAGAATTAGGTATTATCTGGTAGATCCGAGTCTTAAGGGTTCTCTTCATCTCTATGAGAAGAACTTAATTTTGATGGACGAACTCCACGGAAATTACGTGGAAGTTCAATGCTCCAGGAGGTACCGTCGTGCCCAGCAAGGAGCTTAAAGTAAACATAGATAGGTTGAAGGTAGAACTTGGTTCCCGGTTTCAGGAATTACTGCAATTGTTGGGGTCTGACCCCGGTCTTCAGCTTCTAGAAGAGGATTTCTCTATAAGAGCAATTTATACCCGTTTGTTACAAAGTAGCTTACATGTTACTCCAGAACAAATTAGGTCCTGGGTTCACCAAGTTAAGAAAGGGGTAAGTAAGCGAGAAGAGTCAAGCATCAAGTACCTGTCAGACATCCAGGAATTAATTAACAGCAATACTTTAAATGAGAAGGACCTAACGGTGATACTTGAGTATCGCAAGAGGCTTCTTCGTCACCAAAGCTTGGCTCAGTCGGAAGTGCATTTCATCGAGGAATGCACTAAGAGACAAAAGAAAATCATTTCCACGAGGAAACTATCCCAGGATGCTCAGATAACCGAGGAGCGAACCACGGGATGCGGCGTAGTAGAGCCCTCAAGGAAGTTAAAGCAACAATTCGACCCTAAATTCAATACTGGGGAGTTGCTTGGTTCCCCTCCCGACTCTTTGGGCACGGGGTGGGACGGTTTACCGGATGCCCAGAAGCAAAAGCAGCCAGTAATAACAAAGCCTTATGTAAGGTCTGATACCGATGTACCAAGTCCCAAAAAGGCTTCATATAAACCGCCATCATCACAAAATCCTAAGAAAAGCGGGTTACCCAAGTTGGGTGGCAAGCACAAGGTGGACCTATAATGGCTAGAAAGTTTCGACAGGGTCAGAGCATCAAGTTCAAGTATATTCAGATGGTCGATAACCCTGAGAAGTTGGGGGAGAAGCGTTCCGAGGAGAAGACGCTTCCCGGGGTTGTCTTAGGCTTTGTGCGAGAAGGCGGGAAGAGTCGCATCAAAGTAAGAGTGGGTGCTAATACAACAATCACCATTGATCCAGAACAAGTAGTTTGATGAGAACAGTTAACCTCCGTGATCCAGAGATTTGGACGCGGGTTTCTAAGTATATAGATGAGTTGGAAGACTTGGTTAGTCTTCCTGGACACGTATTAGCGCAACTGGGCAGGGAAAGGCCGGTTGAGGTACTGCAATCGTCGGATGAGATTTTTGCCCCATTAGACAGGGTAAAACCGAAGTTGCGCAGCATAATCTTTGGGTTGTTTCGTAAGGCTGCGCGTGATCAGCTTGATGAGTTTGGTGATGGTGGTAAGACTTTGGTAATTCTCGCAGCAACGCTAATCCGACATGTAGCCAAGAACTTCCAGAGGAGGGTAAGAAATTGCGAAATTTCCGCATTGGAGGATGGCTTTAGCCTAGAGCCACTGGGAGTGGGCAAGGAACAAATACAGGAGCACCTCAATTACTGCACACGGGATTTACCGGATGACCTTCGCGAAGCTATACTTAATTATTTTATTGAAGCTGGTTTATACGCTAAGGTCCGTGTAACTGAGGGTATGGCTGAGCAGACTAAACTGCGGTCGTTGCGCGGTTACGAGTTAAAGTGGGAGAACCCCCCTCCTTTCGGTATTTTGTCTTGTAAGCCAATCGGGAGCAGGCAAGATCCCTTGGTTGTCGTTTATGATGGCGCGGTAAAAACGATGCAGGATGTTGAGGACATCTTAGAGATTCCCAACGAAGCGGGGTTCGATTGTCTGGTTTTCTGTCGTAGTCAAAACATTAAAATAACTCACGCTGTTTCCATGCAGACGTATCTTAAAGAGGGTAAATTTTGGTGCTTTTTTAGCGTTAGCCATGATGACTATCCGTACAATCACCTAACAGATATCGCGGCATTTTCAGAATGCCCCGTGTTAAGAGGAGACGGGATTCGAAGTATGACACCGGAGAAGTACGGGGGAGTTGAACAATTCGAGATACAGGGCGAGAACATACTGTTAACTAACGAACCGGAAAGACCAGATGATCTGTTAGCTTACATCAATGAATTGAAGCCTCTGTCGGATAACTTAGAGGGTCATGCCAAGACCAGGTTTTTGGACAGGGTTGCCATGCTTAGTGGGGATTGTTATGAGTTGGCGATAGGAGCTAGGCATACACCAGTTGAGTTGAGATACTTGAAATCCAGAACCCAAAAGGCATTTAGGTCGGCACAGCAGATGGCAAGCGGTACCTGCAGGGCGTATCATTTGGAACTCACCAAAATTTTGACTAATCTCGGCATCAATCCTGGCAGATTTAGGGATTTTCCAATTCAAGACCACCCATACTCGTACTCGACGTTACGTCGTATCTGGCTGCGGGCGTGGTCGCTTGTCCGGTCGCTAACCATGAGCGACGTAGTTATATTAGGAGATTAATATGGCCAATAAATTCAAATTGGTGTACATCGCCGGACCTTTCCGGGGAGACATCGAGGCAAACATCAAGGCCGCGCAGCAGATGGCGGGGCAGGTTCTACACAAGTATGGGTCCAAGGGGATCTTTCCGATAGTTCCCCATAACCTGTCTCACGGGTTCTATGCTAAGGTTGAGGGCTGTTCCGAGGAGGAATACTGGGTGCCGGGTACCCTGGAGGTGGTCCGCAGGACCGATGCTGTTCTTTTAGTATTTCCTACAGCTGACGAAGTATCTAGCGGGACCAAGGGAGAGGTTGAGGAGGCCGGGCGTCTGGGTATTCCGGTATTTAGACAGCTGTCGGATGATATCCTGACGATATTAGAAGAATAGTTAACCAAAGTATTTAACAAGCGCTCTTCCGTCCGTTTTGGGGATGAACCAGCCAGATTAACCCTTAACGGAGAACCAAATGCCCAACATCATCAAGCCCGAAGCACTAATGAGCGCGACCACCAAGACCGTGAGGGCGATTGCCCAGCGTGCCCAGAAGGCCAAAGTTGGGGTTAAATTTCATAATGGGCAATCGGCGTACACGGATGGGCGACAGATGGTGCTGCCCATACCAAAATCTTCCCGTCCAGAGGATCTTCGGGCCGCTCGTACCGTGGCAAACCACGAGATTGGCCACCACCTTTTCACCGATTTCGAGGTGATGAAGGAGGCTCACGCCAGGG
>Ga0180438_10008798_pt1 | contig 12744 bp, 10 predicted proteins | sample SS_ome_12_FD_132455 | JGI IMG/M metagenome (GOLD analysis project Ga0180438, IMG submission 132455) | Hypersaline lake sediment archaeal communities from the Salton Sea, California, USA - SS_3_D_2 metaG | ecosystem: Environmental > Aquatic > Non-marine Saline and Alkaline > Hypersaline >...
AGAATAATGCTAAGGTTCAGCAAAAAGAGGCTGAAAAAAAGCCAGCAAAAAGAGGGCGTCCGCCTAAGAAGTTATTAGAGGATAAAGCAAAAAGCGTAAACGCTAAAGAAGTAGTTTCTGCTAAAACTAAGGTTAAGCAGGCTATCAAGCCTGTAGTTGGTTTAGCAAAGACGGAGCCAAAAATTCAAAAGGCTGAACAAAGGGTTCAGATCGTAGGGCAAAAAAAAGAGAAAGTTTCAAGTTCTTCTGATAATCAAGTAAAAATTCATAGGGCAAAATCTTCAGAAAAACCTAAAGATAAGTATGAAAAATCTTTTGGAGAAAGAAGGCAGCAGCCTTATGAGCGTAGAAAGCAAGATTATCGAGGTGAATCAAGGGGTAGTTACAATAGAGAAGGTGGCAATGGTTCTAGAGCTGCTAAAATGCAAGAAAGGTTGCAGCAGCAGGAGGAAAAATACCAGATTTTTGTAAAATCAATTCAGGATATGTCAGAGCAAGAGCTAGCGGCAATGACTTTTACAGACCTTAATCATATTGCGCGTAGGTTTGGAATCGTTGGTGCAAGCTTGTTAAAAAAAGAAGAGTTGTTGAAAAAGATTTTAGATGTCAGGGCGCATCCTGATAAAGAAGAAGAGGTTTCGGGTGTTTTAGAAAAGTTGCCCGACGGGTTTGGTTTTTTACGTTCTCCAAGGTACGATTATATCTCTGGTCCAGATGATGTCTATGTTTCTCCTTCTCAAATTAGACGTTTTGGTTTAAAAACAGGTGACACTGTTACAGGGACGATAAGAAAGCCTAAAGATGGGGAAAAATATTTTGCTCTTCTTCGCGTTAACAAGATAAACTATAATGATCCTATTCCTGCTGGAGACAGGTTAAGTTTTGATCGTTTAGTTCCTGTTCATCCAGAAAAAAAGTTAGAGTTGGAGTATAATCCATCTGTAATTTCATCAAGGTTAATTGATCTTTTTTCTCCGATAGGAAAAGGGCAAAGAGGATTATTGGTAGCACCTCCAAAAGTTGGTAAAACAGTTCTTCTCAAAGACATAGCAAAAGCTGTAATGGCTAATCATCCGGAAGTTTATCTGATTGTTCTTTTGATTGATGAACGCCCAGAGGAGGTCACCGATATGAGAAGAACGATTGAAAAAGAAGGAAAAAATGCGGAAGTTGTAAGTTCTACATTTGATGAATCTCCAAACAGGCACGTTCAGGTTGCAGAGCTTGTTTTGGAGAAAGCTAAACGTATGGTAGAGGCAGGACATGATGTTATTATTCTGCTAGATTCTATAACGAGGTTGGCTCGTGCATACAACATGATAGCTCCATCTTCAGGGAAAGTTCTTACCGGTGGTATAGATGCAAATGCTTTGCAGAGACCTAAGAAATTCTTTGGTGCTGCACGTTACACTGAAGATGCAGGTTCTTTAACAATGATCGCAACAGCACTGGTTGATACCGGTTCTCGCATGGATGAGGTTATATACGAAGAATTTAAAGGAACTGGTAATATGGAAATGCATATGACGCGTAAGCTTTCCAATAGACGAATTTACCCAGCACTAGACCTTATGTCTTCTGGAACAAGAAGAGAAGATCTGTTGCAACCGGAAGATACTCTCAACAAAGTATGGGTATTACAAAAATTCCTTAGCACGATAAATGTTATCGAAGGTATGGAATTCCTTATAGACAAAATGAAGAAGCACAAAACGAATGAGGAATTTCTCGATTCAATAAATAAGAGATAAGGTTTTAAATTTATTAGGCTCCTTGCTAAAAGTAAGGAGCCTAATTTTTGTGCAAATGTGTAAGGCTTGACTAATCTTGTTTGTGATTTATTTATCCAGATTTTTATTTAGGTTTCCTTATTCCAAAATATCAAGATACATATCAGAAAATTCGCCTTTGTGGAATTTATATGCTCCGACAAATGCGATCATTGCAGCGTTGTCGGTACAATATTTTGGAGATGGTGTAAAAAATTGTAATGATCTTTTTTTACAAAATGTTGTGAGCTGATTTTTTATGTATTTATTGCATGCGACGCCACCGGCCATCGCGATAGCTTTTATTTCCGGATGTTTTTTACATGCAAGTTCAAGTTTTTGTTTAAAGATGTCTGTTATGCAAACAAGCAGGGAGCTTGCAACTTCTTGTTGAAGCCTAACATCTTTTTCTTTTAAAAATTTTTTTTCATGCATGTCATACGCATCTTTTTTTACAAGATCGTAAAGTACGGCAGTTTTTAGACCAGAAAAGCTAAAATCTAATTTTTTTCCTTTGTTGCGTGGATAATGGAAGAAATCTTTAAAATCAACTTCAGCTGCTAATTTTTCGATTATTGGGCCACCAGGATATGGACAGTTCATCATTTTTGCAACTTTATCAAATGCTTCACCGGAAGCATCGTCCAACGTTTGACCTAAAAGTTCATATTGGCCAAGTCCTTTTATCAGGTATATTGATGTGTGCCCACCAGAAGCTGTTAGGCAAATAAACGGAAATTCAATATCATTTTCTAGTAGTGCTGAAAAAGCATGAGCTTCAAGATGATTTATTCCAATAATTTTTTTGTTTTTTGCCCAGGCGATAGATTTTGCAAAACATACCCCAACAAGCAAAGAGCCTGGAAGTCCCGGTTTATTTGTAACTGCAATTGCGTCAATGTCATCAAGTAAAACTTTAGCTTGTTCTAACGCCTCTTTTATAATCGGATTAATTTTTTCTAATTGTGAGCGGGATGCGATCTCCGGAATAACTCCACCAAAATATTTGTGGTGATCTATTTGTGAAAATATGGTGCTTGATAAAATACCTTTTTTATCGTCGTAAACCGAAGCTGCTGTTTCATCACATGATGTTTCGATGCCGAGAATTTTTGCCATTTTATTTATCCTTCAGGATTTGACATGGCAATTACTAACTTTCTTTGGTGATCATGTTTCACTTCTGGTGCTAGTTTTGTGTGGATGATGTTAAGATCCAGTGAAGATATTAAAAGCTCGGCTTCTTTTTCATGTAGTTTTTCTTCTGAGCTATCAAACATATCCAAAATATTTTGTTTTATAATAATTTTAGGAAGTTCCAGATTGTTTCCACCTTCTATTTTTGCTATGCATTCTGGATCAAAAATAATCATAAGAGCATCGTCTGGAATTCTTCTATCATCTTTAATTGAACACTCGTTGATATCCCATTTGCATAAATCCTTTCTGTCTCCTTCTTGTATGATATGCATCTTGTAAAGTTTATAGTTTTGGGTTGGGGAAACTTTTAAATAATGAACGGTGCCATTTTTTACGTGAGGTAGAACCTCTTCAGCTATTAAAATATAGAATGTTTTGCAATTTTTATCATCTGATATTGTAAATTGTATATTTTTATTAGAATTATCCGTTTCGGTGTTTATTTTTATGCCGCCTCGATATAGGGAAATTTGAGGTACTATTTTTATGAGCTGAGGGAACTGAATATTTCCTACAAATAGCGATTTGTCACAAGAGTATATTCTTGTTGGATTCCATTTGGTAGATTGAGTGTTCCAACAGCCTGTTTTTAGTGTCAAAACTGACAAAAATAGTAAAAATGGTAATGAACTAAAAAATTTTTTATTCATGAACCTACCTTTATTTTTTATAAAATTTAAAGCTTGCTACAATATAACACTCTATTGTGTTATGATATCTTAATCAATTCAATTAATCAAAAGATGTCCAGAGGTTTTAGGTTAGGTGGCTAAATGATTTTAAAATGGTTTAAGAATTTTTTTGAAAAGTTAGTTCTTAAAGAGCGTAACCCGAATGTTTTGGCTTTATCCTTTTCTCTAGGTGCATTTGTGGCTTTTTCCCCATTTGTTTGTTTTCATACGGTGATGATAATATGTTTTTCCTGGTTATTTTCTCTTAACTTGGCGGTTGCATTTGCTGTTACATGGTTGATTAACAATCCTTGGACCATGGTGCCTGTTTATTCTGTGAATTATATATTTGGCGATTGGTTTTTAAAAAGATTTGTAGGCCTAGATCCATTGACAATAAACCCCAGCTGGATGGCGCCAATAAATAACTTCATATGCAAATATACGGGAATTTCTGGGATATCATTTTGGTCGTTCATGATAGGTGGAAATTTGCTGGGAGTTGCAATTAGTGTTATGCTATATCCGATAGTTAAAGTTGTTTTTAGACGAATTTCACACAGAATGTACAAGTTAAAATCTAGTCATAAAATGGAAAATTTATGAAAGTCATTACTCAAAATAAAAAAGCTTTTCATGATTATAATATTTTAGACCGCATAGAGGCAGGAATTGTGCTTACTGGAGATGAGGTTAAATCGTTGCGTGCAGGTAAAGTGTCGCTAAAAGGCGCTTTTGCGGTGGTTAAAGGTGGTGAGCTTTTCATGATCAACTGTAACATTTCGGCCTATACGCATGCGTATGAAAAAAAGGAGGATCTTGCAACAAGAAGTAGGAAGCTGTTGCTACACAAAAAAGAGCTAACAAAGCTTATAGGTGATATTTCACGAAAAGGCATAACATTGGTTCCTCTGAAGCTTTATCTCAAAAAAGGTATTGTAAAGGTTGAATTGGGCATATGTAAGCACAAAAAGGCTCCAGATAAGAAGAAGATGCTCAAGGAGCGTGATATAAGGCGAGAAACAGAGCGTGAGCTTCGTGGTAAGGTAAAGTTTAAGTAAGATAAAAATAGCATCTGAGGGGGATATTTTACGTTTGTAGAGTCTATTGACAAATATAGTAAAATTATGTAAAATTATTAGTGATAGGTTGTAATAGTAGTAATTGTCTAAAAGTAAGTGGATATATATATTTGGAGGATAATATGAAAAAATCTAATTTTATAAAAAAATCACTCTTTTTTTTAGTTTGTCTTAGTTTTGCAATTCCGTTTCAGGCAATGAATATACTTAAAGAAAATATGCCTAGAAAAGACGAGCTGTTAAAATTTCAGAAAGGGATTTCTACGCTTTGCAATTATTGTGTCAAGAAAAAATGGTCAAACTTTAAGTTTACAGATAGCAAAGGAAATAGTAAAAAATGTTGGTTTGCTAAGAAAGGAAATATCAATATAATTCAGTTGCCATGTTTAGATCAGAGCAAGATCTGGAAGGATATTAGTAGGCTTTATACCGTTTGTCCTTGGCATGCAATAGCTAATGCTATGTGTATGGCAAAGTCAAAGAATCTTAAAAATCTTTTGACATGTCTTTCAAGCAATGAAGAGCAGATAGAAGCGTTTATTAAAGCTTTTGAAAAAAAATTGAATAAAGCTGCAATGAGACAGGCAAATCCAGAAGATATGAAGAAGGTATTTGGAGAAAGAATGTGTTGTTACAATATCAAATTTCCTAAGTGTTTGCCTATATCGATTATTCAGAGCAATGATAAATGGGTTATTGCCGCATGGGATCAGTTAGTAAAAGTTAAAGAATATAAATATGATGATGATGACGATATTGTTGAGGATGATAAAGGAAATATGGCTTACAAATGGGTTAAAAAGTCTCAAAGTCCAAAAGAGCTTAAGAATATTTGTCGTGCCTCTTATGAAATCTTCAAATCCTTGGTATATCCAAAAAATTTAGATCCTAGAATAAGATTTAAAAGTTTAAAGTTCGAAGGTGTTCAAGTACCGGAAGTATTTATTTATAATTCAGGTTCTCACTGGACAGCATTCATGATAATGCCTTTATTAGAAGGTGAGTATGCTTTTTTATTTGCTGATTCACTGGCCGGAGGGAAATCTCGAATTAGTGAGGATTTTGTTGTAGAAGCTGCAAAACAGTTTGGCATATATAAACAGAAGAAGGTTAAAAAACCCAAAAAGCAGAATTATTATGAAAATATAGAAAAGTCTCGATTGGGTGAAAATGAGAAACTGCAGGAAAAACAGTTTAAGGCAAATCAGGAGTTTTTAGATAAACAAGGAAAAGAAGAAGAAGCTTGTATTAAAAAACAGATTGAGGAAAATCAAAAGTTTTTTGTAAATAATAAAAGTGCAGAAGGTGACATTTTAAAAAAGATTTGGAATTTTTTTGGATAATTGACTTTTTACCTTTTTGAGTTACGATACAATTAGAATGATTTTGTAAAGATTTGAAATTTCCTGGGCTGTGTTCTGAGTAGAGCTTTACGAGGTAAAGATCGTATCGAAGGGGGCGTACTGCCCTTCGACTCACTCTGTTCGCCCAGGACTAAAGGCCGTCGCTGGTTCTGAGTTGTAATGTGAGTGAAAATAATATAGATTAAAGAAGAATTAAGAATTTTGAAATTTCCGGGGGCGTACTGGCTTCGACGTGTTGTTGATGGCTTTGAGAGCATGCCGAGCGTTGTCCGAGGTGCTCGTAAAAGAAAACGGTCAAACAATAAATAACGAAGAACAATCATATGTTCAAAGCGAGGGGGTATTAGGTTTTGCCTAATTAACCTGAGTTTTCTTGTCAGACTGGCGTGTCTATCAGTTGGGCTGACTCGTATAAAAACAAGATAGGACTGTCAAGTAAGAATTTTTGGTTTTGTAGCTTGATTAGTATCACTAAACCGGCTCGTCTGTATTAATCCTGCTTTTAGATTGGCAGAATGAGTATGAATAAAAGATAAGCATGTAGCGCTTGAGGTTTGAAGCAGTGCGGACATGGGTTCGATTCCCATCGCCTCCACCAGTCTTCGCTCCCAAAGGGAGCTTGCGTCGTCGCCGTTGGCTATGTCGCACAAGTTGTCTGGCTAGCCTGTCCGACGAAGCCGTAGGCGAAGACGGATTTTTTTAAAGGTTTGATATAAGAATTAAAGTTAAGTGTTAAGGTTTAGAGCGAAGACAGACTTGATTTAATATTTTCTTCTTTGCTCCTGATAAAGACGACTTAATTAATTGAAAAAATCTTTGATCCCGAAAAATTTTTTAAAAAAGGTCCTTTTCTAGGGCCTTTTTTTATTGCTTTCAGAAACTATTGAATTTGCTACCGCTGATCAGATAAAATGTTAGTAAGTTGAAATTGTAAGACTTATACGCGAGCAAATATTCACCAGTTTTTGAAGGGGAGTGGGGTGAAGCAATTCATTTAGGGATTTAGCAATATTTGCCGCGTATCCTTTTTATGCTAATCTAAAAAAAAATATCTTTTTAAAAGTTTTTCTTTTGTCGGAGTAGGTATGAAGTTCTATCAGATGCCCAGAGAGCAGGTTGTCAAAGAATTTGATTCAAATGAAGTTAGCGGTCTTACTAATTATCAATTTCGTCAAAATGTTGCAAAATATGGTCAAAATAAACTGCCAGAAGCGCCTAGGGAGTATTGGCTAAAAGTCTTTTTGCGGCAGTTTCAAAGTCCCCTTATCTATATTTTGCTTATCGCAGCAGCGATTATATATTTTGTTGGGCATGACAAGCTTGATGCATTTATCATCAGCGGTGTGCTATTTTTTAATGCAATTGTCGGAACAATTCAAGAAGGGCGCGCGCGTAACATTTTGGATAGCTTAAAGCGTTTTATTCGTACTGAGTCTGTTGTGATAAGAGATGGAGAAAAAATCTTTGTGGAGGATATTGAGCTTGTTCCTGGTGATATTATTCTTCTTTTGGAGGGAGAGAGGGTTCCTGCTGATGCGCGGATTATAGAGTCGAACAACTTAAAAATTGATGAGGCAGTTCTTACTGGTGAATCTCAGCCTGTAAAAAAAATATCTGGTCAATTAAAAAAAGGGGATTTGCCAGTTCACGATCGGGACAACATGGTTTTTAAGGGAACTTATATTTTATCCGGATCTGGTAAAGCTATTGTGACCGGGACTGGTACCAATACGGAAATTGGGAAAATACATACAGTTGCAGAATTTGTTGAATCTGATATGCCGCTTCGTAGGGAATTGAATAATTTGTCTCGTTGGATTTTGGTTTTTATTTTGGTAATGTGTGTGGTTATTTTTGCTATAGGAATTGTCACGGGAAAACCAATACGGGAACTTCTTGTAATGCTTACGGCACTTTTTATTTGCGTTATTCCAGAAGGTTTACCTATTGTGTTAACCCTAGTTCTTGTCATGGGTGCGTACAAATTGGCAAAGCGTAACGTGCTCGTGAAACGTATGCAGGCGGTCGAAGCGCTTGGTCAAGCTAATGTGATTTTGATAGACAAAACTGGAACTTTGACTCGCAACGAGTTAATGGTTTCAAAAGTTATTTCTGATGATAAGGAATTTAATGTTTCTGGTATTGGTTATTTTCCTGAAGGTGATATTTTGTTTAACGGCAATAAGCTTGGCCTTAATGACAATGGAAGGCTTGCGATTATGGGCAGAGCTGGATGTTTGTTAAGTAGATCAGAAATACATTATGTTCCTGAAACAAATACTTTTGAGATTAAGGGGGATCCAACTGAAGCATCGATGTTTGTTTTCTCGCAAAAATTGGGAATAGATAGGGACTGCCTTGAAAAAGAATGCCGTTTTATGTATGAAATTCCATTTAGTTCTTTATGGCAATTCCATGCAGTTTTTTGTAATGAAGATGGGAAGGGAATAGTTTATATCTCTGGCTCGCCAGAAGTTATTATCGAAAGAGCTTTAAATGTAACCCCAGAGGATAAAAATAGGCTTTATTACATGTTGCGTGAAGGATTAAGAATTGTTGCTGTTGCGGTTAAAGAGTTTGATGTGAACTCTGTACCTAAAGACGCTAGTGAAAAAGAAAAGCGCGTTTTTTTTGAAAAAATAGTAGAGTCTAACTTAGATTTTGTTGGTTTTTTTGGAATCCAAGATTCTATTCGTCCAGAGGTACCTGCACTTGTAGGAAATTCAAGAGCTGCAGGTTTGAAAGTTATTATGGTCACGGGCGATCACAAAGAAACTGCGCTTTATGTTGCAAAAAAAGTTGGAATTTATGTCGAAGGCGATTACATAGTTGATGGAAAGAGCCTTAGCATGATGTCAGGTAAGGAACTTAAAGAAAAGATAAAAGATATAACTGTTTATGCTCGTGTTTCCCCGGATCAAAAGGTGCGAATTGTGGCGGCTTTGCAAAAAATGGGCAAAATTGTCGCAATGACCGGTGACGGAGTAAATGATGCTCCATCTTTGATGGCAGCCGATCTTGGAATTGCTATGGGTGCAATAGGAACGGAAGTTGCAAAACAGGCTTCTGATATGGTTTTGCTTGATGATTCTTTTGCAAATATTGTTTACGCGATAAAATATGGGCGGCACATTTTCTATACTTTACGTCGTGTAGTTCTTTATTTTTTTGCTACAAATATGGGTGAAGTTTTTGTGGTTCTTTTTGCCATTTCATTAGGTTTGCCGTTGCCAATTACAGCAGCACAAATTTTGTGGTTAAATCTGATAACCGATGGATTTTTAGATACAGCACTTGCAACTGAAAAGCCAGAAAAAGATATTTTGCGTAGATGTCCAAAAGAAACAGGGCACCATAGATTGGTTGATAAAAGGTTACTTTGGAAAATGTTTTATATGGCGCTGCCTATGGGAATTTTTTCCACGTGGATATTTTCTATTTACTACAAGGGCGATATTGTGTACGCAAGATCTATGACATTGGTTTCGATGGCAATGTTTCAATGGTTTAATGCTCTTAATTGTCGTTCAGAAACAAAATCGATTTTCCAGATTGGTTTTTTCTCAAACAGATGGCTTTTATTGGCAATTACAGTTGTTTTCGCTTTACAGATTCTTGTCCTTCACAATCCGGTTATGCAGCGAATATTCGATACTAAACCAATAGGCATATCCGATTGGTTAATGATCTTTGTAATAACATCCTCAATATTTTTTATGGAAGAAATCCGGAAATTTATTGCAAGGCGGTCAAGGAAGAGTTTCTAAGAGGTGAAGGAATTAAGAACTATTGACTATTTTGGTAAAGGGTGTAAATTGTATTTTCAATGATGTTATTGAAAAACCCCAGCTCATATTTTATTTGTAAAGATGGGCAAAACTAAAAAGGTTAAAATTATGAATAAAAAGATTTTGCTTCCTTTGGCAATGCTTTTGATAGCTCCAGTTATTTCGGCAGAGAGTAAAGATTCTGAAGTAAAAACAGGTTATTTTAATTCTGCTGCTATTGTAAGCCAGTCAAAAGTAGGAAAAGAAACATTTGATGCTATAGAACAAAAACGTACAGGGTTTGCTGCAGAGTTTAAAATTTTGAATGAGAGTTATGAGAATCATGTAAGAAATTTGCAAGCAAAGTCTTCTACTCTTTCAGTAGCTGCAAGACAAAAGGCTGAGCAAGAAGCAATGAGAATGAAGCGTGAACTTGAAGGAAAAGCAAGGGAATATGAAGAAGAGTTAAAGCTTGCAATGAACCAAGCGCAAGATAAGCTTTTTAAAGAGCTTTCTGATGCTGTATACGAGTGTGGACGCAAAGAGGGCAATGATATTATGGTGGATGTTGCAACAGGTAGAGTGTACCTAATTAATCCAGATAAGGTAGCTAGCACTACTGACATAGTAAAATCAATGGATAAAAATTACGATGTTAAGGTTGCCAAAGGTCCTTCTAAAAAAACTGCAGCAGCTGCGTAACATATCATTTTATAGAGAAATTGATTTTAGGCCGGTATTTTTTCCCGGCCTATTTGTTTAAGTGATAGGTGAGGATTATGAAAAAGTTTGAATTCTTTTCCCTAAGTAAAGATTTCAATCTAGCACAAAATGTGGCAGGTTATTTTAAAAAAAGTTTACATGTGCCAAATGTGGTAAGATTTGCTGATAGCGAGATTAATCTAAGATTTTCAGAAAATTTTGATGTAAGTGAAAAAGAGATTGTCGTAATTCATTCTACTGTTGATCCGATTAATGAAAGTCTAATGGAGCTTATTTTTTTAATAGATTATCTAAAGCAGATGGGTGCTGCAAAAGTGCATACAATAATCCCCTATTTTGGTTATTCTCGGCAATGTGAATATAATCGTGAAGGTGTGCTTGGTCATAGTAGTATTATAGCTAAAATGATTGAGATTGCAGGTGCGGATTCAGTTGCAGTTCTAGAAGCTCATGATAAAAGATTGGCATCTTTTTTCAAAATTCCGTTCGAAGATATAAAACTTGACCAGATTCTTGCGCAACATATAAAAAATAATTGTATTAATTTAGATGATTGTTGTTTAGTTGCACCGGACAAAGGTGCCGTAAAAAGGGTTGAGCGGATAGCAAAAATTTTGGATATATCAACTTTATTTTTTACAAAAAAAAGATATGGGATAAATAAAGTAGAGATTGTTGAGGCAAGCGGAAAACTTGCATGCAAATCAGCAATAATTGTCGATGATATAATTGATACTGGTAGCACAGCTATAAAAGTAGCAAATATTCTTGCCGATCAGGGAGCCAATCATATTTATGGTTATTTTGTTCATCCAGTCTTTTCTGGAAAGGCTGTTACGCAATTGAAGAATAGTTCAGTTGAAAAAGTCTTTGTTTCAAATTCAATAATCTTGCAGGAAGATGAAAAGATCGATAAGGTTGAGGTTTTTGATGTAACTAAGGCGTTGATTGGTTATTTGACAAAATAGCTCTATTTTATTTTAGGAATTATGATGCAAAATTCACAGGATTTTGAGATAAAAGCAATAATTGGGCTAGGAAATCCAGGCTCGAAATATTATCACAATCGTCACAATATAGGTTTTAGGATTGCTGATGCGCTGGCATATCGTTTTAATGTAATTTGGGATTCAAAGCCAGATATGGAAGTTGCTACCGTAAATATAAATGGAAAAAATGTTTTTTTAATAAAACCCCAAACATTTATGAATAGTTCCGGACGAGTTATCTCGTTTTTACAAAAAAAGGGTATTAAGCCTGAAAACATATTGGTAATACATGATGAGCTGGAATTTCCGTTTGGAAAAATTAGAATAAGACAAGGTGGTAGCGCAAGAGGGCATAATGGTTTGCGTTCAATAATAGGTTATTGTGGAAAAGATTTTTTACGTTTACGCTTTGGCATAGGCCGGCCTGAGGTAAAAGAGATGGTTGGTGAATATGTTTTGCATAATTTCTCTGAGGGGTCCGAAGAGGTGGATGGGCTTATTGACCAGGCGGTAGATTTAATTTTAGAAATTTTTCAATAATGATTTTAGTTTGTCAAATTCTGGCTTTAATATGTCATAAAGTGTTTCCAAATTCCATCCGATTAGTTTTGTTTCTCCCGCAGTTTGAATAAAACCAAGGGATGTGTAGTTGGGATGTGTCGGGGTATATCTTGGAATAATATGCACATGTACATGGTCTGGTTTACTGGCTCCACCTATTTTTCCTAGGTTTATTCCAATATTTGCACCATCCGCGCCCAAAGTATCTTTTAAAATTTTAGGAACCTTACTAATTATTTGAATAAGTTCAAGTTTTTCTTTTATATTTAGCTTATCCAAATTTTTAACATGCTTGTTTGGAATAATCAAAAGATGCCCCTTGTTGTATGGATAACGATTTAGAAAAATGCTATTGTGTTCAAATCTTGCTACAATAAGGTTTTCTTTATCATTATTTTTTGCCCAAAGTTTGCAAAAAATGCAGGATTTATTTTTTTTGGTGTTTTTAATATTAGATTTATTTGTATATTTTTCCCGTGTAGGACAATAGAAGATTTGTCTTTTTAAAGGGTTTTTATAAATGTTTTCAGTTTTTGCATTTTGTGTGAACATCATAAATAAAATTGGGATAATAAATTTTTTTGTCATGATATGTTTTTCCTTTTGTCATCATATTAT
>Ga0180438_10008799_pt1 | contig 12743 bp, 10 predicted proteins | sample SS_ome_12_FD_132455 | JGI IMG/M metagenome (GOLD analysis project Ga0180438, IMG submission 132455) | Hypersaline lake sediment archaeal communities from the Salton Sea, California, USA - SS_3_D_2 metaG | ecosystem: Environmental > Aquatic > Non-marine Saline and Alkaline > Hypersaline >...
ACCGATCTTCCCTCAGGAAGTGTAGTGAATGTCATAAGGGAACATCATAAAAACCCGAATCTCCTGTTCGTGGGTACAGAGAGAGGGGCCTACTTTTCGATAGACAGGGGGGGATCTTGGACGATGTTTAAGGGCAATCTTCCCATGGTCCCAGTGGATGACATCGCCATACACCCTAGGGAAAACGACCTGATAATCGGAACTCATGGCCGGAGCGTTTGGGTGTTGGATGATATTGCACCTCTGGAACAGCTCACGCCCCAGGTTCTCGTCAGTACTTTTCATCTTTTTGACATAAGGCCAGCGGAGATCTTCAACTATTTTTCACACAAAGGAAATTTGGGACATAAGGTGTTTGTGGCCCCGAACCCCCCCTTCGGCGCATTGATAAGCTACTATCTCAAGGGGAAAGAGAAGAATGTGAAGGTCGTGATCAAAAACAGTGACGGGAAAGTGATTCGAGAGATCGAAGAAAGCGGCGATGCCGGGATCAACCGTTTGGCGTGGGACCTTCGGTATGATCCTCCGCAATTGGGGGATGGGGGGCGGATGAGTCGATATTTCAGAGCGCTGGGCGGGCCCTTTGTTCTTCCCTCGGAGTATCAAGTCTCTCTGAAAGTTGCAGATCAAGAAATGATAAGACCTGTGGAAGTGACCGGAGACCCGCGGATCGCCATCGCCCTCGAGGACAGGAAAAGCCAGCACGATGCTCTCTATACGATCTACGAGTTGATGCCCCTCATGAATGGGGCCAGCCGAAGCTCCGATAAAATAAGGAAAGAGATTTCTGCACTGCAGGGCGAACTCAAGAAAGTTCCGGACCTCCCCGAAGGGATCAGCGATGCTGTCAAAGCGGTTGGGGACAAGATCGGTGCCATCCGAAAACAGTTGTTCGGAGACCCGGACGCGGGATATAGTGGTATGCGGGATTCGTTGAGGGGCCGGTTACTCATGTTGTATCGTTCCATCGGGAGTTATACGGGAGCGCCGACTGAAGCACAGATTCAGCAAATAGGTGAGGATGCCGAAGTGCTCAAGGCCATCGTGCGCGACATCAACACAATCATCGAGACTGACATCGCTGATCTGAACAAAATGTTGAATGAAAAGGGTGTGCCTCGCCTGTTTGTGGGAGAACCGATAAAGTATTAGTGGGGGAACCTGTAAACAGAGGCGCTTTACTTAGAGGTGGTGTTTCTTTATAATACGGAAAGATTTCTGGAGATAGGAGGCAAAGATGTTGAATAAGACATCTGCGGTCATTTTGGTTTTAGTCTTGATGGCGCTTTCCTTCGGCTGTAAAGAGAAAGCGCATGTCAAGGGTATAGAGCTCAATGTGACTTTTGATGAAGATCAGCTTAGCGACCATTTGATAACGGATATGAGCCTGGCGTGGAAAACGGGTCCGGAATTCCAAAAGATGAACCAAGACCTGAAGGTTTTTGTGCACTTCTGGCACAAAGGGAACCTCCTCTTTCAAGAGGATTATTTTCCCGAACCGCCGACATCTCAGTGGGAACCGGAGAAGGAATTCGTGCATACGCACCGCATATACATACCCCAGTTCATCGATGAGTTCGACCCGGATTTTAAAGGGGAAGAGACTCTTCGGCTGGTTGTCGGCTTTTTTTCGCCGTACGACCGCAGCGGGGCCTCCGAACAGAAGGTTATGGAAGAGAAGCTTGTCGTCGTTCCCCCTCCACTGGATACTCCTGAGATCATTTACGAGGAAGGATGGTATAACCTGGAGATCAATCCCGATGCATTCCTCAAGCAGTGGCAATGGACAGCCAAAGAGGCAAGGTGTATCATCGACAATCCTCATAGAGACGCTCTTCTGGTCATAAAAGGAGGTGTCAATCTCGAAGTGCTCGAAGAACAGAAGATCACCTTCAAGATCAACGATCTTATCCTGGACGAGTTCATTCCTGAAGAGAGTCATTTCGAAAAATCCTACAACATTAAAAAGGAAATGTTGGGTGAGGGGGAGGAATTTTATCTCACGATTTCGACCGATAAGGTGTTCATTCCTGCGGAAACGATGCCCAATTCAGAGGATCAGAGGGAACTGGGCATCCAGGTCTCTTTTATCTACTTCCGGTAACGCACGCTCTATTCGCGCTTTTTAGATCTGTAGTCCTCCAGTTCCTTTTTTGCCTTTTCCTGGTCGTCTCTGGCTTTTTGCAGTCGGAGAGCGGTCTGGCTTATCTCGCTCTGTATCATTGATTTCGGCGTCGTGTTGTTGGGGCTATAATATTTCGTAAAAAGACCGTTCATCTTGGCCGTGAGCATCTCCACCTGCGCTTTGGCTTTTTCATATTGGATTTCAAGACTTTTGAGGGTTTTTGTATCGTCTGCCCCCGTCTTTTCTGGGCTCTCGGGTTCGGTCGGAGTGGACTCGATCTTCGACTCTCCGGTTTTTTTAGATGGTTCCTCCTCTGATGAGGGTTGCGGAGGGATGCTCACACTCGGTTGTCTTTGGACCTGTTTGAGGTCTTCGTTGGTGACGACCTTCGGATCCTTCTTGATCTTTTCGAGGTCCTCATTGGTGACAACTTTGCCGCTTTTCCCTTTGAGCTTGGCTCGTCTTTCTTTTTCCTTTTTCGCCACCTCCACCAGACTTTGAGATAGGAGTAAAGCAGAACTAACCCATAGGATAAGGACAATGCGACAGATCTTTTTGCTCATCCGTTTCATGATATCCAATTGGAATCACTGAAGTCAATCGCCAGGTGTCGGGGAGGCACGCCAAAACCCGTGATGAAGGGCGGCCGGTGTGGTGACCCAATTAGCGGTTCGAAAAACTTGCAGGGATGGTTTCCGAAACCGTCCGTATTAAAGTTCGGTCAGTTCGGGGAGCTGACCCTACTGAATAGGCGTTATCGCCGTACGCACGGAGATCTCTTGTTTATCGGCGGTGATCTCCACAGCTCCGTGTCGATCTGTGCGGTACACCTTCGCCCCGAGCTGCGAATAGCGGGCCAGCACATCTTTGCTCGGCAATCCGTACCTGTTTCCCAGACCGACAGATATGACGATGATCTCAGGAGAGACCGTTTTGAGGAAGGACCAGGAACTCGATGAGTTACTCCCGTGATGGGGAGACTTCAGAACTCGGCTTCGGAGGCGACCGTGTTCCTCGACGAGGATTTCTTCGACCTCTCTTCCGATATCGCCTGTGAGCAAAAAGGAGTTCGAACCGTATGACAGGTGCATGACCAAGGAAAAATCGTTGTGCACGCGGGCCACTAAGGGCTCATCTTTGGGGGGATGGATGAACCGGATACGCACATCGTTGATCGTGTGTTGTTGGCCTTTGAACATCCGTTTCCTCGGGATCTTGGAGGGTAAGTTCTTTAGAAGGTGCGCGTATGTCTCGTCTTCAAATACGCTGTAGCCCTCCCAGAATTCTCCGATCTTGAAGTTCCTGGCGATAGCTTTGAGGCCGTTGGCATGATCGGGATGAGGATGTGTGAGAACCAGATAGTGGATCTTTTTTATCCCTTTCCTCCACAGGAACGGGGACACCACGCTCTCTCCGATGTCGAACATATCATCCGGCACGCCTCCCCCGTCGATCAGCATTTTTTTGGTGCCTGGAAGCTCGACTAGGATGGACTCTCCCTGACCGACATCGATGAGGGTGACCTTGAGATCTTTAGAATAGGAGCGGAAGGGATAGGTGATGATGATGAGAAAGAATAGGACAAAGCATCCCGAGGCCACAAGCATCTGTCGTTTGTATTTAGCGGGGAGGAGCAGTAGACCCAGGAAAATATAGTATCCAACCACAGCCCACACAGGGGGAGTGGGGATTCTCCAGGACAATAAGCTGGCTTTATCGTGAAAATGGCACATCCCAACCAGCAGATCGATAAGGAAAGATGCGGATTTGGCCAGAATATTTGCAAGGAACGGGATCCACAGGGATAGGGAAAGAAAGATGTAACCTATGGCCATTATCAGAGCTATAAGGGGGATTGCGGCCAGATTAAGGAAGAGGCCCGAGAATGTGACACGGTTAAAAAAGAATACGACCACTGGTAAAACGCCGAGCTGTGCAGTAAGCGAAAGAGCGAATATCTCGCTGATCCTCAAAGGAAGCTGGGGAAGCTTATTGATAATTTTGGGGTAAAAGAGGATGATGGAAAGAGTGGCAGCGAAGGTCAGCTGAAAGCCGGGTGCGAAGAGGCTGGAGGGGTTGACTACAAGAAGAAAAAAAGCGCTGAAGGACAGCGTATTGATGAAGTTTACATCCCTCCACATCAATTTACCCAAAAGAAAGGCCACCGTCATTATTGTCGCTCTGAGGACAGAAGGCCTGCCCTCTACGAGCAGGATATAGAATAGAAGAAAGGCGATGATGAGGGAATACGAGACACGTGTGGGAATCCTGACGAGACGAAAGAGGGAATAAAGGAGGAAGGAAAAGATGGCAATGTGAGCTCCTGAAATGGCGAAAAGATGGTAGAGGCCCGCATCCTGTAGAGAGCGGGTGATGTTTTCCGGGATTCTCCGTCTCTCTCCCAGGAGGAGGGCTTCGAAGATCGCCCCTTCTACAGATAAGGTGTTTGGAGCGGTCTTGAAATGGGCCTCGATCTTTTTTTGGAGTTTCTGCTTGATGATCGATAGAATCCGGAGAGGAGAATAGGGATTTCCGGTTCTGAGAGTCTCCACTAGCAAAGGGCTTTTGGAGTATGCGCGGTTGTGGATCCTTTGGATCTCGAAATATCTCTTGTGGTGATCGGGATAGAAATTTTGGTATCCTTTGGAAGAAAGAAGCTTGGCAGAGACTTTGAGCTTGTCGTTCACCGCCCAGCTGGGGCGGGCGGGGAATTCTGAGGAGTAGGGGATGGTCACTCGGAGAATTCCCTTGTGTTTCTCTTCCTCAGTTCCCGTTTTGACCTGTTCGACCTTTAGGTAGAGATGGATACTCTCCAGACCGTACCCAGGAGATTTGGCGACCGTCCCGGTAAAATCAACATAATCGGGGGATTGCAGCGTATGGAGAGTGTTTTCGGAAAACTCTGAATGATTGAGCGTGAAAAGAGCGCCTCCGAGAAAGAAGGTGATCGCCAAAATCGTAATGAAGGACATGCGGTATTTTCCGAGCTTGAAGAATAGCCACCCGCAGAAAAGAGAGATCAGTAGAGGCAAGATTTGAACCGGCAAGGAAATGGGAAAGATTGAAAAAACCAAGATCCCTGCCCCGAGGGCAATAGCTAGGAACAGAAAGGGGAAGGGCATGGATTATCAGGTCAAGGTGTTTGTTCGATGGGGGTTTGATGTTCGAGACAATCATACAGCAGATGGCTCATGACCTTGATGCCTATGGATATGCTCCTTTCATCAGGATTGAATAAGGGGCTGTGCAGAGGAGCCATGGATTTTTGTTGCGGCGGCTTGACTCCCAAAAAGAAAAAGAAACCCGGAATCTTCTGGCAGTACGCCGAAAAATCCTCAGCAACCATTTGAGGAGTTATCCCTTCCACGTTATCTTCGCCCAACACCCTATACAGAGTGGGAATCATGACCTTTGCTAGCTGTGGGTGATTGTAAACCGGGGAGGAACCCCTCGAATAGATGAAATCATAGTCGGCGCCATAGGAAGAAGTGATCCCTTTTACGATATCCTCCATCAATCCCTGGATCTTTGACCGGTTCCTTTCGCTGAGAGTTCTTACCGTCCCCTCCATCCGGACTTCATCTGCGATGATATTCGAGCGCAACCCACCGTCGATCTTTCCGATCGAGACGACAGCGGGATCGGTGGGGGGAAGGCTTCGGCTCACGATCGTCTGAATGCCCAGGATCACTTGAGCCGCTAGGGTGATGGCATCCTTGCCTTCATGGGGATTGGCCACGTGCGAGCTTTGTCCTTTGATCGTAATTTCAAACCGGTCCGAACTGGCCATTATAGCTCCTGGAGAAAAGGCGATCTTTCCCAGTTCCAAAGGCATCACGTGCAACCCGAAGATGGCCGCTACAGGAGGATTGTCGAGGACGCCCTCTTTGATCATGAGAGGAGCACCGCCTTCCTCCCCCGCTGGAGCTCCTTCCTCTGCCGGTTGAAAAATGAATTTTATGTTGCCATTCAAACGATCTCGGAGCGCGTTCATCACCATGGCCGTCCCCAGCGCTATGCTCATGTGGATGTCGTGCCCGCACGCATGCATGACTCCGGGATTGAGGGATCGGTACGGGGCGTTCGTCTGCTCCTGGATGGGCAGGGCGTCCATGTCCGCACGGCATGCCACTGTGATCCCATCCTGGTCTCCCGCGAGGAGAGCGACAATGCCTGTTTTTGCGATTCCCGTCCGCACCTCAAGTCCCAAGGCCATAAGTTTTGCAGCGATGAGTTTGGATGTCTCGAACTCTCTGTTGCTCAATTCAGGATTCATATGGAGAAAACGGCGGGTTCTTAAAATTTCATCCCAATGCGTCTTGATTGTGCGGTCTATAATTTGAGAGGTTTGTTTATCGACAGCGTGTAGAGTCACGCTCATTATCAGGAACAAGACCACAGACGTGGTTTTCTTAAAAAGAGTGGGTGTGGGCATAGGACCATATTAGAATCGCGCCGACTTAAAGTCAAATACTCTTGAAATTTCAAAAATGCACGTTCTCAGTGTGTGTGCCGTACACATCCTTGAGAACGGATGTGATCTCTCCCAGCGTGGCTTTGGCTTTTACAGCGCCCAAAAGAGGCGGCATCACATTATTTTGAGATTCTGCGGCCTCTTTAAGATCGCGAAGCGCCTTGCTCACCAGATCTCCCTCTCTCGTTTCTTTAATTCTCCGGAGTTTAGCTATTTGGTTCTTTTCCAGTTCTTCCGGAGGCGAATAAAGGTCGAATCGAATTTCTTCCTCTGCGCTGGCGAAGGCATTGAGTCCCACGATGACCTGCTCCCCCGATTCCACCATCTGTTGATAGGCATAGGCGCTATCCTGGACCTCTTTTTGAATGAATCCCGTCTCGATAGCTTTGAGCATGCCTCCCACGTCTTCGATCTTTTTCAGGTATTCCAAAACTTTCTTTTCGAAAGTGCTGGTCAGACTCTCCACGAAATAAGATCCACCGAGAGGATCCACCGTATCCGGTAGACCGCTTTCGTGAGCGATGATTTGCTGAGTTCGCAGAGCGAGCTGTGCGGATTCCTGGCTCGGAAGGGCTAAGGCCTCGTCCCTTGAGTTCGTGTGAAGGGACTGCGTGCCTCCCAACACGGCCGACAGTGCCTGGAGTGTGACTCTGACCACATTGTTCTCAGGCTCCTGAGCAGCAAGAGTCACACCGCTCGTCTGCGTGTGAAACCTGAATTTCCACGATTGAGGATTTTATCCCTTAAAATTTTCCCTCCTCATCCTGGCCCACAGACGCCTAGCCGCCCTGAATTTGGCGCTCTCCTCCAAAACAGTGTTGTGCGATGCGAGAAAAAAGGAGAGACGGGGCGCGAATGCGTCCACATCCAGCCCGCTCCCTATCGCTTCCTCGACATAGGCGATCGCATCGGCTAGGGTGAACGCCAACTCCTGAACCGCTGTTGCCCCTGCTTCCCGTATGTGATAGCCGCTGATGCTCATAGTGTTCCATTGGGGAGCATTTTGTTGACAGAAGGCGATGATATCCACAACGATTTTCAAGGAAGGCCGCGGAGGAAAAATATAGGTCCCCCGCGCGATATATTCTTTGAGGAGGTCATTTTGGATAGTTCCGGAAAGTTTGTCCCACGGGACTCCTCTTTGTTCTGCAAGAGCTAGATACATAGCCAGCAATATGGCGGCCGTTGCGTTAATCGTCATGGATACCGACACTCTTTCCAGGGGAATGTCTGTAAAAAGTGTGTCCATATCTTCGAGCGTGTCAATAGCTACGCCGACTTTTCCGACCTCACCCAAAGCTTGGGGGTGGTCAGAGTCCAAACCCAGTTGGGTAGGCAGGTCGAAAGCGACGCTCAATCCCGTCTGTCCCTTAGACAGAAGAAAACGATAGCGTTCGTTTGAATCTTCAGCCTTTCCGAATCCTGCATACTGGCGCATTGTCCAGAATTTCGATCGGTACATACTGGGGTGAACTCCCCGGATAAAGGGATATTCGCCGGGCAGACCCAAATCGTGCCGAGAATCAAACGCGTGCAGGTCGTCTTCGGTATAGACACCCTTAATGTCGATGCCAGAGTGAGTCTGGAAGTTTTTTTTTCTTTCTTTTGTCATTTCGCTGCCTTAACGGGATGGATTTGCCGTATTTGCCATCGCAGAAAATAGGAGGCAGGTCTCTGTATAGACAGGAAAAAAGAATCCCTTCCTCCAGTCTTCATCTATATGAACCGAATGTGTATCAAATCAGATCTTTAACTGAGTATAGATCTGCTTTCCCGCGTAGTGTCCCCTTTCACCCAATTCTTCTTCGATCTCAAGAAGGCGGTTGTACTTGGCAACTCTTTCGCTACGGCTCAAGGATCCGGTCTTGATCTGCCCCGCCTCCAACGCGACACTCAGATCAGCGATGAAGGTATCTTCAGTTTCACCGGACCTGTGTGAGATGACGGTCGTGTACCCATTGTCCTGTGCAAACCTAACGGTCTGAATGGTTTCCGTAAGAGTTCCGATCTGATTGAGCTTTATGAGGATTGAGTTTGTGATCCCCTGCTCCACCCCCCTCTTGAACCTCTCGAGATTGGTGACGAATAAGTCATCCCCGACCAACTGGATCTTATCTCCGAATGCATCCGTCATGGTTTTCCAGCTATCCCAGTCATCCTCATCGAAGCCGTCTTCGATAGAGACGATCGGATATTTTTCGATGAGGTCCGCATAAAATGTGATCATTTCTTGCGTGGACTTTTTTGAGCCGTCCGATTTTTTAAAGATGTAGGCATTGTCTTCGAAAAACTCCGAAGCGGCGACATCGAGGGCCAAGAAGATGTCCTTGCCTAGAGCGTATCCCGCATTCTGAATGCTCTCCATGATTAAATCGAGGGCTTCTTCGTTGGATTTCAAGTTGGGAGCGAATCCTCCTTCGTCCCCGACAGATGTGTTCAATCCCCTTTTCTTCAGGTTTTTTTTGAGGTGGTGGAAGACTTCAGCGGAGAGCCTGATCGCTTCTGTAAAGGTAGAGGCTCCTGCAGGAACGATCATGAATTCCTGGATGTCCATGTTGTTGTCCGCGTGGGACCCTCCGTTGAGGATGTTGATCATGGGAGTGGGGAGAAGAAATCGTTCCCTTTGTCCCAAATAGGCATAAAGTGGTTTTCCTTGCATCCGTGCAGCCGCGACAGCCACTGCCATCGAGACCGATAGGATGGCATTCGCTCCTAAATTCTCTTTTGAAGGAGTCCCGTCGAGTGCGATCATGATGTTGTCGATCTCTTCCTGAGCTTCAGCATCTAAACCTAGGATCCTGGGTGCGATAATATTTTTAACGTTGGAAACGGCCTTTTGCACGCCTCTTCCCAGGTAGCGCGTGGAATCGCCATCCCGCAACTCCAGAGCCTCATGGGCACCCGTGGATGCACCCGAAGGAACTGACGCTTTGCCGATAACATCCGCTTCCAGGATGACTTGAGTGCTGATGGTAGGGTTGCCTCGAGAATCGAGGATCTCACGGGCGAATACATTTTTTATCTTGGCGTTCGGCATGAAATAATCTCCTTCAATCGATTTACAGAAATAGTGTGATAAAAAAAATCAGCGGGTTATGGAGGAGGTCAGCTTACTTTTTTTTCTTCCTCCGCAGCGGGGACTTCAGCGGCTTTTTTTGAGATCTCCTGCTTTTTTTTCTCGACGAAATCCTTTATGGAATCGATGCCTTCGTGCGTTTTCTCTTTGACGACTTTGATTCCTTTTTCAGCCTCCTTGGCGATCTTATCGTAGCTCTCTTTGGCTTTTTCGCCGGTTTTCGATGCCGACTCTTGGATCTTTTTCCGGGTTTCTTCGCCGCTAGCGGGTGCAAAGAGGATGCCTAAGATAAAACCTGTAGCTGTCCCCAAAAGGAAAGATATAGTGATGTCGACGATGCCAGAATCCCTATCTGCCATTTTTAGCCTCCTTTTTTTTCTTTTTCATAAGTCGCAAGCCAAGTCGCACCAACGGAAAGAGAAACGGCCAATATCTGGACGTCGGCCGGAGTATCTTGATTACCAAAAAGGTTGAAGCCTCGGCAAATCCTATAGCTGTCTTTTTGGTGGCCTTGACGATATCATCGACATCGTCCAACCTGCCGTTTATCCTCTCGCTCGTGTTCTGTAAACGCTTGACTAGCGCGCTGAGTTCGATGAGCGTCGTCTCCCCTACTTTGGCTGTTTTTTTCAGTTGGATCATGAGCATAACAAGGTAGGTGGCTGCAACCACCACTGCAATGGTGATCACCAGGAACAAAAATTGATTCAAAGTGAGAGACATCGTACCTATTAGATAAAATAATCATTGGCATTTGTCAATTCAATATTCGCTTCATTCGGTGGGCGTCTTGCCTTGAGGAGGATATTCCATGGGATAAAGGGAGACATGTTTTACGGAAAATTTTATCGAAAAAGGATCTTGTCGAGGTCTTTCAGGTGGTAGATGTTTTCGATCTTTTCCAGGATCGCCGCTACCTTTTTTTCCTCTCGTGACGGAAGGGCCTCCTCCCACTCAGCGAGGATTTGAGAGGTCATGAACTGATGTTTTTTTCTCCCTATGGCGTTGAGACCTCTGAACGCCTGCCAATGGGTGTACATGATCAAAGCCAGGACGCCAAAAAAAACATTGGGCCCTGGAAGAAAGGCCATGAGTCCGCTCACAGGGAGAAGGACGGCCTCACCCGCAAGGAAAAGAACGTGCTTTGTCCTCTGTTTTTGGAGGAATAGGAAGAACTTGATCTTGAGGCGCTTCTCATCCAATCGCCCTGAATGGAAAATTTCCACGCTGTCTTCTTGGAGCTTGAGGACTCTGGCGAAGGCCTGTTCTTGGGCAAGGATTCTTTTGGGGAGAAGCATGAGTCGCTTTTTGGCTTCTATCCAAATCTTTTCGAGCCGTGTGAATTTGACTTGAATGTTTTGAATGGGTTCGGAGGAAAAGAATCTGAATTTTTCGCGGAAGTCGAGAACAAAAAAAAATTTCATGGATGCACCTCATTTTATCACTACCCACTGGAAGAGAAAACTTTTTTTTCAGCCGCTAAATATCCTTGAAGCTGTGGTGGCAGAGATCGATTCGGGCTTTCGATAGGCTCAAAATGTATGGTGGAGAGAAGCTAGAGCAGAGTTGAACGTGCAGGGGACAAATCAGTGTTGGATGGGTTTCTCCATGGAGGTTGTCAGAGAAACGATCCTGACATCCTTTGTTTTAAACCGCAGATCGGGCTCTCCATTTTCCATCTTGGCGGTAAGCATCTCTAAATCCGTGATGGCGGGCAGACGGATGCGTTAATGAGTGGTTCGATTGTGTGGTGGAGAAAACCATGAGAAGAGCTGAGCGGGCATGGTATATCTCCTTAGAGGACATATGAGCGAAGCCCCCACGTCCGAGCGAAGTTTCCTCGCTGGGGAGACTGAGAGGAATTTCGTTTTCGAGCCACCGATCGCACCACCCGGACATTCATCTGTCACGGTATTGAAAATGCTTCTATCGTGGCGGGATATTTTCTTGGACTCGAGGAAAACTTGACAATTCCAGGGCATCACTCTAATATTCAAAGGACAATAATGAAAAAAGACAGAGCCTGAAATGAAACACAGTTATGATTTCCACCGGATCGAAAGGAAATGGCAGAAGATCTGGGAGAAAAAAGAAATCTTTAAGGCTGAAGATAATTCTCAAAAAACGAAATGCTATTGTCTAGAGATGTATCCTTATCCATCCGGCCGCATCCACATGGGACATGTTCGGAATTTTTCCATCATGGATGTGGTTTCCCGGCATAAATTCATGAAGGGACTGAATGTCATCCACCCCATTGGATGGGATGCCTTCGGCATGCCGGCGGAAAATGCGGCCATTCAAGAAGACGTCCATCCGCGTGAATGGACTCTCGGGAATATCGCCCACATGAAGCGACAGCTGAAACGGATGGGTTACAGTTATGACTGGTCTAGGGAGGTGACTACTTGTCTGCCCGAGTACTATAAGTGGAATCAGTGGATCTTCCTCAAGCTTTTTGAACGGGGATTAGCCTATCGGAAAAAAAGTTGGGTCAATTACTGCCCTCACTGCCAGACTGTTCTGGCGAATGAGCAGGTCGTCGGCCAGGGATGTTGGCGCTGTGACACGACCGTCGAGCAGGAAGAGATGGAACAGTGGTTCCTCAGGATCACCGAGTATTCCGAGGAGCTTCTTTCGGGACATGACCTGCTCGAGAAGTGGCCCGAACATGTGCTGGTGATGCAGAAGAATTGGATCGGGAAGAGTACGGGCGGGCATATCGAATTCCCTGTGGTGGGAATGGATGAATCGATAGGGATCTTCACGACTCGAGTGGACACGATCTACGGAGCCACATTCATGGCTCTCTCTCCCGAACACCCATTGGCCCGGAAGATGATCTCAGACTTACCGGACAAGGAAAAATTGCTCGCGTGGATTTCAAAGAGTACCGCAGAACAGCGCCTCGAGCAGAACGCACCCGAGGTCGAAAAGGAAGGCATCGACACAGGAAAAAAAGCGCTCAATCCTTTCACTGGTGAGAAGATTCCTATCTGGATATCCAATTATGTGTTGATGGAATACGGGACGGGGGCCATTATGGCTGTGCCCGGACATGACCAGAG